>ERZ1673742.134-NODE-134-length-115566-cov-60.391660_pt1 | contig 115566 bp, 109 predicted proteins | sample MGYA00580208_ERZ1673742 | MGnify/ENA primary metagenome ERZ1673742 (study PRJEB41218, sample SAMN15661774) | gut metagenome | host: Homo sapiens | place: Canada: London | collected 2015-08-20/2019-03-30 | study: EMG produced TPA metagenomics assembly of...
TGCGACGGATAGGGTGCGAACAGGACAGGTGAACCGTATGACGGTCGGGAAACGGGGCGGGTCAGTTATTGACCCGGTAGGCTTTCTGCACCCCTTTGATGCGCATGACGGAGTGGATCAGCGTGTCCACGACGGCGGCGGCCGGCACCTCGACGTGGATGAGCCCCGTGATGCAGCCGCCGGCCGAGGTGAGGTTCATGGAGCGGATGCTCAGCTTGAGGTCGCGGCTGATGACCTCGGTGATGCGGTTTACCATGCCCGTCGTGTCGTCCGCCGTGATGCGGATGGATGCGCGGAATGCTCCGTCGGTACGTTCGCGCCAGCGGGCTTCGATGACCCGGTAGGGGTAGTTTTCCCGTAGCCGCTGGGCATTGGGGCAGTCGCTCCGGTGGATGGTGATGCCCGAATTGATCGTGACGAAGCCGAAAACGTCGTCCCCGTTGATGGGATTGCAGCAGCGGGCCAGCTTGTAATCGATGTGGTGGATGCCCTCGTCGATGATGAGGGCGTCGTTCGCGCCGCGGGCTTCGGGGCGGGATGCTGCCCGGGACTTGCTGCGCTCGACCTCGGCCGCCGCTGCGCGGCGCTCCTCTTCGGCCTCGCCCGAAAGCCACCGCACAAGGGTTTCCTTGACGGCTGCCAGATCGATACGCTGCGAGCCGATCTGCACGTAAAGCTCCGTGCCGGTGCGCAGCCGGTAATGTTTGACCAGATAGGCGACGGCCTCATCGACCGTGGTGGCGAGTTTCCAATTCCTGAGTTTGCGTTCCAGCTCCTCGCGTCCCAGGCGGCCGCTGCGGGCTTCGTCCTCGCGCAGCATCGCCCGGATTTTGGTGCGGGCCTTGGGAGTGACCGCAAAGCCGAGCCAATCCGCCTTGGGGGTTTGGTTTTTCTGGGTGAGGATTTCGACGATGTCGCCGTTGTGCAGCACCTCGCGGATCGAAACCGCGCGGTGATTGACTTTCCCGCCCGAGCAGGTGGCTCCCAGGTTGGTGTGGATGTCGAACGCGAAGTCGAGCACCGTGGCACCCTCGGGCAGCTTGCGCAGGTCGCCGTTGGGCGTGAAGACGAAGATTTCGCCCGTGGCAGGCTTCGCGTCGAAACGTTCGGCGAGCGCCCGGGGCGTGTCCTCCATCAGCTCGCGGAGCCGCTGGAGCCACATTTCGCTCGTCTGCCCGCCCTGATTGACCCCCTTGTAGCGCCAGTGGGCCGCAATGCCCCGCTCGGCCACCTCGTCCATGCGTTCCGAGCGGATCTGAATCTCGACCCAGCGGCCCCCTTTGGCCGAGACGGTGGTGTGGAGCGACTCGTATCCGTTGGACTTGGGGATGGAGATCCAGTCCCGCATCCGCTCCGGATTGGGGGTGTAGAAGTCGGTGACGATCGAATAGACCGTCCAGCACTGCTGTTTCTCCAGCTCCGGCGGGCAGTCCACGATGATGCGGATGGCGAAGATGTCGTAAACCCCCTCGAACGGGACTTTCTGACGCCGCATCTTGTTCCAAATCGAGAAGATCGACTTCGTGCGGCTCTTGACGTGGTAGCTTATGCCGCTCCTGTCGAGCCGCTCGAGGATGGGTTCGAGGAAGCTGCGGATGAAGCGTTGGCGTTCGGCCTCCGTTTCGGCGAGCCGTTCGACGATGTGGGCGTAATCCCGGGGTTCGAGGTAGCGCAGGGCGGTGTCCTCCAGTTCGCTCTTGAGGTTGTAGAGCCCCAGTTTATGGGCGATCTGGGCGTAAAGATTGAGGCTCTCCCAGCTTTTGCGGCGGCGCTTCTGGGGCGGGAACATCTCCAGACTGCGCATCACCTCCAGACGGTCGGCCAGCTTAATGAGGATTACGCGCGGGTCCTCGGAGTAGGAGACGATCAGGTCGCGGAAGTTCTCGGCCTGCTCGCGCGATATCTTGAGCGGGATTTCCGAAATATTCGACAGCCCGAGCGTGATGCCCAGCACCTCCTTGCCGAAGCGTTCGCCGATCTCGGCGGTCAGGGCGCAGAAATCCTCCCCGCTGCGGGCGAGCCGCACCACGTCGTGCAGCACCGAGGCGATGGTCGGGTCGCTCCCCAGCCCGATCTCGGCGACGACGATTGCGGCCACCGCCGCGTCGTGGTCGAGCAGCGGCGTGCCGTCGTAACGGAGTTGGCCTTCGAGCCGGCGTGCGGCGTATTCCAGCGCCTCGTCCAACAGGCGGGCGCTCTCCTGCGGGAAATTCTCGCGGGCGAGCCTGCGCAGCCTGTCGTATCGGGTGAGTTCGGTCATGCGGTATCCTGTCGGCTCAAATTTATGAATAATTTTAAAATTTACCAAGTCCGGCGGTCTCCCGGCCGCAAGAATCGCGCAGACGGACGAAATCTGCTTTTGCACACCCCGGTTCCGGATAATTTCGTTAAATTTGCAGGGTAGCGACAACAGGAAAAGAATGATGACAGGCGGGCAGGAAACGGGAAAAGGGGGAGACGCTCGGGCGCAAGTCGTCTCCGCACAGGCGGCCTCCGCGCAACGACATGTTGCCGCGTCGCCTGCCGCTGTGCAGACCGCACCGGCGAAAACGCCTGACGGGGCAGTTGTCGGTCGGCGGTCGAAACCCGTCTATGTGCCCACCCGGGGCGAGGAGACGGCCAACACCGTGTCGCATGCGGTGATGGCGCTGCTGACGCTCTGTGCGCTCCCCTATGTCGCTGTGCGGGCCTATGCGCTCGATCCCCGGCCCGTGCTGGCGGCCTGCAGCGAGAGCATCTTCGTGATCTCGATTTTTCTGATGTTCCTCGGCTCGACGCTCTACCATTCGATGACGCCCGCGTCGCGCCACAAGGAGGTGTTCCATATCCTCGACCATATCTTCATCTTCGTGGCCATTGCGGGAACCTACACCCCCGTTGCGTTGCTGGTGATCGGCGGCTGGCAGGGTGTGCTGGTGACGGCCCTGCAATGGGCGATGGTCGTTTTCGGGATTTTCTACAAGTCGCTCGCCACGCGCTCGATTCCGGGCGTGAGCCTGACGATCTATCTGGTGATGGGCTGGACGCTGGTGTTCTTCCTGCCCCTGTTTCTGCGGCATGCCACGGTGCCGCTGCTCGTGTTCATCGCCGCCGGGGGCGTGTTCTATACGCTGGGGGCCTGGGTCTATGCGGCCCGGGGTTTTCGCTATCATCACCTGGTCTGGCACCTGGCCATCAACCTGGGGATGCTCTCCCACTTCACGGGCATCGTCTTCTTTCTGCGCTGAGGTTCAGCTTCCGGTCTCCGTCAGCCGCTCGGCCTCGAAAAGGTAAATGCGCTCCCCGCTTTGGCCGGGTCGCTCGAGGAACATGCGTTCGCCGTCGGAGGCTGAGATGCGGTAGCCTTCGGGCCGGAACGACTCGTCGGTGTCGCACCGCAGGATGTAGAGCGTACCCGATTCGTCGTGGTAGATATAGCCGGTGACGTACATTTCGCTGCCCGGAATGTGCTCGATGAAAACGCCGTCGGACTGAAACTCCCATACGATCTCTCCCGGCACGCTGCGCACGCCGAAGCCGGGCGGGGCGCCCACCATCCTGATTTTCCAGCGGCCGACCAGCCAGTCGGGATAAGTCTCTGCCATGATGCGTCGTTTGTGCGGCGGCGGCCGCCGGGCCTCCCCGTTCAAAATTGCTGCCACAGTGCGCCGCGGCCGGGCGGTCAGTTTTTATAGACGACGTAGATCCGATCTTCGGGCAGGGCGTAGCGGCGGCGCTCCCCGGGGCTCAACTGCCCGGCATAGTCGATGTCGGCGACCTCGAAACCGGCGGCGCGGAGCCTTGCGGGATAATCCCTCCCGTAGATGCGCCGGTGGTCGTACTGTCCGAAGAGGCGGGTGCGCTCGGCGGGGTCGGTGATCGTGTCGTCCTCGAAGGTGCGGGCCCGCATCGGATCGACGGGCGAGAGCAGGATGCCCCAGCCGCCCGGCTTCATCACGCGGTAGAGCTCCCTGAGAGCCTGCGCGTCGTCGGCCACGTGTTCGAGCAGGTGGTTGCAGAGAATCACTTCGGCATAGTCGTTCTCCAGAGGGATGTCCTGCACGTCGAAATGGAGCCGCGCCAGCGGACTCTCCAGGTCGGCGGTGACGTAGAGCTCTTCGTGTCCGCGGTAGCGGGTTTTCAGCCGGCGCATCAGGCAGACCTCCGGAGCGATATGCAGCAACCGCACGGGGCGGGTCAGCAGGTCGGTTTCCCGCTCGAGGTAGAGCCACAGCAGCCGGTGCCGTTCGAGCGAGAGGCATTTGGGACAAAGTGCGTTGGGGCGCGTGGTGACGTAGCCATAGGGGAGAAACCGGCGCCGGCGGGCTCCGCAGAGCGGACATTCGACGCCGCGACCCGCATAGAACAGGCCCAGCAGGGGTACGCCGATCCCGGCCGCGCGTTGCAGCACAGGCCGGGGCACACGGTTGAGTACCCAGCGGATCAGCTTTTTCATTCCGCTCCGAGAATTTGGCCGACCTCCGTTTCGGCTTTGTGAAGCCGCTCTTTGCAGAGGGCGATCAGCTCGCTGGCCCGCCGCACCTGGGCTGCGAGTTCGTCCACGTTCATCTCCTCGCTGCGGAAACGGGCGAGGATGCCTTCGATTTCGGTCATCGCCTCGTCGTAGGGGATGGTTTTCTTTTTTGCCATATCGGATGATTTCGTTGTCATTCCACGCGCGCGCCGAGCCGACCGTCCGCCAGTTCGATGTCGAGCCTGTCGCCGGCGGCGACCCCGGCTGTCGATTGCAGCGGACGACCTCCATGCCGCACCACCGAAAAGCCCAGCCGCAGGATGCGCTCGGGGGCGCGGCTGCGGACAAGCTCTTCGCTTGTCGAGAGTTTGTCCCGCCGGCTGCGGAGGTACTGTTCGGCCGAGTGGCGGAGCGCATCCTGCGACTGAACGATTTTCGTGCGCCGGTTTTCGAGCAGGGACGCGCTCAGGTGCGCGAGTTCCCCGCGCAGCCGTTCGAGCCGGAGTTCCTGCGTGCGCGTGACGGCGACTGCGGCCTGTTGCAGCCGAAGCGCCGCATAGTCGAGCATTCCGTCGGCACGGGCCGCCCTGTCGTGGAGCCATACGGCTACCGCCGTCGGGGTTTTCAGGGGCGTGTGGGCCACCATGTCGGCCACGGAGGTGTCCTTGTCATGTCCGATGCCCGTCAGTACGGGCAGCGGAAACTGGGCGATGTGGGCGCAGAGGCGATAGCCGTTGAAGCAGTTGAGGTCGGCGGCCGATCCCCCGCCCCGGATCACCACCACCGCATCGAAAGCCTCCTGCCTTGCGGCAATCGCTTCGAGCGCCGCCACGACCGATGCCTCCGCCCCCTGTCCCTGCATGAGCGCCTCGAAAAGGGTCGTGCGGAATGCGTAGGGGCTCTTCGCCAGCTCCTTGCAGAAGTCCTGGTATCCGGCGGCCTGGCGGCTCGAAACCACGGCGATGCGCAGCACGACCGAAGGCAGCCACGCTTCGCGGTTCATGTCCCACACCCCGTCGCGCCGGAGGCTGGCGATGGTGAGCTGGCGCTGCCGCTCCATGTCGCCCAGCGTATAGGAGGGGTCGATGTCGGTGATCGTAAGCGAAAACCCGTACACTTCGTGGTAGTTCACCTGCGCTTTGGCCAGGATTTTCAGCCCCGGGACGAGTTGCTGTCCCGTCTCCGCCTCGAAATAGCCTGCCACGCGGGGATAGGCGCTGCGCCAGATGACGGCCCGCGCCTGTGCCCGGGGCATGCCGTCGTCGCCTTTTTCGACGAGCTCCAGATAGCAGTGGCCCGAGCCGTGATGCTTGATCTCCGAGATTTCGGCACTCACCCACTGCGGTAGCGCGAACGCTTCGTCGAGTGTCGTCCGCACACGCTTCAGCAGCTCGGTCAGGGTGATATGTCGGTCGGCGGAGAACATGATGCAAAGATAGGATTTATTTCGGGAAAGTGCGCCCTCCGAACCTCCGGACAAGCCGCTGCATTGGGCAGAGGGGCTGCCGACCTTCAGGCGCCTAATCTGCACGCACGATGCCCCGGAACACTCCGGGGCATCGTATTCGGCAAAAGACGCTTCACAGTTGGGGAGGCACCGTGGCGCTGACGGTTTTGGAAAGGATGCCTAACGGATAATCTTCGGTAATCGAGACATGATAGGTAAAAGTCGCCGTCACATCGTAAGTTCGTCCGGCGACCAGCATGTTGTAAAAAAAGGGCGATCTTTGATAGGAGGCTGTTTTGCCGGAAGGGATGCTTAAGCTGCCATCGATGTCTTGCGTGTATTCGTAACGGATCTCCCCGGTCGTGGGATCGGTAATCGTCAGGCCGAGGCTTTTCGGACGGAGGGGATAGCCCACCGTGTTGTTGAAGACGGTTACGGTGAAGACTCCCTTATAAGGCGAAATCGATGCCTTGACGGAATCGATTCGCCCATTCACATAGGGGACAAGGCGGCTTTGGTCTTCCGTGCGCGTCCCGTGGTCGGCCTGAACGGGCAGCACCGTTTCATCCGTGCCGGAGCACGAAGCACTCGCCAGGATGACGAATGCGAGCAGGAGGAAAGAGCAGTTTTTCATAGCTGGTAGAATTTAATGGAACATGAATGATTCTGTCAGCAAGAGATTCGCAGCCTGTCAAATATACGGATAATTTTTTAATCGTAAGCACTTTGCACCGAAAAAATAAGGTCTTGCGCACGCTGCCTGGAACGGCAGTTCGGGCCGCTCACGCAGGTGGCCCTTATCCGCACCGGAATATTCGTGCGGCTTTTGCGGTAGAGGCGGGTTTAAGGGAATGGCGACCGAAAATGCAGGATCGCAGGATGCTGTCGGATGCCGGAACCGGCGGGATCATCTCCCGCGGATGACCAGCTCCACGGGGCGGGGCATTTCGCGGCCCGCGGGGAGCTGGATGCGCAATACCCCCTCGCTGCCGATCGGCCGGCCGTCTCGGGTGGCCGGCGTCCAGCGGGGCGCTTCGGCCATGGCCTTGAGGATGCGGCGTCTGAGGCGGCTGTCGGTCGATTCGAGCTCCTCGGTGACCTCCGTGCCGCCGTCGGGCAGGATGCGATAGCGGAGCACGACGCGGGCCGTGGGTTCGTTCTCGTCCCAGCGGACCTGCCGGGCGATGTAGTCGGCGAAAAGCTCGTTCCCGTCGCCGAAGCGGGCGGGGGTGTCGTAACGGAGACGGACGACGATCACCCCGTTGGAGGCCTCCTGACCGTAGATGCGGATGGTCTGTTCGTCTGCGGGAAGCTCCTCCACGGATTCGATGTCGTCGGGCGGGATGGTTTGGATCTCCTGGCAAGGGATGCCATTGACGATATAGAGCGGTTTCTGGGTCTGACCGGTCGCCGTCGGGGTATGAGCCGCCAGGATAAGCAGCGCGGGAAGGAGTATTCGGAGTTTCATCGCTTCATGCCTTGTTGAACAAAACGTGACGTTGCGCAAAAATATTGCCCGAAATGGCTGCGCAGGGCTGCTGCCGCCCGGAGATGGCAAATTCGGGCGCTCTTCTTCGGCCGAGGCTTCGAGAACGAAGGGCTTCCGGCGGGGGCGACGACCGCGCTGCGGGGAGGTCTCTGTTCGCCTGATTACAATGCTTTTGGCCTGCGGTCATGTCCCCCTCCGGCCCGTGCTACGCTTCGGCCGGGATTTCCCAGCCGCACCGTTCGAGATCGACGCGTCCGCTTCGCCGGAATGCCACCCCCTCCTTTTCGAGCAGCGTGCGCTGCGCAGGCCAACAGGGGACGAGACCTCCGTCGCTTCGGACGACCCGGTGGCAGGGCAAATTGCGTTCGTGAGGGGCCGAAGCCATGGCCCTCCCCACGCGGCGGGCGTGGCCCGGCATCCCGATCAGATGGGCGATCCGGCCATAGGAGAGCACTTTTCCCGGCGGGATCTGGCCGACCACGTCATATACCTCGAGGTCGAACTCCTGCTTGTCGTACCGTGGTTTTGTCATTGTCGGAGCGGTGGTTGCGGGGTCGTGCATAACCTCCCGATCCGTCGTGGGCGCGGTCGGGTCGTCTTGGCGTGCATGGCCGTGTCGGCAGTGCTTGTCCGGGCTGCGCTTACAGTTCGCTCTCCTTGAGTCGCTCGGCGTTTTCGGCGACGATCAGGTGGTCGATGCAGTCCTGGATGTCGCCGTCCATGAAAGCCGCCAGGTTGTAGATCGTGTAGTTGATTCGGTGGTCGGTGATGCGCCCCTGCGGGTAGTTGTAGGTGCGGATCTTGGCCGAGCGGTCGCCGGTCGAGACCATCGTCTTGCGCTTGGAGGCGATCTGGTCGAGGTATTTCGAGTATTCGAGGTTGAAGATGCGCGTGCGCAGCTCCTCGAAGGCCTTGTCGAAGTTCTTGAGCTGGGATTTCTGGTCCTGGCACTGGACGACGATGCCCGTGGGTATGTGCGTGAGGCGGATGGCCGAGTAGGTCGTATTGACCGACTGCCCGCCGGGGCCCGATGCGCAGAAGATGTCCTTGCGGATGTCGTTCATCGAAATCTCCACGTCGAACTCCTCGGCTTCGGGGAGCACGGCCACCGAAGCGGCCGAGGTGTGGACGCGGCCCTGCGTTTCGGTCTGGGGCACGCGCTGCACGCGGTGCACGCCCGATTCGTATTTGAGCGTGCCGTAAACGCTCTGTCCCGTGACCTTCATCACCACCTCCTTATAGCCCCCGGCCGTGCCGTCCGAGAAAGAGGTGATTTCGTAACGCCACCCTTTCGATTCGATGTATTTCGTGTACATGCGCAGCAGGTCGCCCGCGAAGATTGCGGCTTCGTCGCCCCCCGTGCCGCCCCGGATTTCGACGATGGCGTTCTTGTCGTCCTGGGGGTCTTTGGGGATCAGCAGCAGCTTGATCTCCTCCTCCATCCGGGCGATGGCGGGCTCCAGCGCCGCGATCTCGCCGCGCGCCATCTCCCGCATCTCTTCATCGCGGTCGTTGGCGTACACGTCTTTCGCTTCCGAAAGGTTGGCCAGGGCCGTGCGGTAGCGCTCCGAGGTTTCGACGATCGGTTCGAGCTCCTTGTACTCCTTGTTGAGCTGCACGAAAGTTTTCACGTCGGCGATCACTTCGGGGTCGGTGAGTTTCTGCCCGGTCTCCTCGTATTTGAGCTTCAGTCCGTCGAGGCGGGTGAGTATCGAGTTGTCTGCCATATCGGTCGGTTTAACGGAGCAAAGATAGATAAATTCGCGGGATTGAACAAATCACCTGCCCGCCCGCCGTCGGAGAAGCGTCGCAGCGGATGGCGGATCGGTTCGTTCCGACCGACGCAAACCGGGGGCCCCGCTCTGAAAGCGGGGCCCCCGGTCGTGGGACGTCGTGAGCGTAGTCAGACCACGATGTTGATGATCTTGCCCGGCACGACGATGACTTTTTTGGGCGCTTTGCCGTCGAGCCACCTGAGGGCCTCGGGACTCTGCACGATGTCGGACTGGATTGCGGCCGGCGTCATGTCGAGCGGATACTGCTTTCTGAAACGCAGTTTGCCGTTCACGGAAACCGGGTATTCGAATGCGCTTTCGACCAGGTATCGCTCCGCGTATTGCGGGAAGGGGGCGTCGCAGACCGTCTCGGTATGGCCGAGCCGGTGCCACAGCTCCTCGGCCACATGCGGAGCGAAGGGCGCGAGCAGGGCCGTGAGAGGCTCCAGCACGTCGCGTTTGTTGCACTCGCCCAGCTCGTTGAGGCAGATCATGAAGGCCGCGACCGAGGTGTTGAACGAGAAGTTTTCGATATCCTCCCGCACCTTTCTGATGGTCTTATGCAGGGTTTTGAGCTCTTTTTCCGTGGCTGGCTCCGCGCTGACGGCGAAATTGCCCTCCCGGTCGAAGAAGAGCCGCCAGAAGCGGCGCAGGAACTTGTGCACGCCGTCGATGCCGTTGGTGTCCCAGGGCTTCGACTGTTCGATGGGGCCGAGGAACATTTCGTACATGCGCAGCGTGTCGGCGCCGTACCGCTCGACGATGCGGTCGGGATTGACCACGTTGTACATCGACTTGGACATCTTCTCGATGGCCCAGCCGCAGACGTACTTCCCCTCTTCGAGGATGAACTCCGCATCGCGGAATTCGGGGCGCCAGGCGCGGAAAGCCTCCAGATCGAGCAGGTCGTTTCGCACCATGTTCACATCGACGTGAATCTCCTGGGTCCGGTATCCGTCCTTCAGTCCGGCGGAAACGAACCGGTTGGTGCCGACCACGCGATAGACGAAATTCGAGCGTCCCTGGATCATCCCCTGATTCACCAGCTTGAGGAACGGCTCCTGCTCGCAGACCACGCCCAGGTCGTAGAGGAACATATTCCAGAAGCGCGAGTACATCAGGTGGCCGGTGGCGTGCTCGATGCCCCCGACGTAGAGATCGACGTTGCGCCAGTAGGCGTCGGCCTCGCGTCCCACCAGCGCCCGGTCGTTGTGCGGATCCATATAGCGCAGGTAGTAGGCCGACGAGCCGGCGAAACCGGGCATGGTCGAGAGTTCGTAGGGCCACCCTTCCGGGGTCGCCCAGTTTTTTACCCGCGCCAGCGGGGGTTCGCCCTGCTCGGTGGGGCCGAAGTTCTCGACGGGAGGGAGCTCCAGCGGCAGGCGGTCGTCGTCCAGCGGACGGGCGATGTCGTCCCGGTAATAGATGGGGAAAGGCTCGCCCCAGTAGCGCTGGCGCGAGAAGATGGCGTCCCGCAGCCGGTAATTGACCAGTCGGCGACCCAACTGGCGACGCTCGATTTCGGCCAGCATGCGGGGGATCGCCTCTTTCACGTCGAGGCCGTCGAGGAAGTCCGAGTTGATGAGCCTGCCTGTCTTGGCGTCGTAGGAGGCTTCCGTGATGTCGCCCCCCTCGACCACAGGCACGATTTCCAGTCCGAAATGGCGGGCGAAGGCGTAGTCGCGCGCGTCGTGCGCCGGCACGGCCATGATGGCACCCGTGCCGTAACCCGCCAGCACATAGTCCGACACGTAGATCGGGATAGCTTTTCCGGTGAAGGGATTGACGGCGAAAGCCCCTGTCGCCACGCCGCTCACCCGTTTGGTTTCCGCGATGCGCTCGCGTTCGGAGCGGCGTTTGGTCTGCTCGACATAGGCTTCGACGGCAGCCCGGTTTTCGGGCGCGGTCAGCTGCCCGAGCCACTCGTGTTCGGGGGCGATGACCATGAATGTGACCCCGAAGATCGTATCGGGACGGGTGGTGAAGATTTCGAGTTTTTCGTCCCGCCCTTGGATCGGGAAAAAGACCTGTGCACCCTCCGATCGGCCGATCCAGTTGCGCTGAATCTCCTTGAGCGACTCGCTCCAGGCGAGGCGGTCGAGACCGTCGAGCATCCGCTGGGCATAGGCCGTCACGCGCAGAAGCCATTGTTTCATACGCCGCTGTTCGACGGGGTAGCCCCCGCGCACGGAGAGCCCCTCCTTCACCTCGTCGTTGGCCAGCACCGTACCCAGTTGCGGGCACCAGTTGACCATCGTGTCGGCGCGGAATGCGAGCCGGTAATTCTGGAGTACCTGCTCGCGGTGCTGTTCCGTCCAGTCGTTCCACTCGTCGGCCGTAAAGCGCATCTGCGTCGTGCAGGCCGCGTCGATTCCTTCGGTGCCGGAGCGGGCGAACCGGGCGACGAGCTCCTCGACGGGGCGGGCCTGCTGCAACGTGTTGTCGTAATAGTGGCCGAACATGCGCAGGAATGCCCATTGCGTCCATTTGTAGTAAGCCGGGTCGCAGGTGCGCACTTCGCGGTCCCAGTCATAGGAGAAGCCGATCTTGTCGAGCTGCTCGCGGTAGCGGGCGATGTTCTGCTCGGTGGTGACGGCCGGATGCTGGCCCGTCTGGATGGCATACTGCTCGGCGGGCAGGCCGAAAGCGTCGAAACCCATCGGGTGCAGGACGTTGTATCCGCACTGCCTTTTGTAGCGCGAGTAGATGTCCGAGGCGATATAGCCGAGCGGGTGCCCCACGTGCAGCCCTGCGCCCGAAGGGTAGGGGAACATGTCGAGCACGTAGTATTTCGGGCGGGACGGATCGACCGCTACCCGGTAAGTTCCCTGCTCGCGCCAATGGCGCTGCCAGCGGGACTCTATCTCTTTGAAGTCGTATTCCATAACGGTTGGGATTGCGTGGAGCGACAAAATTACGAAAAATTCGCGGTACTGATGCAGGCGTCCCGGTAATTTTCGGGCTGCGGCTCGGGATGGCCATGCGTCGGGGACAATAAAATTCCGGCGGCCATTCGGCCGCCGGAATTCGTGAATCGTCCGGTGAGAGGTTAGCGCCCGGAGCCGTAACGAACGGATGAGGGATCGGGCGACAGCGCTTCGTCAGCGCGGTACTCGATCGTGCGGCGGTTGTACGCCCGAGGCCGGTAGTCGGCACTCACGGCATGGGACGGCATCACGCGGGTGACGCGCCGGTTGCCTTCGAGCCGGCCTCTGGGGGTTGCCGCCGTCTGCCCGTTGTCGGTTTCGGGCAGCAGGTTTTCGACGATGGTTCCGTCGTCGTCGCCGCTCCAGCCCGGGGTCAGGGTCAGTCGGTCTTTGGCCCGGAAGAGAACTTCGTAGCTGTTGTCGCCCCATCCGGCTTTGGCCAGGGTGAAGTAGTAGGTTTTGCCCTCCATCTCGATGGGTTCGATCGTGAGCGTGGAGCGGTCTGCCGAGAGCCTGACGGGAAATTCCACGCCGTCGTGCAGCAGCAGGGTGCCGTCGGCTTCGGGCTCGTTGGCCGATGCGAAGATGAGCATCTGGCGGTCGTAGTTGCTCGCCGTGCCGACCGTGCGCGAGTCGGCCTGAAGGGTTATCACATCGCCCGGCGCCACATGGAGGAAGTATTTGGGCCCGTAGTCCCGGAAGATGTCCATGTTGCCGCTGCCGTTGTAGTCCGAGGCGGAGAAGAGGTTCCACGGGGTGCGGAAAGCGCTTTCGGACCAGGTCTGCCCCCAGCCCGTGCCCCAGCCGAGTTCCATGCCGCAGCCGACGATCCGGTTGTGGTCGCGGTACTTGTCGGCCATCGCGGTGCCCGTCTGCTTGAAGTCGCGGAAGTAGGCGTCGGCGATCGTGCGGGCGACGTTGGCGTTCTCATAGGCCTGGTAAACCTCTTCGGGGAGCGTTGCGGGCACGTCGTCCATCGGCGGAGCCGCAGCGAGCGTCGTTTTGGTTGTGATGCGCAGGTAGTCGATCCACTCGCCCGTCTCCGCCTGATGCTGTACGCTCGTTCCCGAGAGCGTCCAGACGCCCGGCAGCTCGTTGAACAGGTTCGATTCGGTGCGGGCTTCGGCCTCTGCCGGCGGGGTCTGGTTCATCCCGACGGTAGCCGTGAGCACCTCCTCCTCGTTGGCTACGCCCGCAATGAGCACGTAACGCGTGTCGTCCCAGGCATTGATGCAGAGGTTGAGGCCCTCGTCGCTGTTGATGGCAGCCATTGCGTCATCCCTGAAACGCGCCTGATCGATGTAGGCGGCGATCTGCTGTTCGGCCGTCGTACCGTATTGTACGGTGTTGAGGTATTTGTCGTAGTCCATGGTCAGGTAGGTGCCGTAAACCGCGTCCTTGTTGGGGGCTTTGATGTTGAACCAGCAGTAGTAGGGACCCGTCGCTGTTTCGCCCTCCGGAGCCTCGATTCCCGTAACGAGCAGTTGTGCCGGGTCTTTGGTGGGCGTCGTGCGGCGGAACGGGATGACCTGATAATTCTGCGTATAGGCGTTCTCATCCCCGAACGTATTGACCAGCAGATAGTATTGGCCCTCTTCGAGTCCCATGTAGCTTACTTCCTCCGCGGAGGTGTAGAAACGCATCGAGTAGGCGGTGAAATACTGCATCTGCTCCTCGCCGAGCATCGACGCATATTTCTTATAGCTCTCCTCGTCGAGCACGCCGGCCGTGAAGCCGTAAGCTTCGTCGTCGGGCGTGAGGAAGAAGGTCACCGAACGGGTGGTGAGCTGTACCTGATCGACCTGGGTGGTCATCCCGGTCTTTTCGGGCAGCTCGGCCTGAAGGACACGGCGGCAGAAGAATCCCGACCAGGTCACGTCGTCGTCGGGATAGGGGTCGCCCGGAAGTGCACGGGTGCTCCACGGGTCGATTCCGCCGCCACCGCCGCCGTCGGTCCTTTCATAAAGGAAGTTTCCCTCGGCGTCGCACTCCCCGACCAGCAGGATGTAGCTCTGCCCGGGCAGAATCTGCGTATATTCGTCCACCGGAAAAACGATGGTCTGCGGCCCTTTCAGGGGTTCGGCCCGGGTGTCCAGGAAACGCGAGTCGTAAGGCCAGAACGGGGAGGCCTTGCGGTCGAGGTAATCCAGGTAGGTCAGGAACGTGTATTTCCAGTATTGGTTGTCGCCGCAGGCGATGCGGAACGTGAGCGCGCTTTTCTCCATGCCCGTAATGGTCAGGATGTTGTCGAGCGGAAGCGTGGTGAAGTCGATGGTCTCGAGCAGGGTTTGCTCTCCGCCGGCGCCCCCGATCGCTGCAACGGCCAGCGTATAATCCGTTTGGGCTTCGAGGTACTGGATGTTGAGGGTCGCATGGCCGTTGTCGGGCGTATGGTGCGGATTGACGCGCAGGATGGTTGCGGCGTCGGGGATTTCCCCGTCGGCGACCAGTTGGTAGGCAAAGGCTTCGACCTGTTCGGCGTTCAGGCCGATGCGCACCGTGGCGGAGGTGACCTCCTCTGTTTCGAGCGTTACGTTCATGGCGCCGTCGCCCGGCGTGACGTCGGCATCGTCACTCGAGCAACCGCCTAACAAGAGCGCTGTCAGGGCAACCCCTCCCCAGCATTTCAGCCTTTGTGCGGCCTGTCGGAAAGATCCTTTCATAGTGGATGAAGATTAAGGTTTTGAAACATAAGGAATTTTTTGTATCCGTTTTCGCTTGAATCATGCGACCACGAAATCAGTTGTAATTTCGGCAATCTTTTCCGCCGCTCCAATTTTTCGGGATGGAATTTATGCCGTCGGTCGATCTGTCTGTCGTGTCTGCGGACCGGTACGACGACCTGTCCGGACGCTGCGGTCTGCAGTCCGGACATTCCGTCGCCGGAGGCACTGGCAAAGAGGAGAAACGCGTCCCGAAGCATTCCGGGAGCGTTCGGTCGGGGTGAAGAGCGGGAGGAGAGCGTGCCTGCCGGAGAATGTATCGCGGTTCGGGATGGGGAAGGCGTCGCGGGGTTTTCCGACCGCCGGATAGATGTCATGCGCAACGGTGGTTTGCATCGGATACGGGAATCGCCGCGTCCGGACGAATCGCGCCGTAAGAACGGCCCGATCTTCCGGCTGGCGTCGGGCCATCGCCGGGCCATGCACGGAGCCGATGGCGTCCGGATCGGTGGATTGAAGACTATAAAATATTGGTTAATAATATGATAATCGTTTGATGATAATTGAAATTTATTATTTTGTGATTTGGATAAGAAAAAAGAATTAGAAATCAGGGTCAAACCGCCTAAAACCTTGAAAAATCACGCTCAAACCGCGAAAAAAGATGCGGGAGAATAGCGCCATTCAAAAAAAATCGCTACCTTTGCAGTCCATTTTGGACAATGGAGATTGAAATTTATTCACATTTAAAGGACAAAAACGTTTAAAAATGCCAACTATTCAACAGTTAGTGAGAAACGGTCGGGTACGCATGGAGGACAAGAGCAAGTCTCCTGCGCTCGCAGCGTGTCCTCAGCGCCGGGGCGTGTGCACGCGCGTGTACACCACCACCCCGAAGAAGCCGAATTCGGCAATGCGTAAGGTGGCACGTGTAAGATTGACCAACGGCAAGGAGGTCAACGCCTATATCCCCGGAGAGGGCCACAACCTGCAGGAGCACTCCATCGTGCTGGTGCGCGGCGGTCGTGTGAAGGACCTGCCCGGTGTGCGCTACCACCTGGTGCGCGGTGCGCTCGACTCGGCCGGTGTGGACGGACGCCGCCAGCGCCGCTCGAAGTACGGTGCCAAACGGCCCAAGGCAGGAGCTGCCAAGAAATAACCGAAAACAAGCAAAAGAGATAACGTACTACAATGAGAAAAGCTAAGCCAAAAAAGCGAATTCTACTTCCAGATCCGAAGTTCGGCGACTCCGAGGTAACTCGTTTCGTGAACAACCTCATGCTGGATGGAAAGAAGAGTATTGCCTACACCATTTTCTACGATGCACTCGAGTTGGTGGGCAAGAAGATGAAGGATGCTGATAAATCTCCCCTGGAGGTCTGGAAACAGGCTCTCGAGAATATCACACCCCAAGTCGAGGTCAAATCCAAGCGTATCGGCGGTGCGACGTTCCAGGTTCCTATGGAGGTTCGGCCGGAGCGCAAGATTTCGATTTCCATGAAAAACCTTGTCCTCTATTCCCGCAAGCGCGCCGGCAAGACGATGGCTGAGAAACTCGCTGGAGAGATCGTGGACGCCTTCAACCAGCAGGGTGCCGCCTTCAAGCGCAAGGAGGAGATGCACCGCATGGCCGAGGCCAACAAGGCGTTCGCCCACTTCAGATTTTAACACGAGAAACGTAAGATGGCAACCAGAGATTTAAATTATACGCGCAACATCGGCATCATGGCTCACATCGATGCCGGTAAGACCACCACATCCGAACGTATTCTCTTCTACACGGGCAAGACCCACAAGATCGGCGAGGTGCACGAGGGCGGCGCGACCATGGACTGGATGGTTCAGGAGCAGGAGCGCGGCATCACCATCACCTCGGCTGCGACCACCGCCTTCTGGCAGTACAAGGACAAGACCTACCAGATCAACCTGATCGACACCCCGGGACACGTGGACTTCACCGTCGAGGTGGAGCGTTCGCTGCGCGTGCTGGACGGCGCCGTGGCCACGTTCTGCGCCGTCGGCGGCGTGGAGCCCCAGTCGGAGACCGTATGGCGTCAGGCCGACAAGTACAACGTTCCCCGTATCGGCTACGTCAATAAGATGGACCGCACGGGCGCCGACTTCCTCGGGGTCTGCGCGCAGATCAAGGAGCATTTCGGTGCGACGGCCATGCCGGTCGTGCTGCCCATCGGCGCAGAGGACAAATTCGAGGGACTGGTGGACCTTATATATAATAACGCGATCTACTACTTCGACGACAAGACCGTGCGCGACAACTTCGAGCTGCGGGAGATTCCCGAATCGATGAAGGCCGAGGCCGCCGAGTGGCGGGCCAAGCTGATCGAGGAGGTGGCTTCGACCGACGATGCGCTGATGGAGAAGTTCTTCGACGATCCGGATTCGATCACCCCCGACGAACTGCTTGCGGCCATCCGCAAGGCCACCATGTCCATGCAGATCGTGCCGATGCTCTGCGGCTCCTCGTTCCACAACAAGGGCGTGCAGAAGCTGCTCGACTACATCATGGCTTTCCTGCCTTCGCCGCTGGATCTGCCTCCCGTGACGGGTATCAACCCCAAGACCGACGAAGAGGTGGAGCGCCGCGCTTCGGAGGACGATCCGTTCTGCGGTCTCGCGTTCAAGATCGCTACCGATCCTTTCGTGGGCCGTCTGGCTTTCGTGCGCATCTATTCGGGCAAACTCGACGCCGGCTCCTACGTGCTCAACGCACGCAGCGGCAAGCGCGAGCGCATCAGCCGCATTTACCAGATGCACGCCAACAAGCAGAACCCGATGGAGACCGTCGGCGCCGGCGATATCTGCGCTGCCGTAGGTTTCAAGGAGATCCGCACGGGCGACACGCTCTGCGCCGAAAACGCACCGATCGTGCTCGAGCAGATGACCTTCCCCGAGCCGGTGATCGGACTGGCCGTCGAGCCCAAGACCCAGAAAGACCTGGACAAGCTCGGCATCGCCCTGTCCAAACTCGCCGAGGAGGACCCGACCTTCACCGTGCGTACCGACGAGGAGAGCGGCCAGACCGTGATTTCGGGTATGGGCGAGCTGCACCTCGACATCATCGTAGATCGCCTGCGCCGCGAGTTCGGCGTGGAGATCAACCAGGGTGCTCCGCAGGTCAATTACAAGGAGGCCCTCACCCGGAGCGTTCAGCACCGCGAGGTCTTCAAGAAGCAGACCGGCGGTCGCGGTAAGTTTGCCGACATCATCTTTGAACTCGGCCCCGCCGAGGAGGGAAAGATGGGCCTTACGTTCGTGGACGAAGTCAAGGGCGGCAACATTCCCAAGGAGTTTATTCCTTCCGTTCAGAAAGGTTTCGAGGCCGCCATGGCCAACGGCGCGCTGGCTGGCTACTCGATCGATGCGATGAAAGTCACGCTCAAGGACGGTTCGTTCCACCCCGTCGATTCCGACCAGCTCTCGTTCGAGATCGCCGCACGCAACGGCTTCCGCGCCGCTGCGCCCAAGGCCGGCTCGGTCATCATGGAGCCCATCATGTCCGTCGAGGTGGTGACCCCCGAGGAGAACATGGGCGATGTGATCGGCGACCTGAACAAGCGTCGCGGCCAGATCACCGGCATGGAGTCCAAGGGCAACGCCCGCGTGGTGAAGGCCAAGGTGCCCCTTTCCGAAATGTTCGGTTACGTAACCGTGCTGCGTACGATCTCTTCGGGCCGCGCGACCTCTTCGATGGAGTTCTCGCATTTCGAGGAGGTGCCTGCCAACGTAGCCAAGGATGTGATCGAGAAGGCGAATGGTAAACGTAAGGAATTAGAATAAGCAAACAATATGAACCAGAAAATTAGAATCAAGTTAAAGTCCTTCGATCACAACCTCGTCGATAAGTCGGCCGAGAAGATCGTCAAGACGGTCAAGAGCACGGGGGCCGTGGTGAGCGGTCCGGTGCCCCTGCCCACGCACAAGCAGATTTTTACGGTCAACCGCTCGACCTTCGTGAATAAGAAGGCCCGCGAGCAGTTCCAGCTCTGCACGTTCAAACGGATTCTGGATATCTACTCTTCGACCCCCAAGACCATCGACGCGCTCATGAAACTGGAGCTCCCGTCGGGTGTCGAGGTCGAGATCAAGGTCTGAGCCGCGGGTGCCCTCCGCAGGCGGCGGCGCTGTCCGTGACGGACGGAACCGGCGCCTGCGGATGCGGTGCCGCAGCAACGCTCCCTTGCCTTAGCATGAAGCAAGATCACTTTTTATTTAACAAACGAATTTGACTAAAATGTCAGGACTTATTGGAAAGAAAATCGGAATGACTTCCGTTTACAGTGCCGAGGGTAGGAACATACCATGCACTGTCATCGAAGCTGGTCCGTGCGTAGTTACGCAAATCAAAACCGTGGAGCAGGACTCCTACGAAGCGGTGCAGATTGCCTATGACGACAAGAGTGAAAAGCACACCAGCAGTAGTTTGTTAGGACACTTCAAGAAAGCCGGAACCACGCCCAAACGCAAGATGGCCGAGTTCCGGGGAATGCCTGAAGTGAACCTGGGGGATACCCTCACCGTCGATATGTTCTCGGAGGAGGACTGGGTCGATGTGACGGGGATCTCGAAGGGCAAGGGTTTCCAGGGCGTCGTGAAACGCCATGGCTTCGGCGGCGTGGGCGGCCAGACCCACGGCCAGCACAACCGTCAGCGCAAGCCCGGTTCGCTGGGTGCGTCGTCGTATCCGTCGCGTGTGTTCAAGGGCAAACGTCTGCCCGGACAGATGGGCGGCGAGCAGGTTAAGGTGCTTAACCTGCGGGTTTTGAAGATTATTCCCGAGAGCAACCTCATTCTGGTGAAGGGGTCGATTCCGGGAGCGAAAGGTGCTTATTTAACAATCGAGAAATAGTCATGGAATTAGCTGTATTGAACACCCAGGGAAATGAAACAGGTCGCAAGGTAGTCCTTTCGGATGCTGTTTTCGGCGTGGAGGCTAATGACCACGCTATCTACCTCGACGTGAAGCAGTATCTGGCCGACCAGCGCCAGGGTACGCACAAGTCGAAGCAGCGCAACGAGGTGGCCGGCTCGACCCGCAAGCTCAAGCGCCAGAAAGGAACGGGCGGCGCCCGCGCGGGCAGCATCAAGTCCCCGCTCTATCCGGGCGGCGGTCGCGTATTCGGCCCCGTGCCGCGCGACTACAGTTTCAAGCTCAACAAGAAGCTCAAGGCACTGGCACGTCGCAGCGCCCTTACGTACAAGGCCCAGGCCGGCGCGATCCGGATCGTCGAGGCGCTCAACCTGGACGCTCCCCGCACCAAGACGCTGGTGGCTCTGGCCGACGCGCTGAAGGTGGCGGACAAGAAGGTGCTTATCGTGCTGCCGGAATCCAATCCGAACCTGCAGCTCTCGTGCCGCAACATCCCCTACGTGAAAGCCATTCTGGCTCAGAACGTCAACACCTACGAGGTGATGAACGCCTCGGCGCTGGTGATGGTCGAGGGCGCGGAGAACGTATTGAATGTAATGTTAGCTTAAAACGCAAGGAACAATGGAAATTATCATTAAGCCAGTATTGACCGAGAAAATGACGGCTCAGGGCGAGAAGCTGAACCGTTACGGTTTTATCGTTGACGTGAAGGCTAACAAGCTGCAGATCCGCACTGCCGTCGAGCAGATGTACAACGTGGTCGTTACGGATGTGAACACGGTCAACTACATGGGCAAACGCAAGAGCCGTTACACCAAGGCCGGCCTGCTCGAAGGCCGCGCGAACAACTTCAAGAAGGCGATTGTCACCTTGAAGGACGGAGACAAGATCGATTTTTACAGTAATATCTAACGAAGATGGCAGTAAGAAAGTTTAAACCGGTAACGGCCGGTACACGACATAAGATCATCGGAACGTTCGAGGAGATCACCTGCTCGGTTCCCGAGAAATCGTTGCTCAGCCCCAAGAAAAGCTCCGGCGGACGGAACAACTCCGGCAAGATGACCGTGCGCTACATCGGCGGCGGCCACAAGCAGATGTACCGCCATGTGGATTTCAAACGTGCGAAGGACGGCATGGCCGCCACTGTGAAGACGATCGAATACGACCCCAACCGCACGGCGCGCATCGCGCTGGTGGTTTATGCCGACGGCGAGAAGAGCTACATCCTGGCTCCCAACGGCCTTCAGGTGGGACAGACCGTGATGAGCGGCGCGGGCGTTGCTCCCGAGGTGGGCAACACGCTTTTCCTGGGCGAGATTCCGCTGGGTACGGTTGTCCACAACATCGAACTCTACCCCGGTCAGGGCGCCGCGATGGCCCGCTCGGCCGGTTCCTATGCTCAACTGCTGGCTCGCGAAGGCAAGTTCGCCGTCATCAAACTGCCTTCGGGAGAGACTCGTATGGTACTGGTAACCTGCCGCGCGACGGTCGGTGTGGTTTCCAATGTCGATCACAGCCTGGAAAGCGCCGGTAAGGCCGGTCGCGAACGCTGGATGGGTCGCCGCCCGCGCAACCGCGGCGTGGTGATGAACCCGGTGGATCACCCGATGGGTGGTGGCGAAGGCCGTGCTTCGGGCGGTCACCCGCGTTCGCGCAAGGGTCTGCTTGCCAAGGGTTACAAGACGCGTAATCCCAAGAAGACGACCTCGAAGTTCATTATTTCCCGGAAGAAAAAATAATTAAATAGCGTATCATAATGAGCCGTTCATTAAAAAAGGGACCTTACATTGACCCGAAACTCGAGGCGAAAGTAGTCGCGCAGGCCGAGGGCAATAAGAAGTCCGTCATCAAGACCTGGTCGCGAGCAAGCATGATTTCGCCTGACTTCGTAGGTCAGACGATCGCTGTCCACAACGGAAACAAGTTCATTCCCGTTTACGTCACTGAGAACATGGTGGGTCACAAGCTCGGCGAGTTCGCCCCCACGCGCAATTTCCGTGGTCATGCGGGTAACCGTAAAAAATAGGTAGAAAATGGGTGCAAGAAAATCAATAAGAGCTGAGAAACTCAAGGCTGAAAAGAAGCAGAAAGCCATTGCCGTTATGCGCGACTGCCCCACCTCCCCGCGCAAGATGCGCCTGGTGGCCGATATCATCCGCGGTGTGGAGATCAACAAGGCGCTCGGTATTCTGCGCTACTCCAAGAAGGAGGCTTCGATCCGCATGGAGAAGCTGCTCCGGTCGGCCATCGCCAACTGGGAGGCCAAGAACGAAAACGAGCGTCTGGAGGATACCGCGCTCTGCGTGAAGGAGATCTTCGTGGACGCAGGCCGTATGCTCAAGCGTATCCAGGCCGCGCCTCAGGGACGTGCCCACCGTATCCGCAAGCGTTCCAACCATGTGACGATCGTCGTGGACAAAATCGTAACCGTAGAAAACAAGTAATCAGATGGGACAGAAAGTTAATCCGATAGCAAATCGTCTTGGCATCATTCGCGGTTGGGACTCCAACTGGTACGGGGGCAAGGATTTCTCCGACAAACTGGTCGAGGACGCGAAGATCCGCAAATACCTCAATGTCCGTCTGGCGAAGGCAAGCATCTCGAAGATCATCATCGAGCGCACGCTCAAGCTCGTTACGGTGACCATCTCGACGGCGCGTCCGGGCATCATCATCGGCAAGGGCGGCCAGGAGGTCGATAAACTCAAGGAGGAGCTCAAGAAGCTCACCGGCAAGGAGATTCAGATCAACATCTTCGAGGTGAAACGTCCCGAGGTGGACGCCGTGATCGTGGGCCAGAACATTGCCCGCCAGCTCGAGGGGCGCGTGTCGTTCCGCCGTGCGGTCAAGACGGCGGTGGCTTCGACCATCCGCATGGGTGCCGAGGGTATCAAGATCCAGGTGTCCGGCCGTGTGGGCGGCGCCGAAATGGCCCGCAGCGAAACCATCAAGGAGGGACGCATTCCGCTGCATACGTTCCGTGCCGACGTGGAGTACAGCCTGACCGAGGCGCTCACCAAGGTGGGTATCCTGGGCGTGAAGGTCTGGATCTGCCAGGGTACGGTCTATGGCAAGCGCGACCTGTTTGAAATCGCGGGCGCATCGGCGCAGGCTCCTACCGGACAGCGCGACGGCGACCGCCGCGGCCCGAGAGGCGACCGCCGCGGTCCGCGCCGCCGTAACAACACGAAGTAAGTAGGACCTTTTAAAGCGAAAGACAATGTTACAGCCAAAAAAGACCAAGTTTAGAAGAATGCAGAAAGGCCGTATGAAGGGTCTGGCTCAAAGAGGAAACCAGCTTGCATACGGATCGTTCGCCATAAAAGCACTTGAATCGACCTGGATCACCGGTCGTCAGATCGAGGCGGCACGTCAGGCTATCACGCGTTACATGAAGCGCGAGGGACAGCTCTGGATCCGCATCTTCCCCGACAAACCGATCACCAAGAAGCCGGCCGAAGTGCGTATGGGTAAAGGTAAGGGTAATCCGGAAGGGTTCGTGGCGCCCGTTACGCCCGGACGCATCCTGTTCGAGGCCGAGGGTGTGCCCCTCGAGGTGGCGCAGGAAGCGCTCCGCCTGGGTGCGCAGAAGCTGCCCATCACGACCAAATTCATTGTAAGACGTGACTACGTCGAAACCTCAATCTAAGGACTCAAGATGAAAAGTGCAGAAATAAAGGAGCTTTCAGCCAAGGATCTGGAGGAGCGCATCGAGACGGAAAAGGCGCAGTACGCCCGCCTGCGGGTGCAGCACGCCGTGTCGCCCGTCGAGAACCCCTCGGTCATCAAGAAATCCCGCAGAGATATAGCGCGTATGCTGACGATTCTGCGTCAAAAGAACCCTAAATGTTAATTACCACTATGGAAAGAAATCTTAGAAAAGAGCGTATTGGGGTGGTCGTCAGCAACAAAATGGAGAAAACCATTGTGGTTGCGGTGGCGCGTAAGGTCAAGCATCCGATCTACGGCAAATTCGTCAATAAGACGACCAAGTTCGCGGCCGAGTGCCTCGACGAGACCTGCCGCGAGGGGGATACCGTGCGCATCATGGAGACCCGTCCGCTGAGCAAGACGAAGCGTTGGAGATTAGTACAAATCATTGAAAGAGCGAAGTAGTTATGATACAACAGGAATCGAGACTCGTAGTAGCTGATAACAGCGGTGCAAAGGAGGTTCTTTGTATCCGGGTGCTTGGCGGCACGAAGCGTCGCTACGCATCGATCGGCGATAAGATCGTGGTGGCCGTCAAGAGCGCTACTCCTTCGGGCGATGTGAAGAAAGGTTCGGTCTCCAAGGCGGTCGTCGTGCGCACGACCAAGGAGATCCGTCGCGCCAACGGATCCTACATCCGTTTTGACGACAATGCCGTCGTGCTGCTGAACAACCAGGGCGAAATACGCGGGACGCGTATTTTCGGTCCCGTGGCGCGTGAGCTGCGCGACCAGTACATGAAGATCATCTCCCTTGCGCCCGAAGTATTGTAATTCTTTAAAACACACAGCGATTATGTCAGTGAAATTACATATCAAGAAAGGGGATACGGTTTACGTAAACGCCGGCGACAGCAAGGGCCAGCAGGGCAAAGTCCTCAAGGTCGATGCCCAGAAGCAGCGTGCCATCGTCGAGGGTGTGAACCTCTGCAAGAAGGCCACCAAACCCAACGCCAAGAATCCCCAGGGCGGAATCCTCGAGCAGGAAGCTCCGATCCATATCTCGAATCTGCAGGTTCTCGACCCCAAGGGCGGCAAACCCACCCGCATCGGCCGTCGGGAGAATGACAAAGGTAAATTAGTTCGTTACGCTAAAAAGTCAGGGGAGGAGATCAAATAATGGCATACGTACCTACACTCAAGACACAGTATAAGGAGCAGATCGTCGCCACCCTTATCAAGCAGTTCGGTTACACGAGCGTGATGCAGTGCCCGAAACTCGAGAAAATCGTCATCAACCAGGGTATGGGCCAGGCCGTAGCCGACAAGAAGCTCATCGACGTGGCCCAGGCCGAGCTCACGCAGATCACCGGCCAGAAAGCCGTGCAGACCCGCTCGCGCAAGGACATCTCCAATTTCAAGCTGCGCAAGGGCATGCCGATCGGCGTGCGTGTGACGCTGCGCGACACGAAGATGTACGAGTTCCTGGAGCGTCTGATCGCCGTGGCGTTGCCCCGTATCCGCGACTTCAAGGGCATCAGCGAGAAGTTCGACGGCCAGGGCAACTACACCCTCGGCATCACCGAGCAGATCATCTTCCCGGAGATCGACATCGACAAGATCACCAAGATCTTCGGCATGGAGATCACCTTCGTAACCACGGCAGGAACCGACGAGGAGGCCTATGCCCTTCTGCGCGAGTTCGGTCTGCCTTTCAAGAATGCAAAAAAGAACCAATAAGCTATGGCAAAAGAGTCAATGAAAGCACGCGAGGTAAAGCGTGAGAAACTGGCGAAACGCTATGCACACAAACGCGAGGAGATCGCTCGCCAGCTCAAGAGCGGCGAAATCGATCACGAGGAGGCCTGGGTCGCCCTCTCGAAACTCCCCCGCAACTCGAACCCGATCCGTCAGCACAACCGCTGCAAGATCACGGGTCGTCCGAAGGGGTACATCCGTTTGTTCGGCATCAGCCGTATCCAGTTCCGCGAGATGGCCTCGAACGGCCTGATCCCCGGCGTGCGGAAAGCAAGTTGGTAACAGACGCGGAGCCCGATGCCCGCGAAGGGCATCGGGACCGTGTATCTTGAGCGGTTGCGTTCTGAGGGTGTATGCCCGCAAGCCGACGGTCATCCCGACCGGAGGAGAAGGAACGGAATCCCATACGGGTGCCGAACCCGTGATGAACGGTCGCAAGGCCGGGGAAAGTGCCGTCATAGCGGCGGTAACTTCCCGGTTGCGGACTTTTCGGAAAAGTTCGGCGCTTGGCATAAATTCTCAACCTCGGGTCCGATGGGACCGTTTGTCGTCCGGTGGATTCACTGCGGCGCGGAACGGCGGTCGAAGCCTTGTCGAAGTGGTGATTCCTGTTGATTTGCAGGGGTTTGCTTCGGCAATCGAGGGCGGATTTTGCAGATACATGTTGGCGATTCGCTCTCCGGCATGGTCTGTTTTTCTTACCCGTCGGGTTTAATCCCCTTGAAATTAGGGGCTAACTTATGGGATATTGGGAAATTATGCGTATATTTGCGCACTTTGTGCGTCCGGTGCACAGGCGCGGACGGAAAGTGAAAAACAAAAGAAACCACAATTTAATTTTTAACTTTTAATTCACCATGACAGATCCTATTGCGGATTTTCTAACCAGAATTAGAAACGCAGTGAAAGCCAACCACAAAGTGGTTGAAGCTCCTGGCTCAAAAATTAAGCAGGAAATCACGAAGATCCTCTTCGAGCAGGGCTACATCCTGGCCTACAAGTTCGACAACAACGAACAGGGCCATCCGGTCATCAAGATCGCCCTCAAGTGGGATGCGGCCACCAAAACCAATGCCATCAAGGGCCTCAAGCGCGTGAGCCGTCCCGGTTTGCGCCAGTACGCTTCGGTGGATAAGATGCCCCGCGTGCTCAACGGCCTGGGCATCGCCATCGTATCGACCTCGAAAGGCATCATGACCGACGCGGCCGCGCGCCGCGAGAACGTCGGCGGCGAAGTTTTGTGCTACATTTACTAACAGTCAAATTCATAACACATGTCAAGAATTGGTAGATTACCTGTAAACTTGCCTGCCGGGGTGACCGTCACGGTCGCTCCCGACAATACGGTAAGCGTGAAAGGGCCACTTGGGACACTGAGTCTGAAAGTCGATTCGGATATTAAGGTCGAGGTGGGCACCCACAAGGACATCCGTACGGAGCAGGAGATTCCCGCCGTGCTCGTGTCGCGTCCCACCAACCAACCCCGCCACCGCTCGATGCACGGCCTGTACCGTGCGCTGATTAACAACATGGTCGTCGGCGTATCGAAGGGTTATGAGATCAAACAGGAGCTCGTGGGCGTCGGTTTCAAGGCCGAGGTCAAGGGCAACATCCTCGAAATGAGCCTCGGTTATTCGCACGATACCTACCTGATGCTTCCTCCCGAGGTGACTGCCACGGCCGTTACCGAGAAGAAGGGCAACCCGATCGTCACGCTGAAGAGCATCGACAAGCAGCTGATCGGACAGGTCGCCGCCAAGATCCGCTCGCTGCGCAAGCCGGAGCCGTACAAGGGCAAGGGTATCAAGTTCGTAGGCGAAACCATCCGCCGCAAGGCCGGTAAGTCCGCAGGTGCTAAATAGTAAACAAGAGCAGCTATGTCACTCAATAAGATAGAAAGAAGAGAGCGGATCAAGATGCGCATCCGCAAGATTGTGAGCGGAACGGCACAGCATCCCCGTATGACTGTATTCCGCAGCAACAAGCAGATTTACGTGCAGTTTATCGATGACCTCGCGGGCGTGACCCTGGCTACCGCCTCCTCGCTCGACAAGGAGGTCGCCGCCGAGACCGCCGGGAAGAACAAAACCGAGGTGGCCGCCCTGGTGGGCCGTCTGGCAGCCAAGCGTGCCGTGGAAAAGGGCATCTCGACCGTGAGCTTCGACCGCAACGGCTACCTCTATCACGGACGCGTTAAAATGTTAGCTGATGCCGCTCGCGAAGGCGGACTTAAATTCTAAGCGTTATGTCAAACACGAATATAAAGAAAGTACGCACCAGCGACCTCGAGCTTAAGGACAGACTCGTAAGCATTCAGCGTGTTACCAAGGTAACCAAGGGAGGTCGGACATTCAGTTTCTCGGCCATCGTGGTGGTAGGTAACGAAAACGGCGTGGTCGGTTACGGACTGGGCAAGGCTTCCGAAGTGCAATCCGCCATCGCCAAAGGCGTGGAGGATGCCAAGAAGAACCTGGTGAAGATCCCGGTAATCAACGGCACGATTCCCCACAAGCAGGAACTTCGCTACGGCGGTTCGCTCGTTATGATTCGTCCGGCCGCTCCCGGTACGGGAATCATCGCCGGCGGTGCCATGCGTGCCGTGCTGGAGTCGGTGGGCGTGAAGAACGTGCTTGCCAAGAGCAAGGGTTCGTCGAACCCCCACAACCTGGTGAAGGCGACCATCGGCGCGCTCTGCGAGCTGCGCGATGCCCGCAGTATCGCCCAATTGCGCGGCATTCCGATGAGTCAGGTGTTTAACGGTTAATTGGACAGAACAGATGGCAAGATTGAAAATTACCCAGGTCCGCAGCCAGATCGGCGCGACGGCCCGGCAGCGCAGAAACCTCGAAGCCCTGGGTCTGAAGCGGATTAACCAGAGCGTGGAGCACGACGACTCGTCGATTATCCTCGGGATGATCGAGCGCGTGAAGCACCTGGTTAAGGTCGAAGAGGTGAAATAAGTTTAACCACGAAAAGAGTAATTACGATGGAACTCCATAATCTCAAACCCGCGAAGGGTTCAACGCATCACGACAAACGGATCGGCCGCGGCGCCGGCTCGGGTCATGGCGGTACGGCCACGCGCGGTCACAAGGGCGCCCAGTCGCGCTCGGGCTATTCCCGCAAGTTAGGTTTCGAGGGCGGTCAGATGCCGTTGCAGCGCCGTCTGCCCAAGTTCGGCTTCACCAACCTCAAGCGCGTCGAATACAAGGCGATCAACCTTTCGACCCTCGAGGGGCTGGCTGCCAAGAAGGAATTGCAGGAGGTTACGATCGACACGCTCGTTCACGCCGGCTTCATCTCGTCGAACGACCGGGTGAAAATTCTGGGCAACGGTTCGCTGACCCGCGCCCTGAAGGTTTCGGCCCACGCATTCTCGAAGAGTGCCGAGGCTGCGATCGCGGCCGCGAGCGGCAGCGCTGAAAAATTGTAACATCCCACTAAACCCAAAATTATGAACGGTTACGGTTATCTCATTGTCGGTCTCATCGCAGCGGCGGTCATCGTCCTGCTTGCGACCAACAAGAAACTCGTCGAAACCCTCAAGAACATCTACAAGATCGAGGAGCTTCGCAAGCGCATCCTCTATACGCTCGGGTTGTTGCTGATCTATCGCTTGGGTAGTTTTGTGGTCATTCCGGGTATCAACCCCAACGCGCTGGGCGAGGGATCGGCGCTCGCAACTCAGATGGATCAGAATGCTCTGCTGGGCCTTCTGGATGTCTTCTCCGGAGGTGCTTTCAGCAATGCGGCCATCTTTGCGCTCGGCGTGATGCCGTATATCACCGCGTCGATCGTCATCCAGCTCATGGGGATGATGATTCCCTATTTCCAGAAGATGCAGAAAGAGGGCGAGAGCGGCCGCCGCAAGATGAACCAGTGGACGCGTCTGCTGACCATCGTGGTACTGCTCATCCAGGCGCCGGCCTACATCACCAACCTGTACCTCAAGGTGCCGGGGGCTTTCGTCTATGGCAATAACGTCCTCTTCGCGGCTTATGCCACCGTCATCCTGATCGCCGGAACCATGTTCGTCATGTGGCTGGGCGAGAAGATCACCGACAAAGGCATCGGCAACGGCATTTCGCTCATCATCATGATCGGTATCGTGGCCCGTCTGCCTCATGCGCTCCTGGGCGAGATCAACGCGCGTATCCAGACTTCGGACGGCAGCGCGATCATGCTGATCCTCGAGCTGGCGCTCCTGTTCCTGGTCTTCATGGCGACCATCGCCCTGGTGCAGGCCGTGCGCAAGATCCCCGTGCAGTATGCCAAACGGATCGTGGGCAACAAACAGTACGGAGGCGTACGACAATATATTCCCCTGAAGATGAATGCGGCCAATGTCATGCCGATCATCTTCGCCCAGGCCCTGATGTTTATTCCGATGCTCTTCCAGCGCATTGCACCCGGCTTCGCCGCCGCGTTCAGCACGATGACGGGCTTCTGGTACAACTTCACCCTGGCGCTGCTGGTGATCGCCTTCACCTATTTTTACACGGCAATCATCATCAATCCCCAAATGATGGCGGACGACATGAAACGCAACGGCGGCTTTATCCCGGGGGTCAAACCGGGCAAGCAGACGGTGAACTACATCGACACCATCATGACGCGGATCACCCTTCCCGGTTCGTTCTTCCTGGCTATCGTGGCGATTCTGCCGGCGCTGGCCATGAAATTCCTGAACATCCAGCAGGCTTTCGCCTATTTCTACGGCGGTACGTCGCTGCTGATTATGGTCGGCGTGATCCTCGACACTCTGAAGCAGATAGAGAGCTACCTGCTGATGCGTCACTACGACGGTCTGATGAAGACCGGCCGCATTCAGGGACGCCACTAACGGGTTTTGCTGAGGAGTTTTGGCATGATATACCTGAAGACAGACGAAGAGATCGAATTGATGCGCGAGAACAATGTGCTCGTGAGCGAAACGCTGGCCGAAGTGGGCCGGCACATCCGTCCGGGGGTTACGACCAAGCGGCTGGATGAGATCGCCGAGGACTTTATTCGCTCGCACGGGGCGGTACCCGCCTTTCTGGGATACCAGGGGTTTCCCGCTTCGCTGTGCATCTCCGTCAATGAGGAGGTGGTGCACGGCATTCCTTCGTCCAGGCGCGTCCTCGAAGAGGGCGATATCGTATCGGTCGATTGCGGTACGTTTCTAAAGGGGTTTGTTGGTGATTCGGCCTATACGTTCGCCGTGGGAGAAGTCGCTCCTGAGGCACGCCGGCTGATGGAGGTCACCAAAGAGGCTCTTTATAAAGGTACGGCGCAGGCCAGGGCCGGAAATCGCGTGGGCGATGTTTCGGCGGCCGTGCAGGAGCACGCCGAGCGTCACGGCTACGGCGTGGTGCGTGAGCTGGAGGGACACGGGTGCGGTCGGAAGATGCACGAAGACCCGGGTGTCCCCAACTACGGCGCACGCGGCAGAGGCCCTCTCCTGAAAGAGGGGATGGTCATCTGCATCGAACCGATGATTACGATGGGCAACAAGGCGGTGGTTTTCGAGCGGGACGGATGGACCGTCCGCACGCGCGACCGCAAGCCTGCGGCCCATTACGAGTTCGCCGTGGCGATCCGCAAAAACGGACCGGACGTGCTGACGGATTTCAGTATGATCGAAAAGGCAATAAACGAATAAGACTCTATGGCAAAGCAAACTGCGATTGAACGGGACGGTACGATCATCGAGGCGCTGTCCAACGCCATGTTCCGCGTGGAATTGGACAACGGGCATGTGATCACGGCCCATATCTCCGGCAAGATGCGCATGCACTACATCAAAATCCTGCCCGGGGATAAAGTGAAGGTGGAGATGACCCCCTACGATCTGAGTAAGGGGCGCATATCCTTTAGGTACAAATAACCATTAGATTGCTTGTAAACCATGAAAGTAAGAGCATCCATCAAGAAAAGATCGGAGGACTGCAAGATCGTCAAGCGTAAGGGCAAACTTTACGTGATCTGCAAGAAGAATCCCAAGTTCAAAATGCGCCAGGGATAATGTTTCAAACGATTAATCAAAGAAAAAGAGAATTTTTATGGCACGTATAGTCGGTGTAGATTTACCAAAAAACAAGCGGGGCGAGATCGGCCTGACCTATATCTATGGGATCGGTCGCAGCACGGCCCGCAAGATTCTCGAAACGGCGGGCATCAGCTACGATACCAAGGTGCAGGATTGGTCGGACGACCAGATCGGCGCCATCCGTTCGACGATCGGCGAAATGGGCATCAAGGTCGAGGGCGAGTGCCGCTCGGCCGTACAACTCAACATCAAACGACTGATGGATATCGGTTGCTACCGGGGTATCCGTCACCGTCTGGGCCTTCCCGTTCGCGGCCAGAGCACCAAGAACAACGCGCGCACGCGCAAAGGTCGCAAAAAGACAGTCGCAAACAAGAAAAAGGCAACTAAGTAATCATAGCGTGTTATGGCAAAGAAAACTGGAACAGTTAAAAAGAAGGTGGTTAAGGTCGGTGCCCTGGGCATGGCCTATGTTCACTCCACTTTCAACAACGTAATCATCACCATCACCAACGAGGTGGGCGACGTGATCAGTTGGTCTTCGGCCGGCAAGATGGGTTTCCGCGGCTCGAAGAAGAACACGCCCTATGCCGCCCAGACCGCATCGTCCGACTGCGCGAAAGTTGCCTACGACATGGGTTTGCGTAAGGTGAAAGTGTTTGTCAAGGGTCCGGGCGCAGGCCGCGAGTCGGCCGTGCGTACGATCCACGGCGCCGGTATCGAGGTGACGGAGATCATCGACGTCACGCCGCTGCCGCACAACGGCTGCCGTGCTCCCAACCGCCGTCGCGTATAAGCACGCCGCTTTACCCGAAACTCAGTTGCACGATTTTAAAAAGTTACTACAATGGGAAGATATATAGGACCTAAATCAAAGATCGCCAGAAAATTCGGCGAAGCCATCTACGGACCCGACAAGGTGCTCGAGCGCAGGAATTTCCCTCCCGGACAGCATGGCCTGATGCGCAAGCGCAAGAAGGTGTCGGAGTACGGCACGCAGCTCAGCGAGAAGCAGAAGGCGAAAGCCACCTACGGCCTGCTCGAGAAGCAGTTCTCGCGCACGTATGAACAGGCGGCCCGCATGGGCGGCATCACGGGCGAAAACCTCCTCAAGCTGCTCGAATGCCGTCTGGACAACGTCGTGTACCGCCTGGGCATCGCCCCGACGCGCGCCGCGGCCCGTCAGCTCGTCTCGCACTGCCACATCTGCGTCAACGGCAGCGTGGTCAATATTCCGTCTTACTCGCTCAAGGCCGGCGACGTGGTGTCGGTGCGCGAGAAGTCGAAGAGCCTCGAAGTGATCACCCTCTCCCTCGCCGGCGGCGCACGTAGCCGTTATGCTTGGCTGGAGTGGGACGGCGCTGCGATGGCCGGCAAGTTCCTGCAGAAACCCGAACGCGAAGAAATTCCGGAAAACATCAAAGAGCAGTTGATCGTCGAGTTGTACTCGAAGTAGTCAAAAACAACAAATTCAATATTATGGCAATATTAGCATTTCAGAAACCTGAAAAGGTGATCATGCTGGAATCCACCTCCTCGTTCGGGAAATTTGAATTCCGACCGCTGGAGCCCGGATTCGGTATGACCGTCGGCAACGCTCTGCGCCGTATCCTGCTCTCCTCGCTGGAGGGTTATGCGATCACGACGGTGAAAGTTGCGGGCGTCGACCATGAGTTTGCCGCCATCCCTGGTGTAATGGAAGGAATGATCGATATTATCCTGAATCTCAAGCAGGTCCGTTTCATTCGCACGGTTGACAACCAGGATACCGAAAAGGTGTCCGTCAATGTGGCAGGCGTTACGGAGCTGACGGCGGGATACATCTCCAACTACCTTTCGTTCTTCAAGGTATTGAATCCTGAGTTGGTTATCTGTCATCTGGCTCCCGGTACGAAGATGCAGTTCACGATCACCATCGGCAAGGGCCGCGGATACGTTCCGGCTGAGGAAAATGCTCCCGAGGAGTGCGAATTCGGCACCCTGCCGATCGATTCGATCTTCACGCCGATCAAGAACGTGAAGTACACGGTCGAGAACTATCGTGTGGAGCAGAAGACCGACTACGAAAAGCTGAACCTGGAGATCACGACCGACGGATCGATCCACCCGAAAGAGGCCCTGAAAGAGGCGGCGAAAATCCTGATCCAGCATTTCATGCTCTTCTCCGACGAGAAGATCACCGTGAACATGGAGGATACGGGCGGTGCGGAAGAGTTCGACGAGGACGTGCTTCACATGCGTCAGCTTCTCAAGACCAAACTTTCCGACCAGGATCTCAGCGTGCGTGCTCTGAACTGTCTGAAAGCCGCTGATGTTGACACGGTGGGCGACCTGGTGAAACTCAACCGCAACGACCTGCTGAAGTTCCGCAACTTCGGTAAGAAGTCCCTCACGGAGCTCGACGAGCTGCTGGCCTCGCTCAACCTGAAGTTCGGTATGGATGTATCAATCTACAAACTTGACAAAGACTAATTATGAGACACAATAAAAATTTCAACCACCTGGGCCGTAAGGCAGGACACCGCAAGGCGCTCATGTCGAACATGGCTTCCTCGCTCATCCTGCATAAGCGCATCGAGACCACGCTGGCCAAAGCAAAGGCGCTCAGGCAGTTCGTGGAGCCCCTGGTGACCAAGTCGAAGGAGGACACGACCCATTCGCGCCGTATCGTTTTCTCGTACCTCAAACAGAAGGAGGCCGTGACGGAGCTTTTCCGCACCATCGCTCCGAAGATCGCCGAGCGTCCGGGCGGATATACGCGTATCCTCAAGACGGGTTTCCGTCTGGGCGACGCGGCCGATATGTGCATCATCGAGCTGGTGGATTTCAACGAGGCTTATACCTTCGGCAAGGTGGCTGACACCGCTGAGGCGAAACCCAAGACGCGCCGTTCGCGCAAGCCCGCAGCCCGCAAAACGGACGCGGTCGAGGATGCGACGGTCGTGGAGGGCGACCAGAGCGCTCCCGCCAAAGCCGCCAAGAAGCCCGCGGCGAAAGCCGCTCCTGCTGCCAAGCCCGCAAGGGCCGCCAAGGCAGCCGCTCCTAAGGTAGCCAAGAAAACCAACGTCGGCAAGAAGATGTAATGTCGTTCGCTCGTTAAGAAAACGGCAGCCTCGTCGAAGGCTGCCGTTTTCTTATGTCGTTTTCTCAAGGTGAGGGGATTGTTTCGCATGCAAATGCGGTTGGCGCTTACCCATCCGGATTGGGTCCGGGCATGGGAATCATGGTTGGATTGCCCTGCCTTTTTATTTCGGGAAGCTGTTTATCCGATGGGCGTTGCCTTGCAATTCCTGCCGTGCCCGCCGTTAAGGAGCTGTTTTGCCCATTGCGTCGTTGCGGGATGGAGGCGCTTCCTATCGATTCAACAGGGCGGTGAGGGCGGTCGCAAACGCTTGCTTCCAACATGCCCGGTCGTGGCCTCCGTCGAAAACATGCACGGTGATGGTGCCGTCGTTGATTGCATCCAGTTTTTCGTGCAGCGCCCGCAGGTTGTCGCCTATAACCGGCATCTCGCTCTCTTTGCTGCCGTAAGCTACGTAAAGGAGTGCTGTCCCGGCGCAGGAAATCGCATCGGAATCGGTGCCGACGGGCGAGAGGCAAATGTAGTCGGTGAACAATTCCCCGGGCTGTGTCGTATAGAGCGTCAGGCCGTAATCTCCGCCATTAGAGCAGCCGTAAAAGAGGATTTTCTGCGTATCGGGACGGATCGCATATTCCGTGAAGATGCTGTCGCGCAGTTCGCTCGTGAAATAGCTCAGGTGATGGTGAAACCGACCGGCAATCCGGGGATCCGCGCTTGCGCCGCCTGCTGCATCGGCATCGGATCGGGATGTTGCGTCGTCGCTGTCGATGTATTCGTAATACCGCAATTCCATGCCGTCGGAGACGGTATTCTCGTTGGAGTAGGCGCCGATCAGCACCACGGGCGGGATGGTTCCCTTTTCAATCAGCTCGTCGAGCAGCGTGTCGTATCCTCCATCCAGAAGAACCTGTCCGTCGGTTGCGAAGACCACGGGATAGGTCTGATCCGGATCGAAATTTTCCGGCAGATATACGCAGCATGTACGCTCCTCGCCGAGCGCTTCGCTGTAAATGGTTTCGGTAATCATGCGGGAGGGGGCCGGTGTGCAGCGGGATAACATGGCGGCGGCGATAAGCAAAACCGTCAGGGAGGCAATTTTTTTCAGGGTAGTCATAGGGTTTGATCGTTTAGAGGTTTTCGATTCCGCAAGATAGGGAATTTTCATCGGAGTGGAACTCAAACTGCCGTTAACGGCTCGGGAAAGGTGCAATTCATATTCTCTTGGTCGGCTGCCCCTCCGTTCTCCATGCAAACTCGGCTGTTCGGGCTGCACTTCGGGGCCGGACAGAAAAAGGCCGCCCCTGCAAGGGCGGCCTTTCAACGGATGTTTGCGCGGATTACCGGGCGAACCCTTTTCCGATGGCCAGGAAATCGTCGGCTTTCAGAGCCGCACCGCCGATCAGTCCGCCGTCCACATCCGGTCGGGAGAAGAGCTCCGCGGCGTTGGAGGGCTTGCACGAGCCGCCGTAGAGGATAGAACACTCTTCGGCTGCCGCGCCGAACCGGGCGGCGAGCACTTCGCGGATGTAGTGGTGAATCTCCTGGGCCTGCTCTGCCGTGGCGGTCTTGCCCGTGCCGATGGCCCATACGGGTTCGTAAGCGATCACCAGCGAGGCGAACTGCTCCGGCGTGAGACGGTAAACGACCTCCTCGATCTGGGTCCTGACCACCTCCAGGTGGCGGCCCGCTTCGCGCTCTTCGAGGTTCTCGCCGACGCAATAGATCGGTGCGAGCCCTTCTGCGTAAGCCTGCGCCATCTTCCTGTTGAGCGTCGCGGCGGTTTCGCCGTAATACTGGCGGCGCTCCGAGTGGCCGAGGATCACATAGCGGCAACCCGTGGCGGCGATCATGGCGGCCGATACCTCCCCCGTGTAGGCGCCTTTGGCTTCGGCGGCGCAGTCCTGGGCGCCGAGTACGATGCCGCTGCCCCGGAGGGCGTCATGTACCGGCAAAAGGTGGGTGAAGGGGGGGCAGACGATAAAATGTACGCATTCGCATACCTGATCCCTGCCGGCGGCGATCGCCTTGGCCAGTTCCACTCCTTCCGCGGGCAGGGTATTCATCTTCCAGTTGCCCGCTACGATTTTCTTTCTCATTTTCCTGCTGTATGTTATCGATAAATTAACGTTGTTCCGGTCTGCCGTGAGCCCAATTGCGCTCCGGTGTGGCGACGGGGGTTATCATGCTTCCGCTTCGGGGGCGCACCACGCCGCGACCTCCTCCTGGGTGGGATTCTTCAGCCCGAGCTTGTTCTTTTTGTTGAACCCGCACAGGTCGTTGAAGAATTTTCCGGGGGCGAGCTTGCGCAGCGAATCGACGGTCAGGTAGCCCATCTTCTGAATCGCCGGCACCCACTCGGCCGGGATTCCGACGGCCGTGTAGAGCTCTTCCGCATCGCGCTGGGGCTTCTTTTCGGGCCGCATCTGCGGGAAAAAGAGGACGTCCTGAATCGAAGTCTGGCCCGTGAGGAACATGGTCAGCCGGTCGATTCCCATGCCCATGCCCGAACAGGGAGGCATGCCGTATTCGAGTGCGCGGACGAAATCCAGGTCGATGAACATGGCCTCGTCGTCGCCCTTCTCGCTCAGGCGCAGTTGTTCCTGGAAACGCGCAAGCTGGTCGATGGGGTCGTTCAGCTCGGAGTAGGCATTGCAGAGCTCCTTGCCGCTTACGAAGAGCTCGAAGCGCTCCGTAAGCTCGGGATTCGAGCGGTGACGCTTGCACAGCGGCGACATCTCGCGCGGATAGTCCATCACGAATGTGGGCTGCACGAGCTCCTCCTCGCAGTATTGGCCGAAGATGGCGTCGATCAGCTTGCCCTTGCCCATCGTTGCGTCCGCCTCGACGCCCAGTCGCCGGCAGGCTTCGCGCAACTGCTCCTCGGTCTGGCCCGTGATGTCGTATCCGGTCTTTTCGCGGATGGCGTCCGTCATGGTCAGGCGGCGGAACGGGGCTTTGAAAGAAACCTGCCGCCCGTCGATCGTGAGTTCCGTCGTGCCGTTCACGGCCAGGGCGACCCGTTCGAGCATCTGCTCGGTGAATTCCATCATCCAAAGGTAGTCCTTGTAGGCGACATAGATTTCCATCACCGTGAATTCGGGGTTGTGCGTGCGGTCCATTCCCTCGTTGCGGAAATCCTTGCCGAATTCATAGACCCCGTCATAGCCCCCGACGATCAGCCGTTTGAGATAAAGCTCGTTGGCGATGCGCAGGTAGAGCGGAATGTCGAGCGTGTTGTGATGGGTGACGAAGGGACGCGCCGACGCGCCGCCCGGGATGGGCTGCAGAATCGGGGTTTCAACCTCAAGGTAGCCCCTCTCGTCGAAGAAACGGCGCATGGCGGCCACGATGCGGGCGCGCTTGACAAAAACCTCGCGAACCTGAGGATTGACCACCAGATCGACGTAACGCTGCCGATAACGCACTTCCGGGTCGGTGAGCGCATCGAACGTCTGTCCGTCCTTCTCCTTGACCACGGGCAGCGGGCGGATCGATTTGGAGAGCACCGTCAGGCGTTTGCAGTGAACCGACAGCTCGCCCGTCTTGGTGAGGAAAGCGAACCCTTCGACACCGACGAAATCGCCGATGTCGAGCAGCTTTTTGAAAACCGTATTGTAAAGGGTCGGATCGTCCGCGGGACACACGTCGTCGCGTCGGATGTAAACCTGGATGCGGCCCGTGTGGTCCTGCAATTCAAAGAACGAGGCGCTCCCCATGATGCGACGCGTCATGATGCGTCCGGCGATGCGTACCTCCTGAAAATTGCCTTTGGCGGGGTCGTAATTTTCGGCGATCCCGAGCGCGGTGGCCGTCACCTCGTAGCGGGCTGCCGGATAGGGGTCGATGCCGAGCTCGCGCAGCGCCGCGAGCGACTGCCGGCGCAACTGTTCCTGTTCACTGAGTTCCATGCTCATATCGTGTTTGCTGCTTATATGTTCTGTCTGATGTGCAAAGTTAATAAATTCTGCCGAAGAACGTGTCCGCCTCCCCGGCGGAATCGCCGTTTTCGGCCCGGGAGCGTATTATGTACCTTTTGCAAGATGCGATATACGTTCTGAAAAGGGGCGGAGGGGCTGCCGGTCGTATTTTTACGCATCGAAATCGATAATCAATCAAAGCTTTTTTCCATGCGATTCCTTTCGACCTTTCCCCCTTTCCGATTCCTGCTCCTCGCCTTCTGCGCCGCTGCTTTCGCTGCGGGCTGCGGAAACTCCGACCAAGAGGAGCCTGCGCAGCAGCCCGTGCTCATCGTCTCGCCGACCACGCTGGTCTTCGACGAGAGCGACGCGGCGAAGAACCTCGTGACCGTCCGTTCCAACGGAATGTGGACTGTTGCACCGGAATCCGGCCTTACAGTGGACAAACGCTCGGACAACGGTGACGGCTCGTTTACCGTTACGGACGCTCCTACCGGTCGGAGCACGGTTCTGACGGTATCGTCGGGCGGGCTGACGCAGACGGTTACCGTCGTGCGCAATGCAACTCCCGAGCCGGAGAAACCTGCCCTGACCCTCACGCCGGAGGCATTGGAGTTCGTGCCCGGCAGCCCCGACAACGAGATCGCGGTGAGGTGCAACACCGCTTGGACGGTTACATCCTCCGATGCCGGGCTGACTTATGCGCCGGACTCGGGCCGCGGCGACGGCAGGATCGCCGTTACCGGGATGACCGCTGGCGAAACGTACCTCCTTATCGTGGTTGCGGGCGAGGGGGAGGATGCCGTGCGGCGCGAAGTTCCCGTTACCCGGAAGGCCGATCCGGAACCTCGGGAGGTTGTTTTCAGCCTCGATTTCGGCGACGGGCCGGGCAATGTCTGGGCCAATGTGGACAACGCGTGGAAAACGCAGACGGGCAGCGGCTCGGACGGCGTGACCTACTCCGTGAACAACGTGCGCATCCAGAACGACAGCTACGGCAGCGCGGGCAGGTATGCCGGTGCCTCGGGCAAGGCCTATGCCAAGATGTTTTACGATGCCTCGACCGACTATTTCACTGTTTCGGGGATTCGGCTGCCCGTCGGAGAGACGGATTTTACACTCTGCTTCGGCACCCTCTTTCCCGCCGGGGACGTGACGCTTTCCGTCGGGAGCGAGGGGGCTCCGTGGCGGGAGCTGACCTACACGGGAGCGGCCGTTTACAATACATGGACGCAGGCGACGGTCGGCTTCACCCTGGAAGAGCCGGTCGAAACCCTCAGCATCCGCCTGAAGCCGACGGGGGTGACGCGGCAGTACGGCCTGAATTTCGACGACCTCGTCCTGCTTGCGGGGGGAGGCGGTCAGCGGATCGACGTGACGCCGCGCATATACCGCTGGGCCGAGCTGCCATCCAATTTCGAGGCCCCGGCAGCCGACCAGTTCGTGCATACGACCTGGACGACGACCCTGCGCACGGGCCAACACCTGCGAAGCTATACTTATTGTTATGACACGCGGCGGCACAACCCCGTGTGGGTGGCCTATCCGCACCATCGCTGCTATATGGAGGGGAGCGGCCGCACCACGCCCGATCCTTGGGGCCCCGACCCAGCGCTCGAGGAGTCGTCGCAGGCGAAAATCTACCCATCCTATCCGGGCGATACCTATAATTATTGGATGGCCGACTGGATGACCGGCGGCTTCGGAAGCGGCTATTGGAGCCGGGGACACCTCTGCATGTCGCGCGAGCGACCGGGCAGCGGCGAGGAAATCAACATGCAGACCTTCCGTCCCACCAACATCGCGCCCCAGCCTTCGGAGCCCAGCCCGTTCGGGGCGATCTGGGGAAATATCGAAACCGTGATTTCGGGCGGCGCGATACCCGCCGATACGCTTTACGTCGTGGCCGGGTGTTATTACGAGGAGGACCGGATGGTCGAACTCGACGCCACGAACAACGGAGCGACCAGTGCGGCCTCGAAAGAGTGCGTCATGCCCACCCACCAATTCAAGATGGCGGTGCGCAAACGGATCGTCGAAGTAGGGAAAGCCATTCAGGACTGCACGGCGGACGAACTGCAGGTCATCGCATTCTGGGTCGAAACCATGACCACGAGCAGCTCGACGGCTATTTCGCAGGTCGGCGATTTCATCGTGCCCGTCTCTTTCGTGGAAGAGAAGATGGGGATGCGCTTTTTCCCCGATCTGCCCGAGGCGGTCAGAACCCGCAGAGGGGACCTTGCGGAATGGGACTATTGACGTCCCGTCATGGGAAAAACGGCCTGCTCCGAAGAGCAGGCCGTTTCGTTTTCGGTTCGTTCGCTCAGGAGCGGCGCAGCCGGACGGAGAGCCGGCGATAAACCCAGAGGGCGGCCCATCCCAGGGCGGTGCCGACCAGCGCGCCCCAGAACAGGTCCATCGGAAAGTGCTTGCCCAGGTAAATACGCGAATAGCAGATCACGACCGTGCTGACGACCATCAGCCAGGTGAACCAGCGGCGGCGGATCACGCCGCATGCGAGCACGGCCAGCGCCACCACCGTCGCCGCGTGCGCCGAGACGGTGCCGTACATTCCGGCGATGGCTCGGGGCGGGACGTGCACGATCCACTCGCGTCCGTCGGCTGTCTGACGGAGCGTGCGCAGGGAGTCGGGCGTGATGTCGAGCCCTTCGAGCGCTGGGGTGAACATCGGACGCGGACGGGGCGCGAAGTCGGGAAGTGCGCCCCCGAGCAGTCCGTTGTGTTTGAAGATTCCCGCCACCATATCCGAGAGAGCGAGCGCCGCGAGCATCAGGACGGTGAACAGCAGCACGTTGCGCCACCCTCCGCGACGCCACACGAGCCAAAGTATCAGGGCGTAGAGCGGGAGCCACATGGCTGTTCCCGAAACCGTGAGCATCAGGCGGTCCATGCAGGAGCCGCCGTCGAAATTGAGGGCCAGAAATGCGCCGTGGTCGAAGTCGTACATCGCCGTGTCAGAATTGGAAGTAGATGAAAGGTTGAATGTCGCTCGATTTGACCTGCATCACGCACCAGATGACCGCCGCGGCCAACACCACCTGCAGGGCGAGCGGTGCGCGGGCGACGGTCTGCCGGGCCAGCCGGTCGGCCGAGGCGGGAAGCATGTGGAGCAGGTACCCCAGTGCGATCAGCAGGAATACGCCCGTGTAACCTTCGATCACCTGGGGGATAATCCGGGCGTCGAAGTGGTCGAAAATCTGGCGGAGCATCAGCTCCACGGTCTGCATCGTGTCGGCCCGGAACATGAGCCACCCCAGGCAGACGATGTGGAAGGTGAGCAGGATGCCGGGGATGCGCACCCACCAGTGCATCTCTCTGCCCGTGGCCTTGGCCCCCGGCACCAGCCGCATCCAGAGCTTGTGCAGCGCCAGCGCCGCGCCGTGCAGTCCGCCCCAGAGGATGAAGCGCACGGCCGCCCCGTGCCACAGGCCGCCCAGCAGCATGGTCACGAGCAGGTTGCCATAGGTGCGGATGCGCCCCTTGCGGTTGCCGCCCAGGGGGATGTAGAGGTAGTCCCGCAGCCAGGTCGAGAGCGAGATATGCCAGCGGCGCCAGAACTCGGTGATGGTGGCCGCCTTGTAGGGGGCGTCGAAGTTCTTGGGAAAGCGGAAGCCGAGCAATAGCGCGATGCCGATGGCCATGTCGGAGTAGCCCGAGAAGTCGCAATAGATTTGCAGAGCATAGCCGTAAATCCCCATAAGGCACTCGAAACCCGAGTAGAGCAGCGGCTCGTCGAACACGCGATCGACGAAGTTGAGCGAGATGTAGTCCGAGATGATGGCTTTCTTCACCAGGCCAATGAGGATCAGCGCCACGCCCGTCCCGAACATTTCGCGCGTGACCACGAGCGGATTCCGTCGGATCTGCGGAATGAAATCCCGCGCCCGGACGATGGGGCCCGCGACGAGCTGGGGGAAGAACGAGAGGTAGAAGAGGTAGTCGGGCCAGTTGCGCAGGGGCTGCAGTTGTCCGCGGTAAATGTCGATCGTATAGCTGAGCGACTGAAAGACGAAAAACGAGATGCCGACCGGCAGAAAGATATTCTGGAACTGGAGGAAGCCCTCTCCGAAAAGGTTGTTGGCCGCCTCCACGAAGAAGTTGGTGTATTTGAAGTAGCCGAGCATGCCCAGATTCACGGCGACGCTCAGCGCCACGAGCCACCGCCTGCCGGCGTGGTTCCGCACCCGGTGGATGCCGCGGGCGATCCAGTAATCGCTGGTCGCGGCCAGAATCAGCAGCAGGAAGTAGAGGCCGCTCGACTTGTAGTAGAAGTAGAGCGAAAAGAGGATGACGTAGAAGATGCGGGCCGTCGGAGCGTACCTCAGTCGGCTGTAAAGCAAAAGGAAGGCGGCCAGCAGAAAGAGGAAGAGGCCGCTGCTGAAAATCAGGGGCGAGGAGGCGTCGTAGCTCAGGAGCGCCTGCAATTTCGAGACGGTCTGGTCGCTGCCCGTGAGGTTCATCGGGTACCGGAAATGACCGCGGGGGCGATGCCGTGGAAAAGGCTATCGACTCGGAGCGCAAGGGTTTCTTCGATCACGTTGTCGGAGGCGGTGCATATGCGTTCCCGCTCCCGGGCAGCCTGGGCGCCGCTCAGTATCGCGTCATAGAGCGACCAGGCCACGCGCTGACCGCCCGCGTAATTGATGTGGGTGAAGTCTTTGCCCGCCCAGCCGTTCTGGACGAAACGGGCCATGCCGCCCAGCGAACGCATGGCTTCATAGGTGCTCCAGAAGGCGGCCCCCGCGTTCCGGGCGGCCTCCCGCTGGGCCTGCGCCATCGAAGGCGCCGAACTCATGGAGACGAAGCCCTGGTCGGTGCGCTCGGAGCGGTCGCTGACGCTCATCACCAGCACAGCGGCCGAGGGGAAACATTGACGCACGTAAGCGATCATGTTCTCGATCTGCCGGCCATAGCCGCCATAGGCGTGTACGCCGCTTTGCAGCAGGTTGAGGCCGTACTGGAGGATTACCAGGTCGTAGCCGAGCAGCGTGTTGATCTGGGCATTGACCCCCGGAGCCGTCCAGAAGAGGGCCTGCCCGTTGTTGCTCCGCACGGAATAGTTGTCCACCGTCACCCCCGCCGTATCCTCGAACCAGGCGCCGTAGCCGTAAAACCCGTCGCTGCCGGAGAGCACTTCGAGCGTCAGCGACCCCATGCGGCCCAGCACGTCGATTTCGCGCACGGCTTCGTCGCCCGCGATCTCGAACTCGCGTCGTTCCCGGTTGTCGAGGGTGACGGCCACGCGGCTCTCCGTGCGGCTGATGAAGAGGATGCGGGCACGGCCGCAGGAGTCGAGGTGCCTTTTCGCGTCGGTGCACTCCCACTTCACGCTCGCCCCCGCCGAGGGTCGGCAGACCCATCCGGAGACATAGAACCGTTCGCGGCAGGGAGCCGGAGCATTGCGCCGCTGCATGATGTTGTAGGCATTCCACCCCCGCGACTGGGTGCGGATGGTGCGGCGGAAACCCGTGAGCGGCGAGGCCATCGGCGCGAAGCCTGTCCCCGATCCGCCGAAGGCGGACTGGAGCTTCTCGCGCAGGTCGGCCGTAAGGATATCCCCCTCGATGAACGAATCCCCCAGTACGGCAATCCGCACCGGTTCACCCGCCGCGAGTTTCGCATAGAAAGCGCTCATGGGGCTCCGGCCGGTGGTGTCGAAGTCCTCGATCGGGACGAGCCGGGGGTGCATGCGGGCCGTATCGGGACGGAATGTGTCCCGGTGGCTGCTGTCGGCCGGCCCGGTCTGCCAGCGGTAGGTGATCTGCACGCTCGCGGGCAGGGTGTCGGCCACCAGTTCGGCCACCTGCTCGAGATCGACGTGGAAGTCGGATTCGTCGAAAAGCGGAGCTTCGTCCGCTGCAAGCGCGTCCGCTTCCTCCTCGAAACGGACCAGGTCGGAAAGGATGTTGGCCCGGCGGAGCGTGACTCCCCCGATGCGCTGCGGCGGAATCAGGCTGATGACAGCCAGTACCGCGATCAGGGCCGTGAGGGCGATCCACCCCCGGTTCGTACAATCCTTTTCCGGCTGAGGAGTCATCAATTGCGCCGCCCTAAGATCAGGAAGATGTAGTAAAGCAGCGAAGCGATGGCGCTCAGCGCGGCGACCAGGTAGGTGCGGGCCGCCCAGCTCAGGGCCTCTTTCGCCTGTGCGAGCTGTGCGCCCTGGAGGGTGTGGCTCGTCTGGAGCCATTCGAGCGCCCGCGCCGAGGCGTTGTACTCGACGGGCAGGGTGATGAGCGAGAAGATGGCCGACATGGCGATCATGCCCACGCCGATCCAGCAGAGCAGTTCGTTCTGGGTGGTGGCCAGGATGATGAGGCCCAGAATGATGATCCACGTGGCCGCCCGCGAGGAGAATTGCACGACGGGTACCAGCTGCGAGCGCAGTGTGAGGGGCGCATAGCCGCGTGCGTGCTGCACGGCGTGGCCGCATTCGTGGCATGCGACGGCTGCCGCGGCGACGCTGCGGCTCGAATAGACCCCGTCGCTCAGGTTTACGGTCATGGTCTGGGGGTTGAAATGATCCGTCAGGCTGCCCGCCACGTGGGTGATCTTGACATTGTGGACGTTGTTGTCCCGCAGCATCTTTTCGGCGACTTCGGCCCCCGTCAGTCCGCCGGGGAAGGGAACCTGGGAGTATTTGCGGAACACCGACTGCAACCGCGCCTGCACGATGAAGCCGGCTACGCCGATCAGGATAATCAGGAAGAACATGCCCATCGTTGCCGCCGAGTAGTGGTGGACGGCGGGCTCTTGCGTGTAGTAGCCTGCCTGGAGCAGGAGAAACATGGAGTGTATCATGGCTTGGAGATTTTTTTGCAGGTGTAGTAGGCGCCGGCCTGCTGCGCGGGCATCAGCACCATGTCGTTCACGTTCATGTGGGCCGGGAGCTGCACGATCCAGGCGATCGCCTCGGCGATGTCGTCGCCCGTGAGGGGCGTGACGCCGTCGTAAACCCGGTCGGCGCGCTCGCGGTCGCCGTGGAAGCGGACGAGCGAGAACTCGGTTTCGACCATGCCGGGACGGATTTCGCTCACCTTCACGCCGCTTGCGAGCAGGTCGGCACGCATGGCCTGCGAAATGGCGTGCACGGCGTGTTTCGAGGCGCAGTAAACGGCACCATTCTCGTAGGGCTCCGTGCCGGCGATCGAGCCGATGTTGATGATATGGCCCGAACCTGCGGCGACCATTTTCCGCGAGACGATGCGCGTCACGTAAAGCAGCCCCTTGACGTTGGTGTCGATCATGGCGTCCCAGTCGGCGGTGGAGCCCCGGTCGATGTGTTCCAGCCCTGCGGCGAGCCCCGCGTTGTTGACCAGCACATCGACCTGCTCAATGGGGTCGAGGTATTTCTCGCATTCCTCCTCCGACCTGACGTCGAAACAAAGGGTGCGGCAGGCGGCACCCGCCTGCTCGACCTCCCGGCGGAGGGTTTCCAGCCGATCGGCCCGGCGTCCCGTGGCGACGATGTCGTAACCCAGTGCGGCGAGCCGCAGCGCGGTCGCCCGGCCGATGCCGGATGTGGCGCCTGTGATGATAGCCTGTTTTTTCATAAACGTTTGTCCTCTATACCGGAGCAAAAGTAAGAAAATTTGTGTTACTTTGCACAAATATATCGCAAATTCCGGGCAAAGGTGAATCTCGAATTCTTCATCGCGCGGCGGCTCGACCGCCCTTCCGACGGCGGTCGTCCCGGCGTGATGGTGCGTATCGCCGTGGTGGCGGTGGCCGTGAGCCTGGCGGTGATGATCCTCGCGCTCGCCGTAATCATGGGCTTCAAGCGGGAGATCACCCGCAAGGTCGTCGGCTTCATGGCCCATGTGGAGGTCGCGGATCTCCGCAGCCTGCGCTCGCTGGAGTCGCAACCCGTCAGGCTGGGCGGCGAGCTCGAACGCATCATCCGCTCGGTCGAGGGATTCTCTTCGCTCAGCCCCTATGCCGTGCGCGGGGCCATCGTCCGCACGGACGCGGGGATGCAGGGCGTGATGCTCAAGGGGGTGGACGGGCAGTACGACTGGTCGTTCCTGGCGGATCACCTTGTTGAGGGGGCGCTGCCGCGTGTGGGCGATTCGATCCGCACGAAAGACGTGCTGATCGGTCGCGCCGTGGCCGGCGAGCTCGCGCTCGCGGTCGGCGACCGGGTCGAAATGCTCTTCGTAGAACCGGGCGAGGCGCCCCGCCGCGACCGCTTCCGGGTTTCGGGCATCTACGATTCCGGGATGGAGGAGATGGACCGGCAGGTGGCGATGACCGACCTGAGGAACATCCAACGGCTGTCGGGATGGGCGCCGGACGAGGTTTCGGGTTACGAGGTGCGCATCGCGGATTTCGGCCGGGTGGAGGAGTTCACCCGCCGCCTGGGACGAGCACTTCTCTATTCCGAGTCGGAAGAGACGCGCAACGTCGCGGCGCTCAACGTCAGGGAGCGCTATCCCAATATTTTCGACTGGCTCCGGGCGCACGACGTGAATGCGGCGGTCATCATCATCATCATGACGGTGGTTGCGCTGTTCAACATGACCTCGGCGCTGCTGATCCTCGTGCTGGAACGCACGCGCATGATCGGACTGCTCAAGGCGATGGGCATGACCGACCGGTCGCTGCAGCGCATCTTCCTCTACCGTGCGCTGCGGATCATCGGACGCGGGCTGGTGTGGGGCAACCTGTTCGGGCTGGGGCTGCTGCTCGTGCAGCGGACGTTCCATCTGGTGCGCCTCGATGCCGCCGGTTACCTGCTTTCCGAGGTGCCCGTGGCATTCGGCTGGGGCTGGTGGCTCGCCCTGAACCTCGGGGTTGCGGCCGTGATCCTGCTGCTGCTGACCGTGCCGGCTTATATCGTCAGCTACATACGACCCGACGAATCGATCCGTTATCAATGAGATGAAACCCTATCGTACAGAGAAAACCAAAAAGGAGGAGGTGCGCGAGATGTTCGACCGCATCGCCCCGGCCTACGACCGGCTCAACCACACCCTTTCGTTCCAGATCGACAAGCTGTGGCGGCGGCGGGTGGTGCGTATCGTCCGGCGTTCGTCCCCGCGCCGTATCCTCGATGTGGCGACCGGCACGGGCGATCTGGCGATCGCCCTGGCTGCCCGCATCCCCGAAGCGCATGTGCTGGGAATCGACCTTTCGGAACAGATGCTCGAGGAGGCACGCCGCAAGGTCGTGCGCCGCGGGCTGGACGAACGGGTGCTGCTCGAGGAGGGCGACGCCGAGCGGCTCGCCCTGGGCGACGGAGCGGTGGACGTGGCGACGGTGGCATTCGGCGTGCGCAATTTCGGCGACCTCGGGACCGGCCTGCAGGAGCTGTTCCGCGTGATCCGTCCCGGCGGGCAGGTGGTGATCCTGGAGTTCTCGACCCCCTCGGCTCCGCTCTTTCGGGCGCTTTACCGGTTCTATTCCCACCGTGTGCTGCCCGTGATCGGGGGACGCATATCCAAAGACCGGCAGGCTTACGAATACCTCCCCGCCTCGGTGGACGAATTTCCCGCCCCCGCCCGGTTCATGGAGTTGCTTGTGAAGGCGGGATTCGCGCATTGCCGCGCCCGGTCGCTGAGCGGCGGAATCGCCCGGATCTACACGGCTGAAAAACCGCGCTTATGAAACCGTTGCGCCGGCTGATCGTCCCCATAACGGTTGCGCTCCTGTGCGTCGGATGCGGAAGCGCGTTGCAGCGCCGGCTGACGGTGGGGGAGCTGACCGCCTTCCGGCGTTACGGATGGACGGGGATGGACCTCACGCTCCGCGTGGAGAACCGGAGCCGGCGTGCGCTGCGCCTTTCCGATGCCTGCCTGACCCTCTACTATGCCGGCGGCGAGCTGGGCCGTATCGAGCTGCGGGGCGAGGCGTTTGTGGCGCCGCGCGGGGATTCGGAGGTGCCCATGCGCTGGCGGATCGACCTGTCCGACCCGGCTGCGGGCTACCTGATCGAGAAAAAAATGCGGGCCGGCGAGACGGCGCTCTTCGCCGTGGTGTTCTCCGGCCGAGTTTGCAGCGGCTCCCGCTGCCGCGATATTTCGCTTCCGATGATGCCCCTTTCGGATTTTCTTGCTATTTTTGGCGTGTCGCTTGCCGATATGCAAAACCGTCTTTACGAATGAAACGTCTTACGCTCCTCCTGCTTCTCCTCGTCGCGGGCGCTCCGGCGCTCCGGGCCCAGTCGCTCGCATCGTTCAAAGAGCGGCTCGCACAGACAGAAACCACCGCCGACCAGATTCCGGCCCGCGTGCAGGTGCTCGAATGGGGCGATGCCGGGGCTGCCGTGCGGGATGCGTCGCAACAGGCGGGACGCATCCGCTTTCGGGGTTATCGCGTCGGCATTTTCTTCGACAACGGCGAACATGCGCGTTCCAGGGCGGTCGCTGCGAGAGCGGCTTTTGAAGAGGCCTTTCCGGACGTGCGGGTTTATATGGTTTATGAAAATCCCTATTTCAAGGTAACCGCCGGAAACTGCGTCACCTCCGAGGAGGCGATCGTCCTGCTGGGGCGTGTCAGGAGCCGCTTCCCGGGGGCCTATCTCATGCGCGAAGAGATGAGCGTGGCCGATCTTGTCCGATAGTGTCGGACAAGTTTTAAAATTTCCTGTTTTTTATTTGCTTATTGCGGTCGAATACCTATCTTTGCGGCGTAACAAAAAGTCAAACTTAAATCCTTTCAAGCTATGAAGAAAGTTCTTTCTCTGATCGTTATCGTAGCTGCCGCCGCCATGGTAAGCTGCGCCGGCAACACCAATAAGAAGGCTGCCGAGACTACCGAGGCCGCCGAGGCTACCGAGCAGGTTGCCACCGAGTGCTGCGGTGAGTGCACCCAGGCCGAAGGGGAGTGCTGCAAGGGCGATTCGACCGAATGCTGCGAGGCTACCGCTTGCCCCGAGGCCGCCGAAGGGGAGTGCTGCAACAAGTAACATCTGCTTTGGAATGAAAGGCGGCTGTGCTAAGCCGCCTTTTTTTGTGCCGTTTGTTTGCATTTGCCGTAAAAAAGCGTATCTTTGTCCTAAACAACGTCAAAAGTATGATCCGATTGGTTGCCGATACCTGTTTGCTACGCACACGCGAGGGTGCCGTCGGATCCGTATGCCGAAATTCCCCCCCCCGGATTTAGGCGCATCCGCTTGTTTATTAGCCTGCTGAGCATTACAGGACGTTTCCTGCGAAAAAACGTCCCGCATCTGTTTTTATGCCTTTCCGGGAACGGATAACAGCCGTGGACACCGCCTCTGAACACGGTTGTCGGGCGAGGGCTTCAGCTCTCGCCCTTTTATTTCGGGAGCTCTTCCCCTCCTTCCGAAGCGTGTCTGCACAAGGACAGGCGTCCGTTTTTTCCGCATGCTCCATTTTGCCGCCACTCCGACCCGATTGCCCCTGACCAGCGGCGTAAGGCCGTTGGCGCGATGATCTTCCCTAAGTCCGATGTACGGCAGTCCCGTGACCGTTTGCAAATTCTGCAGTTTCGTGCTCTCCCTGTAGAAATAAAAAAACCGATACGCCCAGGGGGCGTATCGGTAGTGTGGTATCGGAAGTGCCGGACTATTTCATCGCCGGCGCCTTGGGCGTGAAAGCGGACACAGGGCCTTGCGACGTCACGAGGTGACCGCCCGTATTGGCCTCACGGTTCCATTTCGCCACGCTCGAGAAGGTGTTGATACCCGAATTGGTCGAAAGCTGGACTTTGAGCTTCTTCGTGTTGATGTCGCCGAAATTCCCGTCCTCGTCTTCGCCTACGGTATAAAGGGTTGCGGTACGGCCCAGTTTGTCGGCCCAGATTGTAAGGTTGTCTTCATGGGAAGTGGACCAGGGGGAGAGGATAATGGCCTGTTTGAGTTCGTCCTCGCTCATCTGGAACCAGGCTTCTTCCTCGTCTTCGGGAGCCATTGCCACGTAGTAATGCTTCGTCTTCTCGTTCGGAATATATTGCATCGAGATGATGCCGTAACCGCCCATTTGGACGTATGCTCCGTCTTCGATCAAAAGTACCTGCTGATCGACCCATGCGTCGCCGCCCGATTTGTAAACGAAGTCGGGGGTTTTAAATACGTATTTCATCAGGTCGGTGGTCGGACAGCTTGCACTGCAACCGAATCCGAATGCAACGTATTCGGTGTTGGGCTCGAGCGTTCCGTGCTCGTTGATCTCGACCGAAGGCGTACTATCCAGAACATACTGCATCATATAACCCTCCATGAACTCCTCGTCGGTCATATCGTCCATAAACGACTTGACGGCCACATTGGCATAATAGGTCTCGTTGGTTTTGGAAGGGGTGATGGTGACGTCGGCGCTGTTGAAAGTGAGATTCTGCACATCGAACGTGAAGGTCATGTCCGAACGGGGAGGCGCGGGGGTGTGGAATTCTCCGAGTCCCACTTCCGAGATCACTTCGCCCCATTTGTTGATGGCGAAACAGATGACGGCCTGATCGGTGTCACCGGTGAGCATTCCGTTGTAATTGAACGTAGCCTTGCCTTTGCGGATATTCTGCGAGGAGTCGTAATTGCCCCAGTCGATCTGTCCGTCGGATTCGGCATAGACGACCATGTACTGGGCCACCAGCAGCAGGTTGCCGGGATACTGATCGACAATGGCCCGGTCGCCCGCGAAGGTCACGTAAACCGCGTCGTTGTTGGACGGCGTTACCGTGATGGTGGCGCTGTCGGGCATGAGGTCGGTTACCTTAATGTCGAAGGTGACATCCACCTGTTCGCGTGCCTTGGCCAGCGACATGAAGTCATGGGTGTAGAGTTTCGTCGTGGGCGTACCGTCCTTCGTGCAGCCGAAAACCGCAATGGTATAGAGCTCGTTGGGTTGCAGGCGGAAAGCGTCCACTTTCTTCGGGCCGACCATAAGCTGGCTTTCGAGCGTCCAGCCCATTCCCTCGAATTCATCGAATACCTGCTGGAAGAACTCCTCCTCAGTTGGGAATTCATCGACTACATCGCGCAGGGTAATCAGGGCGACATAAGGCTGGGTCATATCGGCGGGAGTCACTCGGACGGTCGCCGTGCGCGAGGTGATATCGACCTCCTCGAAAGTGAAAGCATCGCCATCGACCGGCCCAACCGGGCCGGGAGCGGGTTCGTCGTTGTCCGAGCAGCTCGACATAAGCAGGCCCAGCGAAGCGAAGAACAATAAAAGGTATTTTTTCATGGTTATTTCAAATTGAAAGATTAGTTAAACGTTATTTAGAACCGAGGATCGGGCCGTCGCCGTCGTCCGGATAAGGATTTTCGCCCATGGGGGTGGCGGTGAACTTGTACTTGTTCAGTCGGCCGCTCTTGCCCGAGGCGTCGCGGGAGAGGGTGATCACCATGCCTTCGCCGTTGAGCGGAACCCGCCTGTCGGCATCGAAAGACCAGATGTCAGAAGGATGCCATTGGCTTTCGTCCTGCTCCTTTTCGATCAGTTTGCCGATCTCTTCGTCCGACATGCCCTCGTAGGCGGAAGCCGGGCCGCAAATGGTGCGGTACACCTTGGTCGCCTCATTGGGGGTGCACTGTATTGCGAGCTTGACAAGCCCCGTTGCCCAGTCGGCGGATGCTTCGGCTACGTAGATTAATTCGATCTCGGTATAGGCTTCGCCTGCGAAGTCGAAGTCTTGTTTGCCCGAATGGAACGTCGTCTTGGAGAGTGCCGTGGTGGGTTGCTGCTGGACGCATCCGACGATGTAAATGCCATAATCGGTATCCTGCTCGGTGAGTGGAATGTTATTGTCTTTCTGTGTGCCGTGATAATACTGCAGATAGGTTTTTTTCATTATGGCAGCGACGATCTCGTCGTCGTTCATGCCCTCATATTCGCTGACGGGGCAGACATCGACGGTATAAAGGACGTTCTGATCCGACGGTGTGACAACGTAGTGGACGAGATTGTAGCTGATATCACCCATTTCGACAGCGAACGTACAGTCACTCTTTTCGATAGCGGTTGTCGAATACTCGAAAGTACCGTGCTTGAGGATCGTGCCGTTGATATCCACGGCCACGGCGATCAGGACATAATCCGTTGCGGGTTCCAGGTTGACATATTCCGTGTACTCGTCTGCCCCCTGAAAGAGATCCCAACCATTGGGTTGCCAGTCGCCGGGGCCGTACCAGAAGTTGTTGGCCATGTAGTCGGAGATGTACTCGTCGATCTCCTTGAACTCGAGGCCGTCTTTGGTGGCATTGATGAAGCAGTAGGTCGTCTGGTCGTCGGCAGGCGTGCACTTGACACCTGCGCCCGTGGGTTGGCGCCAATTCAACTCAAAGGTGAAGAACGTGGGATCGGCTGCCAGGGTCGTGACGGTGATTTCGGCGAATTCCGATGCCTTGAAATCCGTATCCGTGGAAGCGGGAACGGCCTGGACGCGGACTACGTGCGTGGAACCGGCCTCGAGGCCCGAGAAAGCGACCGAAGTTTCGAGCGTGTATTCCGGCTCGTCGCCCTCGGCGGCATCGATCGAGTAGGCGTAAACCGCCGCGTCGGGGATGGCCGTCCAGGTCACCTTGAATCCGGTCTGGGTGATGTTCTGGCTTGCCAGCACGGGGGTTGCCAGAGCGGTTGCATCGTCAGGAGGAGTGACCGGTCCGTCCGGGGTGGTGTCGTCGTCTGAACAGGCGGTCAGTGCGCCTGCCAGCAAAAATGCCGCGCACATAAAGCGGCCTGCATGATACAGCATTCTTTTCATAACGGATAATTTAAAAGTTGAAAGATGGTTTGGTTGCATATGGATGCGTCCGACGACGGGCATAGGGGTGACGTCCGCCGACAGGGGCAGGATGCGGTCAGCTTAGATCGTCGGAAAAATCGCGGATATCGGGAATATTGATCCACTCCCTTCGGGAGACGGACGGTAACGGTTGGCGGATCGATCCCCTTATCTTTAAGGATTCCGGGTAATCGACCGTTTGAAGATGAAGAGTGACGATTTCCCCCCCCTTATGACGGGTGACATAAGGCGCAGTCCGGTGTAAACCGGAAGAAGTACGCGGACGGGGGCAAGCAGTTGCATTTGCGTTTTCTTCGTTACACGAAATTTAGGCAATGATACGAATAGTTTTTTAAAAAACCAAATCGTAAACGAAGAATTTAATAAAAAAATGACGGGACCAACCTATTGGCCCCGTCTCCCATCAAAAATTAACCCTTAATAATCACCCTTTCCGAAGAATCTCCGAGAGGAAACAATCGAGGTAGAATAAATCTGCATCGTCGTTAATCACATTCCGCATCATCGTTTCGTCGTCCAGGGTCGCGTTTGATGTGTCTTGCTTGTCGATATCTTCCATAGGCGTCGCTGACTTGTTTATGAATCTAACGGCCGCCCGGCGGGTTTATTGTGCCCTTTCCTAACACAGAACAAGGTTTTTTTCCTTTATCATGCGCCGGAGGTTTATCAGTGCATACCGCATTCTTCCGAGTGCGGTATTGATGCTCACATCGGTCTGTTCCGCAATCTCCTTGAAGCTGAGACCGCCGTAGTACCGCATCATCACTACTTCGCGCTGCTCGTCGGGAAGAAGCTCCACCAGACGGCGGACGTCGTTCTCGATCTGAGAGCTGACCAGCTCATCCTCGACGGTGCGCTCCGCGAAACGCAGCGTGCCCAGCACGTCGTATCCCGCTTCGGCTTCGGTCACCTGCCGGCTCTGTTTCTGGGCACGGAAGTGGTCGATCACCTGATTATGAGCGATGCGGAGTATCCACGAGAGGAACTTCCCGTTGTCCGTGTACCGACCGTCGTCGATCACACGCACCGCTTTGATAAAGGTCTCCTGGAATATGTCATCGGCGACGTCCCGGTCCTTGACCATCATGTTGATGTAGTCGCGCACGCGGCGGCTGTAACGCTCGATGAGTTTGGATATAGCACGCTGATCCCCCGAAAGATAACTATTAAGCAGCTTCTGGTCGCTTAATACTTGTACGTTCATACTCTTTTCTCCTTTCAAATAGTTATAAAGAGTAGAATTTTTCGATAGGCAATCCTTTTGCGGTTAAGTTTTCGATGTTTTCTTTGCCGGCACAGGCGCAAGGCCGTCCGGCGTGGGTGCAAGATAAGTACTTTTCCCGGATTTTCCAAATTCCGTTTTTCCGGGCAAAAACGCACGCTTCCGGCGTCCACGTCCTCAGAATCCGCAATTTTCGTGCCGCAGAGGATGATTGTCGGGATCGAACGGAGTATGCCCGCGAGGGGGCGAACCGACAGAATCCGGGGGTGAAACGACCCGCTTCGGGCTCCCTGCCGCAGTTCTCCATTCGGCGGGGCGGTTGCCGTCGGCCGAAGGGCGGAGAGCGTCAGCGGTCGGCAGGGTGCGATTCCTGGGCGCGGTCGTCCGCTGTTTTGAGGGGCTCCACATGGATCGACACGAGCGTTTCGGGGCCGAACTCCTGTTTCAGCCTGCGTTCGATCTCCACGGTCAGGCTGTGGGAGCGGGCCACGCTCATGCGGCCGTCCACGCGGATATGCACCTCCATCGCCAGGACGGTGCCGATGCGCCGCGTGCGCAGGTTGTGGGGCTCGTGCACGCCCGGTTCCGAGGCGACGATATCGAGGATGCGGCGCTCGGTCTGCGGCGGCAGCGCCCGCTCGAGCAGCTCCTCCACCCCGTCGCGGATCAGATCGAATGCGATTTTGAAGATAAAGACCGAGACGGCCAGCGCCGCCACCGGATCGGCGATCCGCCACTTATCGCCCAAGAAATAGGCGCAGCCGATGCCGAGCAGCGTACCCAGCGAGGAGAGGGCGTCGCTGCGGTGGTGCCAGGCATTGGCCACCATGCTCGGGCTCTGCACCCGCCGGCCGGCCCGCACGGTATAGCGGTAAAGCACCTCTTTGGCGGCGATCGATACGACGGCCGCGACGAGGGCGACCGCCCCGGGCCGGGGAAGCAGCTCGCCGTCGATGACGGCCCGGATCGCCCGGACGCTGTGGACGAGGATGCCGCCGCCCACCACGGACAGGGCCAGGCTGATGATGATGGTGGCCAGGGTTTCGTACTTGCCGTGTCCGTAGTTGTGGGTATCGTCCTGCGGCTTGGCCGAAATGCGGGCGAAAGCGAGCACGACTATGTCGGTGGCCATGTCCGAGAAGGAGTGGACGGCGTCGGCGACCATCGCGCCGCTGCGTCCGAGCAGGCCGGCGGCCAGCTTGCCGACGGATAAGAAGAGATTTACCACGAGTCCGACGAGGGTCACGTGGTAAATCTTTCGTTTTCGCCGTTGGGCGTAATCGCTCATCCGATGCGCTGTTTTGGGGCGGCCGGAGCCGCCGGATTCAATAGCTGCGTGCGAACAGGACGCGCCGGTGCGAAGGCTTGCCCGAGAAGATGCAGCGTCCCTCCTCTTCGGGGGCGTCGATCGGGATGCAGCGGATGGTGGCTTTGGTCGCCTCCTTGATCGCCACCTCCGTCTCGGGGGTGCCGTCCCAGTGGGCGAGCAGGAATCCGCCCTTCTCGTCGAGCGTGCGCACGAAGTCGTCCCACGTATCCACGCGCGTAATCATGCTGTCGCGGTAGGCGAGGGCCTTGCGGAAGATGTTCTGCTGAATCTCCGCCAGCAGCGCCTCGATCCGGTCGGCAAGCCCCTGCTGCGGCACGGTCTGTTTCTCGAGCGTGTCGCGCCGCAGCAGCTCTACCGTGCCCTGCTCCATGTCGCGGGGACCGAGAGCCAGCCGCACGGGTACGCCCTTGAGCTCGTACTCTGCAAATTTGAAGCCCGAACGCACGTTGTCCCGCTCGTCGATCTTCACGCTGATGCCTTTGGCCTTCAACTCATCGGCGATTTCGCGGAAACGGCCCGTGATTTCGCGGAGCTGCTCCTCTCCTTTATAAATAGGTACCATGACGACCTGGATCGGCGCCAGGCGGGGCGGCAGCACCAGCCCGTTGTTGTCGGAATGGGCCATGATAAGCGCCCCCATCAGCCGGGTCGAAACGCCCCATGAGGTAGCCCATACGTATTCGAGCTTACCCTCCTTATTGACGAATTGCACGTCGAACGCCTTGGCGAAGTTCTGTCCCAGGAAGTGCGAAGTGCCGCTCTGGAGCGCCTTGCCGTCCTGCATCAGCGCCTCGATGGTCAGCGTATCCTCCGCGCCGGCGAAGCGTTCGTTGGGGGACTTGTGGCCCACGATGACGGGCAGACTCATCCATTGCTCGGCGAAATCCCGGTAAACGTGGATCATGCGGTCGGCTTCCTGCTCGGCCTCCTCGCGCGTGGCGTGGGCCGTATGCCCCTCCTGCCACAGAAATTCGGCCGTGCGCAGGAACAGGCGCGTGCGCATCTCCCACCGCACCACGTTGGCCCACTGGTTGCACAGGATCGGCAGGTCGCGGTAGGACTGAATCCAGTTCTTGTAGGTGTTCCAGATGATGGTTTCGGAGGTGGGCCGCACGATCAGCTCCTCTTCCAGCCGAGCGTCGGGATCAACGACCACCCCCTGTCCGTCGGGATCGTTCTTGAGCCGGTAGTGGGTCACCACGGCGCACTCCTTGGCAAAGCCCTCGACGTGGTGGGCCTCCTTCGAGAAGAACGACTTGGGGATGAAAAGCGGGAAGTAGGCGTTCTCGTGTCCCGTCTCCTTGAACATCCTGTCCAGCGCGTCGTGCATCTTCTCCCAGATCGCGTAGCCGTAGGGTTTGATGACCATGCAGCCGCGCACGGCCGAATTCTCGGCCAGCCCGGCCTTGACGACCAGGTCGTTGTACCATTGCGAGTAGTTCTCCTCGGCTTTGGTCAGGTCTTTGAGTTCCTTTGCCATATCGTTATCTTTTTTCGTTTTGTTTCTTTCGCCGCATTCGATTTGCAAAATTAGCAATTAATGCCCGAAAGACAATGCAGCGGCCGGTTTTTTTGGTTTTCCTCGGCAAGTGCGGCGGCCCCGGGCGAAATTCGTGCGCCGAAAAGTTGCATAGTCCGGATAAGATGCTTATATTGCATTGTCAATCCGAACCCCTGTCTTATGAACGATCCGGCACACATGCCTTTCGTAACGCCGATCCTGCCTTTCTGGTCGGGTGAAACAGGGCGTGTGCAAAATCCCCCCCCCGGCAATCCCGGATTGATGTAACCATCCTTAATTCCTCTCGGAAGAGTCTCCCGTTTCGGGGGACTCCGGTAGTCCATGCTGACGAGTTTCCCCACGGGGCGGCACCGGCGATCGGCCGGCGTCGTCCCTGTTCTACTATTCGTTCACATACCATTAAAATCATTACCGATGAGAAAAAGTTTCTACCTGTTGGGACTTTCGTGCATGTTGCTGACGGCGGCATGTTCGAGCGATGACGCCCCGGACGGACCGGTCGTCGTCGAGAAAGTGGAGCTCAGGGCGACCTTCGAGCAGATCAAGGGTCAGGATGCGCGTCAGTGGCCGGAAGGGGCGCGTGTCAGCGTCAATGCCCGGGAATACGCCCTCAGCAGCGGGGCGGGGACGGCTGAGGCCGTGATCGGGGAGGTCGACAAGGCCGACCGGTACTATGCGATCTGGCCGGCGCAGGAGGGCATCACGCTCTCCGGCGACGTGTTGAACTTCACCCTGCCGAATGAGCAGCCATACCGGGGCGAGGACAACCCGGGGCTGTTCGCGGCGGCTTGCGGCGAGCAGCATGAACTGACGTTCTCGCCGCTGTGCGGGACGCTGACTTTCAACTTTTACGGTGCGGGAACGATCGCCACGGTCGGCTTGCGGGCCGACGGCGGGGAGTTGATTTCGGGACCTGCCAGCCTGCGGCTCACGCCGGGACACGCGGGAGAGCTGGAGATGCTCGAGGGGGCCGAAAACACCCTTTTCCTGATGTCCGATACGGGCGTCGAACTGCTCCCCACGCCGCTTGCTTTCCAGCTCAGTCTCCCTGCCGGCATCTACAAGTCGGGCTTCACGCTGATCGTGTTGGACGATTCGGGCAACCAGATGAACCTGGGCGTACCCGGGCCCGTCGAACTCGGCCGGGGGATGGATCTCTCCTACGAACCGATGAAGTTCGACCCCGACTGGGTGGTCAAGGACTGGATGACGCTGCGCCTCGAGTCCACGACCGGCCCGGCTGACCGACCCGATGCGAAGTGGCTGAAAAACGACGGTGTTCGCATCAACGGCGAAAGTTTCCAGATCAGTTCCGGAGAGGGCACCAAGGAGGCCGAAGTCGAGAAAGTCATCCAGACACTCCATTTCTGGGCTTCCTATCCGGATGCCGACCAGATTACCTATACGTCGGGCAAGTTCCGCCTGACCCTGCCCCGGACACAGACCTACGATCCGGCGGCTCCCTATACCGGGCCGATGGTGGCCTACGCCAACGAAAGCCCATTGAATCTGCGTTACCTCTGCGGCTTCCTGCGCCTTCCCCTTACAGGCGAAGGTGCCATTTACCAGCTTAAGCTGAACGGCACGGGTATCGTCGGCAATGCGACGGCGGACGGCGACGAAAATGGGATCGGCGACATGCGGATGGAGAGCGTGGAGCCGGGTGAACTGACCATCAAGCTACCCGAAACGGGCATTGCGCTGTCGTCCGAACCCGTTTCGGTTTACTGCGTATTGCCTCCGGGCACCTATTCCGATCTGAAGCTGACCGCGACCGATGTGGACGGCAAGACGGTCGAAGTCGAGTTGCCCGGCACGATTGCGATCAAACGCGCCGTGGCCGTCGAGGCGGCTGCGCTCGACCTGCGGTTCACGGGCACCGGCGGCGAGGAGGTGGACCTGAGCGCCGAGGGTACGGCCAACTGCTACATCGTTCCCGCTCCCGGGCAATACAGTTTCGCCACCCGGAAGGTGAGTGGCTCGGAAGTGACGGGGATCGCCCGGGTCGATTGGATCTGGGCGACGCGGGTCGAAGGCTCCGAGACGAACGAGCTGATTTCCGACCTGTCCTATGGCAATGGGAGGATTTCCTTTACGGCCTCCACGCGCAAGGGTAACGTGCTGGTCGCAGCATTTAACGACGCGGACGAAATCCTGTGGAGCTGGCATATCTGGATGACCGACGATCCCCGTACGGAAGAAATGCGCTATGCGGGGGGTATGACCTTCCTCGACCGCAACCTGGGCGCGGTGAACGCCGTGCCCGGCAGTGCCAATTCCGCGGGCGTTCTCTACCAGTGGGGCCGCAAAGATCCGTTTGCCGGAGGCGACGGCGAAGAGGATATTTATACTGCCGATACCGAATGGACATTGGCTCGGAAGACAACAGTGATGAACGGAGAGTATGAATGGAGAATAAATTACACCGAATCCGACCGCACGATGGATTATGCTACGGCCAATCCGACGGTAATGCTCGGCGATTACCAGGGCGGCACCTGGCTGGCAACCGCGGATAACGGGTTGTGGGGCGCCGTCAAGACCGAATACGATCCCTGTCCGCCGGGCTACCGCGTTCCTGAGATCGATTTCGGCGTGGATTTCACCACCGATTATTCTCCTCAGCCTGGTGTTTCCGATATGTTCCTTTCGGGCGATACCTACGGAATCGTCTATACCCATGAGGGAAGACGGCATTTCTGGCCTCTCGGTGGGCAGCGCTGGGGCGATATGGACCGCGGCTGCTATACGAATTTAAATTTCGTCGGATGCTACTGGACGATCTCCTTTGCGGATAACGGGTGTCCGCTCAATTTCAATATCGTGGATAACGGTATGATCTGGCATACGGGCGATAGCCGGTGGAACACCTGCCATGCTTTGTCCGTGCGCTGCTGCAAGGAGTAGGCTGCTTCGATCCGGCGAACGGGCCGGACGAATGGAAACGTCCCCGCTTTCGGAAGAAAGCGGGGACGTTAAGTTCGGGGCCGTCTCAGAAGCGGAAGCCGAGGGTCAGGGCCGCCGCATGGCGGTCGAAGGAGGTGTTATAGACACCGCTCGCATTGACGCCCGATCCGTCGGCGAAGTAGAACAGGTTGTAATCGGTGTGTTTGGTGGTCTGGTACTGATAGGCTACGTCCAGCACGACGTTCGGTGTAATGGAGAAGCCCAGCCCCGCCGTGTAGTAGATCACCTCGCGGGTCATGGGCGACGAAGCGGGGACGGGATTGTATTCATAAACCTTTTCTCCGGTCAGTGGCTCGGTTACAAGGTGTCGGTCATATTCGTTGAAGGTGTACCCGTTGCTGCGGAGCATCGAGCCCGTGTAGCCGAAGCCGGCCCGGATCGCCATGAAAGGCAGGGGCTTGAACTCGGCGCCGATGCGCACGGTGTTGGAGCCCTTCATCGTATGGCGGAACGTGTCGTTGTAGGCGTCGTTGCTGTAAAGCCCGTTGGGGTTGTCTTTGATGCGGATGCCGTTGTACCAGTCGCGTTCGTAGTCGATCGAAATCAGCCCCCGGTTGCCGAAGGCGTAGGAGATGCCGAAGAGCATCCGCGCAGGCGAGGTGAACGCCCACGAGTAGCGTCCGTTGTCTTTGAGCGTGGGACTCACGGCCTCTCCGTACACATTGCCGTCGCGGTCGGGTTTGAGCCCGTCCACGTTGTTGTTCACATGGGCCGTGGCGTCGGCATAGGCGACGTAGCTCCGTTCGATCGAGTAATAGGTAGGGGTGTGGATGGCGAAGCCGATGCGCAGGTTTTCGATCGGCCGGTAAACGAAGCCGAGCTTGAAGTTCACACCCGCGCCGTCGAGCACCACCCCCTGACCGTAGTGGGAGTAGAGCAACTGGTAGTCGAGCGACGGGTTGATGCCGTCGCCGCCGTAGAGGTAGTCCTCGCCGTAAAGGTAGCGCTTCTCCTGATGGACGCTCTGGATGCCGATGGTCGCGCCGATGTAGAATTTGTTGAGCAGGTTGGCGCCGACCGAGATTTCGTACTCCCCGACCGACCCCTTGCTCAGCACCTCCGTATAGTGGCCGATATCCACGCCGCTGCCGATCCAGGTGGGCTGCCATCTGCCGTCCACCTGGTCTGTCATGCCGGTTTTGTAGCCCAGTACTGCGCCCCAGTATTCGGGATAGACGCGGTTCCAGTCCACGTCGCCCGTGATGTCGTTCTTGTTGAGCCCGCCGTCATCCAGTATTTTGGAAAATACGTCCGCGATCGAGCCGTTGTTACCGGTCGATTGGTAGGAGTAGCTGTAATTGAGGTCGGCCAGACGGTTGTAGCCGATGCCGATGTTGAGGCTGGTGAGCGTGCCGGTGCTTTCGTAGGCATTGATTACGAAACCGAAGCTGCCGATCGTGAAGCGGTTCTTGGCGTTGCTTCCGAACGCGTCGGCGCTGTTGGACGAGCGCTCGAACGTCATCAGCGGGGTGATCGAGATTTCATTGCGCCGGTACATGCCCAGTCCCGCCGGGTTGATGGCCATCGACGAGAGGTCGGCGCCGAGCGAGGTGAAAGCTCCCGCCATCGCCATCGAGCGGGCGCTGCCGTAGTTGAACGAGGTCTGCGAAAGCTCGAACATTTCGGCGGGCGTCATCAGCTCGCGGTCGAGCAGCAGGCCGCCTTGCGTCTGTGCGCTTGCGAAACCCCCTCCCGCAAGGAGCAGGGCCGCCAGTATGAATCCGTTGCGTTTCATGTCGTTTCCTGTTCTTTATTCCACTATCGCCCCAGCGAGTTGCGTCCTCCGCCCGAACTGCCGCCCGAGGAGCCGCCCGATCCGCCGCCGAACGAGCCCGACGAGGTGCCCCGGTTGAAAGAGGAGCTGCCCTGGGTGTTGTTGCGGAAAGAGGAGCTGTTATTTCGGTTGATGTCGCTGCGGTTGAACGAGTTGGTGCTTTCGTTGCGCCGGTAGGTCGAGTTGTCGAACCGGTTCTGGGTCGATGAATTGTTGCGGTAAGTCGTGCCGTTGTTGCGGTTCGAGTTGTTGCGGAAAGTCGAGCTGCCCCGGTTGCCGTCGTTGCGGAAGCCGCTGGTGCTTCCGTTGTTGCGATAGCCGCTGTTCGTGCGGTCGTAACGGAACGACGAGGAGCTGCCGGTGCCCCGGTTGAAACTCGTGGAGCCCGTGCCCGGATTGCGGTTGCCGAGGTAGTTGCCGTTGGGACGGTGATACGATCCCTGCCATACCACATTGGGGTTGCGGTGGTGTCCGCCTCCGCCGCCGGGTCCCCAGCCCGGACCCCATCCGGGACCCCAACCCGGGCCCCAGCCCGGATACCACCAGCCGGGGTAGCCCCATCCGGGATAACCCCAGCTCGGGCCCCACGGGTAGTTCCAACCCCACCAGGGGTCGTAGTAGGAGGGTCCGAAGCCCCAGTTCCAGCCGAGATTCCACGAAGGGCCGTTCCACCAGTAGGGGTTGTATCCCCAGCTCATGTACCAGCTGTTGTAGAGCCCGCCCGAGAATCCGAACGTAGTCATCGTCGGCGAGCCCCACGTCCCGAACATGGCGGTGATGTATTTGGGCTCCACCCATGCCTCGTCGCCCATGACGATGATGTTGTAGTAGGCCGGATCGTAGGCCGAGAGGTAGCGGAATTTGCTGCTGTAACGGAGGTATTCGTAGCTCGAGGGCATATTGTAAGTCGGCGAGTCGAAGCCCCGCAGCCGGCGTGCGTAGGCGCTTTCGTAGGTGTCGGCCAGCACGCCCTGATAGGAGTTGCCGGAATAGTAGTCCTCCTCGGCGCCTGCGGCCCGGGCCTGTGCGATGCGGGCTTCCCACTCCGCACGGCGGGCTTCCGCCTCGGCCCGTTCGGCTTCGGCCTCCGCCTTGCGCCGCTCGGCGATGGCCACCTGGTTGTGCGTACCGTAGAGGTCGTCCGCCGCGTAGCCGCTCTCGCCCCGGTAATAGGCCGTGGAGCATCCGGCCGCCGCGAGCGACAGAAGCAATATCCCGAATTTAAGATGGCTTGTTTTCATAGGGCATATTGGATATTGTCGTTTCAACAAAAACGAAAACCGTACCGATTTTAGTATTCCCGGTTCTTTTTGGCAAATATAACGATTATTCCCGAAAAGCCCGCATACCGGGCGGCGCGATCGTCCGTGCGGTCGTCCCGGCCGGCCGAGCGGTTAAGGCGGGGTTTCATACCTTCAAGGGGCGGCAATCGGTAAGGCCCGGAAGATTTCCGAAATGTTTTTCCGGATATGCGGGGATGGCGTGCCCTGTGCCCGAGCCGTCGGTCGGCCCGCATAAGAAAGGCTGCCGGTAGTTGCCCGGCAGCCTTTCCTCGTGAAAGTGCAGTATGTCAGTCGTTCGTCCGCTTCGATTTGCGATTACGTCGTCGGCCGATAGCTGCGGTTATTCCTACCATTCGTTGGATATCCGCATGGGTCCGCTCCAGGAGCCCGAAATCTTGTGGGGCGGACGGGCGTCGTCGTACATCTCGAATTCGATCGTCCAGATGTCGCCCTCCTTGCCGAGCGTCATGCTGCCCGTTGTGATCGGGGCTTTTTTGCCGTAATGACCGTCTATGTTGGCCCAGATGTACCAGGTTCCCGCGAGGTAGGTGTTGATGAATCCGGGGACCATCGTGTTTTCCTTTGCCACGCTGCTCAGTTCATAGGTGCCTGTGGGGATGCCTTCGGGCAGGAATCCCAGGTCGGGCATGTTGAAGTCGAAGATCATTCCGTCGATGCCGGGGATGCTCTCGTCGCGGACGTACAGCGTCCAGTTGTTCATTCCGTTGTCGTACCAATAGCCGGAATAGGTCTGTTTCCCTTGTGTGATCGCGGAGAGATCGACCACGCGGTCCTCCTCCAATTCGCTGATTACGGGTTTTTCGGTGCCGTCGGTGAGGGAAAGGGCGCCCGTATAGCTCCCTTTGATTGCTTTGCCGTTCGCGGACGTCATATCGAACGTTATGGTATATTGGTTGCCCGACTTTTCGACCGTGATGGTGCCGCTGGTTGCGAAACCGTAGGTGTCGGTCATGCCGATGACCCGGCAATAAGTGCCGATGGGGATATATTCCCATCCGGCCTTGTTGTATTCCTGCCCGGGCGTGAGCGTATATTGGCTTCGGTCGGCATTGATGGTGTAGGTGCCGGGTTTGAGCACGTCGGCGCTGAATTTCGTGCTGCCCTCGGAGATGAATTCGACGCTCATAAAGACATCCGGCGATGTGAAGCCGATGTCGATCACGCTCGTGCCGGTTTGGTAGAGATCGCCGAAATAGGTTCCTTCGGCAAGGTAGAACGAAGAATCATCGACGTCCGCGGTGAGCTGGGGCAGGTGGTGGGGAGATTCGTCTTTGACGGTCACGGGCCCGACATAGCGGTATTTATACTCGGTTCCGTATTCGTCGTTCAGATCGCCCGTAATGGTGTAGGTATCGCCTTCGGCCGCAACTGTGATTGTTCCTCCGGTGAAAGGTATCGACGTTCCAGCAGGGTAGATCCGGGTAAAGGTGTATTCGGGCTCGAAGGTTCCGGCGCTCCAGTCGTCGCTGGGGGTGAATGTTCCGGTCGGGAGCCGGATGTTTTTCAGGTCCTGGGGAATATCCGCATCCCAGAGTCCGAAATAAACGTCGTTTGCGCCCGGATCGGTTGCGAATGCAATGATGAAATTGGCAGCCCCGTTCGTATCGCCCATATACATGGGATTGATGTCGGTTAGCCGGGTGTAGGGATCGGGTTCGGGATCGTCTCCTTTTGCGGTGGTCATCGCAAGTTGCGTGACCGGGCTGTAAAGATCGCCATTGCGGGCTGCGGCGAGGATGAGGTAGGCGGTTTCGGGGTTGAGACCGTCAGCGGTTAGCGTTACGCTTTGGTTGGGTGCAAAATCCCCCCCCCTTGCAGGATTTCCTGGGCAGTGGGTACGTTCTTATCCGCCTCGATAACGGTGTAGGCGCACTTCTCGGCATCGATCGATGTGGCCGTGAAAGTCAGCGTGGTGGCGCCGGACGTTCCGGCGGCGAGCTCCACGGATGGGGTGCGCGGTTGTTCGGGCGGCGTTTCCTCGTTGTCGCTGCATGCTGTCCACAGCAGTGCAGCGGCTGCGGCTGTCACCATTAGGGCGCAGGCACGTTTGGGTTGGATGGTTTTAAACATTGGATGTAAGTTGCGTCCGCAGCCCGGTGCGGACATTCAGGGGTTGATAGTCAGGGAGGCTGCCCCGCCGTAAAGCGGGCACCGACACGCGGAAATCGTTGGTAGTTTGCAAAAACGCTTTCCGGAATCCGATACGGGGGACAACTGTGTAAATATAATCATAATTTTTTAAACCGCAAATTTTTCATTTTTTATGGCAATTCTCGTTGTCTTTCTTTTTGATCTACGCTCTTTCGCCGGCTTTCTGACCGTCCACATTCCCGTTTGGGCGGGATTGGCTCGCGCGGCTCGCCGTTTCCTTGCCTGCCGGCGGCGCTCCGGAGGAGCGGGCAGGCGCATTTTTTTTGGATTGCACGGCATCGCCGGCCGGGACGGGATTGGCTCGCGCAGCTCGCCTTTCCCTTGCCTGCCGGGGGTGATTCGGCGATATGGCGATCCGGCGGAGCGGCGGGGGCATCTTTTTTCGGACTGCGCGGCATCGTTGGCGGGGCGGGATTGGCTCGCGCGGCTCGCCTTTCCCCTGCCTGCCGGGGGCGTCCCTGCAAGAGCCGGAAACCGCCGAACGGCTACTTTTTTATTCTGCAGGGCGACTTTGAGTAAACTCAGTCGCCCTGCAGAATAAAAAAAGCTGCGACTTCATCGCAGCTTTTCCGGCTCTTGCGGAGAGAGGGGGATTCGAACCCCCGATACCCTTTAGGGGTATACACGCTTTCCAGGCGTGCCAGTTCAACCACTCCTGCATCTATCCGTGCTTGCTTCCGTATGCCCGGCACATTTCCGTCCGGCGGCCCGAAAGGGGTTTAGGCAGGACAAAGATAAGGCATTTTGCGCAATCGGCCAAATTTTCAGTGCGGAATCTCTGCCGATCCTTGCCCGTCTGCGAGTTCCGTTGCAAATCCGTGGACAGCCGTCCCGGATCCCGGCCGGACGTTTTCCGCGCGATCGTGTGTCCGGGGAAAGCCGCGAATTGCCCGGCCTGGGGTCCGGAGAACATGGAACCGTCCCCGCACCTCGGATCTGTGTTCCGTCCTCGCGGTTGCGCGGGGTGGCCCGAAGCGTCGCAGAGTCGTCGGACGACAGCCGGATTGCGACCCGCCGGATGCGAGTGCCCTTACCGGACGATCTGCCCGATGGCGGTGTAACGCTCCGCCTTTGGCTGTCGGCATCCGCGGCAGGTTATTCGACAGTGACCTCGTTGTAGAGGAGCTCTTCCCATTGGGGGTGCCGCTGGACATAGTGTGCCACGAACCCGCATTGGGGAACCATTTTCCAGCCCTGGTCGCGGATGTCGCCGAGCACGGCTTCCACCAGTTCGGAGCCCAGCCCGCGGCCTTCGAGGTGTTCGGGAACGAACGTGTGCGTGAGGACGATGACACCCTCCTGCGGGAAGTCGTATTCGATGACGGCCAGCTCGCCGTCCACCTCCATTTCGTATCGCTCCTCGTCCCGGTTGTTCTTTACGTTGTGCTTTGCCATAGTTCCTTTGGTTTTGATCTCCGGTTATGCTATCAAATTTGGTTCCGCAACGCGCAGCGGGCGGCGCCGTCATCCGTTTTTTCGGCGGCGCAGCCAAAACAGCCCGGCTGTCGGGCCGGGCTGTGGGGTTTGCAGGCGGTGGGCCGTCAGGCTTTGCCGGCGGAGCCCAACACCTTCTCGCACTTGTGCATGTAAAGTCTCTTCAGCTCGTCGCGTGCCGGGCCGAGGTATTTGCGGGGATCGAATTCCGCGGGCTGGTCCACGAAGATTTTGCGAATGGCGGCAGTCATCGCCAAACGGCCGTCGGAGTCGATGTTGATTTTGCATACGGCGCTCTTGGCGGCACGGCGCAACTGCTCCTCGGGAATGCCGACGGCATCCTTGAGGGCTCCGCCGTGGGTGTTGATGATGCGGACGTACTCCTGCGGCACCGATGAGGAGCCGTGCAGCACGATGGGGAAGCCGGGGATGCGTTTCTCGATCTCCTCCAGGATGTCGAACCGCAGCTCGGGCGGGACGAGCACGCCGTCGGCATTGCGGGTGCACTGCTCGGGGCGGAACTTGTTGGCTCCGTGCGAAGTGCCGATCGAGATGGCCAGCGAATCCACGCCGGTCTTGCGGACGAAATCCTCCACGTCCTCGGGACGTGTATAGGTGTGTTGCTCGGCCGCCACGTCGTCCTCGACACCGGCCAGCACGCCCAGTTCGCCTTCGACGGTGACGTCGAAGCGATGGGCGTATTCGACCACCTGGCGCGTGAGTGCGACGTTCTCGTCATAGGGCAGCGACGAGCCGTCGATCATCACCGACGAGAAGCCCATGTCGATGCAGCTCTTGCAGAGCTCGAACGAATTGCCGTGGTCGAGGTGCAGCACGATGGGGATGTTCTTCCCGAGCTCCTTGGCGTATTCGACGGCGCCCTGTGCCATGTAGCGCAGGATGGTCTGGTTGGCGTACTTGCGGGCGCCCGACGAAACCTGCAGGATCACCGGCGAGGAGGTCTCCACGCAGGCCTGGATGATGGCCTGCATCTGCTCCATGTTGTTGAAGTTGAAAGCAGGGATGGCATACCCGCCTTTGATTGCCTTTTCAAACAGCTCTCGGGAGTTCACAAGGCCCAGATCTTTGTATGATACCATGATGTTTATTTGTTTGTGTAAAAAATTGTTGTCCTCGAAAACATACAAATTTACAAAATTTTTTCGGTTCGGGCCATACTTTTGCAATTCTTTTGACAAAGCCTCGGAACTCCCGCTCCAATGCCCATCTTACTGCCCGGCGGATCGTTTTTGGATCGTTGCGATTTCCAGCTCGAGGTATTTGTCGGCTGGTGAAATGACGGTTTCGCTCGCGGTACCGGTGACCACGACGCGGTCGCCGACGGCATATTCGGTGCCGTCGATGGTTATTTTATCTTCGGATTCCCAATGCCCGTTATAGGAGAGGATGTAGCTTTCGGTGTCGGTTTCGAGTCCGAGCACCATGCCGGGCAGGGGCGGTTCGGATGTCCCGGTGGGCGGGTTGGGTAGCGAGACGATCGTGCCCTCGCAGGTACGCTGACCCAGCACGGTCGTTGTGGGGGATTTCTTTTGGATCGTTGCGATTTCCAGTTCGAGGTATTTATCGGCCGGTGAAATCACGGTTTCGCTCGCGGTTCCGGTGACCACGACGCGGTCGCCGACGGCATATTCGGTGCCGTCGATGGTTATTTTATCTTCGGATTCCCAATGCCCGTTATAGGAGAGGATGTAGCTTTCGGTGTCGGTTTCGAGTCCGAGCACCATGCCGGGCAGGGGCGGTTCGGATGTCCCGGTGGGCGGGTTGGGTAGCGAGACGATCGTGCCCTCGCAGGTACGCTGACCCAGCACGGTCGTTGTGGGGGATTTCTTTTGGATCGTTGCGATTTCCAGTTCGAGGTATTTATCGGCCGGTGAAATCACGGTTTCGCTCGCGGTTCCGGTGACCACGACGCGGTCGCCGACGGCATATTCGGTGCCGTCGATGGTTATTTTATCTTCGGATTCCCAATGCCCGTTATAGGAGAGGATGTAGCTTTCGGTCTCGGTTTCGAGTCCGAGCATCAAATCGGGCGCGATCGGACTCGTTCGGGTGGGCAGGTCGAATAACGTAACAATCGTGCCGACGCAGGTGCGCTGACCCAACTGGGTCGTCACGGGGTAGTTCGTTCCTCCGTCGTCCGGGGAACCGTCGTCTTTTTCATGGCAGGAGCTCATGCCGCAGATGGCGGCCAAAAGGCACATCGCTAAAAATTTACAGGTTTTCATGGGGCTTTTATTTTAAATGGGCATTCTCTTTCGTTCTTCCCGTCGAACAGGCGGGCTGCCGGGGGCTGCGCCCTTCGTCGAGCTGCACGGAGGGTGAATTACTCGCCTGCATGACTCCCAAACAAAGATACAAAAATTACCGCAATAATGTACTCCTGTGAAATAAATAACAGGAGAAGAAAAATAGTTGCGCAATCCCGAGAGTTTTTCGTATTTTTGCAGGGATTTACATGCGTCACAAACATAAACAACCATACCAAACCATGTCGGATTTCATCTACCAGGAACCATTTCCTATCGACCGTGACACGACGGAATACCGTCTGCTGACCAAAGATTACGTGCAGATCGTCGAGTGCGACGGCCGGCGCATCCTCAAAATCGACCCTAAGGGGCTCGAGCTGCTCGCTCGCGAGGCTTACAACGACGTGTCGTTCTACCTGAGGGCCGCCCATCTGGAGAAACTCTCCAAAATCCTCGGGGACCCCGAAGCGACGGACAACGACAAGTTCGTGGCTTACACGATGCTGCTCAACCAGGTCGTTTCGGCCGAAGGGGAGCTCCCGACCTGCCAGGACACCGGCACGGCCATCTGCATCGGCAAGAAGGGCGAGGACGTTTATACGGGGGCGGACGATGCCGAGTGCATTTCGCGCGGGGTTTATGAAACCTACCGTGACCGCAACCTGCGCTACTCGCAGGTGGTGCCCTTCACCATGACCGACGAAAAAAACTCGGGCACCAACCTCCCGGCCCAGATCGACCTCTACTCCGTGCCGGGCAATGCGTACAAGTTCCTCTTCATCACCAAGGGCGGCGGCTCCGCCAACAAGACGTTCCTTTACCAGCAGACCAAGGCGCTGCTGAACGACGAATCGCTCGAGGCTTTCTTCCGCGAGCATATCAAGGACCTGGGCACTTCGGCCTGTCCGCCTTACCACCTGGCCGTCTGCATCGGCGGCACCTCGGCCGAAATGTGCCTCTCGACGGTCAAGAAGGCGTCGGCCGGCTACCTGGACGAGCTGCCGACCTCGGGCAACGAGGGCGGCCGCTGTTTCCGCGACCTGGAGTGGGAGGAGCGCATCCTGAAAATCTGCCAGCAGAGCGGCATCGGCGCCCAGTTCGGCGGCAAGTACCTGGTGCACGACGTGCGGGTGATCCGCGCACCGCGCCATGCGGCCTCGTGCCCCGTGGCGATCGGGGTAAGCTGCTCGGCCGACCGCAACATCAAGGCGAAGATCACCGAGGAGGGTATCTTCCTGGAACAGCTCGAAAAGAACCCGGCCCGTTTCCTGCCGGCACAGGCTCCGGCCATGTCGCCCGCGGTGGATATCGACCTGGACGAAGGGATGGACAAGGTGCGTGCGATCCTGACCAAATACCCAATCAAAACGCGGCTCAACCTCAAAGGCACGCTGATCGTGGCGCGCGATATCGCCCACGCCCGCATCAAGCAGATGCTCGACGAGGGAAAACCCATGCCGGAGTATTTCAAGAAACATCCGGTCTATTACGCCGGTCCTGCCAAAACCCCGCAGGGGATGGCTTCTGGCAGCTTCGGCCCCACCACGGCGGGCCGGATGGACCCCTACGTCGATCTGTTCCAGGAGCACGGCGGATCGCTGGTGATGGTGGCCAAAGGCAACCGCACGCAGCAGGTGACGGACGCCTGCCGCAAGCACGGCGGATTCTACCTGGGCTCCATCGGCGGGCCGGCGGCGATTCTGGCCAAGAATTCGATCAAGTCGGTCGAGGTGGTCGATTTCCCGGAGCTGGGCATGGAGGCCGTACGCAAAATTTACGTGGAGAACTTTCCGGCGTTCATCATCGTGGACGACAAGGGGAACGATTTTTTTGCAGCGTTCAAGCACTAAACTGCCGCGCTTTTCGTTAGGCGTGCAAAGGCGGATGCGCAGTCGGCTCGGCCGCTTGCGGCCGGCTGACTTTTGTGCGGAACGGGCTCCGGGCCGCGGGGTCGCGCATCCGCAGCACGATCCTTGAAGCGAAGACGGGTGTCCGTCGCCGGGAAAGCTCCCGGCGACGGGGCCCTTTTCCGCCGCGGATGTTATCCGGGGATTGTCCGTGAAAAACTGAGAGCCGATGAAAGGATTTTATGTCAGGTTGATAAGCCTTCTGGCGGCGCTTCTGGCCGCCGGGGGAGCGTTCGGCGCCGAGCCGGTGACCTTTAAGGCCAACGCCCCGATGATCGTTCCGATGGGCGAGGCGTTCCGCGTGGAGTTCTCTTTGGACGCAATGCCCGACGACAACACGTTCGAGGCCCCCTCTTTCGAGGGTTTCGACGTGCTGGCCGGTCCGACGGTTTCGCGCGGGCAGTCCGTGCAGATCGTCAATGGCTCGATGACCAAGCGCGTCGAATATACGATCACCTACGTCCTGCTGCCGCGGCAGGCGGGGAACGCGACCGTCGGTGCGGCTTCGATCCAGGTAGATAAGAGGAGTTATTCGACCCGTGCGCTGCCGATCGAGGTGGTGGACGAAGGGGCTGCAGGAGGCAAGGGGCAACCTGCCGTTTCCGGCTCTTCCGGGGCGCAGGGCGGCTCTGCGGCCGGAACGGATGCGCAGACCGCCGCTCAGGGGCAGGTCGGACGGGATGACATTCTGCTCCGGCTCTCCGTCTCGCGTCAGGTCGTGTTCAAGGGCGAGCCGCTGCGTGCGACCTTCAAACTCTACCGCCGCGTACCGATCGTAGGGTACGAAAACATCAAATTCCCCTCTTTCAATGGCTTCTGGGCCCAGGAACTCAACGTCGGCAACGCCGCCTGGCAGCGGGAGACGCTGGGCGGAAAGGTTTACGAGTCGGTCGTGGTCCGCGAATACCTGCTCTACCCGCAGCAGGCGGGGACGCTCACCGTTGAGCCTGCCGACATCACCGCCATCGCCCAGGTGGTGGTGCAGAGCAGCCGCAATGTCGATCCCTTCTTCGGAGGCGGACACGAAGTGTACGACGTGCGCCGGCGCGTGCAGACGCCGCGCGTCAGCATCACGGTCAAGGAGCAGCCGGCGGGTGCCCCGTCCAGCTTTTCGGGTGCCGTGGGACGCTTCACGATGGAGGCGACGCCTCCGCAGGGGCCGCTGGGGGCCAACTCTTCGGGCACGTTTACGGTGCGCATCAGCGGCACGGGCAACCTGCCTTTCGTGCAGGCTCCCAAGCTGACGCTGCCTGCTTCGTTCGAGCAGTACGACGTCAAGACCACCGAGTCGATCAAGACCACGGCGGCCGGCACCTCGGGCTACCGGCAGTTCGAGTACCCCTTTATTCCGCGCGCGGAGGGGAGCTATCGGATCGAACCGGTCGAATTCACCTATTTCGATCCCGGGCAGATGCGTTACGTCACCCTCGCTTCGGGCGAGACGACGCTCGAGGTGACGCCCGATGCCAATGGCCCGAACGAAAGCTATGTGGTCAAGGGGCTTACGAAAGAGGACGTGCGCATGCTGGGGCAGGATATCCGTTTCATCAAGCTGGGGAGGGCGCAGTTGCGCACCGTCGCGGGGCCGTTCCTTTTCAGCGGAGCCTATTTCATCCTGCTGGGCGGCATCCTGGTGCTCTTCGTGCTGATCTATGCGGCGCTGCGCAAGCAGATACGCGACAGCCAGAACATGGCTCTGGTGCGGGGCCGTCGGGCCAATAAGGTCGCCGTGGAGCGGTTCAGGACGGCGCGTCGCTATATGACCGAGCAGAACCGGCAGGCTTTCTACGAGGAGATGCTCAGAGCGCTCTGGGGATACATGAGCGACAAATTCAATATACCGGTGGCGAATCTGACCAAGGAGAACGTGCGGGAAGAGCTGCTCAGGCGGGGCGTGGCGACCGAGGAGGCGCAACGCTTCTCGTCGATCATCACCCGCTGCGAGGAGGCGCAGTATTCGCCCGTCGCCTCGGCCCGCATGAGCGACATATACCGCGAAGGGCTCGATTTGGTCTCCTCCGTCGAATCCGTCATCAAACGATAAGCGATAGGTATGAAACGTTATCTGATATTTTCGCTCCTGCTGCTGGCCGTCACCGCTGCCGCCTGGGGGCAGCCGGCCGACTCGCTCGCTCCGGCACCGGCCGTGGATACGGCTGGCGTCGCTGCCGGGATGACGGAAGCGCGGGACGGCGAGGCATCAACGCCCGAGGCGCTGTGGGATGCGGCCAACACGGCCTATATCAACGGCCGCTACGACGCAGCCATTGAAGGCTACCAGCAGATTCTCTCCCGCGGACTCTATTCGGCCAAGCTCTATTACAACCTGGCCAACGCCTCGTTCAAGGCGGGACGGACGGGCCGTGCCATTCTCTTTTACCACCGGGCCCTGCGTCTGGACCCCGGCAACGAGGATATCCGCTACAACCTGCAGGTCGCCGAAAAATCGACGAAGGATCATATCGAGGCCGTGCCCGAATTCTTTTTGCGGAGCTGGATGCGCGCCCTGCGCCACACCCTGAGCGGCACCGCCTGGAGCGTCCTCTCGTTGCTGTCGCTGGCTGCCATGCTTGCGCTGGTACTCTTCTATCTGCTCGCCCGCCGGATCGCGCTGCGGAAAACGGGCTTTTACGGCATGTTGGCGGCGCTCTGTCTTTTCGCGGTCACCACCGCTTTCGCCGTTGCCCAGCGGCGGGAGCTGACCGACGCGCGGACGGCTATCGTCATGGCCGCCTCCGCATCGGTGAAGAGCTCGCCCGACGGGGGAGCTACCGACCTGTTCGTGCTGCACGAAGGAACGCCCGTAAAGATCACCGGTTCGCTGGGCGACTGGCGCGAAATCGTGATCGCCGACGGAAACAAGGGGTGGATCGAAGCCGCCCGCATCGAAACGATCTGACCCTCTTTTTCTCTTTGCCGTGTCCAGACTCCTGCAAGACGTCGTCGGAGAACTCTCCAAACTGCCGGGCATCGGCCGTCGTACGGCCCTGCGTCTGGCGATCCATCTGCTGCGCATGGAGCCCGATTCGGTGGCTGACATGACCCGCAGCATCGACGACTTCCGCCAGAAAATCCGCTATTGCCGCGTGTGCAACAACCTTTCGGACGAAGAGGTGTGCCCGATATGCGCCGACCGCGAACGTGACCGTTCGACCATCTGCGTGGTGGAGCAGGTCGCCGACGTGCTCTCGATCGAAAATACGCGCCAGTACCGCGGACTGTATCATGTACTGGGCGGTGTGATCTCGCCCATGCAGGGGATCGCCCCCTCCGACCTGAAAATCGACCTGCTGACCGAGCGGATCGCACGGGGCGGTGTGCGGGAGGTGATCCTGGCGATCTCGACCTCGGTGGAGGGCGAAACGACGCTTTTCTACCTGATGAACCGCCTGCGCGGATACGAAGGGTTGAAGATCACCTCCATCGCCCGGGGCATCGGCTTCGGGGACGAGCTGGAATACGTGGACGAGCTGACGATCACTCACGCCCTGATGAACCGGCGCGAAATCGAATGACGGCGCCTTGCGTCCCCATTTCAGGAGCGACGTTGCTGTTCGACGAAAAGCAGCCGGCCGGAGCGGTAGCCCCGCCGCTCCACGAGTTGTAAAATATGGTTGAGCGTGCGTCCCGGCAGCACGGGGTCGCGCGCGAGAATCCACAGGTGCTTGTTCGAGCGGCTTCCGACCACTGCCCAGCGGTAATCCCTGTCCAGCTCCATCACGTTGTAGTCGGAATAGAAGAACCAGAAGAACGAAACCCGCAGCTTACCCTGTATCGGGGTGAGCTTGGCGCGGCCGTGCGCGACGCGGCTTCGTTCGGTGCGATAGTCGATGCCGCAATTGACGACTTCGATCCGTCCGTCGGCCGCCATGCGGTAGGTCGCTTTCACCTCCACCAGCCCCCGCTCGAAGGGGTGGTCGTAACGCGCGATTTCGTACCAATCGCCCATATAACGATTGATGTCCAACGATTTGACGGTATGGCGGTCGATGCTGTCCGTCCCCATTCCATATACGGCCCCCACGATCAGCAAGGCAATCACAACTAATACGAACACGATTTTCACCCCTTGTTTTTGGGGCGTCGAATCGCATTTTTTATGCCGCAAAGGGGATTAGCGGAAACTTTTCAGCGCATGATAAATGCCTTCGGCGTCGTAGCCGCACAGGGCGTAGAGTTCGTCGGGCGTGCCGTGTTCTACGAACGTGTCGCCGATGCCCAGCGAGCGTACCCGAACCGGATAGCCGTGGGCGTTGAAGAAGGCCGTGACGGCCTGTCCGACGCCTCCGCAGACTGCGCCGTCCTCGACGGTCACCACGCTGCGGAACGAGCGGCCGACCTCGTGGAGCAGCTCCAGGTCGAGGGGCTTGCAGTAGCGCAGGTCGTAATGGGCCACGCTCAGCCCCTCCGCTTCGGCCCGTGCGACGGCTGCGGCGGCGAAGTTGCCGATCGTGCCGATGCTCAGTACGGCCACGTCGTGGCCTTCGTGCAGGCGGCGGCCCCGGCCCGGGGGCAGTTGCTCGAAGGGAACGCCCCGCCAGGACACCCCCGCACCCCGGCCGCGCGGATAGCGGATGACAAAGGGCTGCTCCGTGAGCAAGGCCGTATATAATAGGTTCCGAAGTTCCGCTTCATCCATCGGCGCGGCCACGATCAGATTGGGAATCGGCCCGAAATAGGCCAGATCGAACGCTCCGTGGTGGGTCGCCCCGTCCTCGCCGACCAATCCGCCCCGGTCGAGGCACAGCACGACGGGCAGGCGTTGCAGGGCGACGTCGTGAATCACGTTGTCGTAAGCCCGCTGCATGAAGGTGGAGTAGATGTTGCAGAACGGGCGCATCCCTGCCGCGGCCAGGCCGGCCGAGAACGTCACGGCATGCCCCTCGGCGATGCCCACGTCGAAACAGCGGTCGGGCATCTCGCGCATGAGCAGGTTCATCGAGCAGCCCGACGGCATGGCGGGCGTGATCCCGACCACGCGGGGGTCTTGCCGGGCGAGCTCCACCAGGGTTTCGCCGAACACGTCCTGGTAGCGGGCGGCGCCGGCGCCGCCCGAGAGCCGTCGGCCGGTGGAGGGGTCGAATTTCCCGGGGGCGTGCCACACCGACTGGTCGTGCTCGGCGGGCAGGTAGCCCTTGCCTTTGACGGTCATCACGTGCAGCAGCTTGGGGCCGTCGATGTCGCGCAGGGCCGCGAGCACGCGCACCAGCTCCTTGAGGTTGTGGCCGTCCACGGGGCCGAAGTAACGGAAGTTGAGGCTTTCGAACAGGTTGCTGTTCTTGAGCAACCCCTGTTTGACGGCGTTGCCCGTCTTCTGGCAGAGGTGCAGCAGGGGCGGAACGTGGGAAAACGCCCGCCAGACGCGGCGTTTGAGCCGGTTGTACCGCACCGAGGTGGAAATTTTGAGCAGGTAGTTTTTCAGGGCCCCCGTCGCCTGGTCGATGGCCATGTTGTTGTCATTGAGGATCACCAGCAGGTTGGTCCGTTTGCTGGCCCCCGCGTTGTTGAGCCCCTCGAAAGCCAGCCCCCCGGTCATGGCGCCGTCGCCGATGACGGCCACCACCTGACGCCGCTCGCCCCGCAGTTCGGCCGCCTTGGCCATGCCGAACGCCGCCGAGATCGAAACCGACGAATGGCCGCCGCCGAATGCGTCGTAGGGGCTTTCGTCCATACGGGGGAATCCGCTGATGCCCCCCAGCCGGCGTTTGGAGGCGAAAGCCTCGCGGCGGCCGGTGATGATCTTGTGGGCGTAAGTCTGGTGACCCACATCCCAAACGATCTTGTCGTCGGGCGTACGGAATACGTAATGCAGCGCGGCCGAAAGCTCCACCGTCCCCAGGCTCGAGGCCAGGTGTCCGGGGTTGGTCGCACACTGCTGGATGATGTAGCCGCGCAGTTCGTCGCAGTAGGCGCGCAGCTCCTCCAGCGAGAGCTTTTTCAGGTCGTCGGGCGAATCGATCCGCCCGAGCAGCGTGTATTCCGTCAGCACCATAGTTACGCAAAGATAGCGATTATCCATCAATATTTGACAAAAAATGCGTATCTTCGCAAAACAAACCCGATTGACACTTTTTGTTCCATGACCAAATACCAAAGAATACTGCTCAAGCTCAGTGGAGAGTCGTTACAGGGCTCCTGCGGCTACGGTCTTTCGACCGACGTACTGCGCTCCTATGCCGCCCAGATCGCCGCGGCCGTCCGGTCGGGCGTGCAGGTGGGCATCGTGATCGGCGGCGGAAACATCTTCCGCGGATTGCAGGGGGCCGGCCGGGGTTTCGACCGCGTAAGGGGGGACCAGATGGGCATGCTGGCCACCGTAATCAATTCACTGGCCCTGCAGTCGGCCCTCGAGCAGCAGGGTGTGCGTGCGCGGGTGCTCACCTCGATCCGCATGGAGCCCATCGGGGAGTATTACTCCAAGGCGCGTGCGCTCGAGTGCCTGGAGGCGGGCGAGGTGGTCATCATCGGCGGCGGGACGTCGAACCCCTATTTCTCCACCGACTCGGCGTCGGCCCTGCGCGGCATCGAGATCGAGGCGGACGTGCTGCTCAAGGGCACCCGCGTGGACGGGGTCTATACGGCCGATCCCGAAAAGGACCCCGCGGCCGTCAGGTTCGACGAGATTACTTTCGGCGAGGTCTATCGTCTTAATTTGAAGGTGATGGATATGACGGCTTTCACCCTCTGCCGCGAAAACGGCCTGGAGATCGTCGTCTTCGATATGGATACCCCCGGCAACCTGGAACGGGTGCTGGCGGGCGAACGGATCGGCACACGTGTAAAAATGGAATAGCATGACAGCAAAAAAACGCAACGGAACATTATGGATTCTGCTCGTCCTGGCGGTGGGCGTGGCCCTGCTCGTCTGGTTGCTGCCCGACGGGGAGCAGCGCCGCGAAGCCCGCGCCGTCGCCGACACGGAACTTGCGGAGCCGCAGCCCGAGGTGCTGCCCGACGCCACGGCCGAATCCGACCCGCTGGACGAGGCGGCACAAGCTGCCGCCGCAACGCTGGTGCGGGCCGGCGATGCAGCCCCCGATTTCACGGTGTCGCTTTTCGACGGCGGCAGCGTGCGGCTTTCGGATTTGCGCGGCAAAACGGTGCTGGTAAATTTCTGGGCCACCTGGTGTCCGCCGTGCCGCGAGGAGCTCACCCGCGTACAGGCGGAGCTGATCGACCGCTTCGAGGGACGCGACTTCGTCTTTCTGCCCGTATCCCGGGGTGAGACGCGCGAGACGGTAGCCCGTTTCCGCGAACAGACGGGTTACCGCTTCCCGATGGGGCTCGATCCCGAGCAGACCATATATAAAATGTATGCGACCAACTTCATTCCCCGCAATTTCCTGGTGGGCCCCGACGGTCGGGTGATCGTCGCGACCACCGGATACGAACCGGAGGAGTTCGACGCATTGGTGGAAACCATCCGGAAGAGCCTTGACAAGCAACAATAAACGCATCATATATGGATACCAAAAGCATTATGAACGAAGCCTCTGACCGAATGCAGCGGGCTTTGGACCACCTCGAGGAAGAGTTGCTCAACGTGCGGGCCGGCAAAGCGTCCCCCCATGCGCTCAACGGCGTGATGGTGGACTACTATGGTTCCCAGACCCCCGTGTCGGGCGTCGCGAGCGTGACGGTGCCCGATGCGAAAACCATTCTTATCCAGCCGTGGGACAGGAATATGATCCGGTTGATCGAGAAAGCGATTCTCGACTCCAATATCGGTCTTACCCCCTCCAACAACGGCGAGCAGATCCGGCTCTCCATTCCGCCCCTGACGGAGGAGCGCCGCCGCGACCTGGTGAAACAGGTGCGGCAGGAGGCCGAAACGGCCCGCATCAGCCTGCGCAATGCACGACGCGATGCGGTCGAGTCCTTCAAGAAGGCCCAGAAAGAGGGGATGCCCGAGGACGAGGCGAAGGACGGGGAGACGCAGGCGCAGAAGATGACCGAGAAATTCTCGAAGCTCATCGACGCATCGCTCGATCGGAAGGAGAAGGAGATCATGACGGTGTGAACGCGGCGTGCGACCTCGCAGCCCGGCCCGAATCCGCTTCCGGCCGGGCTGCGCTGTCCGGTCTGTCATGCAACGCTCGGACTTCGTTGTGTGCCATATCGTCCGGGGACAGCCCGTCGCCGGAGCCGCAGACGGATAATCGGGTCGCAATTAGAAAAATAGATAAAAAAATTTGCGATTTCACACGTGCTTCGTCAGGTGCTTTATCCGATTGACAGCAAGTGGGTTGAGTGGGGCGATTGCTTACAGTTTATAAAGGAAACGGTGGTTTTCTCTTAAAAAAATGATCGATATTCCATATTTTTTGTCTATATTTATGCCGAGTTTTTACGAAACACCATTTTAACACTTACTTAATTTAAAATTTTTTACATGAAACATCTTTTTGGTTTTTTCGTTGCGTTCGCTCTGGCTTTGACCGGGGTCGGATTCACCGGATGTTCTGATGACAAAGTTGAAGATGAGATTCTCCCCCCCCCTGTGGTTAAACCCTCTTTCGAGGTCAAATTGGGTACGGTCAGCATCAACGATGCGGAGATAACGCTCACCACGGCTGCCATCCCCGAGTATGCGTACATTGTCGCCGAGGCCGATGCGCAGGCTCCCTCCGCAACGACGATTTATGCCACCGGTAAGGTAGAGTCCCTCACCGACGGTGTGAACAAGCTCAACATCACCGGCCTCGAGGCCGTTACGGAATACACGGTTTACTTCGCTTACAAGGTGGAGGACCAGTTCGCCGATGTGGTGGACCTGGATTTCACCACGACGAATTACACGGAGCTGTTCACCATCACCGACCTGGGACCCGATTACATCTCGTTCCATATCGAAGTTTCGGCGGATACGTACTATAAGATCGCCATAAGCGACTGGATGATTGCCAAATCGATGTCCGAGCAGTTCGGAACGGGCGATTTCGACTTTATCTCTACCGGCCTCATGTATAAGGGTCCGCAGACGATTACGTACAAACACGGCGAGGTCGTCGATCCCGACGAGGATCCCGAATGGGCTTACAACTGGGAGATCATGCCCGGTCAGTGCTTCCGCCTGATGATCGCCGAGTGCGATGAAGAGGGCAATTATGGCGAAGTGGACTATGAAGCCGACGAGGACAACCGCATCAAATGGTACGGTTTCCAGCAGACCGAGAAGGTCAATGCCGGCGACGCCATTCCTTCGCAGTACAGTGTCAACGTGGAGCTGGCCTCTCTGACGACCCGTTCGGTCGAAATCTATATCGAGCCCGACGAGGAGATCGCCGGTTACGGCTGCCTGTTCGGCACCAAGCCCGAGATCGATTCCTATATCGAAGAGGTCGGTGAGAAGGGTATGCAGGCCATGGCGTTGAACGGCCAGCTCAACACGCTTTCCGGCGTGGAGCCCGGACTGTATGCATGGGACAAGGTGCTGCTCGAAGGCATCGAGTACTCGTTTATCACCGTCGGTCTGGAGGAGGATATCACCAAGCAGATCATGGTTCGTACGGACTTCACTCCGATCCAGGCGACGATGCCCGCCCCTGTGGTTGTCGTCACGCATATCGACAATCCGGAGGGCGAGAACTCCGCATTCAAGACCTGGTTCAACATCAAGGCCCCCAACGGGGATGCCGACAAGGCCCTCTATGTGTTCAACACCAAGTCCGAGTGGACGAAGATTCTCAACCAGGGCGCGACTTACGCGGATGTGCTCGATCAGTACGGCCAGGATCTCGGTTCTGCCGGTGCGGACATGGTCAACAGCAGCGAAGGACTCAACATCGCTTTCGATACGGAGGAGGAGACTGAGTTCGTGCTCGTAGTCGGTCTGGTCAACTCGGAGGAGACCATGGGCGAGGGTCATTGCGAAGCAACGTCGCTTTCGGATACGCCCGACGCTCCGGTCAGCTCGTCGCTCTTCACGGACCTGCTCGGCGACTGGACGGCTACCGCTACCAACACCGCGGGTAAGGAGTTCGTCTTCAAGGTGACTATCGCCGACGGCGTGGAGCCCGGTCCCGAGACCTGCCCGGAGGAGGTTTACGCACTCTATCCGAACAAGACCCGCGAGGAGGTACAGGCTCTGTTTGCCGAGTATAAAGCGATGGTGATTACCACCAATGCGAAGTACAAAGGCAAGAACCGGCTGGTTTGCCGCGGCTTCCAGGTCGATCCTTATGCTTCCTACTACGATCGTATGGATTACCTGAGTCCCTGGGATCTGTTCATTCACGAGAATTACTCGGCCGTAGCCACCAAGAACCTGTTCGTCGATTACGGTCCCAAGTGGTTCCTGCAGATCGCCGACGGCGACGTGGTGACGGTTCCGACCGACCCGATCCGTATTCCGATCCTCAACAACTGGAGCAATCCGATGTACCTGATGGGATACCGTTCGACCGGCAGCTACACTTCCGAGACGAACACCCCCGATTTCCCGGTAACCGTATCCGAGGACAAGGAGACCATCACGATCAATCCTTTCGTGGACGGGGACAAGACCTTCTATCCGTCGGTGTTCTACAGCCAGAACGGGTACATGACGGCACTCTTCCGCGGCAATGCCCCGATCGTGCTGACCAAGGGCTATGATGAGCCTGAGGTGACTGCCAACATGAAGGCCCGCCGGAGTTACCGTACGGACGAGCTGCGCACCAACGTGAAGGCGCCCGTGCTCGGCAAGATGATTAAACTCGACCTCGGTTCGCCCAGGTTGACGGCCAAGCGCGTCGATATGAGCGCCGCGCCGCTGGCCGGAGAGCGGCTCAGCCAGAATGCGAAAGCACTGGCCGAGAAGCTCGCACGCGCAAACCGATAGGCAATGCATGAATGAAAAACTCTATGGGATCTTCCTTTACGGAAGATCCCCTGGAGTTTTGAAACGATATATACCTTGATTAAAAGTAAACCTCTTTTGCCATGAAAAAATTCATCTGTCTGCTCTTCGCTGTCGGATTGACGGTTTCGGCCTGCCTGGCCCAGAACCTTCCGAACGTGAAGATCGAAAACGAAAAGGGCGAGACGATCACCACCTCGTCGCTTGTGGCCGGCACGCCGATGATCGTATCGTTCTGGTCCACGACCTGCAAGCCCTGTATTATGGAGCTCAACGCCATCAACGAACACCTCGACGAATGGAGCCAGGTGGCCAAATTCAACGTAGTGGCCGTCGCCATCGACGACAGCCGCTCGGTTTCCAAGGCCCGCGCGATGGCCAACGGCTTCGGTTGGGACGACTTCGTGCTGCTGTTTGACAAGAACCAGGACTTCAAGCGTGCCATGAATGTTTCGACTACGCCGCAATCCTACATCATCGACGGCGAGGGTAGGGTGGTTTACTCGCATTCCGGCTACACGCCCGGCAGCGAATACGAGCTTTTCCAGAAAATCAAAGAGCTTCAGAAGTGATGAAAAAAATTACGCTGCTGCTTTTGGGCGCGACATGCGCGCTCTCGGCAGGCGCTCAGATCCGTCTCGGCGACGGACAGCTCTCGGGCAGCTTCGAGACCAACTCCATCTATTACGTGGACGACGCCAAGATGACGGATGTGGCCGGCTACGCCGTTCCGGAGGACCGGTTCGGATCGAACAACTACCTCAAACTCGACTACAATTACGGCCGTTTCTCGGCCGGCATCCAGATGGAGGCCTACATGCCGATGCTGCTGGGATTCAATGAAATTCCCGATGCGTTCCACGGCTTCAAGCTCGCCTCCAAGTATGTGCAGTGGCAGGACGAGAACTTCGGGATTCTGGTCGGCGACATTTACGACCAGTTCGGCAACGGACTGATCTTCCGCAGCTACGAGGATCGTGCGCTGGGTTTCAACAATTCGCTCGAAGGTGTCCGGGGTACCTATAATTTCGGCAACTACGTACAGTTCAAGGGACTCTATGGGCGTCCGCGTCTTTACATGGATTACGAGGATTCCTGGATTCGCGGCGCTGACCTGAGCGTTTCGCTGGCCGATATCTTCGGACTGCGGGATGCGATGTTCACCCTCGAGGGAAGCTATGTGAACCGGTTCCAGAAGATCGACGAAGAGAAGAGTCTCCACCAGGGTGTTTCCGATCAGGTGCGACCCAACCTGAATATGTATTCCGGTCGGTTGAACCTCGACTGGAAGGGCATCACGGCCCGCTTCGAGTATGTGACCAAGGGCGAGGACGACCTCTTTTCGGTCGGTGCCAAGGGCAACGTCGCCAAGGGCAACGTCTATCTGGCCGAGCTCGGATACAGCCACAAAGGGTTCAGCGTACTGGGATCGTTCCGCCGGTTGGAACACATGGCCACCCTGCTCTCGATTTATGGGGAGGGGACGGGCAACCTGATCAACTATATTCCGGCCCTGACGCGCCAGTACACCTACCTGCTGACCAACCTCAACCCCTACCAGGTGAATCCGGACGGGGAGCTCGGCGGTCAAGTGGACGTGTACTATTCGCTGCGCAACAAGAGCGCACGCTACAAGTACTGGAACCTGCACGCAAACTTCTCGACGTATTATACCCTCAAAGAGAATACCCAGAATAACAAGGCCAACCTGCTGTGGCGCGATATCAATGTCGATGTGGAGCGGCAGTGGAACCGCTCGCTCAAGACCTCGTTGTTGCTCTCCCGTCAGGAGTGGAGCCCCACGCACGGCTCGGGTGATTTCGACGGCATCACCTTCGCTTCCAATATCATCGTGGGCGACGTCACCTACAAGTTCAATCCCCGTTATTCGCTGCGCGCCGAGTTGCAGTACCTCTACTCCGACTATGTAAGGCCGGAATACCGTGTGTTGGCGGATGATGCCGGCACGGACTGGCTGGCGTTCCTGCTGGAGTTCAACATCGCCCCGAAGTGGAGTTTCTTTTTCAGCGATATGATGAATTTCAACCGCGCCTACCAGGAGGACGGTGAAACGGCAGTGGAAAAAACCGTCCACTACCCTTCGGGCGGCTTCAGCTTCACCAAGAGCCGCACGCGCATCCAGCTCAGCTTCGGCCGCAACCGCAAGGGATTCGTCTGCTCCGGCGGGGTCTGCCGCGAGCAACCCGCTTTCACGGGGGTAAGCCTGCTGCTCACTTCGTCTTTCTAACATAACAGCACAACCATCTTTCTCATTTTAATTCAGCAAACAACTATGAAAATTTCAAACATCCTGCTCGGGTTAAGCGCGATCGCTTTCCTCGGCATATCCTGCTCCAGCAGCGACGATCCCGAACCTACCCCGACTCCTCCCGCAACGGGTGATATTCAACTCGTGCCCAGCACGAATTTCATCCAGGCTGACGGCACCGATGCCGCGACGCTTACGGTATGGCTCGACGGCGCGGACATCACCTCGCAGGCGTCCATCTATCTGGAGAGCGCTCCCGAGACCCCGCTGACGAGTGCCAGCTTTACGGCAACGCAGACGGGCGACTATGTACTTTACGCCTCCAAGGATGCCAAGATTTCGGAAAAAATCACCATTCGTGCCGTTACCGAGATTCCTGCGCTTCCCGCCGATGCTCAGCCGGACAAATACAACGGCTTCAAACGTCGTATTCTGGCCATCGATCACACGGGTACCGGCTGCGGCTACTGTCCTTTCGTTATCGGTGCCCTCCGGGAGATCGAGCAAAGCGATTACGCCGACAAGGTGGTGTTCGTTGCAGGTCACAGCTACAACTCTTCCGACCCGATGTACACCATCGAGGCGCAGTACCTCGCACAGGCGATGGGTGTGACCGGTTACCCCTGGGTGTCGTATGACCTTCGCAAGAACGTCAAGACCTCCAATACCGGCTCCATCCAGGGCAATGCGACGCAGATGAAGACCTACATCGACAACGAACTGGAAGATGCCGAGGCTGTCGCCGGGTTGAGCGTTGCCACGAAGAAGGTCGGCAACGAAATCATCGTGACCATCGGCGCAAAGGTTGGTAAGGATGCAAGGTATAAGGTCGGCGCCTGGCTGCTCGAGAGCGGGATCAAGGCTGCGCAGGTCAACAACGGCGCTCCTGGCGATTACGGCACGCACGACCATGCGCTCCGTACCGGCAATATCAAGAGCACCAACGACGTGATGGGTCAGTACCTCGCGCTGAGCGGCGAATTCAAGGCCGGCAACACGCTGAAGCACGTTATTTCGCTGCCCCTGAAGGATACCTACGTGACCGACAATATGACCGTCGTGGTGATGATCAACACGCCCGATGTGGAAGGCTCGGCCAAGTTCTACACGAACAACGTGGTTAGCTGCCCCGTCGGCGAGACGGTTGCATTCGAGTACGAATAGGCAACTTACCGGTTTTACGAAGCCCCGTGATTCGATCACGGGGCTTTTTTTACCTTTGTGTCCTGACATATTGTCGTAATCATGTTATTGGCCGTCCTATTTATCCGGCCCCTATTGACGCGCCTTTCAGGTTGTCCCCTTCAGGTTGCCTCTTTGAGGTTATCCCGAGATCGAACCTCCTTCCGGTTGCTCTGCCTGCTCTGTTCGGTCTGTTCAGTCTGTGCGCTCTGTTCGGTCTGTGCGCCTGTTCAGTCTGTTCGGTCTGTGGGCTTTGCAGTCGGGCATGGCATACTAACGCAAACAGGGAGGGCGGACACACTAAAAAAGCCCCGGTTTTACCGGGGCTTCTGCCTTGTCGCGTGCGCGATTTATTTGCTGCGGTAAATCTTCGTGTAGCCGTAGATCGCTTCGTCGCCCAGCTCTTCCTCGATGCGGAGCAACTGGTTGTACTTGGCCATGCGGTCCGAGCGGGACATCGAGCCGGTCTTGATCTGGCCCGAGTTGGTTGCCACGGCGATGTCGGCGATGGTCGAGTCCTCGGTCTCGCCCGAGCGGTGGGAAGTGACGGAGGTGTAGCCGGCGCGGTGGGCCATCTCGATGGCGTCGAGCGTCTCGGTGAGCGTGCCGATCTGGTTTACCTTAATGAGAATCGAGTTGGCGTAGCCCATCTCGATGCCCTTGCGCAGGAAATCCACGTTGGTCACGAACAGGTCGTCGCCGACGAGCTGGCAGCGATCGCCGAGCTCGGCCGTCAGCAGTCGCCAGCCCTCCCAGTCGTTTTCGGACATGCCGTCCTCGATCGAGTCGATGGGGTATTTGGCAACCAGCTCCTTGAGGTAGGCTACCTGCTCTTTCGACGAGCGGCGGGCGCCTTTCTCCCCCTCGAATTTGGTGTAGTCGTAGATGCCGTCTGCAAAGAACTCCGACGAGGCGCAGTCCATGCCGATCGACACGTCGCCGCCTTCCGCCTTGCGGCCCGGTTTGTAGCCGGCTGCCTTGATCGCCTCGAGGATCGATTCGATGGCGTCCTCCGTGCCGTTGAGCGCAGGGGCGAAACCGCCTTCGTCGCCTACGGCCGTCGAGAGACCGCGTTTGTGGAGTACTTTCTTGAGGTTGTGGAACACCTCGGCGCCCATGCGCAGCCCTTCGTGGAACGAGGTCGCGCCGACGGGACGGATCATAAACTCCTGGAAAGCGATCGGTGCGTCGGAGTGCGAACCCCCGTTGATGATGTTCATCATCGGCACGGGCAGCGTCTTGGCGTTCGCTCCGCCGATATAGCGGTAGAGCGGCATCCCAAAGTAGTCGGCCGCACAGCGGGCTGCGGCGAGCGACACGCCCAGGATGGCGTTGGCGCCCAGCTTCGATTTGGTCGGCGTGCCGTCCAGTTCGATCATGGCGCGGTCGATGCCGACCTGATCGGAGACGTTCATGCCGATGATGGCCGGAGCGATGATGTTGTTTACATTTTCGACGGCTTTCTGCACGCCCTTGCCCAGGTAGCGTCCCTTGTCGCCGTCGCGCAACTCGAGGGCTTCGTGTTCGCCGGTCGAGGCGCCGCTGGGAACGGCTGCGCGACCGAAGGCGCCTGAAACGGTTCTGACTTCCACCTCGATCGTGGGGTTGCCCCGCGAATCGAGAATCTCACGGGCATGGATCTCAACAATCTGCATAATTCGGATTTTTTTATTTTTATGAATACGGATAACCTGTTTTCCCTTCCGGCTGCAAAAATACAAATTTTTTATTAATTCGGCGCGGTGCGTTTCCGAAATCTTTCGCCGGACGACTTTCCGGTTTCGTACATTCCGGTACGCGGTATGCACAGAGGCAAAGCGGCGAATCGCCCGAATTATTTTGGATTCTGCCGAAAAAAGTTTACTTTTGACCTCTCATAACCAAAGATATCCCTGATCCGATGAGAAAAGTGCTCTCCTTTTCCCTGTTCCTGATCTTCGGGCTCGTCGCTTCGCAACTGCTTCCGGGCGTTTTCGGAGCCGACTACCCCAAATTCAAGGCCATTACGGATACGCTGCTCTACGTTTGTCTCGGCTTTATCATGATCAACGTCGGACGGGAGTTCGAGATCGACAAGTCGCGCTGGAAATCCTATGCCGGGGACTATTTCATTGCGATGGCCACGGCTGCGATGCCCTGGATCGTCATTGCCGTCTATTATGTGCTGGTGCTGCTGCCGCCGGAGTTGTGGGGCAGCGCCGAGGCGTGGAAGGAAAACCTGCTCCTGAGTCGTTTTGCGGCCCCGACCTCGGCGGGTATCCTCTTCACGATGCTCGCCGCCCTCGGGCTGCGCTCGAGCTGGATCTACCGGAAAATCCAGGTGCTCGCCATCTTCGACGACCTGGATACCATCCTGCTGATGATCCCGCTGCAAATCCTGATGATCGGGCTGCGGTGGCAGATGTTCGTGGTGGTGCTGATCGTGGTGGTGCTGCTGGTGCTGGGCTGGCAGAAGCTGGGCCGATACGACCTGCCCCAGCACTGGAAAGCCATCCTGGGCTATTCCGCGTTGGTGTTCGCCGTGACGCAGACCGTCTATTACCTCTCGAAAAACCTGTGGGGCGACCAGGGAAGCATCCATATCGAGGTGCTGCTCCCCGCCTTCGTATTGGGAATGCTGCTGAAAAAGCGGCATATCGACACCCCTGCCGAGCGGCGGGCCGCCTCGGGCGTGTCGTTCCTCTTCATGTTTCTGGTCGGCCTGAGCATGCCACTGTTCATCGGCACCGCTTTTGCCGAGAGCCATGCGGGGGCCCACTCGGTCACGGGCTCCCAGCCCATGATGTCGTGGGGAATGGTGGCCCTGCATGTGGTGGTCGTGTCGCTGCTCTCGAATCTGGGCAAACTCGTGCCGATGTGCTTCTACCGCGACCGCAAGCTAAGCGAGCGGCTGGCGCTCTCGATCGGCATGTTCACCCGTGGCGAGGTGGGCGCAGGCGTGATTTTCATTGCGCTCGGCTACAACCTCGGCGGTCCCGCGCTCGTCATCTCGGTGCTGACCCTTGCGCTCAACCTGATCCTCACGGGCGGTTTCGTGGTCTGGGTGAAGCACCTTGCCCTGAAATCGTGCTCCCCGGCAGAGGCGGTGTGACGTCCGTTCTCCGTTAAGCGATTGTTGCCATTGTATGACCCGGTCGGAGTTCGGGAAACGACCGTTCGGACTGCATTTTGCAAATTTTTGTCTATCTTTAATATCACGTTGCAGGGTAAAAGAACCTGCCGATGAAAGTATTTCGTTTTTTCGACGGAAATTCCGTGTTTTGAGGGGACAGGTGATCGAAAACGCTTTCTTGCTCGGTTTTGCAGGGTGGTCGTTCCAGGCGTGGGGCATTGGAATTGCTCGGATATTCCGGATTTTTCCGATAGGAGGAATGAACGGCTCTGTACTTTCTTTTGCCAACCGCACCGCAGGAGCCGGGGTGTGCCCAATTCTTGAATATGAAGAATTTTTATGTTTTGGTTGCTGGTTTTATGCTTTTCGCCGGTATGCATGCTGCATCCGCGCAGCGGTATTCACGAAAAGACACTGCTCCGAAAGAGGAGTATTCGCCTATGCTGTACTTAATTTCTGTGCAGGATACCGAAGAGACAGAAGACCTTTCTGCTGCAATTCAATCCATGCGCGAGGCAGCGGCATTAGAGCGCATGGCGAAAGAAAATGCAATGATGGATTATGCGGAAACGCATCGTACCGGCTTCCAGCAACTCGAAAAGCCGCAGTTTGTCCTGACCTCGAAAAACAACAAATATTCACTCGCGGTAGGAGGAATGGTTGCTTTGCGTGCAGGTTATGATTTTAATGGGATTTCTGATAATATCGATTTTGTTCCCTACGATATACCGAACGATATACTGAACTATATGCCGGGGTACGATGAGAGTAATGCGAAGCAGAAACTTATGATGGATGTTTCGACATCTCGCATATTCGTGAAGTCCATTGCCAACACACGTGGATTGGGACGTATCCAACTTTTTATGGATATGGATTTCCGCGGCGGTTCCGAGGGCAGCTATACGCCTCGGCTGCGATCTGCCTATGTGTCATTTCTGGGTTTTACCTTCGGGCGCGACATCACGACATTTTGCGACCTGCAGGCCGGGCCTTCGACAGTGGATTTCCGCGGACCGAATTCGTATAATTTCAATTTTGCGACGATGATTCGGTATGAAAAGAGATTTGCACGCAACCATTTTACTGTGGGTATAGCCGCCGAGATGCCGTCAGTTAATACAATCAATGATCTTATGGGTTACAAACAGCTCCAGCGTGTGCCCGATGTACCGGCATACGTTCAGTTTGCATGGGGTAAGAATCGGGATAGCCATATCCGTGCATCGGGGGTCTTGCGCACAATGTATTTCCATGACAAATATAAGGATAAGGGAATATCACTGTTCGGTTGGGGCGCTCAGGTTAGCGGACGTATTCGGATCGCTCGTCCGGTTGTATTGTTTATGAGCGGAGTTTACGGCGAGGGCATTACCCCCTATATTCAAGACCTGACAGGCTCGAATCTCGATTTGGCTTATGAAGGGTTGGACAGAGATAAGGTGCGGGCGGTGCCTATGTGGGGCTGGCAAGCAGCCGTGCAGGTTAATCCGGTAGGACGCTTATTTATTTGCGGAGGTTATTCGGATGTCCGAGTGGAGCATGAACGAAGCAATGAAGTGTTGGGTTTATATAAACGGGGTGAATATATGTTCGGTAATGTTTCCTATATGCTCACCCCAAGCTGTAAGATCGCTGGCGAATTTCTTTACGGTACACGGAAAAACACTATTGGAATCAAAAACCATGCGAACCGTGTGAATTTGATGGTACAGTATAATTTTTGATCGATTAAATGCAGTCGCGATTATCGATCAAAGGTTAATCGGCGGGACGGATTTCATCAGGTGATCCGTCCCGTTTCGGTCAGCGCATCAGCAGCGACGAGTCGCCGTAGCTCAGGAAGCGGAAATCGTGACCGAGCGCATAGTCGTAGATGCGCCGCCAGTCCGATCCCACGTAGGCCGAGACGAGCAGCAGAAGCGTGGAACGGGGCTGGTGGAAGTTGGTGACGATGTGCCTGACGATCCGGAACCGGTATCCCAGTGGGGTAATCATAATCTGCGTGGCCGCCTTGATCCGCTCCAGCCCCTGCTCCTCCATATAAGTGAGCAGGATGCGCAGGGCCTCGTCGCCTGCGAAATCTTCGGGAAGGTCATAGAGTTCCCATTGCCCCACGGGACGCTCGGCTGCGGGCGTCCCGCCGGTGCGGATGCGCCAAGCGAGGGCCGGCAGGGATTCGAGCGTGCGCACCGACGTGGTGCCGACGGCCACGACGGAGCCCCATTTGCTCAGCAGCGTCTCGACGGTCTGACGGCGGATTTCAAAATGCTCGGTGTGCATCGGGTGCCGGGCGGCGTCCTCGTCCTTGACGGGCAGAAAGGTGCCTGCGCCGACGTGCAGGGTCACCTCCCCGAAGTCGAAACCCCGTGATTTCATCTCGTCGATCAGCGCCGGGGTGAAGTGCAGCCCGGCTGTCGGAGCGGCCACCGAACCCTCGAAACGGGCATAAACGGTTTGGTAGCGGTCGTTGTCGATGGCTTCGCTTTCGCGGTTGAGGTAGGGCGGGATCGGAATACGCCCCAGGTGTTCGAGCAGTTGTCCGAAGGTCGCGTCGGCCGTCCATTCAAAACGCACGATGCGCTCCCTTCCGGCAGGTCCCGTCTGGCAGGCGCGCAGGGTGTGCGGGCGGCCGCCGTATTCAAAGGCGATCTCCACGAAACCCTCCTTCCATTTTTTTGCGTTGCCCACGATGCAGCTCCATTCGGTGCATCTCTTTGCGGCGAAAGCCCGCTCGTAATCGGCCGGGTCGTGCGGCTCGAGGCAAAAGACTTCGACACGCGCCCCCGAAGGTTTGTGCATGATGATCCGGGCCCGGATTACGCGCGTGTTGTTGAATACGAGCAGCGATCCCGCGGGAAGCACCTCCCCCAGCTCGGCGAAGCGGCGTTCCCCGATAGCGCCCCTGTCATAGACCAGCAGCTTGGACGCCGAGCGCTCGGGCAGCGGAAATTTGGCGATCCGCGCCTCGGGCAGGTCGTAATCAAAGTCGTCGATGGCAATGTGTCGCTCCATGGGATCGGGTTTTGTGTGGCGACAAAGGTACGAAAAATATCCGCCGCCGGCCTTGTTCTGTCCCAGTTTATCGACCGGGCCCGACGGAATCGTCCGCCGGGATGCGGGGACGAGCGTTCAGCACACGCTTACCGTGCGTAGGCTGCGGCTTCAGGCGATGGCAGCGGGAGGTGCTTTTTGGGCGGCAGGGTAGTTTATATCGGGCAAATTTTGTAACTTTGGGCGCTTAAGTCTGTCAATTATGAAAACCGATTTCCTGGTTATCGGGTCGGGGGCCGCAGGACTCAGTTTCGCGCTCAAGGCGGCTGCTCACGGTCATGTGACGCTCGTGACCAAAGGCGAGATCGACCAGTGCAATACGAACTACGCACAGGGCGGCATCTGCTCGGTGACCTACGCGCCCGACTCGTTCGAGAAGCATATTCGCGACACGCTCGTCTGCGGCGCTGGCAAGTGCGACCCGGAGGCCGTGGAGCAGGTCGTGCGCCGTGCGCCCGAGCTGATCGACGACCTGATCGGGTGGGGGACGCGTTTCGACAAGACGCCCGACGGCCGCTACGAGCTCAACCGCGAGGGGGGCCACTCCGAGCACCGTATCCTGCATCATCAGGACCTCACCGGGGCCGAGATCGAACGGGCGCTGGTCGAGTCGGTGCGTCGCCATCCGGGGATTACCGTCCTGGAGCACCATTTCGCCGTCGATCTGCTGACCCAGCACCATCTGGGCGAGTTCGTCACCCGCCATACCCGGGGGCTGACCTGCTTCGGAGCCTATGTGCTCGATCTGGAGACGCAGGAGATCGAAACCATGCTGGCCAAATTCACGGTGGTCGCCACCGGAGGCTGCGGCAACATCTACTCCTCGACGAGCAATCCGGAAGTCGCCACGGGCGACGGCATCGCCATGTGCCACCGGGCCAAAGCGATCACCGAAAACATGGAGTTCATCCAGTTCCATCCGACCACGCTCTACCATCCCGGCGAGAAACCCAACTTCCTCATCACCGAGGCGATGCGCGGTTTCGGGGCCATCCTGCGGCTGCAGAACGGCGAGGAGTTCATGGACCGCTATCACCCCATGCGCTCGCTGGCTCCGCGCGACATTACGGCCCGCGCCATTTACAGCGAGATGACCAAGCGGGGCGAGGATTTCGTCTATCTCGATGTGACCCACAAGGACCCCGATGCCGTGCGGAGCCACTTCCCCAACATCTATGAAAAGTGCCTTTCCATCGGCATCGACATCACGCGCGAGTGGATTCCCGTCACCCCGGCGGCGCATTACAGTTGCGGCGGGGTGAAGGTCGATGCCAACGGGGAGACCTCCGTGCATCGCCTCTATGCGCTGGGCGAAACCTCCTGCACGGGGCTGCACGGCGCAAACCGACTGGCCTCCAACTCACTGATCGAGGCGGTGGTCTATGCCGACCAGGCTGCGCGTCACGCCTCGGCGCAGCTCCCGAAGGTCGTGATCCAGGAGGGCATTCCCGACTGGGACTTCGAGGGGACGCAGCACACCGAGGAGATGCTGCTCATCATCCAGTCGAAGCGGGAGATGCAGACCATCATGACCAACTATGTGGGGATCGTCCGCTCGAACCTCTCGCTCAAGCGGGCCATGCGCCGGCTGGCCATTCTCTTCGAGGAGACCGAGGAGCTTTATAACAAGACCAAACCCAATCGCGAGCTCTGCGAGCTGAGAAACATGATCGCCGTGGCCTACCTGGTCATCAAGCAGGGCCGCGAACTCAAGGAGTCGGTCGGGTGCCACTACAACGCCGACTATCCGCCGCTCGGCGAGCGGCCGGAGGAAAAACGCTGAATACACGAAACATGACTTTACAGGAAGAGATTACACGCCGCCGCACGTTCGCCATCATTTCGCACCCCGACGCGGGCAAGACCACCCTTACCGAGAAGCTCCTGCTTTTCGGCGGAGCCATCCACGTCGCCGGGGCGGTCAAGAGCAACAAGATCAAGAAGGGGGCCACGTCGGACTTCATGGAGATCGAGCGGCAGCGCGGCATTTCGGTCGCCACGTCGGTCATGGGCTTCGAGTACCGCGACGTGAAAATCAACATTCTCGACACGCCGGGCCACGAAGATTTCGCCGAAGACACCTACCGCACGCTGACGGCCGTCGATTCGGTGATTATCGTGATCGACGGTGCGAAGGGCGTCGAGACGCAGACGCGCAAGCTGATGAATGTCTGCCGTATGCGCCGCACGCCGGTGATGGTTTTCATCAACAAGCTCGACCGGCCGTGCAAGGACCCGTTCGATCTGCTGGACGAGGTCGAGAAGGAGCTGCAAATCCGTGTCCGGCCCCTTGCCTTCCCCATCTCCAACGGAACGACGTTCAAGGGGGTTTATAACCTCTATGAGCGCAACCTCTCGCTCTTTACGAGCGACGAGCGGCAGACGGCCGACGCCGAGCGGGTCGAAATCCGCGACCTCGCCTCCCGGCAGTTGGACGACTGCGTCACCGAACGCTATGCCCGGCAACTGCGCGAGGACGTGGAGCTGGTGGAGGGGGTTTACGATCCGTTCGACCGGGAGGCCTACCTGCGCGGCGAGCTGGCCCCCGTATTCTTCGGTTCGGCGATCAACAATTTCGGGGTGCGCGAGCTGCTCGACTGCTTCGTGCGGATCGCTCCGTCGCCCGGGTCGTCGCCGACGCTTACACGCTCGGTCGAGCCTGCGGAGGAGCGGATGACGGGCTTCGTGTTCAAGATACACGCCAACATGGACCCCAACCACCGCGACCGCATCGCCTTTCTGAAAATCTGCTCGGGCCGTTTCGAGCGAAATCATAACTATCTGCACGTGCGCAGCGGCAAGCTGATGAAATTCTCCTCGCCCACGGCGTTTATGGCCGAGAAGAAATCGGTGATCGACGAGGCCTATCCCGGCGACATCGTGGGTCTGCACGACACGGGCAACTTCAAGATCGGGGACACCTTCACCGAGGGCGAGCCCCTCAAGTTCACGGGCATCCCCTCGTTCGCCCCCGAGCAGTTCCGCTATATCGAGAACGCCGACCCGCTCAAGTTCAAGCAACTGGCCAAGGGGGTGGATCAGCTTATGGACGAGGGCGTGGCACAGCTCTTCACCAGCGCGCTCAACGGCCGCAAAATCATCGGGACGGTCGGCGCCCTCCAGTTCGAGGTCATCCAGTACCGGCTCGAACACGAATACAACGCCGCCTGCCGCTGGGAGCCGATCTCCATTTACAAAGCCTGCTGGATCGAGAGCGACAACGAGGCGCAGTTGGCCGACTTCAAGCGGCGCAAGCATACCAACATGGCCGTGGACAAGCACGGGCGGGACGTTTTTCTGGCCGATACGAGCTATTCGCTCGCGCTGGCTCAGGAGAATTTCAAGGAGATCCGCTTCCATTTCACCTCGGAATTCTGAGCGGCGCCGGGGCTGCCGGGTGCAACGTCAGCCGCCGGGCGGGTGCGGAGAGTCCGCCCTGTCGTTTCGGCGGGTTATGCACCGGGGCTGTCCGCACTTTCAGTGCGTAGCCGATATCACCGACGGCCCATGAGGGATGCTGCAGCACCGGACCGGCCGCAGGCTGCAAAGCGAACGCCGGAGCCGAACCCCAAACGGGACGGCTCCGGCGTGCATCGTATCGCACGGGGGCGGGTCAGACGGCCACTTCGCTGCGGTATTTCTCGCGGATCACCTCGAGCATATCGTCTGTCATGCGCGACAGGTCCCACTCGGGTTTCCACCCCCACTCCTCGCGGGCGCAGGTGTCGTCCAGCGAGTTGGGCCAGCTTTCGGCGATGGCCTTCTTTACGGGATCGATTTCGTACGTCATCTCGAACGAGGGAATCCGTTTACGGATTTCGGCATAGATGATTTCGGGCGTGAAGCTCATCGAGGCCAGGTTGAAGCTGTTGCGGTGCACGAGCCGCGCGGGATCGGCCTCCATCAGCTCCACGCAGGCCCTCAGGGCGTCGGGCATGTAGATCATATCCATGTAAACGTCGCCCGGCACAGGGCAGGTGAAACGGCCCGCCTTGATCGCTTCGTAATAGATTTCGACGGCATAGTCCGTCGTGCCGCCGCCCGGCAGCGTGACGTTGGAGATGATGCCGGGAAACCGTACCGAGCGGGTATCGACCCCATAACGCCGGAAATAGTAGTTGCCCAGCAGCTCGCCCGTCACCTTGCATACGCCGTAAATCGTCGTGGGCTGCATGATGGTGTCCTGCGGGGTCTTGTCCTTGGGGGACGTGGGGCCGAAAGCGCCGATGGAGCTGGGTGTGAAGAGGGCGCAGCCGTACTCGCGGGCCACCTCCAGGGCGTTCATCAACGCTCCGATGTTGATGTTCCAGGCCGTCTGGGGATTCTTCTCGCCCACGGCCGACAGAAGGGCAACCAGGTTGAAGATCGCGTCGATCTTATACCGTTCCACCACCGAAGACATCGCCTTGGCGTCGAGCGCGTTGAGTACCTCGAACGGGCCTCCCTCGGCCAGTTTTCCGCATTCGCGCACGTCGGTTGCGACGACATTGGATGCGCCGTAAATCTTGCGCAGATAGGTTGTTAATTCGGAACCGATCTGCCCCCCGGCGCCTACTATCAATATCCGTTTCATTTGATTTAGGTTGTAAGTTGGAAGTAAAGGTAGCAATTTTTTGTCAGATGCGTCGTTTCCCTCCGTTTTTTCTTCTGTGTGGCGTTATTTTTACGCATTGCGATCTCCGACCCGCCCCTTGCGGCGGCCCTGCGCCCTGTTCCGCCGATTCATCCGTCCCGGGGCGACGGCCGGGTTTGCGGGCGGCAACCGAAAAATAATTCGGAAAGTGGGGTAAATTTTTGGTCAATTCATTTTTGTTGTTTACTTTTGCACCACTCTTAGGAGAGGAAATTGCTGTTGTAGCTCAGTGGTAGAGCACTTCCTTGGTAAGGAAGAGGTCACGAGTTCAAGCCTCGTCAACAGCTCCAGTGTTTTCGGCCCGGGGCCGAAGCATCGGGAGAGATGCCGGAGTGGTCGATCGGGCCGCACTCGAAATGCGGTGTACGGGTAACTGTACCGGGGGTTCGAATCCCTCTCTCTCCGCAAGAGCCGGAAAAGCTGCGATGAAGTCGCAGCTTTTTTATTTTGGAGAGCAGCCGGGTTTACCCGAAGCTGCACGCCAAAATAAAAAAGTAGCCTTTCGGCATTTTCCGGCTCTTGCAGGGACGCCGCCGGCAGGCAAGGGAACGGCGAGCTGCGCGAGCCAATCCCGCCCCGACCGACGATGCCGCGCAGTCCGAATAAAATGCCGCCCGCCGCTCCGCCAGATCGCCGCTGGCAGGCAAGGGAACGGCGAGCAAAGCAAGACAATCCTGCCCCGGCCGACGATGCCGCGCAGTTCGAATAAGATACCGCCCGCCGCTCCGCCTGATCGCCGCCGGCAGGCAAGAGAAAGGCGAGCAACGCGAGCCAATCCCGCTCACGGCTAACTAAGCCGCGTATTCCGAAAAAAGATACTTTCCCCTCACTTCGTCGGATCGTCCCCGGCAGGCAGAGGAAAGGTCAGCCGCACAAGCGGTTAGTTGTGGCCGTCTTTATCGTGCGCAGGGCATAACAAAGAAAGTAGCGAATTGATTAGCAGTAATTTGCTAATCGGGCGGATGGAAATGGAAACGAATCGAAAGGTTGCAGGGCGGAAACCGCCTGCGGCTGGCCTTGCGGCGTGCACTGCCGGAGCAAGTGCATTGTGTAGGGTTTGTCATAAATAAAAAAATGACAACGCAGGTGACAAACCCTACACAGACTGAACTGACGTATGTTTACCGTTCGCGGGATTGCTCCCCAACGGCGCTGCGTTGCCAATTGTGAAATCGTGGCAACGTCAGTTCGGTATAACTAACATAGGGTTTGTCACCGGCAAAGGTAAGAAAATTTCGGCATAATAAAAATTGCCGTACACAATCCGATTATTTGCAGGAGGATAATGAATCCCGAGACGGGTCGTCTCTCCGGAACGACCTGAATAGGGTGCGCTTAGAAAAGTGCGCAGCTGCGAACTGTACACATCGCTTATTTCTAAGATCAGGTAAGTGCCGTTCACGGGTCGTTAAACCCCAACGGCTCTGCGCATACCTTTTGTAAATTCGATATTCCCGCACCATCGCTGTCGGCTCTGCGGGCAGCGCGATGCTGTTATGCCTCCGTTTCCTTTCCGGGCTTCGTCTCCTGTCCGGGCAGCGTGAACCAGAAGGTGCTGCCCCGTCCCTGCTCGGATTCGACCCCGATGCGTCCGCCCAGCCGCTCGACGATATGCTGGCAGATGGCCAGCCCGAGTCCCGTGCCATTGGTGAAGGCGTCGAGTTTGACGAAGCGTTTGAATACCTCGCCGATCTTTTCGGCGGGGATGCCGCGCCCGGTGTCGGTGACGAAGAAGCGCCACGTCCCGTCGGGCAGCAGCTCGTAGCCGAAACGGATGGAGCCCTGCTCCGTGAATTTCATCGCATTGCCCAGGAGGTTGGTCATCAACTGCATGAAACGGTTTTGGTCGGTGCGGAGCATGCAGGGCACCTCCTCGGTGACGAAACGGATTTCCACCTCCGGGCGGAGCGATTTCTGGCGGCTGGAGAGTTCGAGCGTGCGCATGAGCCCCCTGACGTCGGTTTCGGCCAGGACGAAATCGAGCGTGTTGGCTTCGATTTTCGAGAGGTCGAGGATGTCGTTGATTAACTGGAGCAGCAGTTCGTTGTTGCGGCTGACGATCCCTGCATACTCCTGCCGCTCCTGCGGATCGTCGGTCTGGGCCAGCAGCTCGCTGAATCCGATGATGGCGTTGAGGGGCGTGCGGATTTCATGGCTCATGTTGGAGAGGAAGAGCGACTTGAGCCGGTCGGACTTTTCGGCGGCCTCCTTAGCGGCCTGCAGCTCGCGCGCGGCCTGCCGCTGGAGCGAGACGTCCTCGTACTTGAGCACCACGCCCCTGAGCGTGTGCCGGTCGGCGGCTGTGTCGAAAACCGGGGTGGCCGTCATTTCGATGTCGATGCCTTCGAGCGAAGCCGATTTCTTCTCCCGTTGTCCCGAGAGCATGGCTTTCCTGACCACGCACTCCGGACAGGGGCTCTCCTGGTCGCGGATGTTGCGGTAGCAGCAGACCCCTTTTTTATAGCGGGCGGCGCGCGGGTGGTGGGAGTATTTGCCGACGTTTTCCCACTCGACGATGAAATCCGGCGACAGGAAAACCAGTCCGTTGTCGGAGTGGTCGAGGATAAGCTGGTTCATCGCCTGCGTCTTCTCGACCTCCTCCTTGGCTCTGAGCAGCTCGTCCTGCGTGCGGATCAGGTCGGAGATATCCCACCGCGTGGCCAGGAGCCAATGGTGGAGGTTGTTGGATACCACGTTCTTGTTTACGATCGACACGTGTTTCACCCCGTCGGGCGTGGTGTAGATCTCCTCTCCCTTGTAGGAGCCTTTTTCCGAGATGATGCGGCGGTCGATTTCGCGGTAGCGGCTGCCGCGCTCGCGGCCGTAGATCTCCAGGTCGGTGCGTCCGATGATCTGTTCGCGGGTGTAGCCTCCCTGCTCCTCGCACCGTTTGTTCCAGAATACGTATTTCAGGTCGTCGTCGATGTCCTTGACGATCAGCGGCATGGGCATGTTGTCCAGCACGGCGTTGAGCAATTGTTCGCTTTGCTGGAGCGTGGTGAGGTCGATATGCTGCTCGGTCACGTCGCGCTCGAAGCAGACGACCAGGTTCGGCCCGATCCGTTTGTAGCGCCCTTCGTAATAACGGGGCCCCGCCTTATGGCGCACAGCGTAACGGTCCGTATGCACCTTGTCGTCGGAGAGGGCGCTGCGGATGTTGCCGGCCACCTGTCGGGCGGATTCCGGCGTGAGGGCCTCCGTGACCGGGCGGCCGATCAGGGAGGAGACCGGGGCGGAAAGCGTTTTGTGCTGGTTGTTGATTATGTCGCGGATCACGAGCCGGTCATCGACCAGGAAAATGACGTCGGGCATGGCGCGGACGATCCCTTCCGCGAAGCGGGTGCGCGCCAGTCTGCGCCTGAGGTGCAGGTACCCGCCCCCTGCGGCGATGCACAGGCAGATAAGGACGACGAGGGCGATGTTGTATCCGGTCATGGCATAAATATTAAAGGCGGAAAACACTCCCGTCCCGGGGCTGCTCCGGCCGCGGAACAACATCGGCCGCCGATGGCGGCGGTGGTCGCTCCGGTCGAATCCCATGTGCTCATGCAGCGGGAGTCCCCATACAAAAGTAGGTAAAAAATCGGGATTGCAGCCGGCCTGACGGAAATCCTGACGGAAAAATATGGCCTTGCAGGCCAACGAACACAAGGTCAGGGCTTTTTCGCACAGTCGGCGCAGCGTCCCTTGATGACGTAATTGACGTTTTCGGCCGTGAACCCGTCGGGCAGGGGAACCTGCGGGACGTGGGTGTTGCGGAAACAGAACGTCCGGCGACAGGAGGTGCAGTAGAAATGGGTGTGCAGGTCGTCGATCCCGCAGTCGCAGTCGCTCGCACAGAGCGCATATTTGAGCGAGCCGCTTCCGTCGTCGATGCCGTGGATCAGGTGCCGCCCCAGAAAGAGCGTGAGCGTGCGGAAGAGCGTCGAGCGGTCGATGCTCGGAAGGGCATCCTCAAGGTCGGCGAGGCTGAACGCACGCTCGAAGTCGTGCATGGTGCGCAGGATCAGCAGCCGCAGAGCCGTGGGGCGGATGTCCCGCGCTTCGAGCGATTGCAGGCAGGTCGCTTCGTCGGTTTTCATATCTTACAGGCATTAAAATTGTTTGCGCTGAATCCTCACGGCGTTCAGGATAGCCAGCAGGGCCACGCCGACGTCCGCGAATACGGCTTCCCAAAGGGTCGCCAGCCCACCCGCGCCCAGCACGAGCACCAGCAGCTTGACCCCGAAAGCGAGGGCGATGTTCTGCCACACGATGCGCCGCGTAGCCCGTCCGATGCGGATGGCCGTGGCCACCTTCGAGGGCCGGTCGGACTGGATGACCACGTCGGCCGTTTCGATGGCGGCGTCGCTGCCCAGACCACCCATGGCGATTCCCAGATCGCTCAGGGCGAGGGCCGGCGCGTCGTTGATTCCGTCGCCCACGAAGGCCACGGGCAGGGAGCTCTCGCTGCGCTTCGCCTCGATGCGGGCCGCCTTGCCCTCGGGCAGCAGGTCGCCCCACGCTTCGTCGATCCCGAGCTGTCCGGCAAGGCGGCTGACCAATGCCTGCCGGTCGCCCGAGAGGATGCCGATGTGGGGGATGCCTTCGGCTTTGAGAGCTTCCACGGCCTCGCGGGCGTCGGGTTTGGGCCGGTCGGCGACGGTCACGCACCCCAGGTAGCGGTCGTCGAGGGCGGCCAGCACCGAGGTTTCGGCCGACGCGTCGAGCTCCGCAGGGTATTCGACGCCCCGCTCGCGGAGCAGCCGGGTGTTGCCGGCGAGGGCCTCTCCCTGCGCCAGACGGCCGCTCACGCCCCGTCCCGGATGCTCGGTCGTGTCGGCTCCCCGCGCCACGGCGACGCCCCGATTTTCGGCGTACCTCACCACTGCCCGGGCGATGGGGTGGGTGCTGCGGCTTTCGAGGGCCGCAAGGGTCTCGAGCAATTTCCGCTCCGAAACCTCCGGCGCGGTGTGCACCTCCCTCACCTCGAAGGTCCCTTCGGTGAGCGTACCCGTCTTGTCGAAAAGGACGGTGCCGAGCCGGGTGACCACGTCCAGGAAGTTGCCGCCCTTAAACAGAATCCCCTGCCGCGAGGCGGCGCCGATGCCGCCGAAATAGCCGAGCGGGATGCTGACCACCAATGCGCACGGGCACGAGATCACCAGAAAAACGAGTCCCCGGTAGATCGATTCGCTCCAGGAAAACGCGAACTGCGGATCGACGAGCGACCAGAGCCAGGGAGCCGTGGCGATGACTGCGGCAAGCAGCGTCACCACGGGGGTGTAGATGCGGGCGAAGCGGCGGATGAACCGTTCGGCGGGGGCTTTGCGGTCGGCAGCCTGCTCGACCAGGCGGAGAATGCGGGCCAGTGCGCTGTCGGCGAAAGGGCGGGTGGTGCGCACGCGCACGGTGCGGTTTTCCGCGATCATCCCCGCAAGTACGTTTTCACCCCTGCGGATGCGCCGGGGGACGCTTTCCCCGGTAAGGGCCGAAGTGTTGAACGACGCCTCGGCATCGAGCAGCACGCCGTCCAGCGGCACGCGTTCGCCCGCCCGGATTTCGATCTCCGAGCCGACGGCGACCCGCTCGGGTGCGATGGCTTCCGTGCGTTCGCCTCCGACCAGATTGGCCGTGCGGGGTCGCACGTCGAGCAGCGCGCCGATGCTGCGGCGGGCCCGGCCGACGGCCCGCTCCTGAAAAATCTCACCCACCGTATAGAAGAGCATCACGGCCACCCCTTCGGGGTACTCCCCGATGCAGAACGCACCGATGGCGGCCAGGGTCATCAGCGTGAATTCGTTGAACAGCCCGCCGCGGCGAAGCTGCTCCCATGCGCTGCGAAGCACGGGGAGGCCGACAGGCAGGTAGGCGCCCAGGTACCATGCGAGCCGCAGAAGCGGATGCCCGAAAGCTCCCGCCGCATCGAGCAACAGGCCGCCGCCGAGCAGCAGCAGCGAGACCAGCGGCCAGGCGTAGGCCCCGAGCGAATGTGCCTCCCCCGTAGGGGCGTGCGTGTGGCAATTGCAGGCGTGGGTATGCGGAGTGTTCATGTTCTTTGCCTTTTTCATGTTGCAAAGATAACGCGCCGCCGGTGCAACCGGGTTGCAAAGCGACCTGCTAAAATAGGAATTCTTTTCCGGTTTCGGGATGGGGACGGGTGGAAAGGCGGATTTTTGCTATTTTTGCAGCAAAGAACCAGACGAGCGATGTATCCATTCAAATTCAGACCGCTGCTCAAACAGACCCTCTGGGGCGGAGAGCGGATCGTACCCTTCAAGGGGATCGCCTCCGGACCCGGGCGTGTGGGCGAAAGCTGGGAGTTGTCGGGCGTTGCCGGAAGCGAATCGGTGGTGACCGAGGGGCCGCTGGCGGGTGTGAGCCTGCCGGAACTTGTCGGGCGTTACCGGGGGGCGCTGGTCGGCGAGGCCAACTATGCGCGTTACGGACGGGAGTTCCCGCTGCTGGTGAAGTTCATCGACGCCCGTCAGGACCTGTCGATCCAGGTGCATCCCGACGATCGGCTGGCTGCCGAGCGGCACGGCGGAAGGGGGAAAACCGAGATGTGGTATGTCGTGGACGCCGAGCCGGGAGCGCGCCTGCGTTCGGGTTTTTCCCGCTCCGTGACCCCTGCCGAATACGAGGCGCATGTGGCCGGACATACGATCACCGACGTGCTCAGAGAGTATGAAATCCGCCCCGGCGACCTCTTTTTCCTGCCGGCCGGACGGATTCACAGCATCGGCGCCGGGGCTTTCATCGCCGAAATCCAGCAGACCTCCGATATCACCTACCGCATCTACGACTTCGGGCGCACGGATGCCGACGGCCGCATGCGCGAGCTCCACACCGAGTTGGCAAAGGATGCGATCGACTACCGGGTGCTCGACGATTACCGGACGCATTACGAGCCTTGCCGCGACCGAGGCGTGGAGCTGGTGCGCTGCGCCTACTTCACCACGTCGCTCTATGACCTTACGGCCGTCCATGCGTGCAATTTCTCGTCGCTCGACTCGTTCGTCGCGATGGTCTTCGTCGCCGGCGCCGGACGTATTATGGACGACTGCGGCCATACGGTCGCTGTCCGGCGGGGCGAGACGGTGCTCATTCCCGCCGCCGTGCGGCGGGTCGTGGCCGAGCCCGGCCCGGAGGGGCTGCGTTTCCTGACCAGCTACATTGGATAAGGAGATCCGACCGGGATGCGCGGTTCACCGTGTTCCGCCGATATGCCCGTTCTGATGCGTTGGCTCCGGTTGCTGCGGACGGCAGGACTCTTTCGTTTTCGGTCGGAATCCGCGGATCGGGTTAAACCGCAGGTGGAAAAACGGAATACAAAGTTCGATTTGGGTGAAATGTGTTATATTTGCGACGAATTTCCAAATCGGAAAAAGCGAAAAACGATAGGTGTGCAAATCGTTTTTCCAGTTCGGGGTTTTTAGTATTAACGGATAATATCGGATTTCCCATGCGTAAAACATTCATGCTGATCGTGGTCGCATTGAGCCTCTTTTCGCTGGAAGCGAAGGGGCAGCAGGTGGCTGTCAAGACCAATGCGCTCTATTGGCTGACCACGACACCCAACCTCGGTGTGGAGGTGGCCCTCGGCGACAAATCGACGCTCAGCCTCAATGCCAACTACAACCCCTGGACGATCGGGTCCGACAACCAGATCAAACACTGGCTGGTGCAGCCGGAGTATCGTTACTGGCTGTGCGGAAAATTTACCAGGAGTTTCTTCGGCGCCCATCTGCTCTACGGCCGTTACAACGTCGGCGGGTTCAAACTCCCCTTCAACGTCTTTCCTGCATTCGCCACCCATCATTACAAGGGATGGGCTGCCGGCGTGGGGGTAAGCTACGGATATCAGTGGTATCTCGGGCCGCACTGGAACCTGGAGGCGATGATCGGCGTGGGCTATGTCCGCACGGAGTACCGTCGTACCGATTCGCGCACCTATGTGCAGCGCAACTATTTCGGCCCCACCGAGGTCGGCATATCGTTCGTCTATCTGTTCAGATCGAAAAAATAGGAGGTATGGGTATGAAGAAACTGATTCTTATTACGATAGGTATATTGGCTGCTGCGACTTGCAGGGCGCAGTTCTGCGGCGAACTCAGCGTTACGCGCCGTCAGCTTTGCCAACGCGGCGACTCGCTCTATATGGATCTACGCATCGAGGTGAGCCGGCTGGCCGTTCCCGCATCGCAGAGCTGGAGTATCGTTCCCGAGCTGAGCACGCCCGACCGCAACGCGGTCAAACTTTTCCCGCACGTGCAGATCAACGGACGTTATCAGCAGCAGATGTACCGGCGCCGGCGTCTTCTTTCGGGCCGTTTCTGGACGGAACGCCAGCCGTATGCGCTGGTCGATGCTTCCGGGAAAGAGGATGTTTTCATCGATTACCGGATTGCGGTGCCCTACGAGGAGTGGATGAACGGGGCGACGCTCACCATCCGGCAGGTACTCACCACGGCCGATCGTAAACGCCGTATCTTTTCGGTCGATGTGAACGGCGCCGTGGACCATGAGTAGTCGTATCCGCAGCCGGATTTCCGGGAGGCTGTTTCCGGCGACCGGCCGGATGAAGTATGCGGCCGTCGTCGTGCTGCTCGCGCTTGCTGCGGGCTGCGGCGGCATCCGCAAACTGGAGCGTACCGATACCGAAGTGAACCTGAATCTTCCTTCCCGGCCGCAGTCCGAGATGGAGCGGGAACGAATTGCCGACTCGCTCGCCCGTAACCGGACGAGCCCTGAACGGATCGTCACTTACCGGAAACAGGACGGTACGGTGCTCTATTTCGCCCCGACCACGCTGGATAGCCTGACCGGGGAGCAGATGATTTCGTTCGAGATCGAACAGATTACCGTGACGGCATCGAGTCGTCGCAACGTGGCCGAGCGTAACGGCTGGATCAACCTCGAATTCCTGGTGACCGTGCCTGCCGAGCTGCAGGATAAGAAGTGGCGTTTGCTGCTCGAACCTCGTCTTTTGAAAGGGCCCGACACGCTGGCGCTCGATCCCCTTGTGGTGAGCGGCGACCGGTTCCGTCGGCTGCAAAGCCGCCAGTATGCCCGTTACGGGGACTATGTCGGCCGCATCGTGGACAGCGCCGATTATTTCCGGGCGTTCGGCGACCGGAGGGCTTTCCTTCGTCGGCTGGAGCAAATCGAGGCGCAGCGCAACAAGTACGCCGAATACGAGGCCCGTCTGAGTGCGATGACCGTCGAGGAGGCCTTGACCGATCCCGATGTGGGTATGTTCGGCAGGCGGGAGTACCGCAGACTGCTCGGCGACCTGCAGCGCTATGTGCGCAGGATGGACCGGTTGATTGCCCGTCGCACCCTCTATCGTCGCTCCACAGCAGGTAAATACGATTATCTCGAGGACTACTTCGCACCCCGTTATCGCTATGCGGGACAGCCACTGGCTGCTCCGGGGGGCGTGGTTTACACCCGGGTGGCCGGCGTCTATCCCGACGGCGAGGAGCAGCGGCGGGAGGCTTTTTTTCAGGGGGTGGCCGATTCGCTTGCGGATGTGCGTGAGCGGGGGGCCGGCAAAGAGCGGATGAGGGATTATGATTTTCTCAGCCGTGCCGTCGAAGAACGGATGCAATATACCGGACTGGGGGATGAGCGTCTGACGGGGATCATCCTGCAGTTGGGCGACAGTTCGCGCAACGAGAGCTATCGCCTGCGGCGGGATTATCTGGCCTCCCAGCTCGAGGGACTCTCCCGCGTGGATACGCTCGAGTTGATGCGTCGTTACTGCGACCGCAGCAGGATCGACCGCAACCGACGGCTCGACGAGCGCAAGGATGCCGTTTTCACCCGCCGGGTCCGTTACCCCTATGTCGAGGGCGCACGGCTCGATACGGTGATTTATCTGCCGGATAAAATCCGGTATCGCTATGTCGATCGGATACAGGCTGACGAGCATACGGCGCGCCTTTACCTGTGTCTGGCCGGGCGCGTGCATGATTTTGCCGATCGGGAGTATGTCCTGAAGCGTTCGGATACGCTCACTTTTTCGGTGGCTTCGATGACCGCCTTCGTGGACGAGACGCCGCGTTACGTGCAGCGCATCGTCACGCGCGATGCCGAGGCCAATGCCCGTTTCTACTTCGTTTTCCCGAAAGGGAAGTCCCGGCTTGAAGAGGATCGGCCTGAAAACCGCAGCCAGATCGAGGCGGTCAGGACGCTGACCCGCGCGCTGATGACCGATCCGGTCTTTATCATCGACAGCATCACCCTCCGGGCCACATCCTCCCCCGAGGGGTCGTGGCGGGTCAATGATCGTCTGGCCCGGGAGCGTGCCTCCGCGGTCAAGGAGGTGCTTGTGAGCGAGTTCCGCGTGTTGTACGATTCGCTTCGCATCGCGTCGGGTTATACGCTCGATGAAAGGGGAAATACCGTGCGGAGCGAAGCTGCCGAACAGCTGCCCGATCTTCCGGACCTGCTGCATACGGCTTGGCTCGCCGAGGATTGGAGCCGGCTCGGAAACCTGATCGAAGCCGATACGGTGCTTGACGAATGCGAGCGGCTGCTCGAAATCATCCGCACGGTCGGCGATCCCGATCTGCGGGAGCGGCGCATACGTTCCCGTTTTCCGAAAGCCTATGCCTATATGCTTTCGACGCTGTACCCGAAAATGCGTGCCGTGGATTTCCGTTTCAACCTGCACCGCCGGGGGATGAAACAGGATACCGTCTATACCACCGAACTCGATTCCGTTTACATGCGCGGCCGTGAATTGCTCCGCAAACGGAACTACGAACAGGCGCTCGACATGCTGCGTCCCTACGAGGATCGCAATACGGCGTTGGCCTACATGTCGTTGGGATACGATGCCGCGGCCGCCCGCATCCTTCGCGGTCTGCCGGGACAGGACAAGGATGCGGCGGCTAATTACCTGCTGGCGATCCTGGCCGGACGGCAGGGCGACGAACAGTTGGCCGTACAATACTATCTGCGTTCGGTCGAGTTGGAGCCGCGACTCCGTTTCCGGGGTAATCTCGACCCGGAAATCTCCCACCTGATCCGTAAATACCAGCTTTTCAGTGAGGAGTGACGGGACGGTGAACGATTTGCGGGATGCGTGCCCTGCGTCACGTTTTGTCCGCAACGCACGAAAAACGAAAAGAGTTTCCCTTCCGGGGAAACTCTTTCACGTGCGGACAAAGGGACTCGAACCCCCACGCCTTGAGGCATCAGATCCTAAGTCTGACGTGGCTACCAATTACACCATGTCCGCGGATTGAGACAAAGGTAAGTAATTTTTCTGCGATGAAAACGGCGTTTGCGGATTAATTTGTAATTTTGGCTGTTTTTGCACCGATTTGTTCCCGATATGCCGCAGACCATCACCCTGACTCTTACGCCCAAAGAGGCGGCCGACGCGAAACGATACACCGCGCTTGCCGCACGGCGCATGGGTGTGGCCGGCACTGACGTGGACCTCGTGCGGGTGGTGCGCCGCTCGATCGACGCACGGCGCGGACAGCCCCGGGTGCTGCTTACGCTGGAGGTTTACGCCGACCGCGAGCCGCAACCCGCGCCGGTACATTTCGACTATCCCCAGGTCGGCGGCCGCACGGAGGTGATCGTCGTCGGATCGGGGCCGGCGGGCCTTTTTGCGGCGCTCCGCCTGATCGAGCTGGGGCTGCGGCCCGTGGTGCTCGAACGGGGGAAGGAGGTCGCCGCCCGTAAGCGGGATATCGCCCGCATCAACCGCAACGAGGGGGTCGATCCCGACTCCAACTATGCGTTCGGCGAAGGGGGCGCCGGCACGTTCTCCGACGGCAAGCTGTTCACGCGCAGCCGCAAGCGGGGCGACTGCCGCAAGGCGCTCGAAACGCTGGTCTTTCACGGCGCCTCGGAAGAGATTCTTTACGAAGCCCATCCCCACATCGGCACCGACCGGCTGCCGCGCATCATCTCCAACATCCGCCGCACGATCCGCGAAGCGGGCGGGGCGGTGGTTTTCGACGCCCGGATCACGGACCTGAAAATCCACAGCGGGCGCGTTACGGGGGTGCTGTGCGGGGATACGCTTTACCAGGGCGCTGCCGTTGTGCTCGCCACGGGCCATTCGGCGCGGGACGTGTACGAATTGCTGCACCGCCGGGGCGTGCGGCTGGAGGCCAAGCCTTTTGCAATGGGCGTGCGCATCGAACACCCGCAGCAGCTCATCGATTCGATCCAATACCGCTGCCGCGAGCGGGGCGAATACCTCCCCGCCGCATCCTACTCGCTCGTCACGCAGGTCGCGGGGCGGGGCGTTTATTCGTTCTGCATGTGTCCGGGCGGATTCATTGTCCCGGCGATGACCGATGCCGCCGAATCGGTGGTAAACGGCATGTCGCCCAGCCTGCGCAATTCGCCTTTCGCCAACTCGGGTATCGTCACGGAGGTGCGGCTCGCCGACACGGAGCCGCTGAAAGCCGAATGGGGCGAACTGGCAGGGCTCCGGTTCCAGGAGGCGTTCGAGCGGTCGGCACGTCAGTTCGGCGGCGGACGCCAGGTCGCCCCGGCCCAGCGGGTGACGGATTTCGTGGCGGGACGGGAGAGCGGCTCGCTTCCGGCGAGTTCCTACATTCCGGGCCTGATCCCCTCGCGGCTGGACCGCTGGATGCCCGACTTCATCGCCGGAAGTCTCCGGCAGGGGTTGCAGGAGTTCGGCCGCCGGATGCGTGGGTTCGTGACCGACGAGGCGATCGTGGCCGGGGTGGAGTCGCGCACCTCCTCCCCCGTGCGTATCCCGCGCGACGGGACGACGCTGATGCACCCCGAAATCGAAGGGCTTTTCCCGGCCGGCGAAGGGGCCGGATACGCCGGTGGCATCGTCTCGGCGGCGCTCGACGGCCAGCGGCTCGCCGAGGCCGTGCGCGACTATATCAAAAGAGGAAGATGATGGAAAAAACAGGGGTCAAAGTCCTGGTTCCCGTTTACCGCCCCGTGCTCACGGCGCAGGAGCGGGCGTCGCTCGCCCAGACCGTGCGGGTTTTGGGAAGCCATCCGATCGTGCTGTTGCACCCGGCGGATGTGCCGGTCGAGAGCATTGCGGCCGAGTTTCCCGTAGTGCGGACGATGGCCGTCAGCCCGGAGTGGCTGGGCAGCCGCAACGGAATAGCGGGTTACAACCGGATGATGCTTTCGGCGGCCTTTTACGACCTGTTCGCCGACACGGAGTACATCCTGATCTGCCATACCGACGCCTGGATTTTCCGCGACGAGCTGGCCGCCTGGTGCGACCGGGGGTACGACTGCGTGGCTGCGCCCTGGATCCGCCGCCGGGTTTACGACCTGCCCCTGCTCGGCGGCTACCTCGCATGGCGTCGCCGCCGGGCGGAGAGACGGGGTCGATCGCTGCGGCAGAGCCTTTACGGGCGGATCGGGAACGGCGGGTTGTCGCTGCGGCGGGTCGAAAGCTTCCGCCGCGCCTGCGAGCGCTACCGCGAAACCGTGGAGCATTACCTCGCGCGGCCCCACCACCTGCACAACGAAGATGTCTTCTGGGCCCTCGTGCCCGACGGGTTCCGCTATCCCGCCTGGAAGGAAGCCCTCGGATTTTCGTTCGACACCAACCCCGCCTACTGCTGGCGGCTGACCGGCGGCCGGCTGCCCATGGGGTGCCACAGTTGGTCGAAACCCCGCATGTACCGCTTCTGGCGGAGGATCATCCCCGCCTGACGGACCTGGCGAGCGCGTGCGGCGGCTCTTCCGGAAACGGGTTGCCTTTTTCGCGCAACCCCTGTCTGCGAAGCATCAGGGCCGGTGCCGGCGGAAAGGGTAGGTGAGCCAGAACGCCGCCGTGTTGAACGCTGCGTGGAAGAGGTATTTGGCCAGCCCCTTGCGTTTGCGGTCGTCGATCATCAATACCGTTTTATAGCAGATCCGGAGCTTGTTTTTGCGGGCATAGACGCCCAGCAGCCGTTCGCTCAGATAGCCCATCACGCGGCCCTGCACGGGGTCGGCGGGGATTTCGATGCGGCGTTCCACCTCGAACAGGATGTCGAACAGCCATGCCGAGTAGTGGTCGAAGCGGTCGCGCGGCATCAGTAGCATGTTGAAGTGCGAGAGGCGGTTGTTGCGGAAAAACATCCGGTCGAAGGCCTCGAGGTAGTCGGGGTGCCGCTCTGCGATCACCTGCCGGGTGGTCATCAGGTGTTCGCGCAGGTGGCAGCGGCAGTAATCCGTATAGAGGTTGTAGGGATAGACTTTCGGACGGGCCAGCACCGCGTCGCAGCGGCGGAAGAGCCGTTGGCAGTCGGGTGCGGGATGTTCGCGGCCGAAGAAACGGGCGGTGGGCACCGTTTTGAGGTTGCATACCGACGACCCCTCGAAGTCGAAGTAGCGGCGGTAGTGGTTCAGCCCGATGTAGTCCGTGTCGCGCAGGTTTTTCCAGGCCCAGTAGTGGGCCGTCAGTTCGCAGTAGCGGCGGTTGCGGTCGCTGATGTTGTCGCCCGTGTCGTCGCCCGTGAATCCCAGGTCGGCGGCGGCGATGGCGTGTCCCACCTGCACGGGCAGGTAAGGCGCTTTGTCGAGGCAGGCGTCCCGCTTGTGGGCGCATACCAGAATGACGGTCTTGCTCATTTACAGTTCGAGTTTGAGGGCGCTTTCGATCACCTTGTCCATATCGTAGTAGCGGTATTCGCCGAGCCTGCCCCCGAAGATCACCTTCGGATCGGCGGCGGCCAGCGCCTTGTACCGTTCGCAGAGCGCCGTGTTGCGGGCATCGTTCACGGGGTAGTAGGGCTCCTTGCCGGGGCCGTAGGCGTCGGGGTATTCGTATGTGATGACCGTGCGGGGCTGGGTGCCGAACTCGAAATGCTTGTGCTCGATGATGCGTGTGTAGGGCACCTCGCGGGCGGTATAATTGACCACGGCGTTGCCCTGGAAATCGGGCAGGTCGAGCGTTCGGTGCTCGAAACGCAGGCTGCGGTATTCAAGCTCCCCGAAACGGTAATCGTAGTAGGCGTCGATGCGCCCCGTAAAGACGATCCGCTCGCAGCAGGCTTCCCAGCGGGCGCGGTCGGCGAAGAAATCCTCGCCGCAGCGCACCTCGATGCCGTCGAGCAGGCCGTCGATGAGCGCGTTGTAGCCGCCGATCGGAATGCCCTGGAGCGGGTCGTTGAAGTAGTTGTTGTTGAAAGTCAGGCGCACGGGCAGCCGGCGGATGATGAAGGCCGGCAGTTCGGTCGCGTCGCGCCCCCACTGTTTCTCGGTATAGCCTTTGACCAGCTTGCGGTAGATGTCCGTCCCTACGAGCGAGATGGCCTGCTCCTCCAGGTTGCGAGGTTCGGCGATGCCCGCTTCGCGCCGCTGGCGTTCGATCATCGCGGCTGCTTCGGCGGGGGTTTTCACGCCCCACATCGCATAGAAGGTGTTCATGTTGAAAGGCAGGTTGTAGAGCTCCTCGCCATAGCGGGCGATCGGGGAGTTGACGTAGTGGTTGAACTCCACGAATCGCCGTGCGAAGTCCCAGACCGCACGGTTGGAGGTGTGGAAGATGTGGGCGCCGTAGAGGTGGACGTTGATCCCCTCGCGCCGTTCGCAGCGGATGTTGCCGCCGGGGTAGGGGCGTCGGTCGATCACCAGCACTTTTTTGCCGGCATCGGCCGCTTTGCGGGCTGCGACCGCTCCGAAGAGCCCCGCTCCGACGATCAGGTAGTCGTATCGCTTCATGGTCAGATGTGTATGCGTTTGACAAGGGCCCGGAGCAGTCGCGCCGACCCTCCGCTCAGGGCGAAGACGAGCCGTTGGCGGGCCGCCACTTTCCGGTCGCGCGGATCGGTCAGGAACCGGCGGTCGAAAGCCGCGAGATACTCCCTGCGGGCATCCCTCGCGCAACCGGCGGCCGCCCCGAGCTCCTCCGGGGTTGCGGCGGCCGCGAGGGCCGCACAGGTTTGGCGCAGGTAGGTACGGGCCGTGATGTAGCGGTCTTCGGGGGAGATGAAGAGCTCCCCGTACCGCGCGTGCAGCCGCCGTGCGACGTCGAGCTGCAATCCGCACGGTTTGTGTCTGCGCGAGTGGCCGGATTCCAACACCCGGTAGTGGTATGCCGTCCGTTCGTTGATGCGTACCCGCTTTACGAAGGGGAGGTAGTCGAGCGCGAAAAGCTCGTCCTCGCGGTGCGCCAGCCCTTCGATGAAACGGATGCCGTGCCGCATGACGATCTCCCGAACGTAAAGCTTGTTCGGGACGAAGCCGAGCATGTCGCAGCGGCGCAGCAGCCGCAGGGCCTCGTCACGACCTTCGGGCCCTTCGTTCCGGGCGGGTGCCGTCAGGAGCCGGTCCCCGGCCTTCGGGCGGTGCTGAATAAGTCCCGTGACGGGCAGCGTGCGGTCGTCCATGCCGCCCTCCAGGAATTGCGACAGGAAATCCTCGTCCACCCAGTCGTCGGGATCGACGAAGAGCAGGTAACGACCCCGGGCCGCTTCGATGCCGACATTGCGGGCCGAACTGACCCCGCCGTTGGGTTTGCGGATGACCCGGATGCGGTTGTCGCGGTCGGCATAGCGGTCGCAGATTGCAGGCGAGGCGTCGCGGCTGCCGTCGTCCACCAGCAGCAGCTCGAAGTCGGTGAACCGCTGGGCAAGCAGGCTGTCCAGGCATTGGGCCAGGTAAGCCTCCATGTTATAGATCGGGACGACGACGGATATGAGCATCGGATGCGGATGATTTTTTTGCGCGGAAACAAAAATACGATATTTTTCCCAATTTCGATCGTCGGATCGGGAATATCCTCCTCCCGGATCGTTCGCCTTTGCCTGCGGATACGGATTGCGCCGATAGGTCGGGATTTTTGTGCGGACGAAACCGCACTGACGCAGCCGGGCGGCGGTTGCGGCCGCCGACGGCGAAAAGAGGTCGCGCGGATTGTGGAATCCCGGCGAAAAAACGTATCTTTGTTTAACATCAATTGGTTGGGAAAATGAAACCGTTGCACATCTTTGCGTTCCTGCTGCTGGCCGCGATCCCGACGGCCTGCGGCGATGCGGGCTCTCCCGCAGGGAAAGGCGGTCAGGGAGCCGTGGATTGTTCGGGATATGTCTGGAACAAGAACTCGCTCCATTTCGCCAAACTGCGCGATGCCGTCCGCACGTGCGACTATGCCGAAGGGGGATATTCCGACCTGCGGTTCGATGCCGACGGCATGCTTACGCAATACCGGTTCACCGGGTACGACGCTGGGGGCAACCGGCTCGATGCGGAGCTGCGCTGCACCTACGACGACCGGGGACGCCTTACGGCCGTCGCTTCGGCTGCCGTTTCGGTGCGGCTGACCTATGGAGCGCACGAGCGGTTCGTGGAGGTGGCTTACGACATCTTCGACCAGAACAACGTGGATTTTCTCTGGCTCTGCCGGCCGCGCTTCGTGCAGGGACTCGAGAAACTCGAATTCACCGCCGGAAGCGATACCTTCGCTTTCTCGTTCCGCAGCACGGCGGAGGGGATCGAGACCGTCGATTACAACGGGGAGGTTTGGTCGTCGTGCACCTACGACGGGGTTTTGCCCGCGTTGCGGACCACGCATTTCACCGGGTTTACTTATGACGACGACCGCAACCGACTGGACTACAAGGGAACCTACACGGAGCGTTTTACCTTCAACACGCAAAACGGAGCGCTGCTCCGCGAAGAACAGAACGAGCACCGGGTTTACGCGGACGGCAGGCAGGAGGAGCAGCCCAATACGGTCACGTATTTCGACGATGCCTACAACAATGTAGCCACCGACGGCGCCTGGGTCTATACCTACGATGCTTACGGGGATTACCTTACCGTGACGGCCGGACAGAATTCGGACGTTTACAGCTATACGCGCGACGAGCACGGCAACTGGACGGAGCGGGTCGATCTTTCGACGTTCATGGGCGGCGAACCCTTCGAGATCCGCGAGCAGCGGCAACTTACCTATTATTAGTCGTATTGCGTTACGGATGTCGGCATACGTTCGTTTGCAAACAGGTTAAATAATTTATGAAATTGATAAAAAATTTGTTTAACCGGCCCGTTTCGCTTACCTTTGCTCCCGAAGTTTAAAGGTTGATCGGGTTAGTCCGGTTGGAGAGGAAATCGCGTGCAGGGCTTCGGTCCCCCGGGATTTCCTCTTTTTTTGCCGGGACGCGACTGGTCGGTTGCGCAGGCATATGAAGTCGGTAATTGCCGATTCTGCTGACCGTTCGGGCGGGGTTTTCACGGCATGTAGGAGCGGTTTCGTGTTAAGAAATTATTAAATTAGTTTAAAATATTCTTAAAATATTTGCACGATCGGTTTTCGCCGCGTATCTTTGCCGTGAAGTTTTAAGGTTCATTCAGGTTAGTAGTTTAGGTTGGTAGAGGAATCGGAAGGTTGTGCGGTGCGTTCGGCGCACCGGCACTAAGACCGAGAAGCGGTGTCCGCTTCGAGGTCGAATACCTCCGGTGGCCTCGATTTTTTTTGCCCCGCCTCTTTCCGGCTTTTTTGCCGTTGTACGAGGTGCGAATGGGAGCGGAGCAGTTCGTTCCTACCCGAAATCCTGATATTTTCGCGTGTTATGCCCGTTCGGGATCGCCCGACCGCAGAGGGGCGTGCTTTTCAGCCTGTGATGGGACAGGATACGACGATGCCCGTGCACGCCGCCTCCGTAAATTCCGTTCGTCAGACTGCCGGTTACAGTGTCTCCAGTTCTTCGCCGGTTACGGTCACCTCGATATAGCCGAGCGCGTAACAGCCGATGTCGTAGGGGTTGTAGAGAAAGACGATGCCTTCGGGCGTGATGCGGAAATTCTCGGTCACGTCGATGTACTCGGGGAAGAATCCCTGCTCGGTCAGCCCCTCGTCCCCCGTGACCCCGAACATATCGTACAGTTTGGTGCGGATCAATGCCCCGAGAGCCTCCTGCTGCCGCTTGTCGAACAGGTCGATCAGGGTGAGTTCGTACCCTCCGCGCAGGGAGTAGTTGTGGCAGTCGGTGCTTTGCAGCCCGTGGGCGCCGCCCGTATAGCTCGACCGCGTGATGCAATAGACGAGCAGCGAATCGACAACGCGGCCCTGCGACTCGACGTTGATCGTGGCATCCCAGTTGTTTTCGCCGTCCGATCCGGGCCCGAGCTCCTCGGTAAGTTGCTTCAACGAGGTTTCAAAGGCTTCGGCCGGCGTGCCGGAGAAACTTTCCAGGTTGAAGAAATAGCCCATGTTGGCCTCCTCGATAGCTTGGAGGGCCTCCGATCGGGATGCGTTGGCGATGGTCAGGTAATTGTAGTTCACATCGCAGCGGACGTTGCCGACCGTGAACGTGGTGTCCTTGTCGAAGTATTCGAGCACGGGCTGTGTCTGCCGGGCCCGCTCGCAGCCCACGGCCAGCAGCGATGCCAGCAAGGTGAAGAGTATGGCGTGTTTCATATTCCTGGACGATTATTGTACAAATATACGTAAAATGGCGACCGGGACAAGAGTTGCAAAAAAAATGCATGGTTTTGATGCAAATATTTTGGTTTTTCAAAACATCGTGCTACCTTTGCACCACAAAACTCAAGCGGTGGATTCATCTAAGGGTTAGGATACGTGCCTCTCACGCACGACATAGGGGTTCGAATCCCCTATCCACTACACGAAGCGATCGGTGACGGTCGCTTTTTTTGTTGAGGTGTGGCCATTGGTGACCGGGGGATGAGAACCCCGGTTCGGACAAACGGAGCAGCGAGGGCCATGCAAACTCAGTTTGCATGGCCGAGTCGCGCAGTTTTCAGACAAGCGCAGCGCAGTCAATCCCCTATCCACTACACGAAGCGATCGGTGACGGTCGCTTTTTTTGTTGAGGT
>ERZ1673742.139-NODE-139-length-109908-cov-7.084276_pt1 | contig 109908 bp, 115 predicted proteins | sample MGYA00580208_ERZ1673742 | MGnify/ENA primary metagenome ERZ1673742 (study PRJEB41218, sample SAMN15661774) | gut metagenome | host: Homo sapiens | place: Canada: London | collected 2015-08-20/2019-03-30 | study: EMG produced TPA metagenomics assembly of...
GATACGGCGGTATCGAAGGAGGTATTGCCGTATTTTTTATTAACGACAAAGAAATAAAAAAGGCAGGTCTAGATATTAAAAACATAACAGGTGCGGCTTTATGTATTTATATAAAAAACAGAAGAGTAGTTTTTACACATCTTTATAAAATGAAGGATTATTCCGGGCACTTATAGTTTCTACTAATCAATGAGCATTGTTATGGGGAATTCTTGAGGAAATATACAGCATACAGTTCTTCCTAAATTTCAGGAGATACCTGCCGGTATTTCTCGCAGAAAAAACACCGAAGCTTACTTGCTTACAGAATAATAATATGGAAATCAATAAAGCAAAAATGAATCCTTGGAGAATTGTTTGCAGATGGCATATCAAAAAAATTATATTTTTCGTGAAAATAATTTTTGAACTATTCCCAGTGGAATATACGGTCTAGATGGTGAAGTGGACAGCGAGGAGATACTGGTGTAGAATGGTTAATAAATTCGACATTGTCCAAGACCTCTGGTGCCATGTGAAAACGGATACGCTTTTTTCCAATAAAACTGACAGCACAAGCAGCGGGTTTATGCGGCAATATCTGATATTGGTTTGGGAGGGCTGAAACGTGGACAATAATTTAATGAAAGAATACGATAATTTGCGAAATGAGATTAATCAATTAATTTCCTTACATAACACTTTGCTGACCTTTACCATAACAGCGGTCGTTACTATATTGACCATTGCATTATCAGAAAATATGACGATTTTATACTTAATACCGTTTTGCATTATTATACCAATGTCAATGCGTATAGCATATTATAGGTCATCCATGGCTAAGTTAGCGGCATATATGATTGTATTTTTAGAAAAAAAGCTAGATGGTATAAAATGGGAAACAAGAAATGCGATGTTAATTGAAAAAGCTCCAGCGAAAAAGACCATCTATCATTTCACTGTCCTGCGGTATTATGAATGTTTAATTTTAGCTGTAATATGTTATATTTTATATGTTATAGATTACACTAAAGATAAAGAAATCAGCATCAGAACAACAGTGAACATTTTATGGCCACTATTGCTGATCGTATGGGAAATATTAATAACAAAGCGCATTAATTTAGCTAATAAAGAAAAACAGAACTGGATAAAAAAATGGACCGAATTAAAAAGAAAAAATGACAATCCACAAGAGGAATAAAATCCGTACGGATTTTATCTGTCATTTTTTATTCGTGTCAAGCTGGGGCTGCGGCCTTTTCCCGCAGCCCCAGTCGGAAAAATACTTTGCAACGCTCATCCGGCAGTCCTCGGCTCCTACGCCAACTTCAGGCGGCGTGAGGGCGCCCGCCCGTCTTCTTCGCCGATCGAAAAAATCCGCATATACATTATACATTCTGAGCCACACGCCATACAAACGGATATAGATTTGCAATTTTTCCGTCCGTATTCGCCGCCTTGATCCGTTCAAACACGATATCCGAGCACAGTTCCTTGGCCGCAACGCTTGCTTTGCATGATATTTTAACATATGTACAAAAAATGAAATCCGGCGGAGATGAAAATGAATCTGTTTAAGAAGAACTGTACCTTGTAAAATTCTGTCTGCTGTGATAAACTGCAAAAGCATATTTGTTGGAACCAGATCGAAAAAACCGGATCGTATTTTAAAAGCGAGGGCAGAAGATGAAAAATTTTGATGTTCACGGAAAGCTGCTGCCGGCTCCGTCTTTTTTTCAGGTATATAACTATGGCGGAGGCAATGGGGATAAGGATCGGGAGATTGTCTATGCAGAGCTTACAAAAGACACGCCGGCATTAGTAAACTATTATTATATCAATAATCGCTATCTGCACCGATTCCAAAGCCGTGCGTTTGATCATGTGTCGGAGTATTCCCGTATCGGAGATTTGTATAACGATATCAGACAAATGCTGATATACAAGAAAGGCGAAATTTACAGAGAGTATACGAGCCGGCCGTATGATTTTAACAGCAAGGTATTTTTACTGGATTCCGGGGCCTTTAATATTGTAAAGCAGATCGCGCGGCAACAGACTATAACAGTTCTGAATTTGAGTCGGTTTTGATTCAGCATATGAAAGACTATTATGATTTTGCGGATCGCCTGAAAATCGATTTGGTTGTCTCGTTCGACTTGGGCGGCAAATACACAAAAAAGGACAACGAAAATACAAACCGGAAATTAAACGGCTTTCTTGGCAGCATCGACGCTGATAAAATCAACAATCGACTTTTGGAGGAAACGGTCAAATACCTTGCAGATAAGCATTCTTATTATCCGTATGTTCTGGCGGCGGTTCACGGGGCAACAAGAGCTGATTATGATGCCTGCATGGATCATATTCTTGAGCTCGAAAAAAAATATTCCTATTCTTTCTGGGGATTTGCGTTAGGAGGGATCGCAAGCTATAGACAGGCGGATCCTTCCTGGTATCAGGACATAAATTTCAGACAGATTGGGAAGCGCGGATTTGTTGAAACCGTGACGCCGGCTCGCGCTTGTAGAACGGTAAGAGCAAAAGCCGGCGCAAGGCCGATTCATGCGCTTGGCTGCGGCGGATATCCCAATATCGCGATGAACTACTTTTGCGGGGCAACCTCGTTTGACACGGCATCGCCGGTACGTCGCGTCGGCGACGGCAGCGCGGAATCCACGAAGCTGGTGTACGATGCCAGACCTCATGACAAAGTCGCATTCAGCAAATATTTTGTGGGCGGTATCAACGCAGACGGAACGCTGCGCGCCGAACCGTGCTCCTACGTCAAGCTGAACGAAGTAGCTGACACCATGCCGCTTTGCGGCTGTCCCGCTTGCGCAGCGGCCGGGAGTATAAAAAATATAAAAGATTTATATGCCAAGAAGGAATCAGATGGCGAGGCAAATTATTTCAGCAGACAGCTGATGGGCTTGCACGCTGTTTGGCAGCACAGAAGGCTTTGCGAGATTCTTCCACAATTTTCCGATCTGAACGATTTTTGTGACGCATATCCCAGCAATTTAAACAAAGGATTAAAGCAGCTCTATAAACAGCTTTAGCGTGAGATTTTAATAGGCAGTGCGGTTGATTTTAGATGAAAACAGCGCTACAATTGAAGCCGTTCAGCCGAAAGACAAGCGTGCTGTTGCAGATCAGGCCACGGAAAGGCAGCGGAAAACTTCAATGAAGCTCGATGAAATATATAACGGTTCCAGCGAAAACATGACGGAAATTGAAACGGGAACGATAGATCTCGTAGTAACCTCACCGCCTTATAATATTGACATACAATACGGAAATAAAACCGCTAAGGGGAAGGTGCTGGAGAGCAAGGGTATCAAATATCGCGATAATATGAAAGAAGAGGATTACCGAAGAATGCTTGCGTCGGTATTTTCCGAGTGCAAGAGAGTCTTGAAGGACACCGGTTCGATATGGATCAATATAAAAAACAGAGTTGTCGGCGGAGTGGTTCTGCCGCCCTTTTGGATTCAGGATTTCTTTGATGACCTGTATTTAAAAAATCTTATTATTTGGAACTTCGACTGGGGCGGTTCTACCAGCAGAAGATTTGCCCCCAGGTATGAATTTGTTTTTTGGTTTGTAAAAAATAAAGACCACTATACCTTCAATCTGGACGACGTTAAAGTTCCGGCATTAAACTACAGGCCGGACCGGTATAAAAGCCAATGGAAAAATCCCACAGACGTATGGAGGATTTCAATGGTTTCCGGAAATTTTGAAGAAAGAACGTCGCATCCTGCACAATATCCGGAAGAATTAGTGGAAAGAATCCTTTTGGCGGGAACGAACAAGGGCGACGTCGTGCTGGATCCGTTTATGGGAAGCGGGACGTCGGCAGTCGTTGCAAAAAAACTAGGAAGACATTATCTCGGCTATGAAACAGTAAAGGAATACTGTGATATTGCACGGGAGCGACTTGAGAAAACGGAGGCAGGCCAATGATTGAATATAAAATAGGAGACTGCAGGACGCTCCTGAAAGAAGTACCCGACGGCTCCATTCAGCTTGTCGTGACTTCACCGCCTTACAACATCGGAAAGCCATACGGAAAGTATAAAGATAAAATTGCATTAAACGACTGGGAAGAACTGATTTCCGATGTAACGCGCGAGGTGTATCGCGTTCTGACGCCGGACGGCAGCTTTTTTCTGAATCTGTCTCCGGTGCCGGTTGGCAAGGATAAGGAAATTCTTCCACTGCCCTATCTCGGATATAAAATTTTCAAGGACAACGGCTTCTACCTGCGCAATATAATCACGTGGACATTTAATAATATGCAGAACTGCACGAATCGCCTTTCCGGGCGGTATGAAAATATTTTGTGGGGCGTAAAGGATCTCAATCATTACGTATTCAACCTGAATGCAATCCGGATTCCCTATATAACGAAGAAGGATAAGCGGCTCGAAGGCGGCAAGGGCAGGAATCCAACGGATGTCTGGTATTTCGACCGGGTAAATAACATGACCAAGAAAAAGCTGAACCTTTCCCATCCTACCGTCTATCCCCTGCCGATGATTCTTCGGATATTAAAAATGTCCAGCAATCCCGGAGATACCATCCTGGATCCATTTGTCGGAAGCGGAACGTCGTTAATTGCGGCCAAGCTATTGGGGCGAAACGGAATTGGCTTCGAGCTGGACGGAAAATATGAAAAAGAATTTCAAATGCGCCTGGAACACGAAGGACTTCCCGAGGAGGAAAAATGCTTTACGAAGAATTGTTAGATAATTACGGAGAACACTTTAAAAGTTTTTTCAAAAATGTTCCCATTTTCCAAAATCAGTTTACATGGGAACCGCTGAATCAGCAGTGTTATGACTGTATGTATACCAATAATTCCTGCAGTAAGATTGCCTCTGTTAAAGATTTGAAGGAGCGGATTCCTGGGCTTAAAGAGCTCTGCCGTCAATGCGCTGACTTTTATATTCCTGCCAGAAACAAAAGCATTCCGAAATATGATATCATTCTGGGGAAGCAGCATGAGGAAGTTTTGATGGACTTTTTAGAAAAAAAGCTCGGAGCGAAAACGGAGAGAGCCGATCTGGAAAACAGAAGCTTTCCAGACTGCAAAATTTTGAAGCCGGACGGCTCAGTCGCAGCCTACTTTGAGGTAAAATTTCATGGCGCACCCTTTGTAAGGGCATACAATTTTACGGGACGCTACTGCTATGAGGGAAGCGCAACTTTAGATCATAAAAAAATAGAAAAACAGCTCGCTTTGATCGATGGGGGCCTGGATGCCCCGGTTTTTTATGTGCATTGGCTCGAGTACCCCTGTTTGAAAGGAATTTTTTATGAAACCAGCGAGCAGGTAAAGGAATACATGCATTCCCAGCATGAAGTTTTTGAAAGAGAAAAACGCGAGGGCGACAAGCAAAAATCAGCAAAAAGCATATATCTCAAAAAGCTGTACTCGCCGTTGCTGACAATGAAAGGCTTTGAAGCATTTGTCGAAGAGCTTCAGGCGCTAATCAAGGGGTAATCTATGAATATCGCTTTATTTGTAGCCCAATGCTGTCCGGGCAAGGAACCTTTACAGGAATCGCTGCCGCCTGCGCGGCAGGGCGGATTCGATGCGGACGCAATCGCCGCTGAGTTTGCCGGCTACATAAAAAAGTCGTTTCAATATAATCTCTGCGAGTGGGAACCGGATAACAAATATTATCCCAAATATCTGTTGCTCGGCGGAGATAAGGGCATCCTTGCATATGCTGTATTTAACTATGCAGAGGGAGATACCTTTCAAAAGGAAGATCTGGCAATGCCGCTACACGATACGATAAAAATCGTGCGTTATGCCAGTTCACGTCTCGACCGACCAGTTTTCTTCCTTAACTTTTTGAATTATGCCGATCAGGCGGGCCTGTACTTCGAAACGAGTGATCAAATCAAAGATCGCCTGTTTCACGACACGAATTGTGCCGATCAGGAAAAGGACCTCTATTATCCGGACTTTTCTCTGATGGGCGGGTTTGACAATTTGAGAAATCTATGGGAGGACCTGAAAAGGAACGGCGTCCGTCAAAGATAGAACTGCACCCGTGCAGGAAACGGGAAAGGAGCTGAACGCGAATTGATTTTTCGGACAAAGCGCCTGCAGCTTCGAGAGCTGCAGCAATCCGACTTCTGCGACCTTGCAGAAATTCTGCAGGATTCTTTGGTAACGCACATGTACGCGCATGCTTTTACAGAAAAAGACGTGCAGGAGTGGCTGGATCGACAAAGAAAAAGATACCAGGAATCCGGATTCGGCCTATGGGCGATGATTCTGCAAGACACAGGCGCCATGATCGGCCAGGCCGGGCTAACGCTTCAGCCCTATAAAAATACCTGGATCCCGGAAATCGGATATCTGCTGAAAAAGGAATACCGGCGCCGCGGCTACGCCAAAGAAGCTGCGGCAGGCTGCAGAGATTATGCCTTCAGGCAGCTGAACTGCGGAAAGGTGTATTCCATTATTCGAGCGGACAACATACCGTCCATTCATGTTGCAGAAAAGATCGGCATGAAAAAAGAAGACGAGTTCGTTCCGCGATATTACGGCAGTGATGCGCTGCACTTTCTTTACTCGCTTGCAAAGACAGATTTTGAAGCGGCGCGCATAAAAATCAGAACCTACCGGCAGGAGGACTGCGAAGAAATTTCCCGTTTATTTTACGATACGGTTCATTCGGTAAACGCACGCGATTATACGGAAGCACAGCTGTTTGCCTGGGCCAACGGGACGCCGGATCTTGCAGCATGGAACGAATCCTTCCTTACGCACTACACTCTCGTTGCCACAGAAAACGAAAGCATCACCGGATTCGGCGACATCAGGCCGGACGGTTATCTGGACCGGCTGTATGTGCGAAAAGACCGGCAGGGCAGAGGGATTGCCGGAAGGCTCTGCGATTCACTCGAGCAGAAATTCCCAGTCCGCAAAATCATAACGCATGCATCCATAACTGCAAGGCCGTTTTTTGAAAGCAGAGGGTATCACATCATCCGGGAGCAGCAGGTAGAGCGAAACGGCATCCTGCTCACTAATTTTGTTATGGAAAAATATTTATAGCTTCTCCGGCATATTTTATTCGCCTCGGTGCAATATATATCACAGAGGTGAATTAAAATGTCTCCCAACACAAAAAAAAGGATCAAAATTTATTGCATTTCCATTTTGATTCCGCTTGCCGTAGGCGGCCTCTCAGCACTGCTGACCAGGAACGGGATGGAAAAATACGCCGCGCTTTCGCGGCCTCCCCTTTCTCCTCCGGCCATTCTGTTTCCGATCGTATGGGCCGTGCTTTATATCCTGATGGGGATCAGCGCAGCAAGGATTTTTGAAAATTCAAACGGACCGGAGCGAAAAAAGGCGCTCTGGCTCTATGCGGTACAGCTCATTTTCAACTTTTTCTGGAGCATTTTTTTCTTCGGCGCCGGGCTGCGGCTGCTGGCGCTCATCTGGCTCTTCCTTCTGCTGCTGATCGTAATTCTCATGTATTTTGCTTTTGATAAAATATCGCATGGCGCGGCTTATCTGCAGATTCCCTACGTGCTCTGGCTCTGTTTTGCAGCGTACCTCAATTTCGGCACGTGGTTTCTGAACCGCTGAGAAGCGCTTCCACGGCCTCCAGGGAAGGCAGCGCGGGGATTCCGCCCCGTTTCCGGATGCAGAGCGATGCGGCCGCATTTCCCCAGGCGGCAAAATCCGCCGCGTCCGTCACCGTAATTTCCTGCGGGGATTTTCCGCTTTTGACAAAGCGGTATAAAAACGCGCCCCAAAAGGAATCTCCTGCGCCCGTAGTATCCGTCGGTTTTTCTACGGGGAACGGCGGAATCTGTCTGGCTTGGCCCTGTGCCGACACCAGCGCGCCGCGGCCTCCAAGCGTCACCGCCACACAGGCCGCGCCGCCGTCATGCAGAATGCGGGCAGCCTCCTCCGGATCGTTTTTACCCGTGATCAGACTGATTTCTTCCTCCGAAATTTTAATGAGATCTGCGTAGCCTGCGATCAGCCGCATATATTTTACGGCCTCCTCCTCCCCTTTCCATAAAGAAGCCCTGTAATTGGGATCGTAGGAAACCGTTTTTCGTGTGCGCTTGGCGTAATCGAGGACAGACAGCACCGCGCTGCGGCATGGCTCGTCGGAAAGAGCCAGAGAGCCCGTATGAAGAATGCTCGTATGCTCCAGTACGGTATAGTTAATCTCGTCCGGCGACAGCAGAAGATCTGCGCCAGGCTTTCTCGCAAACGAAAACATTCGTTCTCCGTCAGGACGGAGCGCGACAAATGCCAAGGTCGTAAAAGCATCCTCAGTACCCACCAGGCCGTCCGTATTTACGCCGGCCCGTTCCAGCGTGCCGCGCAGGAACTCTCCGTGCATGTCCTTTCCGATTTTACCGAGAAACGCCGCAGAGCCTCCTAATTTTGAAACAGCAGCCGCTACATTTGCTACTGCGCCGCCGGGATTCTGTTCGAACAGACGCATTCCGTTTTCCGATACGCCGCATTCCGTAAAGTCGATCAATAATTCTCCAATTGCCGTAACATCAAACATGGATGATGCTCCTTTTTATATGATTTGCTGCGATTGTAGCGGATTCGCAGACCTCTGTCAACCGGAGCCGTGTCCGTTTACATCGCCGCGATTTCCTGTTATACTTTTCCATAATAACTATTATGGAGGAATCCTGTATGAAAATATACCGCAAACTTACCGAACTCATAGGCGCTACGCCGCTCCTGGAATTATACAGCCCCGAAAAAACCGGAAACGGCGCCGCCGTATACGGGAAAATGGAATGCTTTAATCCCGCAGGAAGCGTGAAGGACCGCGTCGCCCTGGCCTTGATCGAAGATGCGGAGCAGCGTGGAATTTTAAAGGAAGACTCTGTCATCATAGAGCCTACCAGCGGAAATACGGGCATCGGTTTGTGTGCGGTTGCTGCCGCAAAGGGGTACCGTACGATGATCGTAATGCCCGACACCATGAGTGTCGAACGGCGCAGGCTTATGGCCGCATATGGAGCTGAGATTGTATTGACCGACGGAGCGAAAGGGATGCAGGGAGCGATTGATAAAGCGGAGGAGCTCCGCAGCGCCATACCCGGCAGCTTTGTCGCCGGTCAGTTTACAAATCCAGCGAATCCCGCCGCGCACCGAGCGTCAACAGGGCCCGAAATCTGGAACGATACCGACGGGAAGGTCGATATTTTCGTTGCCGGTGTCGGCACCGGCGGTACGATTACCGGAGCCGGCGAATATTTGAAGGCCCAAAATCCTCAGATTAAAGTCGTTGCTGTAGAACCGGCCGAATCCTCCGTTTTGTCGGGCGGCGCCGCAGGCCCGCACAAAATTCAGGGAATCGGCGCAGGCTTTGTTCCGGAAATCCTGAACACCGCAATCTGCGACGAAATCATTCCCATATCCTCCAACGACGCATATGCGGAATGCCGCGCGCTTTGCCGGAAGCAGGGAATTTTCGTAGGCATTTCGTCCGGCGCCGCGGCGCTGGCTGCCCGCCGGATCGCACTCCGTCCCGAAAGCGCCGGTAAAATCATCGTTGCTCTTCTGCCGGATTCCGGCGAGCGTTATCTCTCTCTTCCGGATTTCTGCTGAAGGGGCTCCGGAATGCAATGCCATGTAAAAAAGCCGCCGCGGAATATTGCCGCGGCGGCCGCTTCTTTTTTTCTTTCAAAGCTCTTATTCTTCCCCGTCTGCTTCGGCGTCTTCTCCTTCGCCGCAGCTGCAGCCGCAGCCGCAGCAGTCCCCTTCACAGTCGTCAAGCCATTCGATTTTGATTTCCTCTTTACAATTCGGGCAGACAAGGACGTTGCGATCTTCCTCGATCACGGCTCTGTCAAGCTCGATTTCCGCTCCGCAGTTCGGACATTCCAGTTCAGCATATTCCAGCTCCTCCGGATTCTGCATTTCATGTTCCTTATAAATGCAGCCTTCTGCTTCGTCCAGGCGGTCCTCGATTTCATCTACCGCGTCAAGGATTTCATTCTGCGTGTCTTCCGCATCTTCTACAGAAACGGCAATATCGTCGATTACGTCGATGATCAGCTTCAGTAATTTACCCTCGCTTGTTTCCTCGTTTATTTTAAGACCGTCTGCGACGCCTCTCAAATAACTGACTCTTTCTGATAAATATCCCATCTCAATGTTCCTCCTTTTCCGAGCGGCCCCGGCTTGTCTGTCAGGCGCGCTCCATGTACTCCTCTGTTCTGGTATCAATCCGGATTTTGTCGCCTTTATTTACAAAAAGAGGCACGCGTACGGTCGCGCCCGTCTCCACGACAGCAGGCTTCGAAGCCCCGGTCGCCGTATCTCCCTTAAAGCCCGGCTCCGTGTCGATTACCTCAAGCTCCACGAAGATGGGCGGCTCGATCCCGAAAACATTTCCCTTAAAGGAAAGGATCTTACATACATCGTTTTCTTTGACAAACTTCAGGGAATCCCCCACCGTTTCAGCGCTGATCGGAATCAGCTCAAACGTTTCCAGATCCATAAAGTAATACAGATTGTCGTCCTGATAGCTGTACTGCATATCTTTTCTTTCAATATGCGCTTTCGGCAATTTATCGGAAGGGTTGAAGGATCGCTCGATCGTCGCCCCTGTTATAACGTTTTTGATTTTTGTCCGTACGAAAGCCGCGCCCTTGCCCGGCTTCACGTGCTGAAACTCTATGATTTGATAGACGTTTCCGTCCATTTCAAATGTAATCCCGTTTCTGAAATCTCCTGCAGAAATCATGTGTTAACCTCCAAAAATAAAATAACAATATTGATCGGTTTATTTTACATCATGATACAAAAAAAGACAACCATAATTTTTATCCTGCCAGCTCTTTCTTTATAAAATCAAATATTTTTGCGACATAATTATTGTATTTGCTGAATTAATATGTTATTATTGTTAAAATATTTTATCATACGAGGTGAAATCATGTTCAAGTGTCAATTTCCCGCCTTAAAATATGGGAAGCGACTTGCGATCCTGTTCCTTACCGCTGCACTTCTGCTGGGAGCATTCGCCTGCGGCGGGCCTGGTCCTCTGCAGACCGGCGTCATCGAGGACGAGGAAGAGCTGCATATCGAGGGCGAAATCATGTTTACGATCAGCAATGAAAGCGGCACAGCGTCCGAGGCGGCGGCTCCGAACGCGATTGCAAATGCTTTCATGCTGAAATATCCGAATGTTAAAATCATTATCGACGATGCAAACCGCACCACATACGCGACGCGGATTTCTACCGGAGAGATCGGCGACGTTTTCTGGTGCGATGCCAACGACGCCCATAACTATAAAAAGAATCATAACGCGCTGATGATGCTTGATTACTACAGAGATCGTCTGGGAATTGATACGCAAAATATATTTTCCGGCGCGCTTACCAGCGGCATGATCGACGGACGCCTTTATATGGTGCCGCGGAATATCGGCCAGCAGATATTAATCTATAACAAGGACGCCCTAAGAGAGGCGAATGTCGAAATTCCTTCGGGTGGAACCGCCATAGCATGGGAGGAATTTAAAGATATCTGCCGACGTCTGACGCTGGACGAAAACGGCACCTATACACAGGTGGGCGCAAGCTTTAAAATCTGGTGGGCTCCCGTGTGGCAGGCATTTGCGGAGGGATACGGCGGAACCTGGATCGATACAGTTCAGAAGAAAGTCAGCTTTGTCTCCGATGAAAACGTTATGAAAGGCATTAACGAAATCGTAGATGCCTGCAACGAGGGCTGGCTGAGAGGCGACAACATTAATTACACCGGTCAGAAGGGCCAGAGCTATTCCAAGCTTTCAGATCTGGATTACGTATTCCGGACCTTCGGTGACATGCAGTGGATCACAGCTTACGGAAATTCCTATGATAATGCCGATATTGATTGGGATTTCTGTTCCTTCCCTGCTTTTCCCACGCATAAGGTCGGAGCGGGTGCGACCGGCTATGTTGTTTATAACAGAACCAGAAATGTCGATACTGCGGCAGCGTTTGCGCTTTTCTTCCTGACAGAAGATGGCCAGCAGGCCTATCACAGTGCGACAGGCGGCAATGTTCCTCTATTAAAATCGCAGGCGTCGGCAGATTTCTGGCGCTTCGAGGGAACTCAGTGGGAGGGCAAGAATTTCGATGCCTTTGTTTCCTATCCCGAAGCGAACATTCCTGCTTCTGTTATCGTCAGAGCGCCTTCGGAAATTTCCGAAATTTTATCGAATGACAATCTGATCTCTGCGTTTGGCAGCATCATAAACGGCCAGAAAGATGTCCAGACCGTATTTGCCGATCTGGAAACGAGGTGCAACGAGACGTGGAGCAAATTAACGTATTAATACGTATAATTACATTTCCCCAGGAACGATAGATAAACGGCCGTCTTGGACACGGCCGTTTCATTTATATAAATTCAATTTCATTTCTTATAAAAAAGAATGTCTTCGAACATTCAAATGATTGCTACAAACAAGTATTGCGTCAAAATAAAAGATATGTTATGATTTATTTTGCCAATTAAAAAATATGAGGTGAAGGATTTATGTTGAAAAGTTCCTGGCAGGCTCGCGGGCTTGCAAAACGTATTATTATCATTTTGATCGTATCCGTTTTGCTGCTCAGCGCCGCAGCCTGCAACAGAAAAGGTCCGCCCCAAAGCGGTATTCTTGAGGACGATTATGATTTGACGATTGAAGGCGAGGTCGTATTCACCATCAGCAACGAGAGCGGCGCCGCTTCCGAGGCGGCGGCTCCCAAGGCTTTTGCAGATGCTTTTATGCGGAAATACCCCGGGGTAAAAGTAACCGTTGATGAAGCAAATCGAACTACATACGCCACGAGAATTTCGACGGGTGAGATCGGCGATGTTTTTTGGGTTGACGAAAACGACGCAAACAACTACAAGAAAAATCACAATGCAATATTAATGCTTGATTACTATATGGAGAAGCTGAACATTGACCGCCAGAATATTTACGCCGGGGCGCTTGTCGGCGGAATGATCGACGGACGGCTCTATATGGTTCCCCGGAATCTTGGACAGCAGGTCTTGATTTATAATAAAGACGCTCTGACGCAGGCAAATATAGAAATCCCATCGGGCGGAACCGCCATGACATGGGATGAGTTTAAGGACATCTGCAGACGGCTGACACTGTCGGAAAACGATACGTATACGCAGGTCGGCGCCGGGTTCAAGCTCTGGTGGTCCCCCGTATGGCAGGCCTTTGCCGAGGGCTGGGGCGGCCAGTGGGTTAATACCATTGAAAAGAGAGTTACGTTTGTATCCGATCCGAATGTCATGGCGGGAATCAATGAAATGTTCAACGCCTGCAACGAGGGGTGGATGAAGGATGACGTAATTCAATATACAGGTGCAAACGCAACCAGATATTCGCAAATTTCGGATCTGGACTACGTTTTTCGAACCTTCGGAGATATGCAGTGGATCACCAGATACGGCAACGCGTATGACAATGCAAATATCGCATGGGATTTCTGCCCCTTCCCCGCTTTTCCCACGCATAAGGTAGGTACCGGCGCAACGGGTTACGTCGTTTATAACAGAACCAGAAATCCGGATACTGCGGCGGCACTCGCCCTGTTTTTCCTCACGGAAGAAGGTCAGACGGCATATCACAGCACAAGCGGCGGAAATGTTCCTCTGCTGAAATCACTCTCAGAAGAAAGCTTCTGGAGAATGCCGGATACGGACTGGAGCGATAAGAATTTCGATGCCTTTGTCTCCTATCCCGATGCCAGTACCCCTGCAACGGTTATTACCAGAGCGCCATCCGAGATTGCGGAAATTCTCTCTGACGGAAATATGATCAATGCCTTCGGGCGGATTATTAACGGTACAGCAAGCGTAGAAGACGTCTTTGCCGATCTGGAAACGAGATGCAATGAGACGTGGTCGAAGCTGAATGAATATTAATTGTATAGAATAGCGATCGCAAAAAGGCGGCGCAGTCCGAAAATCGGATTGCGCCGCCTTTTTATCTTTCGAAATTGAACTTCCGAAGACCGGCAGGAATAAAAACAAATCAGAAAGAAAGCCCCTCGCTCTTGAGCAGGTTTTTCAAAGCGCCGCACGCGGCATCAAAGGATTCGTTATTATCCTTATATTGAAATTTTCCCGTTCCAAGCTGCGTATGATCGGACAAATTACCGTATCCATCAAAAATCGCCAGATGCGGTTCTATGGTAAGGCAAATCGGCCCTTCCCCTCGGCCTTCGTCGGCAGCGGCATCCCGGAGGATCGCTGCGATCTGTCCATCTCCGAAGCCAGCGGGAACAATGGCGCCGGTATTTTTCTCCGCATCCTTAATATGAAAATAGCGGATTCTCGTTTTCGTCAACCGGTACGCTTCCATAGGATCAACGTTTGCCTGGATATAATTGGCGGGATCCAAAATAGTCGAAAAGGATTCGCTCGGAAGGGCGTCCGTCAGAATTTTGACACATTCCGGCTGTTCTCCGAAAATTTCCTTTTCATTCTCGTGGCATAAACAAAGGCCACGTTTTTCGGCGCTTTCCGTCAGGACAGAAAGGCGTTTTAAGACGGGATCGGTATACGCTTCGGCATTCTTACCCTTCGGAATGAAAAAGCTGAAAATACGGATGCAATCTGTTCCGAGCAGCTCTGCCGCTTCCATTGCTTTTTCAAATCGTTTTTTGTGCGCTTCGAAGTCTTCTTCAATGGATATTTTTCCGATCGGCGAAGCAATCGCCGAAACGGAGATGCCGTGCGATACGAGAAGCGTGCTGATCCGCCGTAATTCCTCATGTTCAAGATCGATTACGCAGGTTCCGTCAATATTGCGGATTTCAATCATGCTGATCTGATTCCGCTCAAGCGCAGAAATCTGCTCTTCTATTCCGCTGCCTGCTTCATCTGCAAACGCTGAAAGCACAAACTGTTTCATATCAATATTTCCCTTTCAAAAACAGGAAGCTTCTCTCCAGCTCTGAAATCGGATCGTCAACAAAGTCAGAGTCCTGTTCAATCATGGCATATGGGATATCATTCTGAAGGCTCGCCGACAGGATATCGTTCCAATTCAGATTTCCGCTTCCGATGGAAGCAAAGCTCTGCTTCCAGTTCCTGATCGCCATGTCTTTATAATGCAGGACCTTGATTCGTTTTCCAAGCTTGTTAATATACTCAACCGGGGAAAGACCGCCATGCTGAAGCCAATAAACATCCAGAATAAAGAAAAATACTTCCGGATCCGACTCCTCAATCATGATATCAAACCACATCTTTCCGTCCGTCTTTTCCATTTCAAAGGAATGATTATGGTAATGGAACGTCATTCCGTTTTCCTTCAGGATGCGGCCCGCCTTGCTGAAGTCCTCGGCGAAGCGTTTGATGCCGTCTCTGCTTTTTTCATATTGCCCCGGCAGCGCGCCGATCCCGACATAATCGCATCCCAGCAGGCGATGCTCCTCGATGACGGCGGCCGTATCGTTTAAAATACGGTTCGGCGACGAATGCGTAATGATAATCTTCATTCCGACCTCGTCGCATATGGCTCGGATTTCCTTCGGCGGCAGATTGATTGCAGAAATCTGTACGTCACGATAGCCGATGTCATAAAGCTTATGTAATGTTTCTCTAAATTCCTCTGCCGTTTTGCAGAGATCCCGCACAGTATATAATTGTGCTCCAATTTTCATACTAAAAGTTCCTCCTTTATGAGAATTTTTTATTCAAAATGATTCCAAAGCCAGTTACAGCTCAGTTTCATCCATGCTTCCGCATCCTCATTTACAAGCGCGGCTCCCGTACGAGCCGTGGTGCGGTTGCTCATGGCAAGGCCATGATCCCCCTGTTCGAAAATGTGCATTTCAAAATCGATTCCGTTTTCGGCAAGCGCCTGGGCAAACAGCAAGGAATTGCATACGGAAACGCCGCTGTCAAGCCGCGTATGGAAGAGAAACGTAGGCGGCGTATGGGGCCCCACATGCTTTTCGCAGGAAACAAAATCCAGCATCCTTGCCAATTCCTCAGGCTTTCCCGCCTCTCTGAATCGATTAAGTAAATTTGCGATAGAATCCGTATGCGCATATTTCCCGGAAGTGATCACGGGATAGGCCAGGATCAGCGCGTCCGGACGGTTTTCTCCATTTGCGCAGCCGGAAAGACGCATAAGCTCCGGATCGTTCCAATGGACGCCCTGCATCGCGGCAAGATGACCTCCTGCCGAGAACCCGCAAACAGCCACTTTATTGGGATCCGCATGCCACCGCTCTGCGTTCTCGCGAATGATCCGAAGCGCTACGGAAAGATCCGTGTTCGGATTTGGATAAGACGCGTCAGGTCCGACAGAATATCTTAACACACCCGCATGAAAGCCGGCGGCAAGATAAGCAAATGCAATTGGATCTGCTTCCCGGTCGGAGGTTCCGACATATCCGCCTCCCGGGCATACCAGGACGAACGGCCGCAGATGCGACAAGGTGATTTCCGGGGATTCCTCCTGTATATAAACATCCAGCCGGTATTGCTCTTTTGCATTTACGTGAAATGTTTCTTTCTGCACAGGTGCAGGCTCCTTTCTGCATAAAGCATTCTCGCAAATAGTAAAAATCCGCAGCAGATGTTGAAATCTGTCTGCGGATAAAAGAATCAATCGATTATTCTGCTTTCGCGGTATTCATCGTATTCATCGCTTTGGTTATTCTCGATTTTTTGCGAGCGGCTGTGTTCTTCGGGATCAGGCCCTTTGCCGCTGCTTTGTCCAATCTAATACAAGCTTCCTTCACAACTGCGGCGGTATTCTCATTTTTCTCTGCAATTGCAAGCTTCGCTTTCTTTACGGATGTTCTGAGAGATGACTTGGCAGAAGCATTTCTGGCCGCTTTCTTCTCCGATACAAGCACTCGCTTCTTGGCTGATTTAATATTCGGCATTCAATTCACCTCCAAAAACCCATTTCCACGCTGCTTTCCGCAGCGCTTTTGCTATTCTATCACAGCAAAATGGAAATTGCAATAGCAAACGATCAATTTCCCAGGATAATTGCGAGAAATTTTGCCGGTTTTCCGTCCAGCGCCCGCATGCCATGGGGCATTTCAGAATTGAAATACAGGGAATCGCCCGGTTCCATAATAACCTCCTGGCCGTTTAAAAGAATCATCAGGCGGCCTTCCACACAATAATTGAACTCCTGTCCCTCATGCACATTTAAATGGATTTTCTCATCCTCGCTGCTGTTTACCGTAACCATGAACGGCTCCGCTTTTTTATTCGCAAAATTATACGCCAGATGCTGGTAAACATAATGCTCCACGCGTTCCACACGAATGCCTCTGTCCTTTTTGACAAAAGTAAAATTCTGAAGCATCGGCTGTCCCCCGGAAAGAAGATCCGCCATATCGACATGAAACAGCTTTGAAAATTCAAAGATAAAACTCATTGGAATGTCCGCTTCTCCGCTTTCATAAACTAAATATTCGGAAAGCGGGATTCCAAGCTCCTTTGCGGTGGCCTCCGGTGTTTTCTCCGCGATTTCTCTGAGATCCCTGAGTCTTGCCGCAATATCTGCGATCTGCTTATTCACACTGTCCATAAAAGCCACGTCCTTCCGATTTATTTAATATCTCTCCGGCAGAAATGGTCGAGCCCGACGGAGATCATACATACAAGAATTATTATAATATAAAAGACGGAAAATACAAGCGGCACGGAACCCGTCTCGGAAATTCCTCCGAACAGCATTCCTCCTATCGTTTCGGTGGACGACGAAGAATAAAAAATTTTTTCAAAAAAGCTCAGATTGCTGAACGGAAGGAATCGGATCAGATACCCATATCCGGCCAGATTTGAGACCAGCAAAAGATGCAGGAAGCTTCCGCCGAGATAAAGTCCCATAGAAACAGACACGGAAGCCGCCGTATTTTTCGTAACGATCGAAAGCGTATAGGCAAAGGTAGTAAAAACCAGAAACGGAACGATGCTGCACAGCGCCGAGAAAAACTGGTACAAAAAGTAATTCAGCGTTACCGGTTCTCCCGATACAAGAAAAATCTTTTCTCCAAAGGAGCGAAAGCCAAACAGCAGACCATTTGTGAGCGACGCTACCGCGTAGGTATACAAAACCAGCGCAAGCATCACTGCCAGCAGAGAAAGGTACTTTGCAAGATAAATTTTCCACCTTTTGACCGGGGCAATAATCAGCGATTTAATCGTGCCGGTAGACATCTCGTGGGACATCATGGAGCCTGCCAGGATGATAAGAATCACCACAGAGAAAACCATTCCAAGGCTGGAGGCCACCGTATAAGCGCCGCCTGCCGTCGTATTGTCCGGATCCTCCTGTAAAAATCCTTTTTGGATTTTTGCTTCCGTCAGCTTCAGATTTTTCTCAAGCACCGATCTGCGCTCCGGCGTAAGATTTCCGCCTCTTTCCAAGTCAACGTTATTCTGCAGAGACGCTTCTATGTTCGCTTTCTGATTCAGAAGCGATTCCGCATTCGATTTTTCCCGGTAGGAAGCGTATTCACCCGTAGGGCAAACTCCCAGGAGCGCATTATGATAAGAAATCGCCGCCTCTTTCTGGGCCTCGCTCATGGTCGGATCCTGTTCGATCCGTTCTATCTGATCCTGGATATATTGGCGGTAATCGTTTTGTTTCACTGCGGCCTCAAGCTCATTCAGCTGCTCCAGAAGCGCCTGATATTCCTCTGAGGAGGAAGAAACGCCGGAATACTCCATATCAAGGACAGACTGACGCACGGTTACCAGCTCTCCAAGGATCTCATACCGGTAAGAAAGGGTTCCAACATCCTGCTCCTTTGCATAATTGCCGTATATATCATAGTAAATATATTCCTGTTCCAAATTATACAGCTGTTCCCTAAGCCCGGACACCTCATTTGGCGAGAGCGTATCATCCGCAAGCGCTTCTTCGCATTCTTTGATCCGATTTTCCAGTTCTTCGGCGTATTTCAGATATTCGCCATAAGAAACGACATAGCTATCTTCTATGACGTCCTGATATTCCGTGCTCTTAATAAATGTGGAACAGCCGATCATTCCCACCGTCATAACGATTACAATAATATAGATCGAAACCTTTTTTCTGCTTTTAATGATCTCATTGTGAAACAGGGCGCCTAATTTATGCAATGGAAATCCCTCCTCCCGTAATTGCAATAAACGCGTCTTCCAGAGAATTTTCCATCTGGGAAATGCCAAATACGGCGATCCCGTTTTCAACCAGAAGGCGGTTGAAGTCCGGAATCTGATCTTTTCGGATCGTAAGCTGAACGGAGCGATCGTCCGTAAATTGGCCCCCGCCGTACAGCGCGTCTTTGCCAAAGAGCTCCGCCGCCAGTTCCGCAGCTTTCTCGATATTTTCCGGATTGACTTCGAAACGGTACGCTTCCTGCTTTGACGCCATGTGCAGGATATCCGCGATCGGTTTTACATCGAGTACGGCGCCGCGGTCGATGATGGCCACTCGGTCGCACATCAGCTCCATTTCCGCGAGCATATGGCTTGATACGAATACAGCCGTATTTTCTTCATGCGCCAAATTTTTTAAAATATCCCGCAGCTCTTTGATCCCCGCAGGATCCAGCCCGTTTGTAGGTTCGTCAAGGATCAAAAGGCGCGGCCTGTGTACAATCGCCTGTGCGAGTCCGATTCTCTGTTTCATGCCCAGAGAATACTTTTTCAGTTTTTCTCCCGCGCGGTTCTGCATTCCGACCAGCCGCACGACTTCTTGGATCCGTTCCTCAGTAACGCCGTCATGGAGACGCGCATACATGCGGAGATTTTCATAACCGGTCATTTCCTTATACAGCTCCGGATTTTCTACGATTCCTCCGACCAGGTTCATGGCTTTTTCATAATGCTTTTTCAGGTCCAGATCGCAGATGGATATTTCCCCGCTGTCCGGAAAAAGAAATCCCAGAATCATTTTGATCGTCGTTGTTTTCCCCGCGCCGTTCGGCCCGAGGAAGCCAAATATTTCTCCGCTGTACACATCAAACGACACGTCGCGGATGACAGGCCGCGAGCCAAAGCTTTTATTTAAATTTTTAACGCGCAGTACCGCTTCCATGCAGATCCCCCCTCAATATACAGAGCCGGCCGTCAAATCGTAGCCGCTGAAATTCTCCGAACGATAATTTAAATAATAAATTTTCAGTTCACCGTCTACTTCTTTAAAAGAAAAGCTGTAATATAAAGGCGCTCCATAGTCCTGCCCCTGCGCTTCCAAATTGGTTTTCCCGCTTATGCTGATCATACACGGCAGCGACAGAATGTTGTTATCAAATTCAGAAGAAAAAAGCTCAATCAGGGATACGTCGCACGTCCGATAGAAAACATTCGTCCGGTACTGGGAATAAATATTGTTTTCAATGTAATACTGATATGCGCTGTCGTCGGCAAAATAGTCCCGCATTTCAGGCTCCAGCAGCTCGATATAACCCTCATAATTTTCCATATACTCCTCGGGAATCACCTTCCACGCCGCATCCGCCGCAAGAAAATTTTTCAGCAGCCGTTCCGCATCCGTTTTCATGCGGTTTGCCTTCGCGGTAAGCAGTCCCAAGTAAACGGCAACCGCCAGCACCACGGCGGCCGTTAAAATCAGCCCTCTGTTGATTTTTTTCAATTTGTTCATCGCTTCGCGCTCCTTCCCCAAATCAGACGCACCACCGGTACGTCACAATTTAAGCTTTTTTCTGAGATTCGCCGGCAGAATCAGCGAAAAATCGCTGCTGTCCATCCCGCCGGTTTTCTTCATAGCGTAAAAATACACAACGATTCCTGCGGCCGCGGCCAATATGAGCGAGATCGTCTCCGTCACATAGGTGCCCGCAAATTTCCCGAGCAGGAAATCTGACAAAAGATATACGGGCATGCTACCGACCAGCATCAGGCCGCCGCAGATCATAGGAATCATCGTTAATCGGAACATCTTTATCCGTACTCCCCGCTTCCTGACAAGGCAGATATGATTCAGAATCAACGGAATAATATAAGAAACATATGTGGAAATAACCGCTCCATAAATATTCAGAGACGGAATTGCTATTAAAATATAATTCAATATGGCCTTTACCAAAACGCCGATTCCCATGAACAGCGTCGCGCTGAACAGCTCGTTGACGCTCTGCATAACGGAGCTCTGCAAATGGACGGTTCCCAGCAGCAGGATACTGAAGGACATATAGCTCAGCAGCTTCGCCCCCGAGCCCAGCCCCAGCATCACATAAAGCGGCTCCGCGTATACGCACATTGCAATGGACAGCGGGACAGCAATAATATAGCACAGCTTAAACGCATAATTCGCCTTTTGCCTCGTTTCTGCATATTTTTTCTGCGCATACAGTCCTGCGATTACGGGCAGCAGACTGATGCAAAGCGATGTAACCAGAGCCGTCGGGACATTCAAAAGCTGGCGCGTGACGCCCATCATGCCATGGAGCGTTCTGCTGTCATATTCACTGAGTCCCGCCGCCATCAGACGTCCCTTCATAATAGAGGTATCGATCATGTTCCCTCCGTATTGGATTCCAGAATTGATGGTAATCGGAAGACTGTAATATAGGATCAGCTTCAGGAGCTTTTCATTCGTCAGCTTCGGGACGCTGCGCAAATCCTCCCCCGCATGCAGCACGCGCTGATCCTGCTGATATTGTCCGTAATATTTTATCACGATAATAAGCGCCGCAGCAGCTCCGACCGCAGTGCCGATGGAGGCTCCGGCCACCGCCCATACGATGCCTCTGCTGCGCAGCCCCAGCACCAGTACAACGGAAACCGCAACATGGACGATCTGCTCCACTACCTGAGAAACGGCCGTAGGCGTCATGTTCTTCATCCCCTGCAGATATCCTCTGTACGCGGAAAGAAGAGAACAGATCAGGACCGTCGGCGCCAGCGTCAAAATTCCCATCCAGCTGTCTTCGTTATTCATATAGCGGGCGATTGGCTTCGCGAATATCGCCATAATTACGGAAAGAACGACGCCGAGCAGCACCATCAGCGTTCGTGCCATCCGGAAAGCCTGCTTCGCCTGCTTTCTGTTGCCCGTAGACGTAAGCTCCGTAACAAGCTTTGAAATAGCAACCGGAAGGCCTGCCGTCGTCAGCACATAGACAAAGGCAAAAACCTGGTTTGCCGAATAATATACGCTGTATCCTGCCTCTCCGCCGAGGATTTTATTGAGAAAAGGCACAAACAGCAGCGAAACTACTTTTACGGCAATATTCGCAGCCGACAATACTACGAAGCCCTTTCCGATAGATTGTTCTTTTGTATTTAACGAAGACAATATATCCACCCCCGACAGTCCCGTACATTCTATACTAATCTGCAAAATTAAGCAAGCAAGCCAGACGGAGATTTGCCAGAACGGCACGGCGGTTGTATAATAAAAAAATCAAATATAACAGAAATGGAAGGATTACCGTTATGGGCAAAAAAGTTGAGATTCTATCTGTTGGGACGGAGCTTTTAATGGGACAGATTGCAAACACAAACGCGCAGTATATCTCCCAAAGGCTGCCGGAGGTAGGTTTAGGCGTATTTTACCACAGCGTCGTGGGAGACAATCCGGAGCGGCTTACAGAATGCCTGCATCACGCGCTTTCAAGAAGCGACATCGTGATCACGACGGGAGGTCTGGGCCCGACGCAGGATGATCTTACAAAGCAGGTTGTGGCGGAAGCGCTGGGGCTAAAGCTTGTTCTGGACCAGAGAAGTGCGGAGGCTATAAAAAATTATTTTGCCGCCACCGGAAGAACGATGGTAGAAAGCAATCTGCGACAGGCGTATTTTCCGGAAAACAGCATGATTCTTGATAACGAAGAAGGCACGGCTCCCGGCTGTATTATTCAAAAGGACGGAAAAATCGTGATTCTTCTCCCAGGCCCGCCGAAGGAGCTGATCCCGATGTTTCACAAGCACATCCTCAAATTCTTTAAGGAGCGCAGCGAGGCGCCGCTGACCTCCAAATTTTTGAGAGTTGTCGGAATCGGAGAATCGCTTGTGGAGAAAAAGCTTCTCTCGCTTGTCGACGGTCAGGTAAACCCAACGATTGCAACCTATGCGAAGGACGGAATCGTTACAATCCGCGTTACGGCGCATGACGAGGGCGGAATTCCCGCTTCCCTGCTCGTTTCCGACACCTGCGGCAAAATTTCTTCTATATTAGGCGACGCGATCTATACGGATGAAAACGAGGATCTAGAATATACCGTCTGGAAGCTGCTCAAGCAGAACCGTCTTACCTTTTCCTGTGCGGAGTCCTGTACCGGAGGGATGCTCTCCGAGCTGATGACAGCCGTTCCCGGCGCTTCACAGGTTTTCAAATGCGCCGCGGTTACTTACAGCACGGATTCTAAGACAGAGCTAATCGGCGTCGATGCGGCTCTTATCGAGCAGTACGGCGTCGTAAGCAAGGAAACGGCGCTTGCCATGGTAAAGGGCATCGCGCAGCGCTCCGGCACCGACGTTGCGGTATCGATTACGGGATATGCCGGTCCGCGTACAGGGAACGAACCGGTCGGAAAGGTCTGCATCGGAGTTGTGGCCCCGGGCAGTCAAAACGTAAAAGAATTTCATTTCACCGGGAACCGCGACAGGATCCGCGTGCTCAGCGTTGTAAACGCTTTGGATATGGTCCGGCGCGCAATTCTCCATATCGAAAGCGGCGAATAAATGCCGTCTGGCAGATTTTTCATGGTATAAAAGCTTTCATTTTTTAGAACAATATTCCTTAATCGAAAGGAAGTGTTCTTTAAGATGAAAGCTATTATTATGGCCGGCGGCGAAGGAACGAGACTTAGGCCGATCACATGCAGGATGCCAAAGCCTGCCGTTCCGGTAAAAGACAAGCCTGTGATCCTTCATATTATCGGACTGCTCGAGCAGCACGGCATATACGATATCGCAATCACTCTGAAATACCTGCCCGGAGAGCTCAAAAAAATTGTAGAAAGCGCCATTTCCCGCGGTGAAATCAAAGCAGACATTCGGTTCTGTACGGAAACGTCGCCGCTCGGTACGGCCGGCAGCGTCAAAAACTGCATCTCCGAATGCTATGATAATTCGGAAGAGGATTTTCTGGTGATCAGCGGCGATGCGATCACGGATATAAATCTCCGTGAAATGATCGATTTTCATAAAAAGCAGGGAAAAATGGCTACAATCGCAGTAAAAGCCGTCGATATTCCGACAGAGTTCGGCGTGGTGCTTACCAACAAGGAAAATATGGTCACGGGCTTCATTGAAAAGCCCGTCTGGAGCGAAGCCGTAAGCAATATCGTAAATACCGGCATTTACATTGTCACAAGCAAGCTTATGGAATTTTGCCCCGATGAAGGCGCTTGCGATTTTGCGAAAGATGTTTTTGCGAAAATCCCCGACTTGAGCCACAATATTGCAGCCTTTCAGACAGAAGCCTATTGGTGCGATATCGGAGACATCCGCTCCTATCGCAGCGTCAATCTCCGAGGCGGCGGCTTCATCGGTGAAAACTGCAGCATTTCCGACGAGGCAGATATTCGAAACAGCGTAATCTGTCACGGCTGCAGTATTGGCGCCGGTTCTGTCATTTCCGACAGCGTTGTGATGCCGAATACGGTGATCGGGAAGCATTGTAAAATAACGGAATGCGTATTATGCTCTTCTGTCAGCATAGAAGACGCCGTGACGGCGGAAGATGCCGTCGTCGGAGAAAAGGCGACGATCGGACATTCCACTGTAATCAAAAAAGGAACAAAAATCTGGGACGGAGCCAACATTCTCCCGGAAAGCATGATTCATGGAGTGATCCGGGAATACGGCGGCTCCGCATCGAGCTATTCCCCCGAAATGGTATTGCGGTTAGGCCGTGCCTTCGGTACGTTTCTCGGGCAGCACGCCTCCGCGCTGATTTGTGCCGACGGCAGCGGAAGCAGCTGCATGATATCGGCCGGACTGCAGTCCGCGCTTGCATCCGTAGGGATCCAGGTAAAAGTCATAGAAACCGTCCCCATGCCGGTCATACGATGGATCTGCCGTTCCGGAATCTGCGACGGAGCCGTTTACGTTTCCGATAATGGAGAAAGTCATATTCACTTCCTGAACAAATTTGGTGATGATCTTTCCAAAAATGAACGGCGCAAGCTGAAATCCGTTTATGACCTGGAGGATTTTACACGTGTGGACAGAAACAGCATTCCCGTATTCGAAGAGCTCAGCAGCCCCGAAGATTATTATATTTCCGCGCTGCTCGACATCTTCAAATGTCCGCATAAAAATCTGAATTATATCGGCCGCCGTTTTACGAAAAGTCAGCGTTATGCAGCCGCAGCATATATTACCATAAAGCTGTTTCCCGACGCGCCGATCTTTCTGGCCGCTTCGGAATCGATGGCCGCGGAAAAAATTGCAGAAAAGTTCGACCGATATGTCATTCGCTGCGGCAGCAAAATCGGGGATATTATGTCCGAAATGGAAAAATTTATGCATATAGACGGCGTATATGCAGAATACCTGATGTTTTTCGATGACCTGGCATTCGATCTCGGGCTCTGCTGTATCGACGGATTCATCGCCGGAGAGCTCGATACGGAAATCGAAAATCTGATCCGGATTCCGTTGTACAGATCCGAAGCTCAGATCCCCTGCAAAAACGCAAATAAAGCTGATATTATAAGGAAATTTGTCAACAGTGACCTGGCGCGCAAGGGCTTCGAAATCAACGACGGAATCTGCATCCGCGATCAGGATTCGTCGGCCAGAATCTGCGCCGACGACGAGCGGCAGGCCTTCCACGTTTATGTAGAAAGCATGAGTGAAGAATACGGAAAAGATATCGCTGGAGAGATCCTCAGGACACTGGAAAATTTATTGACTTAATCCTCGAAGAGACTTATAATTAAGGAGCTGATGTATTTATTACTGATCGTTTGCAGATACTTGGAGGATGACATTTTATGAAGAAAAGCTTATTCCCGGTAATCAAAGTCTTTGGAACGCTTTGTGCTGCGGCAGCATTGATGTTCGCGCTCTCTTCCTGCCAGGAAGAGGAAGAACCGTCCGCCACAGCGGCTCCGTCTACTCCGACTCCGGTGCAAAGCACGTTCAAGCCGGTTGTCGATATCATTTATGACGAAAATGAATTTCAAATCGTAGACACGACAATTGTGGAATATATCGGTGACGGCGGAGACGTCAAAATTCCGGAAAAAGTCACCGCAATCGGCGATATGGCGTTCAGCGGCCGGTCCGACGTAACTTCCGTCGAATTTACGAAAGACGTTGTTTCCATCGGCGAGAAAGCTTTTGAAAACTGCACGGGCCTTACCGGCGTTTTCACGCCGCCTTCCAACCTGGCATATATCGGAGACTCTGCGTTCGCCGGCTGTACCGGGATTACGGAGGTGGAACTCCAAAACAAACCCATGACGGTCGGAACCCATATTTTTGAAGGATGCACATCGCTTCAGAAGGTTATCATTCCGAAAACAATGGGAACGATTCCCGATTACACATTTTACGGCTGCAGTTCACTAACCGACGTTACGATTGATAACGATATTACGGCAATCGGAGACCATGCATTCGACGGCTGTACAAGCCTCGCCGCGTTCAAGTTCCCCACGAAAACGACATCGGTCGGCGATTATGCGTTTAAGGACTGTACCGCTCTTTCCGATATCACGTTTGAAAGAGCCCTCGAAAGCATCGGTTATTTGACGTTCAACGATACCGCATGGTTTAAAGCGAAGATAGAAGCGCAGAAATCGGCCGCGCCTGCGGAGGAGACGCAGGAAGTCAACAAGGACGAAAACAAATATGTAATCGTAGGACGCGACATCATTATTTACTATATCGAAAGCAGCTCGGACGGAAATAACATTACTCTGAATATTCCGGAGAAGGCTTACGGAATTGCCGACGGCGCTTTCGATCACTGCATTGACAAAATTTCGGCGGTAAACTTTACGGCCGGCAGCAATATGGTCACCATCGGCGAGGGCGCTTTCAAGAACGCCGTAAGACTGAGCCGATTTGATTTACCGTCCAAGGTTACGGTCATCAACGACGAAGTATTCAGCGGCTGTACGAATCTGACGACGTTCACCGTTTCCAGCATGCTGACGTCGATCGGCAACGAGGCTTTTTATAATTGTGCGAGCTTAACGTCCATATATCTTCCCGATGACATTACGACGATCGGAGACTCTGCGTTTCAGGGCTGCCGTTCGCTTACAAGCGTTACACTGCCGGACAATATTACGGATTTGGGCGATTACGCTTTTAAAGACTGCGAGAGCGCAGAGGAATTCATCATTCCGCTGAAGCTTGCCAACGTCGGTGTGCAGGCGTTCGACAATACAAAATGGTATGCCGATCTCAGCGTTTACGAGGAAGCTCCTACGGAAAATCAATTTCATATTTACGGAGACGGCATTCTGATCAAAGCGGATATCGTTGATAATACCAATATCGTAATTCCGGAAAACGTCAAATCCATCGCCGCTTTCACGTTTACCGATTGGGGCCAGATCGATGATCGCGAGTTTTACAATTCAAAGCTTCCGAAAAGCATCACCATCCCCGACGGAGTGACTTCTATAGGAGATTACGCGTTCTATTTCTGCGAAAATCTGGAAACTATCTTCATCTCAGATACTGTTACAAATATCGGAGAGAAGGCGTTCTATGGCTGTAAAAACCTGAAGGTTATTAATATTCCCAATAATATTACGGAAATTAAAGATTATACCTTCTACGGCTGCAGCTCTCTGGCTGCAATCATACTCCCCTCTAATCTTACAGCAATCGGGAAATATGCGTTCTACGATTGTTATGAACTGGAGGAAATCAATATTCCGTCTTCCGTTTCTTCCATCGGCGAATTTGCGTTCACCAATACGAATTGGTTCCATTATAATACGGACAGCGAATTCATTGTGGGAGATGGAATTCTGCTGAAGGTAACTCCCGTATCCCAGAATATTGTGCTTTCTTCTTCCATCAGATCCATTGTCGGCGGCGCCTTTGAATCTGCCGGTATCGAGCAGCTCACCTTGCCGGCTTCTGTGACCGCTATTCCGGATTATGCCTTTTCTGGATGTACTAATCTGTCGGAAGTCACATTCCGCGGGACAATTACGTCTGTTGGCAGCCGTGCCTTCAACGGATGTACAAAGCTGGAAAGCGTTTCGATTCCTGCCGGAGCGACGGTAGCCGACGACGCATATGTAAATTCCGGTTTAGATCAATAACTGAATAAAAAACGAAAAAGAAGCGGCGTCAGGCCGCTTCTTTTATTATTCCCGCATTTTCATGCATGTCGCTTGTCATACTGTTATACATCGTATCAATCATCGACATTGCAAATATTCCGTAGCCAATCTGAGGATCATTGATCATAACATGCGTTACCGCTCCGGCGAATTTACCGTCTTGTATGATCGGGCTTCCGGACATCCCCTGTACGATTCCGCCCGTTACGCTTAAAAGCCTTTTATCTACGATTTTGATATTAAAGCTTTTGGTCCCGTCGCTGCTGCCTTTGTTGATCTGCGTAATTTCGATATCATATTGCGTCAGCTTTCCGTCGATGGCAGAAGTCATAATATAAGCGCTTCCCTTATGGATTTCCGAGTTGTTTGCAACAGCAAGTCTGCAGAATTCTGTAGAAGCGTCAAGGAACGTTCCTTCTTCAAGGGATCCGTAAATGCCCGTTTCGCAGTTTACGGATACGTTTCCGATCACATCGCTGGATTCGTTAAAATAGCCCCTCAGTTCTCCGGGTGTGCCGGCAACGCCTTTTTTTATGCCCGTAATTTCCGCTTTTTGAAGCGAACCGCCGGATATCTCATACTTGGTGCCGTTATCCGTGATTGCATGGCCCAACGCGCCGTACATGTGACATTCTCCACTGTAAAATGTCAAAGTACCAATCCCGGCGGCCGTATCCTTTGCCCAGATACCCATTCTATAATGTTTCGTTTCACTGTCACGGCAAAGCCGGATCGTTTTTTCCGACCGTCCTTCGCTGTTTTCTATCGTTACTTTCGCAGAAGACGTGCTGAGCTTGTCAAGCACCGCCTGCATATCGTCCACCGAATTAACGGGGATCCCGTTAATCGCTATTATTCTGTCACCTTCCGAGAACCCGGAATCTTTTGCAGGAGAAGCATACGAATTGTCATCCGTCATAAAGCCCATAAATCCCGTTATGATAACGCCGTGGGACTTCAGCCTGATTCCGACGGGTGTACCGCAAACCACCACATATAAAGGCTTATCACCGCTGCCGGCGCGGCTGCTCTGCGCAGTAACACCGGAATTGCCGAAAAGGCATACAGCAAGAAAAATAATTACAACAGCCCTGATCTTTTGAGGTGTTTTCATGATTTGACCTCCCTTACAAAATTTTGAGAATGCAGCGCGCTTTTCCGCCGCACGCTCTGTATTGTAAGTTGTCCGCAAAGCTGTTTTTATATACTGTTACAAAATTCAATTAGTCCGGAATTTGGCAACGAGTTCTCTTGCATGCACCGCCGTGATTTCCGATTCAGCATCTCCGTCTAAAAGCCGTGAAATCTCGCGGATTTTCGCTTCTTCGTCCAGCGCTTCGACTGTCGTATGCGTAGAAGTTCCGTCAAAGCTTTTCCGAATATATATATTATGATCTGCTGCCGCCGCAATTTGCGCATGATGCGTGACACAAATTACCTGGTGATTTTTGGAAATTGATTTCAGCTTCTGCGCTACGCTTTTGGCCGCCTTTCCGCTGATGCCCGTGTCGATTTCGTCAAAAATCAAAGTGGAAATTCGATCGGCATCTGCAAGAATCGTCTTGATTGCAAGCATAATTCGGGAAAGCTCGCCTCCGGAAGCGACTTTTGCGAGCGGCTTCAGCGGTTCTCCGGGATTCGCGGAAATTAAAAATTCCACGGTATCCAAGCCTTCCTTCGTATAATTATAATACCCATTTTTATCTTTTTCATCATGAAAAAGAATTTCAGCCGAAAATTTCGCCTGATTCATTTCCAGACTTTCCAGCTCCGCCATAACCTGCTCGCTGAGCCGTTTTGCCGCTTTAACACGAGTAAAATTCAAATCCTCACACAAAGCGTGAAGCGCTTCGTTTCGTTCCGCAAGCTGTTTGAGAATTTTGTTGACCGTTTCCTCCCCTGCAAGCAGCTCGTCCAGCAGTTTCTGCGTATCGGCGGCATATTGAAGGATCTCTTCTATGGTAGAGCCGTATTTCCGCTTCAGTTTATCAATGGTATGAATACGCTCCTGCGTTTCTTCCAGCTCGTTTTTATCAAAGGTGACACCGTCCGCACAGGTACGCAGATCTGCCGCAATGTCTTCAAGCAAATACGAAACTTCATCGATCCGAGATAAAAGCTCCTGATATTCGCCGGCATATCCGGCAATCGTTGACAAATAAGATCTGACGGCGCCCAGCTGATCCGATACGGAAGGATCGCTTCCATATTCCCCGCCGTTCAAAATCATTCTGGAGGCTTCCAGGGCTTCCGTAATTTTTTCACTGTTTGCGAGCACGGCCCGTTTCTCATTCAGCGCCTCATCCTCCCCTACGGAAAGACCGGCTCCTTCGATTTCTTCGATCTGATAGGTATAGAGATCTGCAAGGCGTTCGCGCTCCTTCGGATCTCCGGAATACTTTTCCAGGGAACGATATCGTTCCTTGAATTCTCTTAAATCAATGTGATAGGTGTGCTTTAAGGCTTCGATTTCCGTACCGCCATATGCATCCAAAAGCTTGATATGCGTTTCGGCTTTCGCCAAAGATTGGTTTTCGTTCTGCCCATGAATATCGATCAAAAGCGTTCCCAGCTGTCTCAATGTAGATACGGCGGCGAGCCTGCCGTTGATTCGGCATACGTTTCTTCCCGAGGCAGAAAGCTCTCTTTGCAGAATCAGCGTATGATCCTCTTCCTCTTCCATTCCGATTTCACTTAAAAAAGATGATACTTCAGGATCGTCGATGAAAAACACACCCTCCGTATAGGCCGATTCGCAGCCCGTTCGAATCAGCTCCTTCGAAGTTCTGAAGCCAAGCATACATTGGATGGAATCGATCAGAATCGATTTCCCAGCGCCGGTTTCACCGGTCAGGCAATTCATTCCATCCGTAAAATCTACGGTCAACTCATCAATCAACGCGATATTCCGGATGCGCAGCTGCATCAGCATCAGGTTCACCTCCCGATTATCATTTTGCAAACCCCTTCAGCGTCAAGACTACGTCTTCTGCACAGGCGTCCGTACGGCATACAATCAAAAGCGCATCGTCACCCGCAATGGTTCCGAGCGTTTCGGACAGCTTCAGGGAATCGATTGCGGAAGCGACAGCCTGGGCCATTCCCGGCAGCGTCTTGATTAGCACCAGATTATTCACAGAATCAGCAGAAACAAAACCGTGCGTAAAGACGGGCATAAGCTGCTCTGGAATCGTAAGAGCCTGTCCTGCAAGCGGCGCATATTTTGTTTTACGGCTTTTTGCGGCAACCTTCACAAGCTTCAGCTCCTTGATGTCGCGGGAAACGGTTGCCTGCGTGACATGAAAGCCTCTCTCAGCCAATCGTTCGATCAGCTCCTCCTGTGTCTCGATTTCTCCAGACGCTATGATCTCCAAGATCGCGCTCTGCCTCTTATTCTTCATTGTGAATCCGCGCTCTCCTTTCCGAAGTCTTTCTGCGAAGCGCCTCATAAAAATTAGGCGGATCGATCCGGATGATCCGGAGCTTATCCGCTCCCCTTTCGCATACTACTTTTGCGTCGGGGGCAATCTGCATGCTTGCATAGCCGTCGGCCGTCACATACATCTGGCGGTGCGGCCTGCAAAGGCGCATTTCTATCTTACTCGTGCTTCTGGCGATAATGGAACGACCGTCCGTATAATGTGCACAAATTGGCGTGATCACGATCACATCATTCCCCGGCTCCACAATCGGCCCTCCGGCGGAAAGCGAATATGCCGTAGATCCGGTCTGAGTGGAAACGATAATTCCGTCGCAAGGATAGGTATCCACAAACGCGCCGTTGATGTATAAGTCAATATATGCAACCTTGGAAAGCGTTCCGCGTGAAAGGACGCAATCGTTGATCGCCGATTTTTCAAACACGTTTTTCTCTCCGTCATTTACTGTAATGCGAAGCGTCATTCTTTCTTCAATGACATATTCGCCCTTCACAAGGCGCAGTACAGTCTTTTCCAGATCATTTTTCTCAAATTCCGTCAGCAGACCGAGCGTTCCCAGATGAAAGCCGAGTACGGGGAGCTCGCGGAGAATTGCAATTGCGGCGGTTTTCAGAAAGGTTCCGTCTCCGCCGATGCTGATCAGAAGGTCGGCGGAAGCCGCGGCGGAATCCTGGCGATAATCCGCGCTGTCAATCACGTTCCAGATCTCTCTTCCTGCCGATTCACGTCTGCTGATTTCCACAATCGCTTCGGTCAGAAGCTTCACGTAATGAACGCTTTCTTTTTTATTTTTATTGTATAAAAGACCAACTGTCATGACGCACCGCCGAAAAACATTTTATGCATGCATTATACATCAATTTTCAAGGTTCGTCTACAGACGCAGAAATATTCCGTATTCCCATCGCCCCCTTTTATCGGGGAAGAACAGATGCCCGTCACGGCAAAGCCTGAGCGTGCAATGAACTCTGCCGTTTCCTCTGCCGCCCTTCGTGCCGTTTCAGAATCTTTGACGATTCCTTTTTTATTTAAGTTTTTCCTTCCGACCTCAAACTGCGGCTTTATGAGGCAGACCGCAGTGCCGCCTTCTTTCAGGAGTCTGTAAATATGCGGAATAATGAGCCGAATCGAGATAAAGGATACGTCCGCGCAGGCAATATCGTATGTTCCCTCTCCGATTTTGAAGTCTCGAATATCCGTATCCTCATAAACCGCCGTTCTGACATCCTGCCGTATTTTTTCTGCAAGCTGTCCGTGCCCAACGTCAACACACGCAACGTGAGAAGCGCCGCTTTGCAGCAATACGTCCGCGAAGCCTCCCGTAGAAGCTCCGATATCGATTGCGGTCATATTATGCACATTTATTGTATATTTATCCAGAACATACGCCAGTTTCAATGCGCCTCTGCCAACATATGGCACCGGATCCGCGTCACAGGCAACCGTATCCGATTCCGGGAAAATTTCACAAGACGGTTTCGTAATGATTTTTCCATTCACCCGGACGCAGCCCTCTTTTACCGCACGGACCGCACGGACTCTGCTGTCGTAAAGATGCTGCTGTGCAAGATATAGGTCTAGTCTCATACTCTCTGCTCTTTCCGCAAAAGCTCTGTGCCGCGCAGGATTCGCGCCGCGATCCCCTCAGGATCCATTCCGGCCTTCTGATATAATTCCGCAACGCTTCCGTGGTCCAGCGGCTCCGCAGGGACGCCGATCGCCTCAAAATGCAGAGCGATGCCTTGGGATTCTAAAAGCATTGCAATGCGGGAACCAAAGCCCGCATCCGTCACGCCGTCCTCCGCAGAATAAATCGCATCCGGCTTCCGATCCGCAATACACTTTAAAATTCCTGCTTCATCAAGCGGCTTCAGAAATCGAGCATGAAAAATCGTTACGTTACACTGTTTTCTGACAAGCTGCGCGGCACGGATGCATTGATCCGTGATCTGGCCCAGAGAAACAATCAAAACGTTGGCCTGCGCCGTATTCTCCTGCGTTTCAAATAATACCGCGCCCTTTCCGTAAATCACGGGATTTCTAAGAACCGCCTGCAAATCTCCGGAGAAACGGTCCTGCGCCGGATAGCGGATTACAAAGGGACCCGCCGGAAAAGAGCCGGCGGAAATCCGCAGCATCTCGCGCAGCTCCTCGGCGCAGCATGGGGCACAAACAGATAGATTCGGGATGGAATTCAAATATGCGATATCATAAACCCCGTGATGCGTTCTCCCGTCTCGTCCCGAGATTCCCGCCCGGTCCAATACGATCACAACGCGCAGCTTCTGGAGCGCGCAGTCATGCAGCAGCTGATCATAGGCTCTTTGCATAAAGGTCGAATAGATTGCCACGTACGGTTTGATTCCTGCCGCGGCCATTCCTGCGGCCATTGTCACCGCATGCTCTTCTGCAATCCCGACGTCGAAAAAGCGTCCCGGATAGCGTTTTCCGAATGTTTCCAGGCCCGTCCCGGAAGGCATCGCCGCCGTGACGGCTACAATGTCGGGATCCTGTTCTGCCAAAAGGCTCAGCTCCTCCGCCATCACTGCGGAGTAGCTTTGTCCCTTTCCCGCCTGATCCGAACGTGCGGACACACCGTGGTAAAAGCTTGGGTTTGCTTCGGCGTTCGCATAGCCGTGTCCTTTTTGCGTAATCACGTGCAGCAGCACGGGGCAATTCATATAAAACGCTTTGTTGAGAGCCTTTTCTATTTCCGGAATATTGTGCCCATCGACCGGTCCGATATATTTGACGCCGAGCGCTTCAAACCATTCTCCGGGGATGGCAAGCAGACGGAAGGCCGCTTTTAAGAGCTGGATTTTGCGAACGAGAAAATTTCCGATCAGCGGGATTTTTCCGATGATCCGTTTCACGTTTTTCTTAATTCTGATGTAGGATTTACCGGTGCGTATTTTTCCAAGATATTTTGAAATACTGCCGACATTTCGAGAAATCGACATGCCGTTGTCATTCAATATGAATACGACGCTGCTGAACATCCTTCCCGCATCGTTCAGGGCTTCGTAGACCATGCCGTTTGTAAATGCTCCGTCTCCGATTACAGCGGCCACCCGATATTTCTCTCCTTTAATATCCCGTGCGCGCGCCATGCCGACTGCTGCGGATACGGAAGTGGAGCTGTGTCCCGTATCGAAGCAGTCCGCTTCACTTTCCTCGCGCTTTGGGAATCCGCTGATCCCGTCCAATTCCCGAAGCGTGTCGAATTCTGCGTTTCTTCCGGTTAAAATTTTGTGCACATAGGACTGGTGTCCGACGTCCCAAATGACTTTATCACGGAAGGGATCCAAAACACTGTAAAGCGCAATCGTCAGCTCGGTCACACCAAGATTCGAGGCCAGATGTCCGCCGTTTTTTAAAATGACGGAAACAAGACGGCTCCGGATTTCCTCAGCGAGCAGCTTTTTTTCTTTTTGCGTGAGTTTTTTAAGGTCTTCCGGAGAATGAATCCGTTCCAGCATCAATACGTTCGCTCCAAAAGAAAAAATGCAAGCTCTTTCAAAAAGGCGCATGCGTCCTGCGCCTGAGCTCCCGTTTGCAGGCTGATGAGCTGGTCGCAGGCGGCAAGAGCCCGGTTCGTAAGATCTTCCAGAAGCGTTTTGCTCCGCTGTATTCCGTAAAGCGTGACAAAGGTCGTCTTTCCGTCTTTTGCATCACTGCCTGTCGCTTTTCCCAAAACGCTGATATCGCCTTCAACGTCCAGAATATCGTCCTTGATCTGGAAGGCAAGGCCGATCGTATCCGCATATTCCAGCAGCAGCGCTGCAGACCTCGTCTCTTCTGCGCCAGCGACGGCGGCTGCCGCAAGAACAGGAGCCCGGAGCAGCGCTCCCGTTTTTCTTTCGCAGAGATAACGCAGCTCGCTTTCAGAAATAGCACGCGTTTCTGCGTCCAGATCCACGATCTGTCCGCCGATCATGCCCTCCGTTCCTGCGCTGAGCGCGATATGGCGGATCGCTCTCAAGCCGCGCTTCGGATCTTCCAGTGCCAGCGCTCCTTCCGCCGCGATTTCAAATGCCATCGTCAGCAGCGCATCCCCGGCAAGAATGGCCGTGGCCTCTCCAAACTTCTTATGGCAGGAATATCGGCCTCTCCGGTAATCATCGTCGTCCATGGCCGGCAGGTCGTCATGGATCAGCGAATAGGTATGTATCATTTCAATAGCGCAGGCAAAAGGCAGAATACGCGCTTCTTGCTCCCCCAATACCTGTCCCGCAGCAAGCGCCAGTACAGGGCGGATCCGTTTGCCGCCGGCAAGAAGACTGTAGCGCATCGCCTCGTATACGATTCCCTGCAAATTGTCCTTTTGACTGACTTTACTGTCCAGATAGGCGTTTATCAAATCCGCCTTTTGATGCAGGACATCTGAAAACCTGTTATTCATGCTGATCATCCGCTTCCATTGTAATTGTTTCGATTTTTTTCCGATAACCATCCAGCTTTGCCTGACAATATTTGACAAGTTCGGCGGCTTTTTCAAATTGTGTTATGGATTCCTCCAAAGGCAGATTTCCCGCTTCCATGTTCTGTATAATTTGCTCGATCTTTTCTCTGGCCTCTTCAAAGGTCATTTCCTTTTCCATTCGTTCCGCCTCCTTATGTTTCTGCTTTTATGTTCTCTCGGATCGCGCCGAAGCGTCCATTTGCAGTCTGTATCCCGATCCGTTCTCCCTCCGCGACCTGGCTTGCCCCCGTAACGGCCGTTCCGTTTTCCTTATAGACGATACTGTAGCCGCGTTTCAGGACGGCATTCGGATCCAGAGCCGATAGATGTGAGGAAAGACTTGTAATTCTTTCCTGATTTTCCAGAATACTGCGGCTCATTCGCTCCTCTGCGCGCGCATAGTCCCGATCCAGCGAAATACTCTCATTATCGATCCGCTCAAAAGGTTTTGCCAGAGAGCGGCTGCTTTTCAGACGATCCAGCTCCATCTGCTTGATATGACAATTGGTAAGGGGAATGGAGGCAATTTTACTTCTGTAGCCTTCCACCCGCTCGCGCAGCTCCTGAAGAACCGGAACCGCCAGCTCCGCCGCGGCGGAAGGCGTCGGCGCCCGTAAATCGGCGGCGAAATCAGTCAGCGTATAATCCGTCTCATGGCCCACGGCAGAGATTACAGGCACGCCGCAGGCTGCGACGGCGCGGACGGTAGCCTCCTCATTGAATGCCCACAAATCCTCGATAGAACCGCCGCCGCGGCCCACAATGACTACATCACAGCATTTCGTCCTGCTGATATATTGAAGGGCACGTACGATTTCCGGAGATGCATTCTCCCCCTGCACAGATACGGGGAACAGCTTCAGATTCATTGTTGGAAAACGTCTTCCGATCACGTTTTGAATATCCCGGATTACAGCGCCTGATGCAGAAGTAACGACACCGACGCACGAGGGCAGCTTCGGAATCTCGCGTTTTTTTGCAGGATCAAACAGTCCCTCCTGCTCCAGCCTGCTCTTAAGAGCTTCATACGCCATGTACAGAGTTCCTACGCCGTCGGGCTGCATCCGTTCCGTATAAAGCTGATAAACGCCGTCCCGTTCGTATACGGAAATGCTGCCATAGGCCAGCACGCGCATTCCGTCGCTCGGAATGAATTTCAGACCCGTTGCGATACGGCTGGAGAACATCACACATTTGAGCACTCCGCCGGCGTCCTTCAGGCTGAAATACGCATGACCAGAGCTGTATTTTTTGAAATTAGAGAGCTCGCCGCTGACACAAATCCCTGACAAATTATAATCGGATGTAATGAGAGCCTTAATATATTGATTAACATTCGACACCGTAAAAACTTGTTTGGCATCAGGCACGCGATTCACTGTAAATACTCCCCAAAATACCGTTTATAAAGCTTCCTGCGTCTTCGTGGCTGTATTTTTTCGCCAGCTCCACGGCTTCGTTGATCGAAACGCTCGCCGGAATATCCTCCCGATACAGGATTTCAAAAATGGCCACTCTCATGATCGCCAAATCGATGCGCGACATCCTGTCAATTGTCCAATCCTTTGAATTCTTAATAATATATTGATCAATTGACGGCGCCTCTTTCAGAACGCCCTCTAAAATGCTGCTGATATATACTTTATCCAGTTCGCCGCAATCTTCTTCCGGCGCGCATTCAAAATATGCCTCGATCATCTGCGCGCAGTCCGGTGCGCAGGCTTTTTCGGCAACGGCGGTGCCGGAGCCCGCAACGCCAAGCCGGCTGTCGGTGAACATATTCTGAAAAATAATTTTTACTGCCGCTTCTCTCGAATCGCGTCTACTCATAATTTCGGTTCTCCTAAAGGCGTTCGTTATCTGTAAGATCCCGGCGGCAAGATTTTATCCAAAAGATTTTTCAGGAACATTTTGTCCTTCTGCAGCTGCTTTCCAAGCAGAAAACCAGCGATCACACAAAGGGCGATAAAAAGCGTCTGAAGAATCCCCAGCTTCACAAAGGAAAATCCGATGATCAAACCGATCAGTGCGCCGTTTATTGCATAAAAATGCTGTCTGTAAAATTTGTATATTCTTCTCAGCATACCTTATTCCTCCGTTTTCGTGGCGGCATATACTCCGTCTACGCTTACGTCGACCAAAGCGACACCTATTTCCATCGTACTTTCTACCGACTCTTTAATTCTTTCCTGTACGCTTTTGCAGAGATTTGGAACATGCACGTCAGGAAAGACAGACAAACGCACGTTGATTTCTACGCCGCGTTTCGTGAATTTTACTTTTGATTTCGCATCCTTAACACCATTGAAGCGTTTAGACAAGCCAAGAGCGATATTTTCTATGGAATTTGCAGAGATACGGATCATTCCCGTTTCGTTGTTCGTGCAATAATAGCTGTTCGACCGTTTCCCTTTAATCCCCGAGGTCAGAACGGCAATGTTCAGCGCCAGGAAAACGATTCCAAATACAAAAAGCATCGCGTCGTACTGATTGGAACGGTAAAACGTCACATCGATATAATCCAGTACCGCCGCCATGATCGTTTTGTCCGAAAACGGGGAAAGCATTATAATTCCACAGAGAATCGTCGATATAAAGGCATAGACGGCGACCAGTATCCTGTAAAATATATTCATTCCTTATCACTCTCGCTTTCATTTATTATGTTGTCGCTCTCGCTGTAATCTACGCCCTGTATGTGAATATTCACAGCATCTACGGAAATTCCGGACAGCGATTCGATCGTAGCCTTTACATTTTCCTGTATTTCATAGGCAAGGTCGGGAATTCGGTATCCATATTTCACAACGACGTATAAATCGACCGTTGTCACATCGTTTTTGGTAACAACCTTTACGCCCTTGGAAAGATTTCTGCGTCCGAATACCTCGGCGATTCCGCCGGCAAAGCCGCCGCTCATGCTGGCGACGCCCTTGACCTCCGAGGCGGCAACTCCGGCCATTACCGCAATCGCCTCATCGGTGATCATCATGTTATCGCTGTCTTCGAACAGATCGGACATATCGTCTTCTACGTCCTGCGTACTCTGCACGTCGTTTTCGGCCTCCGGGAGCTTTTGCTCCGGCTCTTCCTTTTGATTCCTATCGCCGCTTGGCATCGGACAACCTCCCAACTACGGTGCCATTTTACACGAATCTTCGTAAAACATCAAGAAAGGTTCGCTTTATTCGATCATGCTTTCGTCCCAGCCGGCAGGCTTTTCCAGATCCAGCAGATAAACAGCGGAAGCCGCTATGTTGGAAAGGCCGAATTTTCCGTCTTTCACTTTATATTTTCCGCGGTTTTCCGTATTATCGTAGAAAATGCAGGGAACAGGATTCAGCGTGTGCGCCGTTTTCGCCTTCGGTTTTCCGTCCGCGTTATATACGACTTTTCCTTTCTTCGTCTCATACATTTCGTCTGCGTTGCCGTGATCCGCCGTAATAATCGCCATGCCGCCCAGCTCGTCAATTACAGGAAGAATCCTGGAAAGGCAAAGATCGACCGTTTCGACTGCGATTCTCGCCGCGGCAAGATTTCCGGTATGCCCCACCATGTCTCCGTTGGCAAAATTGACACGCGCATATCGATACTTTCCCGATTTGAGTGATTCGATCAGCGCGTCCGTAACCTCGGCCGCCTTCATCCAAGGTCTCTGTTCAAACGGCACTACGTCGGACTTGATTTCAATATACGTTTCAAGCTTTTCGTCAAACTTCCCGCTTTTATTGCCGTTCCAGAAATATGTTACATGGCCGAATTTCTGCGTTTCCGCAATAGCCAGCTGAGTAATTCCGTTTTTCGCCAAAAGCTCTCCCATCGTGTTATGAATCGCAGGCGGCTCAACCAGAAAGCGAGACGGAATATTCAGGTCTCCGTCATATTGCAGCATTCCGGCATAGCATACCTTCGGCAGGTATTTCCGGTCAAAGGTACAAAGCTTCTTGTCTTCAAAGGCACGACTGATTTCCAGAGCGCGGTCTCCGCGGAAATTGAAGAAAATGACGGAATCGCCGTCGTGGATTTTCCCCACGGGGCCATTTTCATCCGCAATCACAAACGGCGGCAGATCCTGATCAATGCAGCCCGTTTCTTTTCGGTATGTTTCTATGGCCTCTTCCGCAGAGGAAAAGCGGCGTCCCTCTCCCAGGACATGCGTATTCCAGCCGCGTTCTACCATGGACCAATCTGCTTCATAGCGGTCCATGGTAATATTCATTCTGCCGCCGCCGCTTGCAATCCTCACGTCGAAGGTATCGTCGCGCAGCTCGTCCAGAAACGCTTCAAAAGGCAGCACATAATCCAGCGCCGAGGTTTCTCCGACATCCCTTCCATCCAATAAAATATGGACACGAACCTTGGCGATCCCCTCTTTCTTGGCCTGCCGGATCATCGCCTTCAAATGATCGATATGAGAATGTACATTTCCGTCTGAAAAAAGTCCGATAAAATGCAGGACGGAACGGTTTTCTTTGACATTCTTTACAATTTCCGTCCATCCCTTTGCCCGGAACATGGCACCGGACTCAATGGATTCATTGACCAGCTTAGCTCCCTGACTGTATACCGCCCCGGCGCCGATCGCATTATGCCCAACCTCGGAATTTCCCATATCGTCATCGGATGGGAGCCCGACTGCAGTACCGTGCGCTTTCAGTGAAGTATACTGATAATTCTGAAACAGCCCGTCCAATACAGGCGTATAGGCAAGCTTTACGGCATTGCCTTCCTCACTGCTCCGCAGCCCCACTCCATCCATTACGATTGTAACAATCGGTCCTTTATATGCAAACATCTTCCAGCCTCCGTAAATCATATTTCTATCTCATATATTTTACTAAAAAGAGTAAAAAAAATCAATGTGATATGTTGAAGTGGTATAAAGATAGGAGACACAGTTTTCGTGTCTCCTATCTTTACTTCAAAAACCGGTCGGCTTTTCTGCGGTCATTTTGAACAGAGCATGCTCAGGAAGCCGCTGCGGACGCCTCGTCTGTCTCCTGCATAGTCTTTTCCAGCTGTATTTCTCCGTGTCCGCACGGCTCTGCATCGCTGTCCAGCTCGACATAATCGTCTTCTTCTGCAAATGCTGCTTCAACTGTGCTCCGATATCCTGCCATCTGCTCTTCAGCAGCGGCTGCGCGTTCTTTCTGGCGGCTCTCAGGTTCTGTCCGAGCGGCCTTTCCGCTGTCAATCAGCATAGGATCAATTGCAGTTAAAATACGGACCAGCTGGTAATATTCTTCCCTGCTGAATGTCACGCCTTTCTTAGGACATTTCCCGTCGGAGGACCACACTCTGATGTCAAGCTTCTTTCGTCCGTTATTCCACCGGATAATATTTACTTCTATATTGCTGCGATCGGTTTTGCTGATGCTTCCGAATCTGTTATCGATGCTGCGCGTTACTTCGCTCTGCGTTTGTTTTTCCAATCGTCACACCTCCTCTCCCCTGGAAATGTTTCATGCCGATCACCTCCCCTCTTTTATGCTTGTGATTCTACTCTCCTGCCGGCCGTCTTGTCAAATCCGGTGTCTATTTCCCGGGAAATAGGAGCTGGAAAAATACTCCATTTTACGTGTTCTGTGTTATAATCAAAAAGTGATTCAATTCTACAAGGACAGGAGAGTATAAAAATATGAGAATGCTGATCATACGCCACGCGGATCCCGATTATTCCATAGATTCCCTTACCGAGAAGGGCCGCAGAGAAGCGGAGCTGCTGGCCGACCGGCTCTGCCGCATGGAAATTGCGGCTTTTTATGTTTCGCCGCTGGGGCGGGCTCAGGATACTGCCTCCTATACGCTGAACCGCCTGGGAAGAAAAGCGGAAACGCTCGACTGGCTTCGGGAATTTTCGTATCCCGTAAAGCTTCCGTATCTTGATGCGCCGCACCTTTCATGGGATTTTCTTCCGGGATTTTATTCCGAAATAGAGGATCTGTACGATCCAGTCAAATGGAAAGAGGTTGCTCTTATGCGGGAGGCAGGGATCGGAACGTACTACAGGCAAGTAACGGACGGGCTGGACCGTCTTCTTGAGTCGCATGGCTATAAAAGAAACGGAAAAATTTATGATGTTTTATCGGCAAATCGTGATACGATTGTTTTTTTCTGCCATTTCGGACTAGAATGTTATTTGCTTTCTCATCTTCTGTATATTTCTCCCGTCGCGCTGACGCACGGCTTCGTCGCGGCGCCGAGTTCCGTTACGACACTGAACACGGAGGAACGGGAAAAAGGAAAGGCGATTTTTCGCTGCGCATCGTTTGGAGATATTTCTCATTTATACTGCGCCGGTGAGGAGCCGGCGTTTTCCGCGCGATACTGCGAGACGTTTGACTGCGAGGACGAACGCCATTAAAAGCGCACGAGCTTTTTCCTGCTCTTCGAACCAAAAAATCCCCGAGCGGTCTCTATGCCGCCCGGGGATAAAATTCGAGTTTTTGTTGTTCTGCAATCAAGCGGCGGGAAATTCATCAAACCATTCCGCCAGATACTGCAGAAGCAGGCCGCTGTCAACGCCATTAATAATCCCGTCGCCGTTGACGTCCGCCGCGGTCAGATCGATTTCTACTTCCCATTCCGCCAGATACTGCAGAAGCAGACCGCTGTCAACGCCATTGATAATCCCGTCGCCGTTGACGTCACCCAGCAAGCCAGGCAGCGCCGGAACAGCTTCTGTTTTTGTGGCTCCGCAGTGTGTGCAGGTGTAAGTCTTAACGCCTTCCTTCCCGTATCCCGGCTCCGTTGTAACGATGCCTTCATCCCACTGATGCGTATTTCCGTTCTCATAGCTTTCCTTAAGCATTTCCGCCTCCGCGGCCGTTTTTGCGAACCCGAACTGGCTGATCTCAACATAATCGCCGGCGTTGGAATTGCCGTCAAAGAAGTCAAGGCGGATGCAATTTAGATTTCCGCTCCATCCGCTCTGATTCGTCAGATCCAGGATATAAGTATGGTATTCACCGTCCCTTGTCATCTGAAAGCTCTTCGTATAGCTCGGATTTGCGCCCGTGACCGCTCCGGCGCATAAAAACATTTGGAACACACCCGATCTTACGGTCTGTGGCGTCCGCAAGCGCAGTACGATATATTTGTATTCCGACGTGTTCACCTTTTTCTCGGCAGTGGAAAAATCAAAATTGATATATGCGTCATTCGTATTCGTAACAGACGTCAGACGGAGTACGTTTCCCTCCTGGAACGAGGCGGATGCGGCGTTCGGAGAGTTAAACGCAGCTGCCATCTCTTTCGGGAAATCTATACTGAGCGGGTTAAACGATACCGGCTCGATAATATAATCCAGACTTCCCTGCGCTTCTCTTGGCGTATCGTTCCAGCAAACTGCAATCGAATTGATGACCGCTCTCGGGGATCCGTCGCTCGGGCTGTTCCGGACGACATATCCCCCATCGTCTTCGATCGTCACCATTGTCGTAGAACCGCCTCCGTCAAACCAAAACACCGAATTATAACCAAGCTCTCTGCAGAAGTCCGCAAGATGGCGCTCCTGGATTCCGACACTGTAGCTGGACTGTCTGCCGTCCACCGTCGTCATCATTACCGTTCCTTCATTCGTATAGCCGATCAGCGTATACGGCCATCTTCCCGTTCCGGTAAACTGTGTGCTGACGGCTCCGTTGATAAGGATCGGCATGTGTCCGCCTACCGCCTGTACACAGTTCTGCCAGAGCTCTTGATTGCTTGTGCTGGTAATGGAACAATCGATTGAAATTTGATCTCCCACCCGGAAAGAATTGATCGTGCTTAATCTGGTGCCCCGCGCCGTCAGAACGATCCTGTTTCTGGCGATTTCCGCCGTTCCTCCCTGCCCGGAGGGATAGACCGCTTTCACGGTACCGCTGAGCGTGGCTCCATGGCGGAAAACGTCGCTGTCCAATTCAATTTCGACTTCACAGGCGTCCGCAAGCGCCCGGCTGTTGGCAACACGGTAATTGTATACGATCAAAGAATTATCCGCCGGCAGCCGGTTGAGTCCGTCCGCCGTCACCGTCTTATTCTGCGAAGTGTTGCGGATCACGATGCTCGCGTTCGGGATTCCTACGATCGGCTGATAATCGGCCGTCATGCCGAACGCATATTTCGGAGGCGTCGTGCTTCCCTTCTCATCATTTGTTGCCTCCAGATTTTCATTGCCGATCTGAGGTGTGCTCCAGATTTCTCCGTCGATAATCAGCATTCCCCGCGGAACCGCAAACGTGCCGCCCGTATTAACCGCGGAATTGCTGTGTACCGCCGTCATCCAAAGATCTCCATTCGTTGCAGCAAGTACGGTCTTCCCGTCGTGCACGTCGTTGAAATCGCCGACAGCGGATGTTACGGTTTTCTGACTGTTGAGATACGTTCCGCTGTTAATGGCCTCTACCGTAAGATTCCGATTGGAAAGGTCAAATTCTATGACGTCGATCACATTAAGTCCGTATTCGCTGCTTGCCGGCAGCTTGATATTCGTATGCAAAACGCCTGTGTTCTGTCCGTCATATACGATTTCCTCCTGCGTATGCGACGATTCGCCCGTGACGGCCCCCGCGCCGAGGATCGGCGCCGAAAGATTAAGCGTCAGCATTGCCGTACATAAAACGAGCGCAATCGTCAAAGATAGAAATCTTTTTCTCATATTACACACCCTTTCTTCATATTAAAAAAATTATACCGCTTTCCCATTTTCTTTTCAACTGTAAAATTTATTAAATTTCCGCATCCAGGAACGGGTGTTTTTATGATCTCATATTATGTTAAAGGAAGGAATTTTTAACATGGAGGTTATGATATGAATGATTTATGCACTTCTCCTTTCGTGACGACGCCGCTTGACGACCCGTCGATTATAAATGCATCTTCTGACAGTGAAAATAGAGTATACGCAACGATTACCGTGCCGTGGCAGGTTCCCGGCAAACTGTATTCCGCCTGCGAGGGCCTTTCCCAGGGGACGATCTTTGCGGATCTGAACCAGCCCTATGTATGCACGATCCGTAAGAAAGTGACAAAGGAGGGCTGCGACTGTGGATAAAGAAAAATTAAAATATGAGATTATGGCGCTTGATTTTGCGCTTGCAGATCTCAAGCTTTACCTTGACACGCATCCGGATTGTACGGAATCCATCAAGCTGTTTAATTCCATCGTGGATAAGCGGAAAGTAATGTTTGACACGTATCAGTCCCTCTACGGCCCTCTGGTCGCCGAAACCTACTCCGGTTCCGAATCGACATGGGATTGGATCGACGATCCCTGGCCATGGAGCAAGTAAAATTTATGACGATCGGAGGTAAACTATATGTGGCTATATGAAAAGAAACTAAACTCCTATATTAATGTACATATTTTTCCTTTATTATAAGCATTTTTGATTTTAATTTGTTAGCTGTATGTTAGCTAATATCAATCTTCTCCACATCACATCACCCTTTATTATGATAATTAGAGGCCCTAAAAGAATATGGTATTGTTCCTGTATCATGGACGCATAGAATAGATGCAATAGGCGAATTGATAGCTTAATTCTTATTGAAAATTATTAAGAGAAAAGAGCTGCAAACTCAAGAAAGAAGAAGTTTGCAGCTCTTCTATGTTATTATCAGCCGCCGAGCAGCGCCGTCCAGGTGTCTATTCCGACAACGCCGTCCGCTTCCAGCCCTTTTGCGGACTGGAATTTCTTGACGGCTGTTTCTGTCCCCGGCCCGTAACTGTTGTCGATGTCCATCGTGTAGAATCCGGCTGCTTTTAGGATCGTCTGCACTGTACCGATCTGCGCATTGCCTCTGTTTTCTCCCCTGCGCAGCGTAAGCAGCTCTACCGTTACCGTGTCGGCGGCAGGCGCGGGCTCTGGTTCCGGTTCAGCAGATCCGACAAGTGTCAGATACTTGACGTCCACCGGACTGTCAATGGAGTTCGTTCCGGCCTCGTTCTGATCGATAACCGCGCGGTCTCCGTCGCGGGACTTGACATACCAGTTCTGGTCCTTAACCCATGCCGGCATTGCCGCGCCGCCGTAATATTCTGCATCTGACGCGATTTTCACCAGATCGCCGGCAGCGATTTCGTGTCCCGCCTGTACGTATTCCACATACGGCAGCTTTCCGTGCTTGGTCCATGTCCGGCTATTATATCCGGACTTTGAGCCGAGATTGCCTACCGCCGTGATCTGGACGCAGTTGTCCCACTTCGGCGTGCATTCTACGGCAAGTCCGTCTCCGATGTATACGCCGCAGTGCCCCTGCATCCAAAGAAATTCGCCGGGAACAAGGCTCGAAAAATCACTGCTGACGCCGCTGCAAGCGTTTATCATCTGTCCTTCCGTGATATCCGGCACACCGTTAGACTGATATACAGCTCCGCCGTACTTTTTCGATACGTCGCCGTTCCAGCCCCAGAGGATACCTTTGACCAGGCAGACGCAGTCAAAGCCGAAATACTCTTTTCCGGTCAGAGCGCGAAGCTCCGCCTGCCGGGAGGCGGTATACCAGCTCGGCAGCTGCTGCGCCTTCTGCGATATAATCTCTTCTGTGATAAGGTGCCCAAACATGCCGTTCGCGTAAACCGTCTTGTGGTTTTTCGCCGCATCAATTAATTTTTGTGTGAACTCATTACTCGTTATCATTTTTTTCTTCTCCGCCTTTCGTAATCTGTTTATAGATCTGATTTGCATACACGCTTGCTCCAGCCGTAAGAATGCCCTGCGTCAGAGCCACGAAAACGGCCATTACAGCGTCTTTCCCGCCGGACATATCCGTTGTCGCGAAAATGTACAGCCCCGCCAACACGACGCCGGCAGCGCCCAGCACGATCGGGATCCAACGATCGTTCAGATTCGATCTCTTGATCGCTACGCCAATTAGATACAGCACTGGAATCAACACCAGCAGCTCCGGCTTGATGAAATCCTCGAAATTCATTTGTGATCATCCTTTCTTTACAAAATTATTGCAAAAACGGCGCCTAGTACAGCGCCGATAATGCCTGTTATGACGCACCCGATAATCAGGCGCTTGTAATACTTGTAGTCCTCCCCTGGCGACTGCTCCAGGCGCTCCAGACGCTCTCCCTGGTGCTGCTGCTCTCGGAGCATACTCTCCATGTTGATCGCCAACCGGTCCACCGACCGAACCAATGCGGCAAGCCCTTCCTGTGACCGCTCGCAGTCATCCATGCGGTGCTTCAGGCTGCCAATCTCTTTGTGGTACTCTGTAATTTTGATGATAATCTCTTCCTGCGTCATTGTGATTCCTCCGCGATTTTTCCGATTATATGGATGTATACCTTACGGACATTACCCGATTCATTATTATTCGTCTGATAGTACAGCCACTCACATTTTGAAGTATCTGATAGGTTGATAAATGCATTCACCCAGTTGGCATATTGCCACGGACATGATCCGGTGACGATTGGCAATGGATCAGCTGTATAGGCGAATGGCAGTGATGCGGATCCAGACGCGTAATAGATTGGTGTTTCAACGGGTTCAAGATTACAAGAAAATTCCATTGTTCCCCAGCATTCTGCAATGCCAGAAGCCCATTTTCGGTACGTCCAATTTCCAGAGGTCCCATTTTCTATGATATAATCTGCGATCTGCACTCCATCGATTTTGACATCCCCCAAAAAATTGGCCGTCTTTTTAAATTTTGCATCGAGTGCAACTGACATTCCATCGCCTTGCGCCACTTCCCCGAAAGCTATGCCTTTACCGCCGCTGTCATAATCCACCAACGTAAACGCCGTAGGAATCTGTGCATCCGCCTGAATATACGTAAAATAATCCAATATTCCAAACCGAATGTTGTACGCATAGTCAGCATCTAATATTGCGTCCGTACTAATATATACATCATCGTATGTATATCCGCCTGAAAACTGCAATGAAGTTTGCTGTTGATCGCCATCTTTTCGATAAGAAAACACAAACGATTTAGTATTCAGGCCGTTGATACTGTCGATATTATACTTAATTTTTGCTTTGAGGTATGTTCCCTCATCGTCTGCAGTGCCGTCAGGCAGACACCGTTCAACAGAGAATGTTGACAATACAGGGGAAGTATATGGCAAGACAGTAACTGTCGATGCTGATGTTGATGTCTTTTTGCGCGTGTCCATAACCGTCACGTTGATTTGCACAGAATTTGCCGTCGAAATAACGTCTGTAGTAATATCCGTTCCAGAGTATAATTTTCCGTCAACCGTGATATTGCATTGTGACAGTAAGGCACTGTACTGCATAGTGGCATTGACTGTGATATGCAATGCTGATTTTCCTTGAATATACTTGTTCCCGAAAAATTCGTATGCCGACTGCCCGTCATCCGTTGGTGCAATCGTCACACTGTTGATGATAGGAGCCATACTATCCGGAGCAGTCAGAAGGATTGCCACCGTTTTTGTTCCGATTGACACAGTTCCATTGTATGTTACGCATGTAATCTGGCAATACCCGCCATACGGGCCGATTGATTCGTTGGCCAGACTAACAGGAATCGTCCAATTTTGAGAATCGCTTGCATTTGTGGCAATTGTCCCGGATTGTTCTCCGAACGTATATGTCAGCCTGTGCGTGAATGCAGTGGAAGCACGCGGTAATGTGATCGTTATGCTCGCTCCAAATTGCGCCTCAGACGGCAATTGTGGCGTAGTGGCGCGCGGAATGTTATCCAAAACGGCTGATCCGCTACAAGATGTAGATGTGAGAGATGAAGGAGGTAAGCTTCCAGACGCATTAATTACAACTGTTCTTGAGCCATCATTATTATGCGGAATATTCGCGCTATGCGACATTGCCAATACCCAATCCGAGCCAATTGACAACTGTTTTCCGTTTACGGACCCAGTATATCCACCGATATTGATGGAAAAAGTGCCGGTTCCAGCTGTTGTATATCCGGTATTCGTCCGTCGATAATATAACGATGCTGTTACAGCGCTGTAATTTTCGTTGATATTTGCAGATGAAGACCATTCGATTTTGCAGACAATGTTCGGATTGGATGTTGTCCCGTTTATCGTTCCTGATGCCATATTAATCAGCCACCCGTTTGAATGATAGATTTCCGTTTGCGCGCGGCAAAAACGCAAATTTTCCGAGTCGCAAAGAACTGATAAATTCACCGTCAACAGCATAAAATTTCCGATTCTGCCAATACGCAATCTCTTGTTCGTTCTCCAAAAATACAATCTTGTCGTTTTGAATTTTTAGTATAAGTTCATTTCCCGATGATCCCAGAATGATGTTTCCGCCCTCAAATCGGATATATTTTCGAATTTCGGCAAACTGCGCATCCGAATCGGATTTTGTTTCATATTCATCTGCAATTTCTTCCAGTATTTCATCTTTCGCAGCATCAAACATCGATTCGCCGCCGGATGTTTCAAATCGGGCGTCGCCAGTGTCCAGATTGATATACACTCTGCCATCATTAGACTGAATAATTCCTGCGCGGATTAGCGTCCCATTAATCACGCCGCCGGTTATATAATCGGCATTGAAATGGCCGTCAATCGTCCAGGCCGTACGGAACGGTCCGTTATATCCAGACGTAGAGAACCCTATCCCTGCCGCATTGATCCGGATCACATTAATTGCGGTTGATTTATCTGCCGTGTCCATAATTAATATTTCGTTGGGCGTTCCATCTGCTGATGTTCCGATCACAACGTGGCCACCATTGACGCCTGTGATTTTCCCAGTCGCCCGATCGATGCTGATTTGAAGTCCAGTACGAAAATCCGATGAGGGATCTTCAATCTCAGATTGCAGGGATTTCACGGTATTTTGTAATTTTGGTGCGACGGTAGATAATGTGACGATATTTTTTTCCGGATAGTATGGATATCTTCGATACTCTACGACAGAGTGATTCACTCTAACGTTTTTTTCGATGTCAATCAGCGTCACTACGTTGTGCAACGAAAAATTTTGATATCCGTACATATCTGGATTGGTTTTCGCCAGATCCAAGACGTTACAACTATAGGATCGCTGAGGGATAGCCAGACCTTCCAATTTTTTGGTCGCGTCGGCCAGTAGACTTTCCGCGTCTGTATAGCGCTCGTCTTTCCAATATACTGATATGATCCGATTACTATATGTATTATTATCAACATACGGTTTCCCGTCATTGATCTCCGCAAAAGATAAGTCATCCTGTCCGTATGCATAGAGCCGTGTCGCAAAATCGCTGGATTTTCCTTTATAATTAAGTTCCGTAAGATTCAACTCAGCCGTTAAAAATGCGCTGGCCGGCTGATTTTTGGATGGATCCAAAATGGTTACTGTTTTCGATTGGTTGTCATAGCGTACCGTCACACCATATATATCCAGACAAGCATTAATAATATCTAACGGCGTTGCGGCGTCCGCTGTGACTGTATGACGAATCGTAGACTGTGAGAGATCAATTACTGTCCATCCACTTGGCAATACATTGTATATCGTATTGTGACACGTATCGCTATAATTTGTGTAACCAATATACAGATTACTTTTCAGATCATCCAGATCAATTTGACATTTGACTGTTGCGTTGGTCGTATTAGCATCAATTGCTTTGATGATATATCGCTGCGATTCAATAATGCTGGCTTCTTCCGTGATCTGTGAATAATATGCATCATTCACCGAGATAGAAAATTCCAACTCGTCCAACCCATTGTATTTTTCCGTAATATAGTAGTCATCTTGGTTCAATATCAATATGACATTGTTTTTCAGCATTTTGAGCATAACATCACCATCATAGATATACTGGATAGTATTTTACTGTTAATTGATCCGTACATTCGATTGCATTTTTCCCGGGTACCAAGAATGGCATTCGAACGAATTCGCATTGAGCAGCTGTTGCAGGGCCTCCATTGACCAACACCCGGCGATTAATCCCATCCATTGTCAATACATCATTCTGCGAGACATTATAGAATATTGCATCTCCAATAGCATATTCAGATGCAGTCGCACTTACGGTAGATTCCAGGATACAATCCGTGTAAGGAACCGTGGACCAGCAATATGGATTATTTCCAACTGTAACAGATAGGGGCCCGTGTTGATACCCGATTAGTGTGTATTCGCATTCTGCCAGTTGTTCCGACAACCACGTCAGTTCGCCTGCATCATCCAGCATAACCGTATAGCAGAATCCGTCGTCCATATACAGTTCATTTTTCCCCAGGAACGCCGCATCCAGCCTAGTTTTTGCGGCAGCGATTTCATGGGCAGATCGCCCGCAGAACACCATAGGCAATTTCAACGTTTTCAGTCCTATCGTGTTCATATAGTGCACAAATCCAGAACGATTTCTACCCTTAAAATATGAATTTTCAATCTCGCTGCCGCTGATTTCATACTCAGCCAAGAGTTTTGCTCCGAAATCTGATAATTCACAATGATTGATCTGCATCATAATTCCTCCCAGGTCATCTGCTCACTGGTATAGGTTGCCGTGGCTCGCGCCACTTCCCGACCGTCTATCTGAACCGGCGTGACAATTGTTATGGTTTTATTTCGGCCTTGCGTTGATATCCCAGAGAGCGCTGCTTCCATCCCTGCAATACCACCCAAAAAATTGAATTTTGCATTCTGTTCCGCAGTAAGAACTCTCTCTCCGTAATCCAGATAGGCGGGGAAAAAATCTGCTGGAACAAAATCCATCCCTTTTTGCAGTCTCGGAATCAGCGGGATGTTAAATCCCTTTCCACCTACTGCAGGAACCCAGTCCGGCACTTTGATTTTGTTCAGGGCTTTGAGGAATGTGTTAATTCCATCGATAATCCAATTGATCGGGAGCTTAAATAAGTTTTTAATCCCTTCCCATATACTGCCAAATATATTTTTGACAGCTTCCCAAGCACCCTTCCAATTTCCTGTGAATACATTTTTAATAAAATCAATAATGCCTTTGAGAACATTCGTAACAGTCTTGATGTGATTCGAAACGACATCTTTTACGAGACCGAAAGTTTTTTCAAAGACCTCTCCCAATGCCTCCAGAACTGGAGTCAACGCCTGCTGAATGATATCGATGATCGGCTGAAGTGCCTCAACTAGCGGCGTCAATGCCCCTTCGATCAAGTCTACAATTGGATCTAATAGATTGAGAAATAATTCTATAATTGGATCCAGCAGATCGATCAGAGTTGCAAAAATAGGCAGTAAGGCATTAATCAATTCGATCAGCGGCGGAAGCAGCGTCTCGATAATCTCCAGAATTGGCGGGATTAATTTTTCGAATAATTCAATCAGCACTGGTAATATTGACGAAATAATATCTGTCAGCAATGGAGCCAGTGTCGAAATCAATTCTATGATTGGGGGCAGCAATTCCGAAATCAGCTGTGTCAATACAGGAAGGAGTTCTTGTACTAAGTCCAGAATCAAAGGAAGAATTTCCTGCACGACCGGAAACAATTGCTCTGCAAATCCCGCAATCAGTTCTATTAATGGGGGGAGATTTTCTTGCACCAGCGGAAGAACCTCTTCTGCCATCTCCATCAGCATCGGGATCAGCTGTTCCCCGAGCGGAATCACCAGCATTTCGATTGTGCGTGTTAAGTCCTCGAACACAGATCCGATGTCGTCATATTTTACGTCTTGGATTTCCTCAAGTGCTTCGCCTGTGTCATACGCCCCGTCTTCAATATCTGCCAGCTGCGTTACGACCTCTGGCCCCAGGTCTTCCCACATAGTCCCGAATAATGCTACACCTGCGGTATTCTGTTTTAGCGGATCTTTTACGCTGGCTAATGCGGTGACTGTTTCCTGAAATGCCTTCTTCGCGCTTGCCCCGCCGGCAGCAAATTTCGCGGACATTGCAGCTGCATCAAGGCCAATTGCTTGAAATCCGCTGGATGTAGTCTCGGATCCGTCAATCACGCGAATTGACATTTCCTTTACAGCATCTCCAATTTTATCGAGATTCCATGCGCCGGTTTTCGCGCCCTTCTCGAATATCTTGAACATGTCATCGGCGTCCAGTCCGACTTTCGCGAATTGGACAGAATATTCGTTAATGCTGTCAATCAGCTCTCCGGAATAATCTAACCCGTTTTGCGCGCCGGCAGCAATCAGATTCATAGCCTGTTCGCCGGAAATCCCGAAATTATCAATCAATGCTTTTGCGGCGCGAGTTGATTCAGGTATCTCATATCCGAATGTATCACGCAAAGCGAACGCAGATTCTGTAACGTCCTGAAGACTGGCATCGTTTAGATCGCCGAGCTGTTTTGTGACCTCAGCCATGGCCTGACCGATATCCTCAAAATTTTCGCCATAATTATTGACGTATATTTCTTCCAAGATTTTTTTGTATCGATCTGTTTCTTCCGCGCCTTTTCCGGTGCTTGCGATATACTGATTCATGGCTTTTTGCATATCGTTCGCGCTGTTGACGCTGCTGACGCCGATCCCAACTACGGCAGATCCAACCGCTACCATACTGGCACCGATTGCTTTTGCCGTACCGCCTGCGATGCTTTTTAGATTCTCACCGTGCTTTTTGGCCGTTTCTTCACGCTTATTTCCAGAATCGATATCATCATTTTCACGGGCATCATTTTGCTGGATGTGATGATTGGTCACATCTTCCTTGACTTTTTTCTGCGTCGCCCCAGTTTCACGCTCAATCTGTTCCGCTTTTTGACCGGTCTTTTTTGCGGATTGCTCTGCCTTTTTTTCCGCCTGGTTGAGATCGGCGTCCAAATGGCTATCATCTCCGCGTAACTCATATATAATTTCGCCATCTTTGGCCATATACATCACCCTGTTACTTTTGTACCGCCATCCCTTCGAGTGTGGAAAACAGCAGGTCCAGCCCCTGTTTTCCTCCTATTCCCTGCACGGGTAAGGCGTAATACGATTTCAGCTCCATAATGCTTTGGATTTCTTTCCGATTGTGGCGATTCAGCTGTGGAATTTCCATGCTGCGGATTTTCATAACCTCACGAATTTTCGTTTTTTCAGACAGCCCCTGAAATAGCGCCAAAAATTTTTTCCAGTGTAGCTTTCCACGTTGTTCAATCAGGTCAATTCCGTAATCCTCCATGAACGAAGAATAGATATATTCGCCGTCAAACTCAAAATCGAAGACTTTTTGCTGATTTTTTGGCGAGTGTCTTTCCGGAATTTGTATGCACTGATCATAGATTGCTTGAAGCAGATTCATTTTTTGATTGGTGCTCATATGGATCCGCTTCGGACGAACAATCAGCATTCGCAACGCGGTATTGATTTTGTCTACGTCATTAAGTCTGGAATCTCCATACATTTTTTGCAAATCCAGCACAATGTCATAGGAAGGATTTACAGTATAGTAACGATTTTCATGCCATACATGCGTTGCCGGAGGATCAGTCAGAAACCCCATACTATCACCGATTTGTGTACGATTTTATCGCATTTTTTCGTTCTATTTTTCCTAGACTACGGACCTGTTGCAGTACATGCTCTACAAACGGCATGATCTGTTGCAGCATTTCTATATAATTTCCATCGTAGAAATCAATAATTTCCTTCGCGTCATCTCCGAACACCGCATACATCAGATCGACTGTGGCTTCTCCAACTAATTGATAGATCTGATCTGTATTTTCTGGCAGTGATTCAGAATTTTCTGTAGATCTTTTGAATGTCATGCCTTCCTGCACAATTCGCTGAAAGGAAACATATTTTTGCGATAATCTTCGCCCGAAACCCTCCACATTAATCGGTACAACAAATTTTTTATAGATGCTCCCATCGTCATTGACCAGTTCAAATTCTTCTGTATGCTGCTTAATTCGGCGTGCTTGGTATGCCATACATATCCCTCCAATAAATATTAAATAAAAACGGGGCAAAAGCCCCGTTATGTCCCTGTGGTTCCAATGGCCGGTCTTCCGTTACCGTGAATTGTGACTGTCAGTGCATTGACTGCGCCAGAATCGCCACGTGCAGGCGTGATATTAGCCAGTGTAATCGGCCATATAATGATTTTTGTTCCTTTCTGCAATTTCAGATGTGTTTTTCTTGCTGCGCCGGTTCCATACAATACGTCGTCCGACAGCATATATGTGCATGCTGCATCTCCGGGCTTAACATCTCCCGTGATCGTCAACGTCATTTGTGCGCCGGTCACTTCCGTACTTCCCCAGCCTTTATCCTTCCAGTAGGTGGCCTGGTACAAAACTTCGTTCAGAGACTGTGCCATATTTTTCACTAGGCTCCCCATATTCGCCCATGTTTCCGTGTCTTCTCCCGGCGTCGTATTGATATACGCTTCGGTTTCCCAGTTCATTTCTGGGGTTTCAGTATTTGCCGGCAGCTCCGGCTCGGCAAAAATTTGCAGATCAATTTTTTCCATATTCACCTGTCCTTTCAACAGTATATTTTGTTGTTTAATATGCAGGATCCGTGATACATTCCGTCCTCATCCCTGCCGATTTTGGACGGGACCTTTGAGATCGTCGAATCAAGCCAGACGAATGACTGGCCATGCGGATATTTTGTTAGCCGCTGAAAGTAATTGCAGATCCTCGACAGTTGATCAATGCATTTTTGCTGATCTCTATCGCGACAAAGAAATAGAACGGGAATCATTTTGATTGTGGTTTTATCGTAATATGTTGTTTCGATAGAACCATTTCCGATTTCAGCATAGATGCTGTTACCGGGACGTAATTCCTTGAGCGATATTGTTGCACTCAATTCGCATTCTTTTTCCGCTGTTTCTGCAATCAGCTCCAAAAACTCCGTTTCCGTGCTCATGCTTTCATCTCCATTTTGAATGCCGCCTGATACACACGCTGCCACTGATCTCCGTAAACATCAGCTGCATATTTCGTCCACTCCATGCGTGCTAATGCATCGGTAAAATTCAGTTTTTCCGGGCCGTATGTGCGTGTTGTGGGACTTCCATGCATAACTTTTCCGTGAAATAGATACTGTGCGTATGGTTCATCCCATCGCATTGTATATGTCCCATCTTCTGCGCGAATGTCGCTGTGTGAAAGCCCACTGCTCTGCAGCGCTCCTTGATCTTTCGGTACGTGCTGCGTGATGTCCTTCAACGCCTGATTTCCCGTATGTGTCAATGCCGCATTGTTGGCTGCTTTCAGTTTCGATATCGCAGCAGCTCGATTGAATTTGCATTTCACGTTAATACTAGGCATGTCTTATCAGTCCCAATTCATAATGGTGCAGACGATCCTCGTCATATAACGGCTCAATAATCTGTATAGAATATTGTTTACCATCAAAATTGATTAGATCGTCTACATGAAATTCGATGCCACGCGGATAACTATTCTTGCAATCGTAGAACATTGTGGCAGACAACTGGATTTCCGCATTGTTGATGTCCCGAACAATTTTTTTCGTTGGCTCCAATCGCACGCGCTGCAGTGTGATTCCATCATCAACAGATTCAACACCCCATCGGTCTGATTGTGGTTGTGTGTGGTATGACACCGTGTGAATCAGCAGACGGTTAGGGATGGATCGCATAGCATCCACCCCCGCGATACAACAATCCTGTGCGTGCAAGAATACGAATTGCTCGTGGCGCATAGGAAGATTGCTTAGATGTCCCATCTGTTCCAGTTGACCTGGTATAATTATATTTACCCAGACCTACACTTTGCAGATCGTTGCCCGTGTCGATATCGCTGCCGCCGTTTGCATCCAGATACTCAATCTGCGCGCATATTGCTTTTTTGACACATTCTTGTGTGTCCGCATCGTATGCATCCATCTGATCTTCTCGGATACGATACATGCACAGCTCTTCCACGATTTCCGATGCTCGGGCTGACAGTGCCGGGAAATCAGTCTCTGCAACTGATTCCCCGAAAAAAACATTGCTGTAATAGTCATATGTGACATATGCCATTGTCTGCCCCTCCGATCCTGTTATGCAGACGGTTTAATGTCTCCACTTTTTACCGTGTAGTAACCGACATTGACAACTTTGTTCGATGCCAGATCGACAATTTCAATAATGTCTCCTTCTGCAGCGGAGATCTCCGTTGTACCGCTCGTCAAATCCGTTCCAGCATACGTCGTTTTTGTGGTTCCGTAGGTTACTCTGGACGCCGGGTTCTTCTTATAGGCATATGCCGTTCCGGTATTACCGGATGCGACAGTCAGAATCGTTGTTCCCCCGGTCGATCCCTGAGCTGCCTGAAGAACTAACGAGCCCGGAGAATACACAGCGCGGATTGCTACAGATCTAAGTACCTTATGATCATATACCTTTCTTCCCTGGACCGCAGATGCGCCGATATACTTGCCGGATCCAGAGAGATCCTGCAGGTGGATGTCTACAGCGAAGTCCATCGCTCGCGTCGCAAATCGCGGATGTCCAGCAAGCAGTTGGAGGTTCGCGGTGGCGTCATTCCACTCAATCACGAGGAAGCCGGCGATCTTTCCGACGGCGCCGGTCTGTTTTACTTCGTCGCCCAGGCTGGAAGCAGAAATAAATTCCGGCGACTTCAAAATCAGTGCCATTGCATCCGGTAAAGCCAGCAGATAACGCTTCCCGTCATTGGGGATATTTGCCTTATTCATTCTGGTACGAATGTCCACAATTGCACTGTAGATATTGTCTTTTGTCAGCTGAGCTTCATTGTCTACCGTTGCGCCGGCCAGAAGAGTCGTTCCTCCGTCGGTGTCAATCTGTTTGGCCATGACATATGCCGCAGAATCCAGACGATCTGCAACCAGATTATCCGGTACCGCAGCAGCATCATATCCGTCAATGATCTCATTGACAGCCTTATCTTTTGTAATTGGCATATCGGCATAAGAAGTGGAGCCATGCGTTCCCGTAATGCCATCGGCCTTGTCGTAGTCGCTGACAACAACCTCTTCGTCTCTCTGTGGGATTTTTACTACGCCTGCAGCCGGCGATCCTTCATAATCATTGTTGAATACAACGCCGTCTTTCAGGATCAGTTCGCTACGCAGCTTCGCAAGAACAAGTTTCGACCAGCGTTCCTGATGTTCATGCGCAAATAACTGTAACATAATATTTTTCATTCAATTTTCCTCCTAACTAATATTTTAGTCCCGGGTTCTTTTTTAGGAACGCAGCTTCTACGCCGCTGAGCTTCTGTCCGCCTCCTTTTTGGCGCTCTCCCCAAGACTTTCCTTTGTTCGGATCCTCACTTTCCGGATCTGTTGTTCCGCTTTTTTTGAAATGCGGATATTTTTTTACAACTTTTTCGATCGCGTCCTCAAGATCAAGAGAATCGTCCGCGTCCATATACGCACGCGCCAATGCCGCCACATCGTCAACGGCATCTTTTGCTACGTCTGCCTCGTAGCAGGCCACTTTTACTTCCAACTTGGAAGCTTTTGTGATCGCTTCCGTCTTCTCTTTTTCTTCTTCGCTATCTTCTCCGGCCTTTCCCGTGCCGTCGGTAACGTTTCCGGATGTTTTGGACTGCTGTTCACGCTGCCATTTTCTGCGCTCACGCGCCAACCGTTTCCGGATTGCCTCATCTACATCTTTCTGCGAAAATTTCTTTTCGTCCGGATTATCCTCCGTGTCTTTTTCATTCTCCGAATCATTTTCCGGATCTTCTTCTGATCCGTTGTCTCCCGGATCATCTTCGCCAGCAAATAGCTGTAACTCCATGCTCCAATATTTTTTTAGCATATTCATGTATTTCATAGAACCCTCCCGTTTTATGCCCGTGTGGCAATTTTTACGTGGTCAGCATAGGTGTTCTGCAGCGCATCCATGCCAAGAAAAAAAGAATCTACCAATAAACGACCACGTTCTGATAGATTCTTCCACTGTATATCCATGTGCCCGTTTTGCATATGACATATCACTTCGTCATCCGTCAGCATATCCAGCGAATTCACTAAGTTTTGCGCCAACATCGAAACCGCAGCACACACGATATCATTTCCTTTTTCTGCATACTCAGCATGGCCATCTACTGTAAGGCCAGACTGAGTAATATTAATTACAATCAAGTGACATCACATCCTCGCTATTCTCTAAAAAGGCATAAAAATACCACCTGGTCTTTCAGGTGGTACTAATCTTCGATAATTATTTCTTGTTTCCTGGCTTCTTTCATCTTTTGTATAAACTCATCACAAATTCTTTTTTCTTCATCTGTATATGGTTCTTCTAAGTATCCTCCATCCTCAGAATAATGAAATTTATTTTGAATTTTTTCAGGTACTACGAATAACATTATTTTTCACCTCGTCATTAAACAATCGTTGTACTTCTTGTGCTAATTTTCTTGGATTATGTTCCGAGCACGCTTCTGCTAAAAATTCACCCGAGCCTCCAATCGCTGCATACTCACATAAATTCTCTTTTATTGTATCATAATCATCCGAAAGATTGCAATTTTTCAGCGCTTCTTTTTTTATCGCATCGGATATTTCGTGATTTTTAATCGCATTTATCGCACCAGCAATATCCCCGCCCCCGTGTTGTTTGTCGACGCCATAACGTCTTAGTGTCAGAGCGTATTCGCTTAAATGCGCAGCTTCATGCTTTGTAATACCATACAACCCTTTTTTAGGTGTCCAAAACTGCATTTTAGCTTGCGAATCAATCATCGACTGTATTGCTGCTTCATCAGTACACTTAGTCGGAGAAAATGTAAGTTTTGTTGTTATCAATCCGCCTCGTATTCTGATACTTGCTTCAGCAACCGCTTCAATCTCTCTATACTCAATCTCATCAACAAACCCATATAACACTGGATTTTCTTTGTACACTCTTTGTAATGCTCGATTTGTTCGGTTTACAACATCAAGGGATTGCTTAGTATAATTTGTTTTTTTAACCCCCAAATGGCTTTTTGCCCAATTTTCAGCTGCTTTTTGATTACGCTGAGCAATTTGCCTATTGTCTATCACCCCAGACAATTCTTTTTGATATTGTCTGTTAGAAGAAGATGCTTTTGCACTAAGTGTTTTATCAAATCCGACTACTTGCTCGCGATCTTTCCTACGGTGTAACTGTTCATTACTATTTACATAGGACTTTAGCTTTGCCTCCTTTTGCTTTAGCTTTACAGCTGCCCTGTCAAATGCATCTTTGTCTCCAATTTCATCCAGCAACATGCACTCACGTTTCTGTTTTCGCACGTCCCGCTCCAGAGCCCTTTGCACCTGAGTCTCTCTGTACAGCTTATTATTTGCATCTATGTCTTCTGTCGGGAAATAGCGTCTGATGGAAACTCCTGGAACAAATGGGAATTTATGATGACCGCAGTTAATGCCAAGAATGCCGTCCGGCTCCCCGTAACTGGTTTTATTCCACGGATAATATTTTATTTTTTTTCCGTTGGCATCTTCCACGGATCCGCTTTTGTTGTCCAGACTGTATATTTTTCCCTGGTCTTCTTCACATTTTGGGCGCGCACCAGAATGGGAATCAATTTCAATCAGACGGATTCCGTAATCTTTGCAACGTGCTGTCTGAACTTCATCTGCCGTATTTTTGATTGTGTTCCGCACTGCCATATTGACATATGCTTCCGGCGTCCATTCCCGGCCTGCTTTATCGATAAATGCAGGGATTCCCTTTTCGTTGAATTCCCGAATACACTTCTGGATCACTTGCTGCCTGGATTCTGCTCCGATCACTGCTGCAGAAGCGTTTTTTCCCAAAATATCTAAAAAGGATTGCTTTTCTGCGATTTCGTCTGCATCTCGAACAATAGACCGAACAAGAGTTGTAAATGCGTCTCTGGATTTATAGAGCATTGTTGTGTTGCACACATTCAGTATGTCCTGTGCTTGGGATTGAATGCTGCCCATGACTCGAGACACATTTTTGCTTTTTTTCGTTTCTGGAGCCGCCGCGTTTACGAGCCCTCGTTTCACCAGCTGCTTCATTCCGGAATCCATTTCTGAAGCCGCCTTTTTGGCTGTGTCCTCCAACATGCGCTCCATAGCTGTTTGAGAGATGCCGCTTTGCGATGCAATAATCGAAATATGTTCTTTGTTGAGTTTTCCGATTTCTGCCAATTTTCTGGCAAGCCATACGTCCGATGCAATTGGTTGGTCGTATGTCTTACAATGCTTAACAATATTCTGCATCAGCCGTTCTTCAAGATCCTGGTATATCCCAGAAATCTGATCAGCCATTCTCTGGTTCGTCAACAGATCCATTTACATCATCTCCGTTTTCATCACCTCGTCCCGTGTCATCTTGTGTCCAGTCAATATCCTGTCCGGTGATCTGTCCATCTTCCGCAATCCGTTCCATTTCCTTTTGAGCCGTAGCTTCGTCGCACTTATTGATTTCCATAATCGCAGACAGTTTTGAGCGGAGCCCGGCTTGCACCAGCTTGATGTTCCTGTCAATCGTAGTATTGGTATCTTCAATAATAGAATCATCAAAATCCACAGTCACATCTAACTGATCAATCCCTTGATCCAGAAGGGCAACCGCTTGCGCCATGCGAACCAGTGCTGATCCTATAATGATTGCATTTCGTTGCCTATTCTGATACAGGTCAGATTTGTCCGAAATCACCTCTGTAGCAGTCTTAACACCGGAAGCGTTGAACTGATACCGTCCCGTTCCCATTCCTACCTTGAGACTTAGAATATCAAGGCTGCGCTGAATTCCAAGTTCATGTTCTTGTGCGCGAATGGACATATCCACTTGTTCCGGTTTGGCGTCTTCTCGACTGTCATTTGGCATCAAGTAATATACTGTGTCATTTGGATCGAAAGACGGCGCGCTGATTCCATCTTTTTCCATCATCTTTTTGGCCATTGTGATCGGAACAAGGATCCGCTTACGCCCCAGAACGAATTCGTGCATGTAGCTGTCATATACCAGATCACAGCCCTTGAGCTGACTGATGCTGTTCGCATACACAGAAATTCCCAACGGACTGTCCAGATCAATATTATTATAGATGTTCGGCGTAATAATCTGGAAAAGCGGTCGATCATATCCAGTCTCTATCAGCGGCAGCACATCATCCGGCGGATCCAGTTCCTTCCCTGATTCCGCATCAATATATTTATTTTCGATATAATACAGCTCCGGATCTTCAGGCGGTTCCTCATCCATATCTTCTGACGCCTTCCCTTTCCGGTGAATCTGCAGATATACCACTTCTTTTCCATTCAGCACACGCGTGCTCCCAAAGGCACACTCTGTAATGTCGCCGTTATCCCAGGACAGAGGATAGATCATATCTGCCCGCACAAAATCTATAATTACATTTTCGTGCGAATCCATATATTCTACCAACGCAGCTGTTCCCAAGGCAAACGCCAACTCAATGATCTGATTCCCGCGTACGCGGAAATTATTTTGCGCAAGAATATCATTGAGCCGCTGATCATAGTTTCCTGCTTTGATGGATACTTTTTCATTAAGCAAGAGATTGGCCCAGTCTTCACACACTTTCTTCGCCATACCTAGCCTATAGCGTTTCTGCTTCGTGCTGGTTATGCCGTTGTACACAGTGTAGGTATGAAAATTCGGCACATCCCCCTGATACCAATCCAGCCACTCATCGATATGACTATACGTTTCATCCGAAACGGTAGTATATTTTTGTTCTGTCAGATATTGACGTATTATATTAGCCATTTTCTCACCTAAGATATAGTATATCGTTCTGCACGCTTTCGGTGCTGTATTCTGTGCTGTCCAAGCTATCAACGTTCATCAATCCGTCATCCAGCCGGACGTCCATGTTCTTTTTCTTCTCGTCATACACCGCCTGCGAAAAGGCTTCAATGATGTGTGTGCAGTGTTTCATCACTTTCCACCGATTCTGAGCAATCAGACTATTATAGATTGCAATCCGGTCATTGATCGGTCCTTTTATTGCATTCTTAATATCAATCGCCAGATGCTCCTGGATACAGGCCATTTCCAGCCCCGAAATCAAGGTCTGCTCAGCACTGTCACAGTATGCTTCATAGACCTTGTACTTTAACTGCGCACGCCTCACAAAATCCACAAACGCATCCTGGAGCTGCTTCGGGTTGATCCGTTTCTTACAGTAATACTCATCCAAAACAACTACCCGCTTGTATCCTTTTGTAAATCCCGTCAGGGTAAAAGAATGAGCCGATTTTGTACCGCCAAAATCGACTCCAATCACCGCATACATAATTTCGTTTTCTCCCAGCCACTCTTCTGTTACCAAGTAATCTTCCGTATGATCTGCAAACTGCTGATAGATCAGCCCGTCCGCTGATACCCAAAGCCCTAAAATAAAGCGCTTGTAGAATACGCTTCCATGCGGCCATGCGTTTTTATATTCTGCTTTGCGCTTCGGAGAAATCGAGAGGTTATCATCCATTGTAAAATGCAGGTGATAAACTTTTTTCGTTTTCGCCGCTTCTGGGCTCAGATATTCTTCGCAAATGAAATGATGCGGCCCTTCAGGGTTGCAATTCATCCAAAATTTCCATCCATCAACGGAACACCGTGCAATCGCCTGATCTACGAAAGACTTTGGGAACAGAGCTGCTTCGTCGAGATATGCGCCTGCCGCAGTTAAGCCTTGTAATGCGTCTTGACTTGCTTCTGTGTTCGCCCCGTACAAATAATAGGTGTTGCTTCCAATTTCCAGTCTTGCATCAGTTCCGGATCTCACGTAGTCATAGGGCCAGCCCCACGCCTCCAGCATTTGTAATATCGGTCTGACCACGTTCTTCTTGAGGGCGCCCATCGTCTTTCCTGCAAGAATGAAAGACTGCCCAGAAAACATCTCTTGGGACCATGTCAGAAAACCGATGATGCAAGCTATTGTCTTACCGGAACGGATGGAGCCGTCAGCAATCACATAGTTATTCCGGCTTGCCGTTGTCACTGGTCGCCACCAATGGATCAGACGCCGCTGCTGGACTGAAAACGGTTTGAATTCAAACTTCGCCGGTCTCTTCTGTTTTTTCGGCATCGTCTTCACCTGCTTCAAATAACCGATCAATAGCTTCCTGTGTTGGATCCATAGCTTTGAGGAATCCCTTAATGTTTTCTTCGCTTCCTTCCGAGTTCCCGATTTCCTGATCTCTAGCTCGTTTTGCACGATCTATGCGAATTTTCTGCTCCTTGATATCTGCATCTGTTTTTTCGCTTTGCCCAGCATACTTGGCAATTGCTTCATATGCTTTGACATTTCCAGAAAGCGCTTCTCTGAGCATTGCCATATTGATCGCGGATTCAAAAGTGCAATCTGCGCCTACGGACTGCAATGTTCTACGCCATTCTTCTTCATCTATTTCAGCTGTCAACAGCATATTCAGCGTCTTCCGAAAATCTGCTTTCCGTCTCCGCGCAACGCCGCTGGCTTTTCCACCTTTTTTCCCACGTTCTCTTGCTTCTTCCGTGCTTCGGATCGGTTTCAGGTTGCCTTCATTCACGTCACCCACCTCTCGCCGTTTTGCGCTTATTTTCCGCTGGCCTCCAGTTCCTCGATACGCTTCTCCAGCTTGTCGATCCTGTCGTACAGAGCTCGGATCGCATACAAGGCAACCACGCCCAGCGACTCATATTTCATCCCAACCATCGCGTCTTCGTCCGCTCCATCCTTGTGACCGATGAACGGGAAGATCTTGCTGCCTGTGAGGTCGTTGGCCATGATCCCGATGTGAATCTTCTCATATTCGTTGGCCGCCATGGCGTCCTGCACTGTCTCGGTATGCGTCGGATCTGACACATAGGTGTAGATGTCGACATTACGAACGAAGTCGAGCAGATCCTCCTGCGTCAGCGCAGGCGTTTCTTCCGCCGTCTGATCCTTCTGCGGAACCAGCCTGATGTCATTCTTACGCCTCCGGTCGCTGGTCTGGATCGTACCGTTGGAGGCATATACAGTGCTCCATCGCTTGCCAGAATACCCCAGCGAATATACGTCATCCAAGATCGGTCTCAGATATCCGCTCTTGCTGGACCAGTTCAGCCATACTTCGAGCCCTCCGTAGTCTGTGCCCGCTGTCTCCCAATCGGTACCATCACCGTGTTTCAATGCCGCATAAAAAGTTCGTCCGGGAGGTCCATTGAACGATTTCATTTCCAGCGTCTGGATCATATCGTCATACGAGGCGTTCTTTTGCCGCAGCGTCAGGCCAGTTGCATTGTTAGCCCCCTCCCCCTGAATCTCAATCGGATCCGTATTGCTTGCCAGTGCATCCAGATCCATCCCGCCGGCTGCTGCCCATGTGCCGTCCCCGCGCAGGAATCTGGTATTGTACCCCGCTGCCGGTGCGGGAACCAGGCCTGCTTTTCCGGCCGCTGTCGCTGTCGCTCCCGTGAAGGCGGAATAGGTAGTATTCGGTGGTTTCGCCCATGTTCCATCCGCGCGCAAAAATGCTGTAGTACTTCCACTTAATTGCCGTAAAAATCCTGCAGAAGTAGTTGATGCTAAGGGCATATCTACTTGTGTATATATACGATACCAGTCGCTCCATTCATTGTTATAATAATTGCGAATGTAGATCCTTAGATCATCACTTGGAATGTAAGTTGTAAGTACCTGATTGGTGCCCGCATGCGTATAGACTCTTAATGAAAATGCTCTTGATGCAGGGCAATTCGAAAGTGTGCCAACAGTTGCATTAGATGGACAATAATACCAGCCCGGTGTCGTGTAATCATTAAGGTTAGCATTTGATGGGATTGACAACTGTCCATGATAGCATAATGACGTCTCGGATACCCACGTACCGTCTCCCCGCAGGAATCGGCTACTGTACCCCGCTGCCGGTGCGGGAACGAGACCTGTTTTTCCAGCTGCTGATGTGGTTGCCCCAGTGAATACAGAGTATTTTGTATCTGTGTTGATGTCCCCGATCAGCTGATATACGCTACCGTCATACACAAACGCATACGTGCGGTTGGCGTTGAGATAGGACGATGAGATCGCAGCACCTTGATACTGGATCGCTTTCGCACCGGTGCCGGATATATTCAGCGTCGGATTGGCTGCTGTGTTCTTGACTGAGAATTTGATGTACGCTACGGCTCCCGTGAATAGTTTGAAGCCGGAAATCGTGGCAGTTTTCGCCGCCGTTGCAGCCGCTGTGCTGCACACAGCGAATCGCGCGAATGCTCCGTCCAGCGTATCCATATTGCCATTAATATCCGCTACGTCCACATAATCCGTATCAGCGGGTTTTTTGAGCCCTAGTTTCGATGTATAGGTTGCCATTGAGAGTTCCCTCCTAGCTTGTGATTTCCCCGTTTTCAATATCTTTCCATGTCCGGGATTCTATTGATCCCCATGTATAGCCGTTCAGCCATTCCCAGGTTGACTGGATCACGTCAACCGATAGGATGAACTGCTCTGAAGTGTTCACCGGATTCGGCGTAATGCTGGCCGCTGTGATCTTAACCGACATAGATCATCACCCGGCGAATGAATATTTCCGGAGGAATCGTGTACGTGAATTCGAGTACATACGTCCCCGCTTCCGGCGGTTCCACCAGTGCACGCAGCGTCTTTGCGGAGCCGTCGTCAACAACATCACAGTCCCCGGACGCAACTTGCGTGCCGTCCATTTCCAGCAGTTCCCACGATGCGTCGGCCAGCGTGAATACCTGCCCGATGCAGGAAGTCAGCTTCGCACAGACGTATTTTTTCTCCCCCGCAATGAAATTCAGTTTTGGACAGCATTCCATTTTAATCCCCCCAATCTCTTAACAGCACGGCGTTGGATCCGAAATACAGAACTCGATCATGTCGGACGAATCCCATACTTCGAATGTATCCCATATTACGGACATATCCCATCGATCAGATGAATCCCATATATTAGACACGTCAACGGTGTCCGTGTAGAACATGACGCAGCTGTCAGGCAGCAGCTCCAATTTCACGAATCTGCTGTCGTACATGTACAGGATCCCGGCCCAATAGACCAGGAATCCTGTATTATCAACTCCGTAGATATCTACGACGTATTTTCCGTCGGTCAAATCCGGCGGTACCGTCGCCTGCCACTGATTCTCACCGACCTGCGTATAGATCACATCGAACGCGTCGCAGTGCCCGTACATTGACGTAATCATATCAGGACACCGTGACCGTGATCACATACGTTGCGCCCGCATCTACGGGATTCGGCTCAATTGTGACATTCGAAATATATGGCGCGATAGTATTGCAGTAGACATTCCGCGTAACAGAGGACGTCTTGCCCGCCCCGTCTGTCGCCGTAACAACGATGACATTAGGAGACATCTGGGAAATCAGTGTGATAGATTTCGAGAAATTTCCATTGCTCTGCACGGTAACCACGCCCGCGTCAACATTATTGACCTTGATCGTAATTGTGACCGGCGAAGACGTAGCATCGTTCGTCGTTCCAGTGAGAGTAAGGGTTGTCACATTAGTGTAATAATTATCTGCCGGCGTATAGACTGACAAAGAAGGTGGCGTCGTGTCCACCTTGAACGTGGACGTCTTCTGCGTCGCTGCATTGCCGTCGAAGTCGGACACGTCAATCTTGAGCGTGTGAGGTCCATCTGACAGTGCGGTTGTCGGCGTATACGTCCAGGTATATCCATCCGTGATCTCAGAACGCATGCCAGACATCCATGTGATCGCAGGACCGTTATCGATGTACAATTTGAACGTGCTGGTGTCAATTCCGGAATCGCTGTCCGTGACATTGATCTTGATGGCCGGCTTGTTGTTCGTGACGGTTGCTCCTGCCGTCGGCGCAGTCACGGCAATGACGGGCTTGGTCTTCTCCTTGACACGCAGCTGCAGCGATTCTCCCAGCGTGGCGTGCGTAGAATCGGCAGATACAGTATTGCCGTATTCGTCCTCCGCTGTCACCTTAACGTCGTAGTAATGCCCTGGTTCGTTGTAACTGGATTTCGACGGGGCGGTGATGGTCGCCTTATACTTTCCGCTTGCGGAATCCAGTGTCAGATTATATGTCTGGCCGTTAATAACGGCGCTGACTGTTGATATGCTTGGCATAATAATATCACCCCTTATTTTTTTGCATGAAAATACCCCCTGTCTCCAGGGGGCAGTAAAGGAGGTACAACATGGACTACCCGAAAATCCACTGTAATCAGTATATCATGTTATACCCGCAGTCAACTCTCATCTTTTTGATTTTTTGAAGTACGCGCTGATTGATCCGGTAACAATGCGACACGCTGAAATGTGTTTCCCGCGCTATCTCATCCCACCGCAGCGGCTTCATGTGCATGTACCGCAGCCGTGCGATCTGCTGCTCATCGGGCGCGAGCCGGGACACAACATCCTCGATGCATTGCATCCTGGCGTCGTATGTAGCAATTTCCGCTTCGATTCGAGCAATCTTTCTGTCGTACCGGTCCAGCTTCTCCACGATTTTGGCCGTCGGATTTCCCGCATCCGAGCTGCGGGGCTGCCCATCAGGCGGCGTACCTTCGGCGTAGATCGCATCTCGTTCGTCTTTCAATTTTTTCAGCTCCGTCTCCGCCTGGAGGCGGTACAAGGTGAACGTGGCATATGACCGTAAGAAGTATTCTGCATTCATTTTCCGTCCCTCCCTATTGCACACACGGCCGCTCCGAGCAGTATGCCTATGACCAACCCGGTAATGAAATTCATGGCTTGCCTCCACTCGTCGATTCCAGCTCGATTAAGAACGCCAGATTGCACGCCGTGTGCCATAGATGGGGATACCCACTTTCCGGATCTACAGCCTCGCCGCCAAGATACGCCATAAGATGCCTCAGTAATGCCCCCTTGTAGCGTTCCGGCTCTACAGCGCGCCAGCATTCCGCATCCCCGTATTTTTGGGTGCCATACGTCCGAATTGTGCCGACCGCCCACATCAACGACGGAGGCACAAGCTCCAGTCGGATTTTGTTTTGATCATGCTTTATGTTGTAGTTCATTTTGGTTTTCTTCCTTCTTCAGTTCTTTCCGCGCTTTGGTCATCAGCCACGTTTTTATACATTTTTCGCAAGTCATTTCGTCAATCCAGAGACGGCGGCATTTTATGGGGCTATCGTATTTGCATAGCCCAGCGTCTTGCATTATTTTGGCCGCTATCTTAACTGCTCTGGTTTCTGCCGTTTCCCTTGTGCATCCCATATTAATTCCTCCGCTCTGTAATATCTGCAATTTTTGCAGTCCTTTTTGACGTTGATACTCGTTGCAACGATTGTTTCTCGGCACATGGCCGGGCAGCTGCACATCGGAAGTGCGGCTGCATATCTATATCTGCATGTGTAGTAATCAGACATTGGCTTCACCAGCCCCCAAATAATCATTGGCCGATCTATACGCTATTTGAACTTGCTGGAAATAGTCCGAATCCCCTCCAGTGTCCGGGTGAGCCGTTTTTACAATCTGCTTGTATCTCTTTTTCAATTCGTCCACGTGTGGAAGCTCCGAAAATCCCAACACGCGAAAACAATCTGGTATATCTTGCGGTTGTGGCAGTGCCTTGATTCCTGCTACCCATGTCTGTAATTCATAGATGCCTCGTTCTGTCATTCTGGCAATGTCTTCTAATGTCAATACAACTTGCGCGAATGCATCCGATCCATATCTGACAGTTATTCCGTGTTTTGCGGCGTTATCGATACTGTGCTCAAATCGATATAATTGGCCGTTAATCCAGAATTCTACCCAACACATCTTTCGGTCCCAGTTATAGTCATATTTTTCGACGCCAAGTCTCGACATGACTTTTTCCAGTTTCGCTTCATACGATGTTGGATCCGCATATTGTTTTTGCATATTATCCCTCCTCCGGAAATTTTCTGTTCTTCAGGTCGAATCGGCTTTCCGCAAACTCGTTCGCAAATGCATACATTGATTTCTGCATCTCTAGCACTTCGGAGTCATCGCAGTCCATGCTGCAGAAGTGATAGATCAGCTGTGCCATCTGCCGTCTGTCCAATTTTATGTTCAGACCGCCGCACCACAGTGGCAGGCCGCAGTTATACAGATTGGCTCCGATCAGGTCGGCTTCGCGCAGGTTGGCTCCGCGTAGATCGGCGCGTTGTCCACCAGCTTCTCCCGCCAGCCATTTTCTGTGTTTTTCAAGTATCTCTGATATCTCTGATAATTCAGTTTGTGTCATTTTTGTACCTCCTTCAATCTTTTGATCCGTAACTTCAAGCTATCAATCAGGTGATTTTGTGTCGCCCCCTTGCTTGACAGCGCGGCGATCACATCCTCATCCCGCGCGCCCTCCACGTACAGGCGATGTATGATAACCGCCTGCAGCTGCCCTTGCCTGTGCAGCCGCTTATTGGCTTGCTGGTATAGCTCCAGGCTCCAGTTAAGCCCAAACCACACGATATGGTTTCCCCCATCCTGCAGGTTAAGCCCATACGCGCAGCTCGCCGGATGCGCAAGCAGCACATCAACCTCGTGGTTATTCCACGCATCCTCATCAGCCTTTCCCGCCAGCTGGCGGATCCGCAGCTTCAGTGGTTTCAGCGTTTCGATGATTCTTGCAATATCGTGCCGGAAATTATAAAACAGCAAAACCGGCTGCCCGTTGAGGCCCTCAACCACCTCGTACAATGCCTGCAGCTTGCAGCCGTGGATCTGCACCACTGATCCGTCGTCCGTATAGCATGCACCATTGCACAACTGCAGAAGCTTATTGGACAACGCTGCTGCCGACGCCACGTCGATCACGCTCGACTCCACACTAAGCAGCAGATCCCGCTCCAGCTGGTTGTATTGCTGCTGCGCCTTGGGATCCAGCACCACCGGTATGTCGTCGATCACGCACTCCGGTAGTTGTAAGTAGTCCTCCGCTTTCATACTCACGCAGATATCGCTGATCTTTTGGTGTACTACATCCACAGCTCCGTCCTTGGGCTTATAGCTGTAGACCATCGCGCGATCCCGCTTATCCGGCTCCATGTACCGCTCCCGGAAATGGGTAATGTACTTCCCAAGCCGCGCCCCTTGATCCAGCAAGTATACCTGTGCCCAGACATCCTGCAAGCTGTTCGGCGCCGGTGTGCCCGTAAGCTCAATAATGCGTGACATTTTTCCCCTGACTCGGGATAGTGCCTTAAATCGCTTCGCAGCAGGGTTTTTAAAGCTGCTGGACTCATCCACAACCACCATGTCAAATGGCCAATCGTTACGGTAATAATCCTCCAACCACACCACATTTTCGCGGTTGATGATATAGATATCCCCCGGCGTATTTACCGCCTTAATCCGCTGCGTTGTGTTTCCGAGGCAACTGATGATTCGAAGCCCCCTCAGATGATCCCACTTCGCAGCTTCTTTCTGCCAAGTAGCCTCTGCAACCTTTTTGGGCGCGATTACCAGAACTTTTTTTACCGCAAACCGGTAATATTTCAGCTCCTTGATCGCGGTTAGCGTAATTACCGTCTTGCCCAGTCCCATATCAAGCCACAGCGCCAGTGCGGATGTTTCAATGATTCGATTTTCGCAATAGGCCTGGTACGGATGCGGGTTATATTTCACTCCTCTCGCCTCCTTCCAGCCGTGTTTTGCATTCGCGCACAAATGATTTCATCTCTTCCAGCCCCTGAATCTTTCTTGCATCAACGCCGCATTTTTTCAACTGCGATATCCGGTATCGCTGGATATTGGCCATTCTGCCGAATTCAGCTTTAAGCTCTACAAAGATCACTGAGCCGTCCGGCAGCACTACGATCCGATCCGGCACGCCGATGGTTCCGGGGGAGGTGAACTTCCAGCATAAGCCGCCCATACCTTCGATCGCTTTCACCATTCTTTTTTCGATTTCAGCTTCTTTCATTGTTTCGCCCTCCCGGTAACTTCTCACGCGCGCGTATATGACATATAAAATCAGGCGATTAGGTGTTTTATATACTCCCTAATTACCTATATTCAATTAATTAAAGTAAAAAATGGTTACCTAGTTACCTATTTTAAAAAAACCTTTAATTTTACGCGTTTTTTTAGGTAACTTTTCAGGTAACCGCGAGGTAACCGGTTACCTTTTAGGTAACTTTTCAGGTAACCGGTTACCTAAAAGTTACCTGTTTGGTTACCTCTTTTTCGTACCCTTTAACCACTCCGTAGGGCGGTCTTTTCATCGCCTTCGTACTCTTTTTCCAGCCCGGCATTCGATCCATAATATTCCGGATGTCCTTTGATGCTTTGGCATCCAGGCGCGCCAGATCCTGTCCGAGACACTCCGTCCAGATTTCTGCTACACATACTCGATCGCGCTCGATTTCACCCTCGTTTTCGGCTCCCCCGTTGAGCCATATGCGGCGCTGCGCGGTTGATATTCGGCTCCAATTTTTCGGCAGTTTGAGCTCCAAAAACTCTTGGATTACGCCTGTGCGGTCGTCACTGATTCTGTGTGCCTCCTGAACTTTCTGAGCCGCCTCCATAAGCTCCGCTGGCAGATAGAGTGGTTCAGCCATCTGATATCGGAGCAAGGCCTCGGCCCAAATCTGATCTCGCTCTGTCGGCAGATCCTCGAAAACATTCTTTTTCGGTCTCTGTATACCGGCATCAATTGGCCAAAAGCGCCGGTCCCCGGTGTTGTCTTTCAGATATTCGGCGTCATTGGTTGTTCCGAAGAATACACAACGCCTCGGACACCACTCCGTATTTTTTGCGTAGGCTGCACGGAATATATCCTCTGTCTGGCTCAGGAAGTGTTTGATTTTGCTTGTTTCGGCTCTGCTGAATGCCGCCAATTCCGCAATTTCAACGATCCATACGCCTTGCACAAGCTCGCATGCCTCTTTGCCCTCAAATGTCTTAAGAGAATCAGAAAACCATGCCCCTCCCATTATTTTCAGCAGCGAGCTTTTGCCGATGCCTTGGGCGCCGGTAATTACAGTCATATTGTCATATTTAGTGCCCGGGCATAATGCTCTAGCTACTGCTGCGGTCCAGCTTTTTCTTGTTACTGCGCGGACATATTCCGAATTCTCAGCGCCTAGATAGTCTACAAACAGCGTATCCAATCGCTTTACACCATCCCAGGCCGGAAGACCTAATAGGTACTCCTTTACTCGATTATAGGAATGCCGATCCTTGTGCAACAGCAGCGCGTTTCGAACTTTGCTCTCACCGTGGATTTTGAATGTCTTTTCCATATACCAGCTAACGCCGGCGTCATCCCCCTCACGCCAAGTACGCTCCGCAGTTTCCGGATCCTTTGCGTCCCATGGCATCCGCCCCCGTATAACGGGGCGCCGCGCGAATTCGTCGTAGAATATCCGATCCTTAAGGTCATCATGATGTTCGAGGAGCAGAAGGATATTGTTGATTGTGCTGGCGTAGCCTACCTCTGTCATATCGAGTTGCTTGATCCAATCATCCGCTTGACCAAAATCTTTCAGGGTTAATGCGTAACGTTCTTTTGCCATTGCCTCTGCAACTTCAGGGATTCCAACTGCGAATTCGGTCATCGCGGTGTATGACGGCAGCCGGTTGACCGGCGTATCCGCCTTTGCGCTGTCATCCAGCTCCCCGAACTTGTGGATCCTTATAAGGTCAAATGCGTTGACCAGCCTGCCCCCGCACGGATCTGTAGCATGATGGGAATATAAGAATTTTCCGCCATCATATATCACTGCTCCGCCCGAAGTGGATCCGCCTACGTATGTATACCGGTCTGATCCAGTGCATGGCTCATAGATGCCAGGAATCAGCTCAAACGCCCGGTATATATCGTATATCCGACAGAACGCCCCGACGATGCCTGTTTTTTCTGTCGGATCACCCTGTTTTGCAGCGAGTCGTTTCGGCAAGTCTGCAGCGCCCGGAACCTGCGGCCATTCTGCAACATTACGCCAGTTCTGATACATTCGCAGCATCCCGTCAACTGATAAGAATGGGTCGTCGTACACCTCATATACATATTGACTGTCACTGCAGCAGCTCGGCCAGTACATTAGCCGTGTCGGCTGGAAGGTGGATGGATCACAAAGTTGGATTCCGATGATCTCGGCAAGTTTGCGCGATATCGCCTCATATTCGTCTGCGCTGCATGTGCGGTCTAACCACACCAGGGCGCGCAGTCGAGGCTTGGAAGGCTCGTGCTTGCGCGTGCTGTACACGCAGCAGCCGCAACCCAGTGCGGCGATCTTTTTGAGCGTAGTATCGGTTTCTCCTGCAGGGATGCTGTCCAGATCTAGTGATATGAAATCCCTACCCTTTACCGATCCATTTTTTCGACGCCCACCAAGCAGTTCTCCACCGACAAAGCCTCCGACGTCTTTGAGGTTATTCTGCTTCGCCTTGGGCATTTTGAGGTATACACTGAGTGATTCCTGACTGCGCATTGGTACCTTGAGCCGGTCTACAAGCTCGGAGAGATACATTTTCTGCGCCGGCCAATTTTCAGCGTAACGGCTATTTGCGGTACTTATCGTTATCTGTCTGTCATATTTCAGTACCATAGGATTAATCCTTTCTGTAATAGTCCGTGAGGAACCCGTCCGCCCGGAGAATCAGACCTTCCGCCCAGGGGATCGGCTCGCCCATGATCTTGCACACGCGTTCCAGATCGCATTGGTTTTCAGGACAATCGATAACCACCTCGTCGTGGATGTGCATGACAGATCTATATCCGGCAGCATCCAGGCGCTGCAGAGCGATTGCCAAGCAGTCTCTGGCGATGGCCTGCACGGTGTTTTCCACAAGCTTCCCGCCATACGTTTCAAGCTGCGTCCATTTTTTCTTTTCTTGATCCACGCCCATGTACGTGATGGATCTACGTCCGATCTCGTTAACTGTAAGCTGCGGCTTTGCGTAATGCAGCTTTCTGCCACTCGGGAGCCTGACGGTCAAAAACATCTGCCCCGTTATCAAATCGCCCTCCATTGCAAAAACAATTCCGTTTACACCAGTTGGTGCGCCGGTAGAAATTGTATTTTTCACGGCCTCTTCGAAGGCATACCAAAGTGCAACAATACGTTTGTTTGCCTGCCTCCATCTAGCTACGATATCGGGCAATTCTTCTTCTGTCAGGCCCATGTTCAGAGCACCCATTACAATCAGTGCGCCACTTGAGCCCTGGTACCCAAGCGCCAGCTCTGCTACCTTGCCTTTGGCACGCAGTGCATACTCCGGGTTACCTTTTTTGATCCGTTCAATTGGAACACCGAACATGGCTGATGCAGAGGCTTCATAGATCTTTCCGTGTGTCCGGAAGACTTCCTGGCGCCAGCTCTCTCCGGCAAGCCACGCAATCACGCGCGCCTCAATTGCCGAAAAATCTGCCACCACGAAACGGTTTCCATGTGACGGGATAAATGCGGTACGGATAAGCTGGGACAGTGTGTCCGGCACATTCCCATACACCAACTTCAGCACCGCCGTTTTGTCTTCCTTGACAAGCGCACGGGCTAAATCCAGTGTATCTATATAGTTACGGGGAAGATTCTGCACCTGCACGATCCTTCCCGCCCATCTGCCGGTACGATTGGCTCCGTAAAATTGGAGCAGCCCTCGAACTCTGCCATCTTCACACACTGCAGCGTCCATTGCTGCATATTTTTTGACGGAGGTTTTTGAGAGCTCCAGTCTTATTTCGAGAAGCCTTTTTACTTTGTCGTTATCCGTTGTGTCGATCATGTTTGCGACAGTGTCCCTACGAAGATTGTCGACTTTGTCGCCGGTTTCCGTCTCAAGCCATTTCGATAATTGCTGTACCGATTTTGGGTTATCGATGCCAGATATACGGATTGCCTCTTCCGTAAGCTCGTCGGTGACCGTTTGGCTGCATGCCAGCGCACCACGGATGAGTTCAGTGTCGAGGTTGATTCCGTAAGCGTTCATAGATTGATCAAGTTCCCACAGCTTTTGTTCATTTTCTGGGACAGGGTATGCGGATAATATCTTTTCAATCTCTATTTCTGTGCGCACGTCCTGGGCGCAGTAATCTTTGAACAGGTCCCATTTTTTCGGTTCGTGCTGCGGGAGCGTACGGCCTCCGACTGCACCACGCGGCATACAGAAGGTTCGAATCAGTGCGGAACCAATGCCGAGCTTGCGTTTGTCTTGTGGAAGCCCTAGTGCCTCTCCTATAGCGGCGAGCCCTCCCGGATATCCGCAATAGAGCCCGTGTACCATTGTACAGCGCCATTGTTTGAGCCAGCTTATCGCAAAGTCCTCTGTGACATATCGCGAAAAATGCTTACAGAGGCAATACCATTCAAATGCTGCGTTGTATGCATGCTTGAGGCATTGGTAGTCAAACAAATCGTGTATGAGTCCCGTCATTTTGCGCTCTGCATCAGGATCAGTTATGAGATCGATCACCTCTACTGGAGTCCAGTTGATTCCATCCGCGCTGCGTGAGTAGGCACACAACAGGATCTGAAAATCTGGAGACTGCACATATTTGTACAGTCCCGATTTTTTGAGGTCAACGCTGCTATAAGTTTCGAGGTCGATCGATAGATGTCTCATAGCGGTAATCCAGTAATAGGATTAATCTGATGCACGGGCTGGATGCTGCCGAAGTCATCAGACGCGCTTGCACGGTTGCTAAGAGGCTCGCCGTCTTGAAGCTTTTGCACGGTTTCTAATCCGCATCCGATTCCTTTCTTTCCGCCCGCGTTATAGGCGAAGAAGGTCACGCCTACGCGTGCGTAGAGCCCACTGTAAATTTCAGTGGGATCAAGAATCGGGTTGATGTTGATATCAACGATTTCCGGTTGAATTTTACTTGAAGCGGTGAATACCCAATGCCCTTTGCATTCCTCGCCAAACGGCATTCCGTCAGACGGTCTTACGCCGTCACCATCGTGCACCGGAATCGCTACGATTGGCGGAATCACCCCACCCCATTTTGCAGGACCGTCTTGCTTTGCCGCATTGATGGCTGCGTCGATTCGCGCCTTCGTTGCCGTATCAGTCTTAGGGACAAGAATTGTTGCGCTGTATTTCGCCTCCTGACCTTCTCTGGCATAAGGCTTAAGTAGATTGACATAGGACAGTCTTACCTGTCCGGTTACAATGTGCCTGGGATTGTTATTCATCATGATACTTCCTCCTTAAAATCTGATTTTGCGCGTGTGATTGCGGTTCTCGTATCTGACTCCAGTGCAAGCGTCGGCTTGCCTTCTGGCTTAACGATGTAATTTCCGATGATTTCCGATAATCTGGCCTTGCCTACAAGCTTCTCCAAGCCAGTAATTGTGAGCGGCTTTCGCTCGTAGAGCACTTCGTCGGGGTATCCGGCGAGTTTCAGCAGATTGAACGCGGTATCCAGATCTCGGATCTCGCGGTTGCTGCGCCCTTCAACCGCTTTCCAGCCGGGAATTTCCTCCCCGGAAAGAATTTTTTGCAAGGCATACGCACTCACGTCTGATGCCCAGTTTTTGAGCCCGTCTATCTTGCCGAGAATCACCCCAATTTCTTCCGGCGTCAGCAGTGCAGGATCCTCGTCTCTAAAATCTTCAAGTGCGGTATATTCCCGACTGCGGGCCCGGCAGATCGCTTTTGCCGCACAGAAGCGGCAATGCTCACCCGCCACGAAGTCGCCTGTTCCCTCATATGCTGCCTGCGCAAGGGGCTTGATTGACGCGCCCCATTCCAGTAGTTCTGAGACATTCATATCGGCCGAATTGGTGTTATCAATACGGGGCTGTATAATTGTCATGCGGATTTTATGTACCGGGTATAACAACATGTATTGCCTCATTGCGCCCAGCGCATACAATCTCAACTGAGGATTATTTTCTGCCGATACCGGTACGCCCTTCCCGTGTTTATAGTCCACAATTTCTAGGAGTCCGTCGCCGATCATAATGCAGTCAGCCGTTCCGTACCCTTCCGGTGCATAAGCAGAATAGTCCACCCTGTATTCCGCGACAATGTGCGGCGGGTGGTCTCGCAGCGCCGCGCTATCCTTAATGTAATCCATATAGACATCGGTGTAAGATTGCATTTCAGCCTGATACGCGGGATCCTCTTCCAGCTTTTTCATTTGGCGGTTGTACGTACGGGTAGACATCGGCTCGATATATTTCCGCAGTTTGAGCTCGGCGATTGCATGCGCAAGCGTACCTTCTGCGGCATATTCTGACGCTGTATCCGGCATGTTTTCGCATAATCTGGCGGACGGTGTGCAAGTCAGCCAGCGCTTCGCGCTTGACGCGGAGAGCAGTGCGTGGCTCATATCTTCGCCCCCAGTCCGCGCAGCGCGGTCGCAAAAGCGCCGTATTGTTCCGCCGGAAGCTCCGTGAGAATATTGACTCCGAACTGACCAAGCAACGCCTGTAACTCGGGGAGTTTTCCCGCGTCAATCAACGGTGACGCGGCATAAGCCAGTTGATCAATTGTATAAGTTGCGGTTGCCGTGGGCACCGCGGCAGAAGCTTGTTGCGGTACAGCACTGCTTATCACTGTTACCGGCGCTTGCTGCGGTACAATGTTGCTGGTTGGTGTTACTGGTGTTTGTTGCGGTACAGTGTTGACGGTTGGTGCTGTCTGCTGCGCCCTGTGGTTCCCAAGTGCAGTAGCAAGCTCTCGGATGGCGGCCACCATTTCAGGCGCCTCAATAGTGATAGTTAATGTTGACATATCGTGTCCTCCTCTGATATATTATTATTGTTAATGTTGGCATCTTTTGATGTCTCTTTAAGCCGATTGAGTTGCAGCTCGTCGGCTTTTTTACAGTCGCATGTTTCCCCCGGATCGAGGTACGCTCCACAGTCTTTACAGCGATACGGCCATTTCATTTTCTGCCCCTCCATTCGAGTTCATTATTAATTACGATCGATCCCAGCACGCCGGTTGCCAGTCCTGTCAAGCCGATGGCTCCGTACAGGCACAGCTGCCCGAATGAGATCAGATCCTGATCGCCCGCCCCGCAGATGCCCAGCAGGAAGATTCCGGCCGCCGCTGCCAGCGCCGCGAGCATATTGCGAATTGCCTTGAGTGCCTTTATGTTCATATTTTCCTCCTTTCTCTACATATTTTTTAATCATCTTCATGGCGATGTTTCCCTTCTTGTCACTCTTGTCCAATTTTACTGCGCAGGTGATTACACCTGCTAAGAAAAGATTTAGCCTATAAGATTTCCGTCTTTGTCTCGAAGCTCTTCCACGCCCAAGAAATTTTTCAGCTTATCCTTGTAGACGAACGGAGTTCTCTTTTTGCGACCTTGTCTTACACATCCTATGTCTAGATCTCCGGTCTGCATCATGTCGATCATGACCGGTGGCGTCATTCCCAAGATATCTGCCGCAACTTTCGATTTCACTAAATTTGACTTATCTGTCATATGTTTTCACTCCTTTCGATTTATAATATTCTTGCGATTATTTCCTGGTTCATCGCAATGTAAGCCGAACTGTTACTATGGAAGCTATCACCGCTGCAATAATAGATAAGATCATTGATACCGCTTTCCATATCATTTCTGAATGTTTTTCAATCCACCAGCACCGATACATCGCTTTAACCTCTTTGCAGTCCGGGAAATCCTTTTCGCGTAAAAACTGTTTATACGCTTTCACCGTTTGCGCCTCCTTCAAAAAGATCTTCGATAGAGCAGTTCAGAACCTCCGCAATTTTTGGAATTAAATCCGACGGGGGTTTTCTAGTGCCGGATTCCCACATGGATATTATCGATCCGTACGAATAACCGACCGCTTTTGCAAATTCTCCTTGTGTAAGATTTGCTTTTTCCCTAAGCCGTCTTAAATTGTCTTTCAATTTTGATCACCTCGTTTCTCGGTTTGAGATCAGTTATGTCTCATTACGAGATTATTATATATCTCTTTTTGAGACATGTCAACGCTATTTTTGAAAATAATTCTCTTTTTGAGATTTCGATTGAAATGTCTCAAAACGTGAAGTATAATTTAGTAGGAGGAATAAATATGCTGAAACTTAAAGAACTACGAGAAAAAAAGGGGCTGCTACAAAAAGATGTAGCAAATTATTTAAAAATTGCTCGCAACACATACAGTCAATACGAAATTGGAGCGAGAGAACCTGACATTATAACTTTAATAAGCCTCGCTGATTATTTTGGCGTATCTATTGATTACCTTGTTGGTAGAACTGACAATCCAAACATAACCAACGATGTAATAGTAGAGTCTGCTGATGGAAATATTACATCTCTTGACGATGCTGGGTTGTCTCCAGATGACCTCTCCCGCATAACAGCAGTAATCGAAGACGTCGTTAAAAAATACAGATCCACGACTGACGAAGTTCACGAGGACGAGCCCTCTGTACTTGCCGCCCACGCTGACGGAATTACAGAGGAAGAAATGCAAGAAGACATCAAAAAGATGAAAGATTATATGAGGAGAAAAAATGACCGCGTATGAATCTCGTGCCGCAGCAGCAGAAGATCTCAAAATAGATATCGTAGAAATGCAGATGAATGGTAAGGGATACTGCTATGACGGTTGCATATTTATCCGTTCTGATCTGTCTGATGCTGAAAAAAACTGTATCCTTGCGGAGGAAATCGCCCATTACTTATATACAGCAGGCGATATTACAAATCAAAATGACATTTCAAAGCGAAAGTTAGAGTTCTACGCGCGCCGGAAGGCCTATGAAGCAGCTGTGCCGTTTGAACAGATTGTCTCGTTGCTGCGTGCCGGCGAACAAATATGCGATATAGCCGAAATATACGATTTTACAGAAGAATTCCTGCGCGATGCACTAAATTGGTATATATCAAAGTATGGATGCGGCAAATAAACAAGTGGAGCGTATAGCGTGTTTATAAATATCCTAACTGGCTGGAATTACGCGCAGAGAATCCTACATTTAAGATGCTTAATTTTGAAACAGAAGAACTAAATAACGTAAGGATACCGGGAAAGGCCGTATGGTTCTTTAGTAGTGTGAAGTAATACCAAGTAATTTATAGGAGGTTACAATATGGGTTTGTTTGATGTATTTAGAGTTTCACAAATAAAAAAGGAAAACGAACGCTTGAAAAGTTTAATGACACCAGAATTACAACAAATTGATATGCAATTATCCAAACTGGACTGTCTTAACATTGAAGTTCAGTCAGTTGAACGCAAAGTCAACCAATTAGAAAGCCAAAAACAAAAGTTATATATCGACATAAAACAGGCTAAAAGCAAGCTTGTTGAAATAAACGATGAAGTTTTAATGCAAGAATTTGGATTATACAAACCTAAATATGCATTTTCCAACAGCGACCATTACAAAGAACGTCTAGACATTACAAGACAATCACAAAAAGAACTTATAAAAAAAGGACTTGCTATCACAAGTGCTCCTAATTGGACTGTCAATAATAGTAGAGCACAGGGAGTAAAGCTTGTTAAAGAAATCTCTAAATTAATGCTCAGAGCCTTCAATAGTGAATGTGATGAAGTTGTTCGTAACGTAAAATACAATAACATTACCGCTTCACATAATAAGATAGAAATGTCAGCCCGAACCATTTCTACACTAGGAAAAACAATGGGTATTTCAGTTACTAATGATTATCTCAAACTAAAAATAGAAGAGTTATATATTGCTTTTGAGTATGCGCAGAAAAAGCAAGACGAAAAAGAAGCCGCTAAAGCCGCCCGGGCAGAAATGCGAGAAGCGGAAAAATTGCAGAAAGAGCTTAACGAGAAAAGAACAAAAAGCGAAAAGGAACGCACTCATTATGAAAAAGCACTAGCACAAATTGAGCAGAAACTGAAGTCCGAACCTGATTCATTTGATTTGATTGAAAAAAAGAAAGAATTAGAAGCACATCTTGCTGAAATTGAAGCAACATTAAAAGACTTAGATTACAGAGAAGCAAATGTAAAAGCCGGATATGTTTACATCATATCAAACATTGGTGCGTTTGGAGAAAACGTATACAAAATTGGCATGACAAGAAGACTTGAGCCAACAGACAGAATAGATGAACTTAGTGACGCATCAGTTCCATTTAATTTTGATATTCATGCAATGATTTTCTCGGATAATGCACCTGCACTTGAAGCTGCGCTGCACAATGCTTTTGAGAGCAAAAAACTAAATATGGTTAATCAGCGAAAAGAATTCTTTAATGTATCCCTTGACGAAATTAAGCAAGTTGTTAGAAGTAATTATGATAAGACTGTTGACTGGATTGATATCCCAGACGCTCAGCAATACCGTCAAAGCTTAAAAATGATAAGTGTACAAACACAATAATTGTTATAAAACCAAAAAAATAAGTCAACCCCAGGAGCAAAGGAATTCTAAGCAATACGCCTACTCCCATTCGGGAACCCAGCTTTAACCCTTCACGAGTTAACTTATTTGTATTATATCATATGCGACAAAATTGTCAATTATCCACTTACTTGGTCTAAATCATAAAAATCTTTAAAAGGAGCATATAATGAGACTACCAAACGGTTACGGAAGCGTATATAAATTATCAGGCAAACGACGTAGGCCTTGGGTGGCAGCTATCACCACTGGCCGAGACATCCAGGCACACAAACAGACGCGTAAAGTGCTTGGGTATTTCGGCACACGTCAGGAGGCTCTCAATGCCCTTGCGGAATACAACAAAGACCCTTATGATATCATCACTACAAAATATACGTTCTCCGAAATCTACGAAAAATGGCGGGACGTCTGGTCTCCCGGAAAATCTGACAATGCACTCAAGGCCTACAGGCTGGCATATAATCGCTGCACTATTCTCTATAATATGCCGATCACAGATATTAAACCTCACCATCTGCAAAGAGTACTGGACAGTATCAAAAAAGCTCCGAGTAGCATCGAAAAAACATTGGCTCTGTTTAACCGTGTATTTGATTTCGCAGTCAAAAACGGTCACATTCGGACTTCTCCCGCAAAAAATATCACTTTGCCATTCGAGCGCAAAAATGCACCAGACGAAGCGCGGGAGCCCTTCACAGCTGCTGAAATAAAAAAGGTGTGGGAAGTCTATCAAGGCGAGTTGAATTATACTGCCGCCATTGTACTAATGTTAATCTACTGCGGCTGCCGGATCAGTGAGCTACTGAACTTAAAAAAAGAAGATATTCATCTCGCAGAACAATGGTTTTTGATTCGCGAATCCAAAACAGAGGCCGGCACGATGCGTAAAGTACCAATAGCAAACAAAGTACTGGGCATCTGGAAATCTTTTTACAGCATGTCAGAAAGCGAGTACATCATCCTCACCTCGCATGGACGTAAAATGGAATACGGAAACTTCAAGTATAATTATTGGGCTCCACTGATGGAGCAGCTCAATATGGATCACACTCCGCATGAAACACGTCACACATTCATTACACTTATGCACCGCGCGGGCGTTGATAAAGATTACATCCAAATTATAGTTGGACATAAAATCCAAGGCATTACCGCCCACTACGACCACATCGATATTGAGGATTACAAGGACGAGGTAAACAAAATCCAGTGTTAGCTACTTGTTAGCTGTATGTTAGCTAAACTGGCATTTCCCCACTTATTTCCACTGTGTTAAATTCACAAAATTCCTTTTATTATCGAATTTTAAGCCTTTTTTGAAACTCGTAAAGATCTATGAAAAGAAACTTCAATTTCCTATAAATATTAAAAAACCAGATCCCCGCATGGCAAAGCTGATCATCACGCAGTACGGCGGTGCGGACGGTGAGCTGGGGGCTGCCCTGCGTTATTTAAGTCAGAGATTTTCGATGCCGAACGGCGAAACGCGCGCGACCTTGAACGATATCGGCTCGGAGGAGCTCGCGCATCTGGAAATGATCGGTACAATGTGCCATCAGCTCCTGCAGGGGGCCGACTGCGAAATGCTGAAAAGATGCGGCTATGACACGGATTACGTGGAGCACGGCATCGGCGTCTATCCGCAGAACGCAGCCGGCGTGCCGTTTAACGCGGCTTATCTGCAATCTAAGGGCGATCCCGTGACAGATTTAATCGAGGACCTCGCTGCAGAACAGAAAGCGAAGCAAACTTACGAATATCTTATTAACATGGCGGATGATCCCGATGTGATCGAGCCGCTTCGCTTCCTGAGAGAACGCGAGGTTGTGCATTTTCAAAGATTCGGTGAAGCTCTGGAAATCGTAAAACGGCTGAACAGCAGTCCGAAATACTTCTGAGCGCTCATAAAAACACTTGTCTGAAGATATAAAAGACGCCTCGTTTCCGCGAAAAGCGGAGCGAGGCATCTTTTCAGCAATTAAAATCCAGGGAATTCGGCTCCTGCATGTCTGATTTTAAGCCCGCCGGATCCAAAAAATCAAATAGGAATTGCTTTCTCAGCAGCTCCTGCGGAATATATTCATTATATTTATGCTCCAGTTGGGCCTTTTCCGGCAGCGGAAGCGTGGAAAGATCCGGATCCGAGACGAGTATCTCCTGAATGGCCGCTTCAAGATATGCGGCCGGATTTTTCTGCTTGGCCGAAAATGTCACTTCCAGATAGACGCAGGTTCTCCATAAAATTTTACTTTGCAGTCCTCTTTGGCGAAGCAGAAAATGGAGCGTATACAGCTGGCGCGTGCCAATCCACGGGAAGACAGCGTATTTGAGCTCCGAAAGCTGTGTGACACGATTTGTGAGAATCCCGGCGTTTTTCGCCAGATATCGCAGCTCTGCGAGCCTTTCACTGCAGGATTGGCTGAGATACGGAAATGTTTCCTCGCTCTGTAAAATCTGTTTCATCTTTCTCACAAGAACTGTGTGAAGCTCAGCCTTAAAGTCGACGTCCCAGTCCACAGTAGAAACCCCCGGAACGAGCTTCACGAAAATGACTTTCGCCTTCTGATTGACCTCCACCGTTTCCCAGGTCCTTCCCGCCAGAGCGAAGCGCGTTTCCGGCGGATAAATTTTATCCACGGTGCCGATCGCGCGGTTTTCGTCTTTTACCAGATAATACTCCGGGACAAGAAAAACGGACAAAAAGTGATAATCGTTCACTACCTTTTCTCCTGCCGGTCCGATGATCAGGCCTCCGTCCTCCATCCTCTGAAGCTGTCCGATCGCCAGTAAATGACGAAGCAGCAAGGTATAATCCTCTTTGGGAATCTTCCGGAAGGGCGACAGGCTTAATATATCGTCAAAAAGCTTTTTTGAGGGCGTCTCGCCGGAGGACAGCAGATAGCTCATCGTCTGATGATACAGCAGCGAATACGGATACGCGCCTGGCGCCAGAGGTTCGGTCCATTTTTGTTTTGTATATAATTCTATTATGGCGATCATCCGCAGAAAGCTCCAGTTCATCGGTCCCAGCTTGTCGGCGGCGGTGGTATGGACGTCGTCGACAAACGTAAACAGGATCTGCGGAATCTGTCCTCTCCTTCCGCAGCGGCCCAGACGCTGGGCAAAGCTGGATACGGTTGCCGGGGCTCCGATCTGCACTACCTGATCCAGAGAACCGATATCGATGCCGAGCTCCAGCGTAACCGTCGCTCCGGTTACGAGCTTTTCCTCGGAATTTTTCATTTCGTCCTCCGCCTGCTCCCGCAGGACCGCAGAAATATTTCCGTGATGGACGCGGTATACATCCGGAGTTTTATTTTTCAGCGCAATCTGGCGCAGATGCGCAAGAACGGATTCCGTCTCTTCCCTGGAGTTTGTAAAAATAATCGTTTTCTGATCGAGCGTCATTTTATAAAGATATTTAAAATGCTCCGCCTCGCCGGAGTTCTCCGAACCGCCTTGGGGATCGTCCTGCGTTTTCTGAAAGCGTTCTACAAATAAACGAATCTTCTGCCGGCCTCCCGTTCCAGACACTGCCGTGCAGGTTCTCGGGGTGCCTGAATCCAGCCATTTTTTTGCTTCCTCCAGATCTCCTAATGTCGCGGAAAGGCCGATTCTTCGAGGAATTTGCCCGGTAATCCGCTGCAGACGCTCTAAAAGGCAAAGCACCTGCACGCCGCGGACATCGCGCATAAAATAATGCACCTCGTCGATAATAACAAACCGAAGATCGCTGAAAAGCTTCAGACAGGCGCCGCGTTTACGGATCAGCAAGGATTCCAGCGACTCCGGCGTAATCTGCAGAATTCCCTGCGGATGCTTCAAAAGGCGGTTTTTGTCCGCAGCGGACGCATCCCCGTGCCATTTGCAAACGGGCAGTCCGGACTCCTGCAGCAGATATTCCAATCTTTTGAACTGATCGTTGATCAGTGCCTTCAGCGGACTGATATACAAAACGCCGACCGAAGCGGAAGGCTTCCGGTACAGCTCCGTCAGAACGGGCAAAAAAGCGGCCTCTGTTTTTCCCGAGGCGGTTCCCGAGGAAAGCAGCAGATTGTCGTCGCTGTCAAAGACAACGCGGCAGGCGGAAATCTGGATGTCGCGCAGCTCCGTCCATCTGCTGGCATAAATATAATCCTGGATATAAGGCGCTAAGCGGCTGAACACATCCGTCATAATTCAAACTCCTGAAATAAAGAGACTTCTTCTTCGGAGGGCTTTCCCAAAAACTGTTCCTCTTCCAGAAGCTCCGAGGCGGAGCGTTCCGGAGACTGAAACAGAATATTTAAAAGCTCTATAAAATCGCGGATGATTTCTCTCGGCGTAATATGGCTTTCCGCACCGACACGGTTGAACTCGATCTGAAGGAAGCGAACGAGCTCCTCGTGCGTAATTTTGGGAGAATATTCAAAAAGCTGCGCATGCATCTGCACAAGCTTTTCGATCAATACATACAGCTCTTCCTCGTTCAGCATATTGAGCCGGATGATCGGGGAAAGCATGTCCCTTCCGCCGCCCTCCGCAAATCTGCCCTCCGAGAGCCTAGAGCGAAGCGCCTCATAGCTGAACACGCCTTTATACTTATCCTCGATACACTGCGGCGTTCCTCCCAGAAAAAAGCCGATGTTCCGCGCTTTTCCCTGCAGCACATCGTTGTACATGGTAAGAATTTTTTCGTAGTTGTTTTGTCTTACGGCAGACTGCGGAATTTTGAAAATATTTACCAGCTCGTCCACGATTACCAGCAGTCCCTTATAGCCGGCATGCACGATAAACGCCGAGAGAATCTTCAAAACGTCATACCAGTTTTCGTCCGTGACAATAAAATTGATATTCAAATCCTGCCGGGCCTCCGTTCTTGTCGGATATTCCCCGCGGAACCAGCGGATCACGTTGGATTTCATCTGGTCGTCAGACGTCAGATACGCACGGTAATAGAGCAGGACTGCTCTGGCAAATTCAAAGCCGTTGACCATCCCTTCCAGACTGGCGGTAACCGTATGGATCCTCTTTTCTACCGACCGGTCAAAGGCGGGATCCTCCGGAGACAAATTTTCTTCTACTGCCACAGACGTTCTGATTCCGGAAATCCAGCGTTCCAAGATCAGCGGAAGCGCGCCGCCGTCCGGCTTCGTCTTTGTAGACATGTTTTTGACCAGCTCTTTGTACGTTGCAAGCCCCTGGCCCTTTGAGCCGGTGAAGCGGCGCTCCGGCGACAGATCCGCGTCCACCACCACGAATCCGCGTTCGGCGGCATAGTTTCTGATTGTCTGCAGCAAAAAGCTTTTGCCGCTTCCGTATTTTCCCACAATAAAGCGAAATGCAGCGCCGCCGTCCGCTATGATATCGATATCATGCAGCAGAGCGCTGATTTCCCGTTCTCTCCCCACGGTGATATACTCCAAGCCCACTCTCGGGACGACGCCGCCCTTCAAAGCGTTAATAATCGTGCTAGTAATCCGTTTCGGAGGGTTATTCTGTTTCATTTAAGACCACCCTTTCCAATTCACATCGATATTCCTCATACACCGAGGCCGTATCTGCAAGCTCCAGGATATTATCCTCCACGGCTTCTACGGCCTTTTCGTTGATTTTCTCTGCAAGAACCTCCGGCATCAGCAGCCGTGCCCTGCAGAATTCCTGGAGCTCGCCCGGCCCCGTGCCGCGCAGGAGCAGACGAAGTGCTTCCTTTTCTGTTTCTGTCAGAGAATGTGCAAGCTTTTCCCAGCCGTCCGCCGCAGAAAGCGGCTGTCCCGTCTCGTCTGAAGCATTTTTTTCAACCGCAGCGGCAGCCTGTGAAATCGATTCCGCATTCGGCCCGTTCCCATCGTCTTCTGGGAAAGCATCCACTCCGGCTTCCGATTCTTCCAAAGGAGCCAGAAGCTTTTCCTGAATGGAGGAAGCGCTTTCCCGAATCTTCTCCAGGCGGCCTGGATCTACGTTGACGGATCTTTTATGCGCTTCCCTGTGAAATTCCAGGATCGCGCCGTCGATTTTCTCGAAGAACAGCTTGGGATCCGGGAAAAATTCTCTGATCTGGGACAGATCAAGCTTCGTTTTATCTGCATTTAACCGATACTTGTATTTTCTCGTTTTCCGATAAAACTGCTCGATTCTCTTAAAAAGGTAGCCGATGATCCGCCGGCCGCTCGTCCGGCAGATTCGGCGCGCCGAGCAGAACCAGCGTCCGTTTTCATACCAATATCGTTCTTCCCCGGAAATCCGGACTTCTTTTCTTTCGGGAGGCGGCATACACTGCGGCGCATATCTGGCCTTTCGGAACGGAACCCAGGGAGCGGGTTTTCCGTCATAATTGATCAGGTCGTCAAAGCAGGCGCCGTTTTCACGGAGCCAGCCGTCAAGCTTTCCGACAACAAATTCAAAACAGTTCCTCAGATCGCGCTCCGTCTCTGCGGTATAAAAAGCGGAACGTTCAAACGGATAGGAAGAAAGCTTCGCATACAAATCGAAAAAGTCGGTTTCTTCCGGGAACGGGTAATATTCCTGCAGCAGCGGTTCCCCGCGTACCAGATCAAAGAACGGGAATTCAAAGGCGTTTATGATATAGTAGTCCTTCACCCATTCTGCCATGTATGCGCCGAGCTTACGTTCATATGGAACGTATTCCCTCCAGATAGAAAGCAGGCGCGAAAGCCCCTCACGGCCGTCCGTCACACCGATGTTGTTAATGAGTTCATAAATATAAAGAAACACATAAGAAAAACACGTTTTCTTTACGCTTCCTCTGCGTACACAGGTGCGCCATGTAAAATACGTTCGGAGCTGCTCGTAGCTCATGATCTGATACTCGGGAAAATAAGCGGAGAAAGGCGCGTTTCCCGAATAGTCGTCTTCAAAATCCTCCATTTTTTTCGCCTGTCTGTAAAAAGACTCATTTTCTCCGAGAGGATTGACATAAGGCGGATATCGGTAAAGCCGCCGCATCTCCTGAAACAGGAGAAAAATGTTCTCTTCCTCTGGGCTGCGTGTGCGGATGGGCTCCGAAACGCTAGATTCCTGGGGCGCCGGATGTTTTTCTTCAATATATATTTCCGCAAACTGCTGATGATGCAGCGAATACGTCCGATTCCTGATCTGATTGAGAAGGGGATTTTCGTCGCCGTTTTTCCTTTGCTCCTCGCCGTCCGCCATACAGGCCTCCCACTCACCTTATGTGTTCAAAGAGCTTTCCCAGGCTTCCCGGGAAAGAATCACCTTCCGTGGCTTACTGCCGTCCGCCGCGGAAATCAGACCGCGTTCTTCAAGGGAATCCACGATTCTCGATGCGCGGGAATATCCGAGCCGCAGCTTCCGCTGCAGGAAAGAGGTAGAAATCTGGTTATACTCAAATGCCAGATCAGCCGCCTCACGAATCAACGCCTCGTCGGAATCGCCGTCGTCGGTATAATCCTCGTCCTCTTCTGCGGAGCCGGAAGCTCCGCCCGAGCTTCCGTTTTTCTTTTTATTTGCTTCATTTTCAATCGAGGTTTCTATTTCGCGGCTGTACTCGACCGAGCCGTACGTATTTTTAATGTATTCGACAAGAGACTCGATCTCTCCGTCAGATACAAAAGCCCCCTGAACTCGCATCGGCTTCGACATCCCGATCGGATGGAACAGCATATCGCCTCTTCCCAAAAGCTTTTCCGCGCCGCCTCCGTCCAGGATCGTTCTCGAATCCACCTGAGAGGTTACGGCAAATGCAATCCGGGAAGGAATGTTCGCTTTGATCAGGCCCGTAATGACGTCAACGGAAGGGCGCTGCGTCGCAATGATCAGATGAATGCCGGCCGCTCTGGCCTTTTGCGCCAGACGGATCACGGATTCTTCAATTTCCTTGGAAGCGACCATCATCAAATCCGCAAGCTCGTCTATAATGATCACAATCTGCGGCATGCGCGCAATACCGCCGCGCTCCGCCGTCAAATTATAGGACTTTAAATCCCTGACGTTATGCTGAGAAAAAGCGGCGTACCGTTTTTCCATTTCCGCCACGGCCCAAGACAGGGCGCCCGCAGCCTTTCGGGGATCCGTAACCACAGGAACCAGCAAATGCGGAATTCCGTTATAGATCCCGAGCTCGACAATCTTGGGATCGATCATAATCATGCGAACGTCCTCGGGGCCGGATTTATATAAAATGCTCGCAATAATCGTATTAATACATACGCTCTTACCGGAACCCGTCGCTCCGGCGATTAAAAGGTGCGGCATTTTTGCAATATCGGCAACAATATTTTTCCCGGCGATATCTTTCCCGATCGCAAACGTCAGTTTCGATGCCGAATCACGGTATTCCTTCGATCCGATCACGTCCCGAAGATATACGATCTCCACTTCCTTGTTCGGAACTTCAATGCCGACCGCTTCTTTCCCAGGGATCGGCGCTTCAATGCGAACTCCCGTAGCCGCTAGGTTTAATGCGATATCATCGGAAAGCGAAACGATCTTGCTGACCTTCACACCGGGATTCGGCTGAACTTCATAACGAGTCACCGCCGGGCCGCGCAGGACCGCCGATACCTTTGCTCCTACGCCGAAGCTTGCCAGCGTGTCGATCAGCTTCTTCGCTCTTCCGTTTTGCTCGTAATCATACCGTTCCTTTGTCGCCTGCTCGCTCTCTGCCGCACTCCGGAGCAGATCGATCGGAGGCTTTACATAGCGCTTTGCTCTTCTGACAGAAGGCGCCGGCGTCGCTTCGCGCGAGATCGTTTCTGGTTCCGCCGGGCCGCCCGCTATTTCCTGGTCATCTTTTTTTTTTGAACCGGTCCCATATGCCGGTTTTATGCGGCTCTTCCTCGTCATCTGAGTCGCCGCGGTTCCGATTGAACAGCCTGTCAATTTTTTCCATATCCGCCGAAACTTTATCGTCCGCTTTCTCTCGTTCCCGCCGCGCCGGACGTTCCGCCGCCGCTTCCTCCGCGACCGCTTCCTTTTGCTGCGGAACATAGGAATCCTGTCTGCGCGGCCTGGCCGGCGGCACGCTTGCGGATGTGGAAAGATCGTCCGGCAAAATCAGACGCGTTCTGCGTACAGGTCTCGGCGCCGATACCCTTCGTTCTACCTCCCGGGTGATGTCGTTGGAAATTTTATCCAATTCATCCGATGTGGCCGTTCTGTAATCTTCGGTAGGTTCAAAGCTGATATCCTGCATGGCGGGACGCGGTTTTTCGCGATTCGCCGTTTTTTCTTCGACCGCGGCCGCGCTTTCTGCCTTTTCCTCGGCTTCATTCTGTCCGGCAGCATCCGTCTCAGGAATTTCCCGTTTCCGATTTTTGTATAAATCTTCCTTATTATCCTCTACGAGAAGCTTTTCTGTATTCGCATATCTGCTTCTTACCGATCTTTCAGCGCTATACAAATGATCAGAGGCCTGTTTGATCGAATGGAAATCTGCAGCCGTACGTACGAGCTTCTTTTCCATCTCACGCGGTATGCTTCCGGCGTTTTTGATATACGAGGACGTAACCTTGGGCGTATCTTCCGCGCCAAGCTTCCTCGCGCGTTCCTGTATTCCGCTTTGATCCACGGGGCTGCGCCGTTCGGGAAGCCGTGTGCGCACCGTTTCTCCAGGTTTCTCCGCAGACACGCTCTGCCGGATTTCACGACGGGGAGCGCGCTTCACTGGTTGCTCCTCTTCCGGCGCCAGCTCTTCCTCTTCCTCTTCTGCTTCTTCATGCCTCCGCTCTTCACGCCTCCGTTCCGCGTGCCGAGGCGCGTTAAAGCCGGGGAAAAACCTTTCCAGGACCATTTCCACTATAATCCCGACAAATAAATATAATACAATCAGAACGAGGTAGGAAAGCAGAATATTATAATCCTTTACAAGCTTCAGCCACAGAGCCAATATCAGTAAAACAAGCAGAGAATATTTATTTGAAAGAAATAATTTTTTCAGAAAATTCAACATTATCTTTTGCCCCTCAGATCAAAATACAGTAATATTGTAGCACACTTTCCGGCACCGCGCAATTTGATATTTCCCAAAAGTGAAGCGCTGCCGCCTTCTTCGGTTACAGCAAAGCAGCGCCTTTCATTAAGCAAATAAGAAGGCCTTTCGAGCTTTCTCTTATAGGCCTTCCTAAGAACATTGACAATATTTACCGATTATTTTTCCGGGATGTATGGCGCCGCCGCCAGAAGATCTTATTTCCCGGGAAAACGTTTCCGCATGAAACGGAAAAACCGCAGCAACCCGGCTGCGGCTGTTAATCTTTCAGCTTTCATTTACATCAAATTCCAGATAAATGACGCTGTTTTTCGGGATCGTGACCGGAATCACACAGCCCGCCTCTTCTACAAAATCTCTGCGGTCCGTATTAAATCTGTCCGTCGTACGGATTCTGATATTACGGACCTTCTCCATTCCATTAAAATGCAGCAAAACACGCGTATCCGGCCCCTCGTAGTTGGAAAGCAGCACTCCCGCCATTTTTCCGTCCGTGGCCGCAGTCGCAAAAATCCCTTCGCTTCCTCCCTTTTCTTCCTTCTGTTCATCGGTATGCTCTACTCCGAAGGAAATTGCGGAAGACTTTTGCGAGGCGCCGACCATGCAGAAGCATTCATTTGATTTCCGATACAGATCGCCAAAATATACAAATGGATAATACGGCTTCAGAGGAACGCCATAGGAATCGAAAAGGCCGCACCAGAACATTTTCGGCTGCCCGTCATAATATGCTGCCGCATCAATGCGGAGATTTTGAAACAGAGAGAGCGACGCGCCGCAGAATGCGGCTCCAACTTCATTTTTGATTCGTTCGAATAAAAATTTTCTGTTGTACTCAAAGCCCTCGCCCATAATAGATTCCCAAAATTCTCCGGTAAAAATGTTCCATTCATCCAGAAATACGGGAAGCTCCGGATAGCCATGGGCGTTCAGCTTTCTGTTTACGTGCTCGTTTAATTTTACAAAGTCACGCACGTCGTCGGCGTAAATATGATAGGAAAAAAAATCGATTGGGGCTCCGGTTTTTTTGATATGCTCGAAAAAGCCGTCAAAATATTCGTCGCAGTATGCGTTGCAGCCTGCATAGCCGCCTATTTTACTTTCCGGATATTCTTTCTTGATCAGCTTTGCAAGGATTTCGTAAAATTCATAATATTGTTCCGGCGTGCCGCCGTTCCACATTTTTTCATACAGATCCGGTTCATTCCAGATTTCAAAATATTTCAGATCATATTGAAAACCGTTTGCCCAGCCGCTGTTGTAGTGACGGATAATGTTCAGACAAATTCTGGCATATTTTTCAAAATCCTCCGGCGGGAACACAAAATACTTTTTCTCCGTATGTTCTATCGAGGCGCCGAGTCTGTATATGGTTTCAGCGCCGCATTCTTTGATTTTTCCCATCAGGATATCCGTAAAAGCGAAATCGTAATTTGCGGGATCGTTTTCGTCCGCGTCGAAATTTTTAAAAATATACCGGACATCTACCATTCTCTGGGAGGGATGATCCGTATCATGGAGACGGATATACGGAACGCCGATCTCTTTATAATACCGACTGGTATCGATCCAGAAATGATATGATACCGGTCCGTTATTGACGCCGTGAAGCGGTTTGATTTTTCCGACGATTTGATTGCAGTCTATAAATATATCCGTCATATGGTTCACTCCCTGAAAAAGTTATCGGAGCAATTTTACTTTCTCTTCTTTTTGTTGTCAACAAAAGCAGTATACTTCGAATGCGTCTGGAGGCGGCGGTCCGAAGCCGGGCCGTCTTGTTCGCAGCCCTTAGAAAAACGTTCCCCTTTATCTCCCCGCAGATCTTTGCCAGGAATTTTCCCTGACAAGAAATGAGGATTTTTCTGTGCTGCAATTCATAATTTCTCAATCAGCTCAACGCCGTCCGGCATTCTGGGATCGAGTTTAATATCATAATCGTGGAAGCTGCGAGGCGGTAGATCCTGTTTCAGCGTCACGGTAATTTTATCGAACAGAATATGCGATGGGCATTTTCCGAAAATACTGCTGTGTTTAAAAACGTAAAGCTTTCTCATGCACATTTTTCCCCGCGCCGCGCTGTGGTCGTGTTCAAACAGATTGATAATGGCCTCCCACAAAAGCTCGAGGTCCTCCTCGGAAAGATTCGTTGTTTTATTTGCGAGCGCTGCCGATACATATCCTTCTGCTCTGTAAAGCGCATACGGAAGGATACTTTTTTTCCCGATTTCTATTTTCCCCTCTTCTTGCCTTTTTTCCGTCGTGCGCGCCTGACGCATAATGGTCACGTCTTGAATACTGACGGGAGAGAGGCTTCTGGCAAAGCTGATCTGCACCGGTCCTCTTACAATGCCGCACGGATTGTCTCCGGTCGACATGACCGCCCCGAAGGCGCGCACGTCGTAATAATTCCTGCACATGAAGTCGCGCGCGCGCCTGATTACGTCGTCCCTTTCTTTTCCTTTATTGGCAGTCAGGCCCTCCTCCCGATAGGCATCCGCAAATTTTTCGTTCAGCGATTTGTCCGACTTGATCAAAATTTGATAGCCCTTTTCATTGTCTCTGGAAAGCTCAACGTAATTTCTGATTTTTCTCTTTAGGCATACGTCCGTAATATAGCCATATCCCGTTTCGGCGTCTATGCGCGGCGTGTTGCCGGCATCCGGATCTCCGTTCGGGTTTCCGTTTTCCACATCAAAAAGCATTACAAAATCATATCTGTTTTCAATTGCCATCTGCGTTTTCCTCCATTTCAGTTTCGCTTTCATTCTGCTTTTTTTCTAAAAAGCTCTGATACTGCTGATAATATCCGATCATAAACCTCCCCTGATCCTGCAGAGAAAACGTTTCCGGAAATTCCCCGTCGATTTGATCCGTGATTTCACAGATCAGCCTGTTGTAAAAGATCGGATTTTTCAGCTTGCTCATATGATACTGTGCCAGCCGGAGAAGCTTTGGGAAGGTCATTGCAGGCTTTGATGAAGCAGAAGCAAAATAGGTATCCCGGATCGTTCTGTTAAGGAGAATTTTTGCTGTGGACTGCTGGAGCCTTTCCAGAACCGCAAACAGTCTTCCACATAAATAGGCTTGTCCGTGGTTTTCTTTGTCTAACGACACTTTTAGTTCCTCCTTCTTCTCGTTTCTGTTAATGCTGGCCTTAATGATTCCCATCCGCGTCCTCATACTGATGCCGTTGATTTCGTTAATATCCGTTTTTGTCCTTCTAACGGCCGTTTCAAGAAGCGAAGCGGGATAGTCGCGGCCGTATATCACGGCTTCAAGCAATTTGCCGAGCAGCGCGGGATTGATCTGCTTTGACTGGGATCTTGTCAAGGCAAGCTCCTTCCCAATCGCAGCGAGGGAAACCAAACGAGACTTTTTTGAAATCTGCAGGTCGCTTTGGAATCTCGCTGTATTCCATAAAAACGCTGCGAACCGATTTTTATATATGAATTTCACAGAAAGACGAGAAGCGTTTGGTTTTAGCCCCAGCATATAAAAATTTACGTTCGGCATCAGATCCAGGGAGCGCAGCCGTTCCTCCGTAAGTTTGCCGCTTTTTGCGTCGGGCAGGATGCGCTTCAGCATCTGTTCCGTCGTTCCCGCATCGAGGTTTTCTCTTTTTCCGAAAAGCATCGCCATAACCAGATCTTCATAAATCGGATTCGGATTCATCGCCCAGAAAACAATTGTAATGTCCTCCAGAAAAAATTTATGCTCTGCGCTTCCCAGTAAATAATTCAGCGCAGCCGTATATTTCTGCATGACGTAGAAAGAAAGGTTGCTGTTATATGACTGTTCCCTGCCATAGGAATTTTCTGACGAATTATTAAAGCCGATCAGAACGGAGCCTGTCGGCAGACTTCCGGCAACGCCCCTGATTTTGCCGTGGATCCGCGCGATCGGCGCATTCCTTCCGCTTACCGCGCATTGGGAAAATAAGCCCTGCGTATCCCGGTCCGCCGCTTCTGCGGCAGATCGCCGCCATTTTTCTCTAATCTGCGGCTCCTCATGCAGCGGATGGTCCGGATAACCTGTCAGACAGAACGCAAACGCCGATTTTTCATATTCCTTTCCCAGCTTCAGCAGCTCTGCGTTTTTTGTTTCTTCAGCCGGCTTCCAGTTCTGTAAAAAATTTCGATATGCATTAATGACGGGCGAATCCATCTCTTCGATAAACTGCAGGTTTTTTTCGACAAATGCATCATGCGATTTCTTCGCTTTTCCCGTCCGGTCGTCCGGATTCAGTCCGTTTTCCGCATAATTCAGGCCGAAAAGATATAGCGGCCTGTGTTCTATAATATTGCTGTCAATCCCTGGTTTTTCTGTTCTGCGCGGCATAACTGCAGTTTTCGGAACGAGCCTTTCCTGAATTTTTCCTTTTGTGCGCGTAATTGTCTCCCTGCGCTGAATATCAAGGATCTTATCGATGCCGCCGCCTGCGTTGAGGCAGATCAGATACTGTATATTTACTTCGGAATATTCTTCCGGGAGCAGCTTTCCTTCCTCCGCAAGAATATCGTAATAATCACACAAAGCCTGTATCAGCATTTCAGTTCCTCCCTGTATTTCTTCACGTCTATTACTCCGTTTATCATATGGGGCCTGTAATAAACCGTTGTGGCTCGATTGGAAAACTGCGGATTGTTCCAGTCCTGATTCATCGGCCTGCCGCCGTCTTCAAAAAGAACTTTATAGCTCATAAAGCCCAGATCTACATCTCCCATGCCGAGGATCGCGCTGCTGATCTGTTTTTCGTCGAACCGGCTCACAATCGCAACTCTGGCGGCCGGAAACTCGCTGCAGCCCAGACAGGGCCTGCGGAAATACTGCCCCCGCTCCAGCCGCCTTTTGAGAATACTGAAATGTTTATTTTCCTCATTCTTCTCTCGGTCGTTTTTCAGGCCTGTCAGCTTAAATTGGAATTCCACGCCGTATTTTACGTTTTTCAAAACCAGGGAGGATCTTTGGCTTCTGTTCTCATCCGTGTAAATGCAGGGATCGCCGTCGCCGCCGTTCATCCGGCTTTTGACCGCGCTCAGCCGCACCTTATCCTTTACCTCATTTCTGCGGATATTTATGAAATCGATCGCGTTGAACACAATGATCCGGTTGATTTCATAGCAGATCGACGGTTTCCAGTATATACTCTTCAGCAGCCCCTCCAGGGCGCCTGGCGTAGGAACATCGTAGCTTACCCGTTCCACCTTCAGCTCCGGTCTGGTAAAGCAGGCATAATCGCCTTCGATGATGATTTTAAACCCATAGCTCATACCTTTCGCACCTCTCTTTTTTCATAGAACGTACTCCTTCACCTCAAAGACCATGCCGATTCCTTTCTCATAATAGTCAGGATTCGTCAGACACCAGATCCCGGTACCGAAAGCATCTGCCGCATGCTGACGGATCAAATCGTTATCATTCCAATAAATTTGGGGACAGGAAATCCGGGCGGCCAGTCGGTCTTTCTCCATCTCATGCCTAAGCGACAATGAGCGGAATGCTCGGCGCGCCGGAAAGCGCCTCACAAAGATCGGCGGTTTTCGTGCTGTGTTTTTGTAGCGTCTGATATTCCTCTGGAGTTCCTTTGATATACACCTTGAAAATCCGATCATTCTACCCTCTCTATAACCGGTTCATTAAAAATTCCAATATTTATTTTCAAACCTTATTATATATAATAACATGTCATTTCCATTTTTACAAATATTTTCATATTGCTTTTTTAAAGCTCGCGGTTCGGCACTTTTCTGCCGATTTCCGCATACATGACGCTTCGCATGGAAAATGCTATACTATTGAGGTAAGGAGGAGATTCCTATGGAAAAAGCCTTTGACGTAATTTATGAAGTCGTACGCCAGATTCCAAAAGGGCGCGTCTGCACATACGGAGGCGTTGCGCGTCTCGCCGGAAATCCAAAATGGGCGCGCGTAGTGGGATATGCCATGCGCGCCTGCCGCGACGAGACGGTGCCGTGTCACCGCGTCCTGCATAAAGACGGCACGCTCTGCCGGGCATTTGAATCAGACGGCAAAAATTTGCAGGCCGATCTGCTGCTCCGGGAGGGCGTTCGGCTCCTTCCGGACGGGAAAGCCGATCTGGCGCATTTCAGCTGGCCGCGGCCGATGCTTGACGAAACGCAAGGAACAAAGTATGCTGAATAAAATAAATGATTTCACGGAGGACAAAATGCAAGAAGAAGAAAAAATCATGGCAGGAATTTTATTCTGTCCGGCGGATCCGGAGCTGAAGCAGATAAAATTGCGTACGCATAAATTAAATCAAGATTATAATTCCGCTTACGAGGACGAAACGGAGAAACGCCGGGAGCTCATTCTGCAGATAATCGGAGAAATCGGAGCAGATTTTTTCCTGCAGGGCCCGATCTATTTTCACTACGGAAAGCATACAAAAATCGGAAAGAATTTTTTCGCCAATTTTAATTTTACCGTCCAGGACGACGCTCCCGTAACAATCGGAGACCATTGTAATTTTGGTCCAAATGTCACGATCGTAACGCCGGTTCATCCCATGCTGCCGCAGGAGAGAGAGGCAATGCTGGATGCAGAAGGAAACAAAAAGCATTTATGCTATGCAAAACCGGTACAGATCGGCAGCGGCTGCTGGCTGGGGGCAAATGTCGTTGTCTGTCCCGGCGTCACGGTCGGGGACGGCTGTGTGATCGGAGCCGGAAGCGTCGTGACAAGAGACATTCCTCCGCTCTCATTCGCGGCGGGAAATCCTTGCCGGGTGATTCGAACGCTGACGGAGCGCGACAGCATGAAATACAAACCGGAAATCCTTGCGGACAACAGAATTATCGAATGAAATTCATTCCGTATTCCTCTTGCGTCCGATATAAAGCAGATGCTCTGACCAGCTCAGCAGTTCTTCCCGCTCGCAAAGCTGTTCACAGAAGTCGAGCCATAAATCTACGAGCTCTTTCCTTTGTCCCATGATATTCTCTTCACACGGAGAGGAAATGCTTTCCTGTCCGAGCAAATGAAGCCGATCGATCGGGAACTGCTCCAGAAACGGCAGAATTTCATCCTGCCGTGCATAATATGCTCGCGTAAAGGCCTCTCCCGCAAAGCTCCGGTTTTCGAGGAATGCCTGATAGAAAGCGTGTTCCTGCGGATCTGCGATAATATCCGGCTCAAATTTCATCGCGTAAATCATACCGGCATATAGATTAATAAACGAGATGAAAATCGTCCCGCCCGGTTTTAAGAGCTTTAAGGCCGCCCAAACGGCCTTTGCCCGCTCGGAGGCTTCCAGAAGATGGTACATCGGTCCCATCAGCAGGATATGATCGAACGTTTCCGCAAACAGACGGTCGGCCGTCCGGGCGTCGCCGGAAACGCAGCAAAGTTTAAGATTGCTGTTTTTCGCCTGTTCCGCGGCAAATTTTACATTTTCCTCGGAAAGGTCAAGCAGCGTTACGTCGCATCCCTTTTCAGACAGATAAAGGGAGTATCTGCCAGGACCGCCTCCGATATCCAGAACCGAATCGCCAGGGCGAATATAACGATCCAGATAGCGGCAGGTAATCAGAAATTCCGGCCGTCCTGCGATTCGATTCCATTCTTCCTTTACGTTCGCATTATAATAATCCCTGATTTCTTTCGTCGTCCGATCCATCTGACGCGCCTCCTTTTTCGTGTGTAAACAAAAACGGCTGAAGCGGGAGCTTCAGCCGCCTCTATATTATATTTTATGCAGAACATGTCGTTCCAGCCGTTCTTTCTCCGCATGCTCCCAAAGGATCGGCGTTATTATACAAATCGGGAAGCGGATTGTCAATCAGCGAAAAGCCTTTCCGTTATACGGGACGCGGCAGCTGCAAGCGCGGCCGGATCGGGCTGCGGCAGCGATGCGTCAAAGGCCTCTCCGGCCTTTTTAATCTCCTTCAGATACGCCGCGGCGGCTGAAATTCTGTTTTTGTATTCGAGATCCAAGGCCTGAAGCTCGTTCCGGTATTTTTCATCCGTGCCGGGCGTTACGCAGGCCGCATAGATATCTATGATTTCGTCGCCGGAACGGCTTGGAAAATATTCGTGGGGCGGCGTGCTGTCAAACACACAAAAGCCCAGCTCACGTACGGCTACAAGATCCAAGCTTTTGGGATCGAGCGAGCAATGGTATATCTCGGTATGACAGCCGGAATCTACGGCCGCCTGTGCGATTTTTTTGAGAAACGTCGATTTTCCCGTGCCGGGGCGGCCCTTAATCAAATAGCGTTTCGGAATGTCCCGCGTTACTTCCGGAATATAGTTGACGTTTCCGTTTACGGTCGCCGCGCCGAAAAACCGGTGCACCTCCGTGCCATTTTTTTTACGCGGCATTCCACCGAAAAGCAGGCGGATCGTATCCTCCGTGAGACGATCCGCGGCTGCAAAGTCCATGCTCCCGATATAAATTTTCTCCTGCTCGTCATGAATGCTTCTGGCCTCGGTAAATAATTTTCTGGCTGTTTCCAGGTTTGCGCGCAGCAGACTTAGCTCTTCAGAACGCGTGACTGCCAGAAAATTGGGCTCCGCTTCGTCATAAACGTCAAAGCCGTACACGCCGGCCGAATGGTCCGGCAGGATTACGCCGCACAGGGAATGATCCAGACAGTGATGAATGCAATGCAGCGGCGTGTTTTCCTCCTGTGCATGCCTGCAGACGGCGGACAGCACCTCCTCCAGAACGGGATGCGGATAACCGCTGAGACGAATCGTACGGCGCAGCGGTGCAAAATTAGAGTCATAATAAGAAACCGCCCGCGGAACATCGGAGCTGATAAAATAATGTAAAACTGAATTCAATTCGGCGCCTTCCTTTCATAATAACTATCATTATTATATTCGAAATCGCCGGATTTAGTCACCTGCCGGATTGTCTCTTCTGGAGAAGCGTCGCAATATGAGCGTTTCAGCCGAGCGCAACGTCCAAAACCATCATAATCAGAAAACCGGCCATAACGCCAAGCGTCCCGATATTTGAATGCTCTCCCAGATGCGCCTCCGGAATCAGTTCTTCGACCACAACGTAAAGCATCGCGCCGGCAGCAAAAGAAAGCAGCCACGGCATGAGCGGCTGAATTGCGCTGGCAGCCAATACGACCAGGATCCCGAAGATAGGTTCCACAACGCCGCTTGCCGCGCCGTAAAGAAACGATCTGCCGGAAGACAGGCCTTCCTGTCTGAGCGGCAGCGAAATTGCAGCTCCTTCCGGAAAATTTTGGATGCCGATCCCGAGCGCCAGTGCCAGCGCCGCGGATAAAGACGAAGAATCGCTGTGCTGCGCCGCCAAGGCAAAAGACAGGCCCACCGCCATTCCCTCCGGAATATTATGCAGCGTAACGGCCAGCATCAGCAGCGTTCTCCGTTTCCAGCCGGAGCGCAGGCCTTCGGGCCGTTCCGCATTGATATGGAGATGGGGAAGCAGCACGTCCATCATCATGATAAACAGAATCCCCAGTACCAGTCCGCCGGCCGCAGGGATCCATCCTGTCTGGCCGGCGGCTTCTGCTTCTTCGATCGCAGGGATCAGGAGACTCCACACGGAAGCCGCGATCATGACGCCTGCCGCGAAGCCGAGAAAAATACGGTTCACCGTATCTCCGATCCTTTTACGAAAAAAGAAGACCAGCGACGCTCCCAGCGCCGTCATCAGAAAGGTAAATCCGGTCCCCGTCACCGCCCATAAAATCGCCCGCATGGCCCGCACCTTACTCTCCGCTGCTTCAGCTCAGCGCTTTCCCCAGAGAAAGGCACGCAGCATCCCCCTCCGCATCCGGCGCTTCGTTGCAGATTACGCTGTCGCAGGCAAAAACCGCGCCCGCCGCGCTGCAGGTTTCCTCCCATGTGCGCATCCACTCGCCATCGCCCCAGCCGTACGAGCCGAACAGCGCGATTTTCTTGCCCTTCAGCTTCGGTTCACACGCTGCAAACATCGGCTCAAAGGTCGTCTCCTCCAGCTGCTCCGCACCCATGGAGGGGCAGCCGAACGCAATCGCGTCAAATTGGTCCATCGCCGCAGGGCTGAACTCCGCGGCGGTAAACATCGTAGCCTCGGCCCCTGCTGCTTTGGCTCCCTCGGCAACCTTCAGCGCCATCATTTCCGTATTTCCTGTACCGCTCCAATAAACAACCGCAATTTTACTCATATGTAAAACCCTCTTTCTTTATTAATATTTATGTCAGGCAGCTACGGTGAGCTGCAAAACACTCCTTCCCCGATTCCAGAGACGCAGATATACGTCTCTGCATTTCTTAAATTTTTCAAACAGCCGCAGCGTTTCGGCTTCATTGCAGTAAACCTTCCAGCAGCCGGCATGTCTGCAGTTCCGGCCCCCGCTTCGGATAAAACCCATCACATCTCCCAGCGGGTATCCCAAAAACACGCCGATCTCATGAGGAAATGCATCGTTTTCCGCAAGACGGCAGCACAGCTGTTCCAGCGCCGCGTCCGGCTCCGCATCGGGATAGCCGCAGGCGGCAAGAAAAGGAGCTACGCCCGGCTGCTGCAAATCTCTTTTCAGGCGATCCTTTCTGCAAACATACAAGAGCGCAGTGTTTCGTCCTTTGCGCAAAACCATTAAAGAAACGCCTTTCTCCCGAAAACGTGCCTCCCACAGCCGGAACTCTTCTTGGAAGTCGGCTTCACGGTCATATGCGTAAGTAAAAAGATTCGCTGTCTTTAAGGATGCCAGCGTAGGCGAACAATGTTCGATCAGATATTTCTCAAGCATGGCAGATGTTCCTTTTCTGCCGAGCAGAACAGTGCTCTGCCAATACGGTATGCAATGCGGCCGCACTGCTTCCGTGTACCCTGACTACGGAGATGTTGTTTCGCTTTGCTTCCTGGGAAGCGCTGATTACCATCTTATGCGAAACCGTATTCGTAAACAGGATCAGCAGATCCGGGCATCCCATTTTTTTCTTTAAGGATCCGTTTTCCTTCGTAAATACCTTCGCCTTGCAGCCATAGCATTTACAGATATCCGCATACTGACAGGCCATTCCCTCATTGCCTCCGACAATTACTACACTCATTTTGCCATCCTTTCTTTTTGATCCGCTTCCTCCGCCGATTGAAAGCCGCGGCGCAGCAGATATTCTTTCAGCGCTTGAAAGCTTTCGGCGCTGATCACGTGTTCCATTCGGCACGCGTCGCGTACGGCCTGCTTCTGACTCACGCCCAGATTCATAAGCAGCTGTGAGAAAAGAAGATGCCGTTCATACATCGTCTCGGCAATCTCCTGCCCCGATTCGGTCAGCGTGATTTCATAATCGTGATTCATGTAAATATACCCGCCCTCCCGCAGATTGCGCATTGCGACGCAGACGCTTGCTTTCGAGACGCCAAGCTCTGCCGCAATGTCCACGGAGCGCACCGTTCCTTTTCTGTTTTTCAAAATCAAAACGGTCTCCAGATAATCCTCAGCAGATTCTTTTACGATCATGTAAACACTCCCCTTCCGAAAGGAATCACAATCAAAATATTGATATTTTTCGTTCTTAGTTAGCTTTAACTAACTTATGCTTTTAAAAAAACGGCGGCATTTCCGCTCTATCCTTTTGTTAGTTATATCTAACTAACAAAAGGATACCATAAAACACAAATCCGGTCAAGAGCGGCGGGAAAATTTTTTACCGCTGAAGCCTTGGAGGCTTCAAGCATTCCGCAGTACCCAATTCTGGCTTCTGTTCTGCAGCTCTACCATATGGCTGTAAATGCCGTTCCGCTCCTGCAGCTCCGCAGGCGTCCCCTGTTCGGCAACCCGGCCGTCGGCCAGCACGACGATTTTATCGGCTCCCGCAACCGTACGCATGCGGTGCGCAATGACCAGCACGGTTTTATTGCGGATCAGACGGGAAAGCGCAGTCTGAATCAAGGTTTCGTTTTCAACATCCAGGGAAGCGGTTGCTTCATCCAGCAGAATAATCGGCGCATCCTTCAGAAATGCGCGCGCAATGGAAATCCGCTGCCGTTCGCCCCCTGAAAGAGAGCAGCCGTTTTCACCGATTCTACTGTTCCAGCCTTCCGGCAGACGCAGCGCGAATTCATCGCAGTTGGCGAGCTTCGCGGCGGCAATTACTTCTTCATCAGAAGCATCCTTTCGTCCAATTCGGATGTTTTCCAGAATCGTATTATCAAATAAGGTTACATCCTGAAAAACAATAGAATACAGCGACAAAAGCGTTTCGGGATCGACCTTGGAAATATCCATGCCCCCAAGCGTAATTTTTCCGCTGTTTACGTCCCAGAAACGCGCGGCCAAGCGGGAAACCGTTGTTTTCCCTCCGCCGGACGGCCCGACAAGTGCCGTAACCTCTCCCTGCTTTGCCGTAAAAGAAACGTCTTTCAGTACCGCTTCCCCCGTATTGTACGCAAAGCCCACATGCTCAAATCGGATGTCGCACCCCTGATGATCAAGCCGATTTCCGCCGCTCTGCACAGGATGATCCAGGATTTCATTCATACGGGCAATATTGGTCCGCGTGCTGATGACCGCCGCAAGATTCTGAAGCGCGGACTGAAGAGGATCGTAAAGACGGGAAACAACTAACAGAAACAGGAAAAAGGCAGACACATCCAAGCTGCCTCGAATCAGCAGGACCGAACCGGCAAGAGCGACTGTCGCAATACCAAGCTTTAAAATCAGAGAAGCGGACACCACGAACGCCGCCGTACCAAACTCGGAAATGATCGCTCTTTTTTCTACCGCTTTAATTTTTAAATCCAAAAGCTTTAAATATTCCTGCTCCGCGTTGTTCGCTTTTAAATCGCGCGCCGTCTCGATGCATTCCTGAATGCCGTCGGCGCAGGCCATTTTCGCATCCATTTGCCTTTGATTGAGCTTCTGCTGGACTTTTGAAGAAAACCCTACAATTGCGAAGGATACCGGCAATACCCAAAGGGCCGCGGCCGCCATGCGCCAATCAAACGCAAGCAGTCCCGCCGCAATTACGAGAGTTGAGAGGATCGAGCCGAATAATTCCGGAATGAAGTGGGAAAAGCTCTGTTCCAAAAACGTGCAGTCCGCCATGATTGTACTCGTTAGATCCGCAAGATCCTTCTTGCCGAAAAAGGAAAGCGGAATTTTGCGAAGCTTCTCCGCCAGGGAAATTCGGCGGATCCCGCTTTCGCGGTACGTTGCAAAATAAGTAGCATTATACTGAAACCATGTCGCAAGCAGAATCAATCCGATGCAGACAGCGCAGCCCGAAAGATAAAATACGATTCTTCCGCCGTCGATTCTTCCTTTCAGCAGATCATCAACGAGACGATACAGCAAGCCGGCGGGAAGCATCAGCGAAAAGTTCTGAAGCATGCATGCCAGACACCCTTTCACCAGATCCTTTGCTCCCTGCTCCGAAAGCGCAAATTTTCTCTGAAGCTTTTTTATCATACGATCAAACCTCCTCTGCCATTTTCCAGCGGACCGAAGCCTGGTAATCCGTCCACATTTTATAAAATAATCCGCCCCGTTCCGTGAGCTCCCGGCACGTTCCGCTTTCTGCGATCCGTCCGTCCTCCAATACATAAATTCGATCCGCATCCGCAACAGTAGAAAGCCGATGCGCAATCATGAGGACCGTTTTCCCCTTAGATAATGCAGAAAACGCTTCCTGTACCCTGGCTTCGTTATCGGGATCGGCAAATGCTGTAGCCTCATCCAGAATAATGATCGGGGAATTTTTCAGCATGGCGCGCGCAATCGCAATCCTCTGCTGCTCCCCTCCGGAAAGATACACGCCCTTTGTGCCGACAACGGTATCCGCGCCGCGCGGCAGCTTCTCGATAATGTCCATGCACTGCGCCGCCCGCAGAGCTTCCAGGATCTCTTCCCGGGAAGCCTCCGGTCTGCCCATCCGTACATTTTCCAAAATGGAGGCTTTTATAAGATGGCTGTTCTGGAAAACAAAAGAAACGTTCTCCATCAGTTCTTCCTTCCGTATGTCCTTGACGTCAACGCCCCCGATCAGCACGCGTCCGCTCTGCGGATCAAAAAAGCGCGATATTATATTGGCAAGCGTCGTTTTTCCTCCCCCGGAAGGTCCGACAAACGCGACCGTTTCGCCCGCCTGCACAAAAAGCGAAACATTTTCCAAAGCGTTTTTCTCCCCGTCATAGCTGTAGCTGACATTTTGCAGCTCTACCGATCCGTTCCTCGGATGCTTCGGCTCCGCGGGCTCCGGAAGCGGCCGTAATTCCATCACGCTGTCAATCCGTTTCAGCGCGTCGTCTACAATCATGGCATTTTCGCTCTGAAACATAATTCTGGTAAGCGTTACGTAAATTACCGGCGTGATAATAATATAAAAGATCAAATTCAGCAGAAATTCCTGCGTAACGCCGTTTCGTGTAAAAATCAAGGCCGCGGCAATCAGAAACGCAAACACGCTGTTGATTGCTGCCGTATAAAACATCATAGGCAGACGAAGCTGCTTCGTATAGGCAATCACCCATTTTTCATAGCGGTCGATAGAGCCCTTGAATTTTTTAAAAGAAAATACGGTCTGTCCAAAGGTCTTTACGACCGGGATTCCTCGAACGTATTCTACAGCCTCATTTGACATCTCTTCCAGCGCATTCTGGTATTCCGCCATTTTCTGCTGCATTTTCTTGCCGGTCATACTCATCATAATCAGAAATCCCAGCAAAACCGGCGCGAGGCTGAGAAGTCCCAGCCGCCAATCGAAAAGAAACAGCAGCGCCAGAAGTCCCACGGGCGTTGCAATCGCCGCCGCCTTGTCCGGAAGCTGGTGCGCCAGATAGGTCTCAGTGGCAGCGCTCGACTCATTGATGATTTTGCGCAGCCGTCCGCTCCCGAAGCTCTCTGCAAAGCCCAGGGGAAGCGTTACAATATGATGTACGGCATCGCTGCGGATCCTGGCGGCGATCCGGAAGGCCGCGATATGGGAGCACATAAGAGCCGCAATATATATGATCAGCGACAATACGGCAAACAATACCGCCATCCAGCCGTTTCGTACAAGGTTCTGCGCCGCTGCGAAATCGGGCGCAGTCTCCAGGACCTCGCGGATGATCTTCCATAAATACCAGAAGGGAACCAGGGCCAGAAGCGCGCTCAGCGCAGACAGAATCCAGGAAGCGTACGAGAGAAAACGGTGTGCGCCCGCATATCCCATCAGCCTCGATAAATTCGATTGTTTTTTCATATTCTTCCTCCTCTTCCATTTAGGGGCCGTCCGGAGTCGCTTCTGCTTCGAAGCGGCTCCGGCAGCCACGTAAAGTTTGTTATAACTAACTTTTGTGCAAAAACATAGGGCGTTAAAACCCCATGATTTTCATCCACCCCGCTGTGTAAAATTCACGCAGCTCCCGGATGTAGCGCTGCGATTTTTCTTTTGGCATATCGTGAATTACAATTTCGAAAAAACCGGAAAACATTCCGCTGATCAGGATATGCTCCAGCTGACCGTCAAGCTCTTTTATGGCGACGCCGGCGCTTTTCATCGTTTCCTGGAAGCGGCGTGTTCCCTCCTCCTCGATTTCTACCATCTCATGGACAAAATGCTCATATTCCGTCCCCGACGAGCAGCACAGAAGCAGCTTGAATGCGTCGAAATGTTCATAGATATAATCCACCATCCAATCCAGAAAGACGCCCGAGGCCTCTCCCAGCTGCTTTGCCTGTTCCTCCGGTGGCAAAGCGGCAAAGGCGTCCTGTACGTTCTGAAAGCCTCCGATGCAGGTGCGCGCCGCTTCGTCGACGAGCGCGCGAAACAGAGCTTCTTTACTGTCAAAATAGCCGTAAAACGCACCGGTCGTAACTCCGGCTTCTTTTACGATATTCCGGAGGGATGCGGCACGGAAGCCCTTCTCCAGAAATTCCTTTTTCCCGGCGCGCAGGATATTCTGCAGTGTGCTCAAATCATCCTTTCCCAAAAATCCGCCTCCTTATAACGGTGTTATATAACACTGTTACAGTATATTGCCTTTCCCCGATTTCGTCAAGTATAATTTTTTGCTGTCTCGAGGCTTGACGAAGCAGGGCTTTCGCGATATTCTGAGACCAATGGGAGGTACGCTATATGAAAAACGATACGTTTGATCTGATCGTAGCAGGCGGAGGCTTTGCAGGCGTCGCGGCTGCCGTCTCCGCCGCCAGATGCGGGTTGCGGGTTCTGCTTCTTGAAAAGTCAAATTCCCTCGGCGGCGCGGCGGTAAACTGTCTTGTCAATCCCTTTATGGCGTTCCGGGCCGGAGCATTTGACAAAAGCGGCCGATTTGTCCCCTTCAGTCAGGGGATCTTTGAGGAAATTATTCAGTCGCTGCAGGAATTCGGCGGCGACACCGCCATTGAGGGCGCCGTTTTCAACGAGGAATATTTAAAAATTATATTAAATCGGCTGGTACTGCAAAGCGGCGTACAAATCCTGTTTCACGCCTGTCTGATTTCTGCCGAGACAGAAACGGCTTCCGTGCCGCCGGAGCAGGAGCAACTTGGGAGAACCGCGCTGAAATCCGTTACCGTTACGGCCGCCGCGAGAACGCTCCGTTTTTATGCGGATTATTTTATCGACGCTACGGGCGACGCCGCTCTGGCCTATCTGAGCGGATTCCCCTGCCGTCTGGGCAGGAGCGGCGATCATCTCTGCCAGCCGATGACGCTCTGCTTTCGTCTCGCAAACGTAGATATTCCGAAATATATCGAAACCAGAGGGCAGATCAATCCGCTTTACAACCGTTTTCAGAAAGAGGGCAAAATAAAAAACCCGCGGGAGGACGTATTGATTTTCGAAAACCTGATCCACGGCGTGCTGCACTTCAACACAACACGCATCGTAAAATTAAATCCTACCGATCCGTTCGACCTTACGCAGGCGGAGCTCCTCGCCAGAGAGCAGGTCCTGGAGCTGTTTCTTTTTTTAAAAAGGAATTTCGAGTGCTTCCGCGAGAGTCAGCTGGTGATGACCGCGCCGGAGATCGGAATCCGCGAGAGCCGCATGATCGAGGGCGAATATCTTCTGACCGGCAGCGATCTTACGGAAAGAAAACGGTTCCCCGATACGATCGCGCTTGGCAATTACGATATCGATATCCATAATCCGGAGGGCGCCGGCACAAGTCATCATTATTTTCGGGACGGAGAATATTACGATATTCCGTACAGAAGCCTGATCCCGCGAAGCTCCGTAAATCTGCTTGCAGCGGGCCGCTGTATTTCCGTGGATCATGAGGCGCAGGCTTCCATTCGCGTGATGCCGATCGTCTGCTGCATCGGTCAGGCCGCCGGACTTGCCGCGGCTCTGGCAGCGCGTCAACAGAAGCCGGTCGGAGCCGTTGACGCCGGGGAGCTGCAGGAGCTGATCGTGCAGCAGCACGGCGTTGTCGCAGTTGATTGACGAAAGCGCGGCGGTCTCACAAAAACCGTCTGAAATTCGCTTTTTTTGTCCGTCAAAATAATATTTGACAAAGGTGGTCCGATGTTTTATAATACACCAGTCTTGGCTATGGAGAAGTCGCCTAGTCCGGTCGAGGGCGCACGACTGGAAATCGTGTAAACCGCAAAACGGTTTCGAGGGTTCGAATCCCTCCTTCTCCGCCATCACAAAACCGTCGATTTTTTGAATTGACGGTTTTGTTTTTTAATATTTATTTGATTTTTGCATCAAATTGCCTAAAAATAATTGAAGTAATTAATTTATTTTATTGCATAAT
>ERZ1673742.150-NODE-150-length-104215-cov-12.723560_pt1 | contig 104215 bp, 98 predicted proteins | sample MGYA00580208_ERZ1673742 | MGnify/ENA primary metagenome ERZ1673742 (study PRJEB41218, sample SAMN15661774) | gut metagenome | host: Homo sapiens | place: Canada: London | collected 2015-08-20/2019-03-30 | study: EMG produced TPA metagenomics assembly of...
CGTCGTTTCACTCCTCGGAATGACATAGGGCGATTGCCTTGACCGCAATGACGCTTGAGCGACTGGTCGCCGCCTTGCGGCTCGTGTTCCGTCTTCGAAGTTGCACATACCGTGTATAAGAACGCTCTGAATGAGTGTCCGTTCGGGTGTGGGTGTCCCACAATTTTGTCATTGCGAGCGTAAGCGTGGCAATCTAGCGAAGCGAAATGCGCATGTCGAATAAACACATACCGTTTATAAGTGCGCTCCAAATACGTTTTCCTTTATTCAAAATCTTTTCCGTTGATAAGAAAATCTATTGATACATTAAAATATTTTGAAAACAGTTTCAAAGTCTGGATGTCGGGATTGCGCTTGCCGTTTTCATAATATGACAAGGCTTCTCGGCTCATGTTCAAATCAAGGGCTACTTTCAGTTGACTGAACCCTTTTTCCTTGCGAATCTTTTTAAGCCCTATAAGTCCGTTTTCCACAAAACACCTTTGCTCTTGTTATTGACAAAAGTGTAACATTTTGTTACTATATAAAATGTGACAATATGTTACATTTTGAGCGTCAGGAGGAAGTTATGAAAAAAACTAATTTCAAAATAGTTGCGGTGGTTTTGATTTGTGTGCTTGTCGCTGCTTTGTTGGTTGCATGCAACGGAGAACAAGATTGCATATCTAAAATCGAGAAAGCCGGGTACAACGTCACGAAGCATTGCGATGCTGACAAGTATGTCAATGTTTCTTATACCGAAATGGCAAACGGCGAAGGACAAAAAGTTTATATCGTTTCATATATGTCCGTAAACAAGAAGACGGGGAAAGCAAAGCCGTCGGTATCAAAAGCCAAGAAAGCGTTCGGTGACGGATTGATTCCAAGCGGTATGATTGACAATCCGAACATACCCAAAGGAAATAGGTTTGTGTTTGTAAATTCTCCGTACTCGGGGTACGGCGACGGAGCGGTGAGAGTGGGCAACTCGATCATCGTAGGTCCTATGGAAATATTGAAACAATTACAGAAAAACGACAACAAAATACTTGCAAAAAACGCCGCATAAAGCGGCGTTTTTGCGATCATAAAGTGCTTGTTTTGCAATTTCAATCTATAACGCTGTGAATAAATTCGTCAAACGCGTCTTGACCTTTTTGGTCGTTTTTGAACACTGCCGTTGTGTCGAGGATTTGCTCGCAAACGTTGTTTATATAGTCCGTCACGGCGTTCTCGGCAACCTCGTCGGAGCAAGCAGTGCCGTTGTCCACGACAAGTTGAGTTATCATTCCGAGGTGCTTGTGAAGGGGATGTTGTTCGTCGGACAACGCCTTGAAGTCAAGCGGCGTTTTGCCCGTGAGGATGTTGCGGATTTGCGTCATTTCGCCTGCAAGTCTGCCCGGCAAAATAAACAATCCCATCACTTCGATTATGCCGATGGACTCTTGCTTGATATTGTGGAGTTCGGCTCTCGGATGGAAGATTCCGTAGGGGTGTTCGTCGTCGGTTCGGTTGTTGCGCAGTATCAAATTGAATTGATATTCGCCGTCGTCGTTGATTGAAAGTATTGGGGTGATAGCGTTGTGTTGGATTTTCTCTTCGCCGTTTTGAGTTGCGCAAAGCACGTTTACGCTCTCGTCCGAATAGCAATCCCACGCTCTTCTGAACATATTTGCAACTTCGATTGCTTGTTTCCTGTTTTTGCTCTCTATGCGTACGATAGAGTTGTACCAGTCCACAACCGACACGTTGACGTCGCCGTAGCCCGAAACTTTAAAATATCTGCGAGCGGGGCGAGAGAACACGGGCAACACTTTTTTGCCGCCTTGATAGTGGTCGTGTGCCAGTATCGAACCGCCGACGATGGGAAGCGCGGCGTTCGAGCCGATGAAGTAGTGGGGGAACATATCCACAAAGTCCGCCATTCTTGCAAACGTTGCGTCGCTCACGCACATGGGACGATGTTCTTTGCACACTGCGATGACGTGTTGCTCGAAGTATCTGTAAGGCGAAAATTGCATAAACCATTCTTCGCCGTCAAGTTCGAATGGGATTATGCGGATGTTTTGTCTTGCAGGCATAGCCGCATTGCCGACAAAACCCAGCATGTTTTGGCAAAGTACACATTTAGGATAGCCCGTTTTCGCTTCTTTTGCAAGTCTGACCTGTTCGGGTGTTTTTTCGGGTTTGGAGAGGTTTATCGTGACGATTATTTTGCCTCTTTGGCTGTCGTGTTGCCATACGATGTTCTTTTCGAAATCCTTGCCTCTCAAATACAGACTGTCGAATCCGAGTTTGCAAAGGAAGTCGCACGCCTTGTCTATGCCCTTGTAGCTTGCTTCGTTGTCAAACATTTCGACGACGGTTGAGGGAGAGGGCATGACAAAACCCATAAGTTTCGTTTCGAAATTGGATTTTGCGTTCTCGTCTATGATTTTTTTGCGTACGGCGAAGTCGGAAAGAGCATTCATCACGTCGTATATATCGTATGCGCCGAGTTTGGGCTCTTGGCACGGCTCTGTCAGACCTAGTGTATCGAGAAGTTGATTTTGAGCGTAAATTGCGTCCAAATCGCTTAAATACAAATTGTTTTGGGCATAGTCTAAAAGCCGAGCAACATTTTGTTTTGCAATTTCTTCAAAAGAAATTCTTGGCATAAAAACCTCCAAAAAAACGTATAGAACTTTTCGACTGTCTAGTATAACACACACTTTTGCGCAAATCAAGAAATAAGTGACTATTTAGTCAATTTTGTATGCTTTTTTTTGCATTTTTTTACGGATGTATCGTGATTTTTATTTGTGCTATAAAAGTTTATTTATCTTGCAATAGGGCGACGGCTGTGTTACAATATAACTCAATCTATTATAAAGGACGAAACTATGACATTAGACAATATCGACACCTGCAAGCTGACAGCCGTATGTCAAGACGTTTACGGCGAAGCAAAGAGCGAGCAAATCGGCAGATTCGAAGAGCTTGTCAAGATGCACAAAGACGTGTTCAACACCACCGACGTAGAGTTTTTCTCGTCGCCGGGACGCATCGAAATCGTCGGAAACCACACCGACCATAACGGCGGCAAGGTGCTTTGCGCGGCAATAAACGTCGATACGCTCGCAAGCGTTTCGCCGAGAACGGACGGCGTGATTGAAGTCAAATCGAAAGGTTATCCGATGCTCCGCGTGGACGTTGCAAAACCCGATTTTTCGGTGAGCGAAATCGGCACGTCCACCGCGCTTATCAAAGGCGTCGTGGACTATTTCAAACGCTCGGACAAAAAGGTGGGCGGATTCAGCGCATGTATGACTTCTTCCGTTCCCAAGGGTGCGGGAGTGTCCTCGTCAAGCTCGTTCGAGCTTGCGATTGCCGAGATTTTGAACGTAATGTACAACGGCGGTGAAATAGACGCGATTTTCAAAGCGAAAGCGTCGCAATATGCCGAAAACACTTTCTTCGGCAAGCCGTGCGGACTTATGGATCAAAGCGCGATTGCGCTTGGCGGCGTAAACCTCATCGATTTTGCGGATTTTGAAAATCCCGTCGTCGAAAAGGCGCATTGGGCGTTTTCCGACCTCGATATTTACGTCATTGCGACGGGCGGCGATCATAGCGATCTCACCGACGATTATGCCGCGATACCTCACGAGATGAAGGAAGTGGCAAACTGTTTCGGGGCAAAACTTCTTCACGAAATCTCACCGCAAAAGTGGGAGCGCGACAAGCAAAATATCGTCGGAAAGGTGAGCGAGAGGGCATACCTTCGCGCAGAGCACTTTTTCGAAGAGAACGCACGCGTTGAAAACGCGGTGAAAGCAATCGACGACAAGGACGAAAAAGCGTTTCTCGACATCGTAAACGAGTCGGGATTGAGTTCGAGATACAAACTTCAAAACACCTATTCGCCGGCAGGCAAAAATCACAATCTCGAAAACGCTCTCGACAGAGTGGTCAAGATAGCCGGCGTCGTTGCCTCTCGTGTGCACGGCGGCGGATTCGCAGGCACGATTCTCGTGTTTGCGGTCAAAAAAGAAAGCGGCGTAGAGAGTGCGCTCAACGTTATGTTCGGCGACGAAAACGTCTTTAAACTCGCAATTCGCCAAAGCGGCGCAACCAAACTCGATTTGGAGAAATAAATTATGTTCACTTCCGTTTTATCCACGGCGTCCGATCCCAGAGTGGCGTTTACAATCGGCAATCTTACCGTGCAATGGTACGGTTTGCTCATTGTGTGCGGCATGCTTTTGGGACTTTTGTACGCATGTTGGCAAGCAAAGAAGATAGGCATCACGTCCGACGACGCGGTGGAACTGTTTTTGTGGCTTATTCCGCTTGCAATCGTGTTTGCAAGACTGTTGTACGTTCTCCCTCGCGCAGAGGAGTATTTCGGCGACAACGGGCTTGAAGGCTGGGACAAATTCGTCAATATAATCGCAATTTGGAAGGGTGGTATCACCATCATCGGCGGACTTTTAGGCGGACTTTTGGGCGCGGTATTTTTCACTCTTCGCCACAAAAAGCAAACCAACTTTCTCAACGTCGTCGATCTCGTCGTAGTGCCCGTGTTTATCGGTCAGATTATCGGCAGATGGGGCAACTTCGTCAATCAGGAGGCGTTTGGATTGCCCATTACGAACAAGGCTTTTCAATTCTTCCCGTTCGGCGTGTATATCACCGATCCCAGCGGTGTGGAAAGCGAGTTCAGAGACGTCGTTTATTCGCATATTCAAGCGGGCGGCGGCGGAAACTGGTTTTGCGCGACGTTCTTCTACGAAGGCGTTTGGAACACGATCGGCGCAATCTTCTGCGTGTGGATGTGGAAGAGAAATTATCAAAAGAAGTATCCCGGTATTTTGATGATTTTCTATCTGTTCTGGTATTGCATCGGCAGATTCTGGCTTGAATTTTTGCGTATGGACGCAGTGCCCGTCACAAAAACCGCGTGCCTTATCGTTGCGATTTTGGCACTTATTATCGGCGTTTTGTACATCCTTGCAAGGACGTCGCGCCTTGCATATCTCGACGTCAGAAAAGCGGCGCAAGCAGGAGCTACGGACGCAGTCCTCACCGATTACGAAGTGAAAAACTACAAGTTTGTGGGCAAACTCTTTGAAAAGGCGGCAAGCGAAAGCCAAAAATCTTCCGACAAAGCAAGCAAATTCTTTGCCGAACTTTTGCTCAAAATCGGCTATATCAGAAAGAACGAACCCGACTATATCGTGTTTGATTTTGAAAATACGTCGTACTATCACGTGCCCAAAGACTACAAGCGCAGATTTAAAGCAATGAAAAAGCAAGACGTTTATTGCGCATAATTTTTAACGACCAAACGCTTATAGGAGTATAAAATGACAAAAGATTATACGACCGAAAGAACGAAAACCAACAATCTTACTCTTCTCACCGACCTTTATCAACTCACGATGATGAACGGTTATCGCCGTTGCAAACTCGATGCAAGAAGGGCGGTGTTCGACATTTTCTATCGCGGAAACGGCGGCTATTCCTACGCAATCGCGGCAGGGCTCGAACAAGCGATAGACTATATCCTCAACCTTCATTTCGACCAAAGCGATATAGCGTATTTGCGCTCGCTCGGCATTTTCGACGACGACTTTTTGAAAGCTCTCGAAAAGTTTGAGTTTACAGGCGATATAAAGGCAGTGCCCGAGGGCACGATGGTGTTTCCTTACGAGCCTATTCTCACGGTGTCCGCGCCCCTTTGGCAAGCGCAACTCGTCGAAACCGCGCTTTTGACGTTTATCAATCATCAAACGCTCATCGCAACCAAAGCCGCTCGCCTCAAAGAGTGCACGAAGAACAAAATCAGCGAGTTCGGACTTCGCAGAGCGCAAGGTCCGGACGCTGGCATTTACGGCGCGCGTGCGGCATGCATAGGCGGTTGCAGAACGACGTCCAACGTTGTTGCCGGCAAGCTGTTCGGCATCCCCGTCACGGGCACTCATTCGCACAGCTGGGTTATGTCCTTCGACACCGAGCTTGAAGCGTTTGAAAAGTATGCCGAAATCTATCCCGACAACTGCTTGCTTTTGGTGGACACCTACGACACGTTGAAGAGCGGCGTGCCCAACGCAATCAAAGTTTTCGACAAACTCAAAGCGGAAGGACACAAGCCGATAGGCATTCGCCTTGACAGCGGCGATCTTGCGTATCTGAGCAGAAAAGCAAGGGTTATGCTCGACGAAGCGGGGCATAGCGATTGCCTTATTTTCGCAACAAACGACCTTGACGAAGACATCCTTCTCGCACTCAATTCGCAAGAAGCGAAAATCGACGTTTACGGCATCGGTACAAAACTTATCACAAGCTACAACAACGCCTCTTTGGGCGGTGTGTACAAGCTGTGTGCGCTTGAAGAGGACGGCAAACTCGTGCCCAAAATCAAAGTGTCCAACAGCCACGAAAAGACCACCAATCCGGGCGTGAAAAAGATTGTGCGTATCTTCAAAGACGGCATGGCGCAAGCGGACTTGATTTGCCTCGAAGATGAAACTTTCGACACATCGAAGCCCCTCACCGTTTTCCATCCCGAACAGACCTGGAAGAAAACGACGTTCACCGACTATGAACTCAAAGAACTTATGGTGCCGATTTTCAAGGACGGAAAACTTGTTTACGACAAGCCCTCGCTCAAAGATATTTGTGCGAGAGAGGACGAGTCCATCGAGTCTTTCTTCCCCGAATACAGAAGAGTCGTCAACACGCAAGAATACAAGGTTGACCTTTCTCAAAAGCTTTGGGATTTGAAGAGAGAACTCCTCAACGCTGCGCATTAAGCAAAGTTTTAAGATAATTCAACACAAAAAATCGAGGCGGTTTTCGCCTCGTTTTTTTGTTTTAGAAAATTAGAAGTCTTATCTGAAATCGCAGTTTACGATTGAAAATTATAGACATAAAGTGCCTGTTTTGCGACAAAATCGACAAAATTCGCCAAAACGTTTTTGCTCGTTTGCATTATATTTTTGATATGCTTTTTATGCTAAACGTGTTTGGAGGCGTGTATGAAAAAGAAAAGCACTTTGAGATTCCCACTTTCGAGAAAAGGTTACGATCGCGAGGCAGTGGACGGTTTCATCGCTCTCGAACAAGCCAAAAACGACGAGCTTCAACTTGAACAGCGCGAGCGTATAAATGCGCTGAAGCAAGAAAACGACGCTCTCAAATTGCAAGTCGAAACACTCAAAGGCAGAGAGGAGCAAATCAAACTCGCTCTCGTCACCGCAACCGAAAATGCGAACAGACTTTCTCAGGACGTCAAACTCAGATACAAGCAAGAGCTTGACAGGTTGCGCCTTTTCAGAGCCAAGTGGGAAAACGCCTACGAGCAGATGAAAGAGAGATATCATTTCGACAAAGACGCCCTCAACGTCGAAAGCGTCGCAGTGTCCGTCGAGCTTGAACTCAAAAAGTTTTTGGCGCAGGATTTTTCTCTCAACAAATGCGTGAGCGATGATATGATGGAAGAGCATTTCAGAAGGGAAGCGGAGCGACTTACGAACAAGCAATTGAGCGTTCAAAACGCAACGCAATCGGACGCCGTACCCACGTCCAAAAACGCCGAACAACTCAAAACGAAATTGCAAGAGGCGCAGTCAAAAAAGAAAGCGGACACTTCCGCCGCATTCTCAATCGAAGAGGCGTTGAATCCGACAAACTCCATTCAAGACAACGTAAACGCAATCAGATTTTGATTTTATTTATGCAAAAAGCCCCGCAAAATCGCGAGGCTTTTATTGTGTGATTCCGATGTAATTTTTGCGTTTTTACTGTGTTTTGCGGCATATTTCTGTTATTTTTTGCCGCTTTGTTTGTAATTATTTTTGTGATTTACGACCGCTTTTTCAATGTTTTCCGTTTGGCGGTATGCAAACCCTATTTGTTTACGACGTTTTTAAGCGCATTATATGCATTATAATTCGTGCGCTCGATTGTGAGGGGAGTCACGCTGACGTAGCCGTCTATCGTTGCGTCGCTGTCAATCGTCAAATCGTGATTGTTTTGATGGATGCAATGCCCTTCTTGTCGCCATGTTCCGTCGCCAAGATCGAAGAAATCGTCGGTGAAGTATGCACCGCCTTGCTTTGTGAGCAATATCGATTTTGCGTCCTTCGGGACGTTGACGTTGTATATGTTGCCATAGGCAAAGAGGTTGTTTCGTTGTACGAAATCGTAAATTCTGTCAAGCCAGGCTCGCGCGTCGTCGAAACTTTGTACGTGAGTGGACAGCGCAAGCGCTTTGAGCCCTCTCGTGCAAGCCTCGAAAATCGCGCCGTTGGTCGCGGAATACATTATATCCTCGCCGAGATTAAGCCCTTTGTTTATGCCGGACATGACAAGGTCGTAGGTTTCGTGAAGCCCGAGCGTTGCAAAACGCACGCAATCTGCCGGCGAGCTGTCCACACTGAACGCGCGTACTCCGTCCAAATAATCGACTTTTTTCACTTCAAAAGGATTGTGGATATCAATGGAATGACTTTTGCCGCTTTGTTCGAATTTCGGGGCGGAAACCGTTACGTCGCCTAGTTTTTTCGCCCATTTTGCGACTATCATCAAGCCTTCGGATTGTATTCCGTCATCGTTGGTAAGGAGAATTTTCATAGCCAGCCCGTATTGTCGTGTTTGTAGTTTTTGACGATTTCGTCCGCATCGACGATCATTTGTTTCATTTCTTTTTTGCTGTGCACGGTTGCCCCGCACGCCATATCGTGTCCGCCTCCGCCGTACTTTTCGGCAAGCGCGTTTATGGTCGTAAATCTCGAACGCAAGCGCACTCTTATATTGCCGTCTGCGTTTTGTATAAACGCAAGCCATACGATTGCGCCTTTTATGCTGTCAAGATAGGACACCACGTTGCTTGCTTGCTCGTTGGTGAGCTTAAAGCGTTTTTGCATTGCCTTGTCAACGTAGATGTAGGCAACGCCGTTTTGGGTGACTTTCATCTTTTTGTAGACGTATGATTCGAACTTGAACACGTTGAAGTCGTCGAGGTTGAGGTTTGCGTATATCCACTCGGTGTTTATTCCGAGGTCGAGCAACGCGCCCGCTCTGCGCATGGTGTCGCCGTCAACCGAGCTGAATCTGAATCTGCCGCTGTCCGTCACCATGCCAGTGAAAATGCAGGTTGCGCCTTCTTTGTCGAGGGTGAGTTCGTCCTTGAACGTAAGCCAAAAATCAACTATCATTTCGCAAAGGGAAGAGCGTTCGTCCTCAACCCAGCTCAAATCTCCGTAGGGCTTGACGTCGATATGGTGATCGATTTTGACAATCTCCTTGCCAAGAGAGTATTTCCTGTTCGATATACGGTCGGTAGTTGCGGTGTCGCACACGATGACAAGCGCGTCGGCGTATTTTTCGTCGTCGATAGGCTCGTCCTCGCCGCCCAAAAACGCAAGGTAATCGGAGCTGTCCTCGTTGAGTACGTACACTTCTTTTTGAGGGAAGGAGAGTTTAAGCATCCTTGCAAGCCCTTTCGTCGAGCCGATTGCGTCGCCGTCGGGGCGGAAGTGCCTTGTGATGATAATTCTGTCGTATTGCTTGATTTTGTCGAGTATTTGTTTTTTGATTTCAAAATTGTCCGTCATATTCTTTCTCCGTTTTCAACGAGGTCGTCTAGCTCGTCAAGCACTTGCAATGCCTCTTGTTTGTCTTTGAGCGTCGCTCCGCTTGCTTTGAGGTGTCCGCCTCCGCCGTGCGCCACGGCAATTTGGTTGATATTCAGATTTTTGGAGCGTATCTCGCAAAGCACGCCTTGTTCGCATTCGGTGAAGTTCACCCAAGCGTCCACGCCTTTGAGGTCTCCCATGGTGTTGACGTATCCGCGCGACACCGCTTGCGCTTCCATACCGAGAGCTTCCACTCTTGCTTTGTCCGAGTAGGAGTACGCCACGTTGTTTTTCGTAAACTGTATGGACAGCACAAACTGCGCTCGCTTTTTCACGTTCTCATAGGTGTCCGCATAAAGATTTGCGTATATCTCGCCGGGGTTGAAGCCCTTGCTCAAAAGAAAGCTCGCAAGCTCGAACGTGCGAGGAGTTACGCTGTCGTAATAAAATCTGCCGCTGTCCGTCACCATGCCCGTAAACAACGCTTTGGCGGCGTAGGAATCCACTTCCAGCCCCCATTCGCGTACCAAATAGGCAACAAGTCCGCAACAACTCTCGAAAGACGTGTCGTCAATGTCTATGTCCGCAATGTCCTCAACAAAAATGTGATGGTCAATACGCAAAACCGTTTCCGCAAGAGCGTAACGCTCGTCGGATATGAGAGATTTTGCCGACGTATCCAGCACGATTGCCAATGCGCCTTTGTACGCTGCGTCGTCAACGACGTCCATTTCGCTGCCGTCCATAAATGAAAAACGGCGCGCGTCGTCGCCGACAGCATATATCTTTTTGTCGGGGAAGTTGACTTGAAGCACGCGCTTCAATCCTATTTGACTGCCCATCGCATCGCCGTCCGGGTTAGAGTGGCGGTGAATGATTATCACGTCGTATTTTTTGATTGCGTCAAACGCTTTGCTTATCATAATCTCTATCCTTACAATTTGATATTAAAGAATATCATAAATACACATCGGTGTCAACGACGATTTTTATTGACAGAATTAACGCAATAGACGATCGAAATACGTTATTTGAACGGCCGGCAAACTTTTTGTCCGACCTGTTGATTTTTCGTTTGACATCGATTGTTTTTCGTGTATAATAGAAAGGTAATTTGAAATCCGAGGAGGTGAAAAAGATGTCAACAGTCAGAGTCGGTGAAAACGAAAGTTTGGACAACGCAATCCGCCGTTTCAAGAGAAAATGTGCGCGCGACGGCATCATCGGTGACCTCCGCAAGAAAGAGGCTTACGAGAAACCCAGCGTAAAACGCAAAAAGAAAGCGGAAGCTGCTCGCAAGAGAATGTACAAATCATAAACCAAAAATCTTCGCATGCACGTCATGCGAGATACGGAGGCATGGCTCAGTTGGTTAGAGCACACGGTTCACATCCGTGAGGTCACAGGTTCGAGTCCTGTTGCCTCCACCACACTTTACCAATCCGCACCAGTGGCGGATTGGTTTTTTATTTTCTTGGAATTTTTTCTCAAAATATCAATGATTTTATTGTTTTGCAACGAAAAGGCACAATCTTTCATATTTTGAAATTGTGCAATCCAAATTTAAGCGCACATAAAAGTTTTCTATGTTTATCTCAATCGCACCGAGTTTTATTGCCTTTCGTCGCGGCGTTTTAGCACCGACAAAAGCCTTTGTCAACGGCATAAAAATCTTGTTTTTTTCTCACAAAAATTGCCTCAATTTCAATGTGCATTTTATATGCTTTTTGATCGTTTGCCTGTTAGACGAGCCGTAGTCTTGATACAAGTGTGACGATTAGACGTGCCGTAGTCTTTGATACAAGTGCGCACGCGCGTGCGCGAGGGATTGTCTTGATGCGCTTTTTACACAACATTTTTATGCTGGTCGTTGACATAGGCATCTTATGATTTGAAGCGATACGTTTTTGAGTTTTCTCGGTGCTGCGCCGTCTTGTTGCCGAAAGGCAACTAAAACTCGGAGCGTATCGAAAATGAAAAAACACATTGAAAATTATGATGTTTTCGAAGAAACAATCTCAGAAAATAACGTTCTAGCAATGGCAGAACAGTTGGCGATGTATGAAACACGATTCCTTATCGGCTATATGGGAAGCAGAATGCAGAAAATTTATGCCGACCTATGCGTTGATATAAAGCGTAAAAACGATATTAACCACACTTACAGCGACAGTTATGATTTAGTTCAAGAATGTGCGCTATTCCTTTGTAATCATTATGGGAAGCGTTTAAACGACGTTTTGACATACGATAAAAAAGGCAAGGCGATAACAGTCAAGATTGCATGCATGAGAGCAATGTCTAAACTTATAACCCGAAAAACAAGCGATAATTACCGTTCCGTGAGTCTTGATGCTTTAACGCCCGTCAGCGAGCCGTCTTGCGAGATTGAAGAAAATGTTGTCAAAGACTATACCGTCTATGATTCCATCGTTGACAGCCTTAATCTGACGGACAATATGCGAATTGCGCTCGAATGTCGGCAAAACGGACTGAGTTATCCCGAAATCGCCGCCATACTTGAGAGAGCGCAATCCACCGTGTTTGAGTATTTCATCAAATTGCGACAAAGATACATCGCGATTTATGGATAATACGCAAATGCTTAGTTCCATAATTTTTTAGTGAAAAACGCATTAGAATAAAACTTATATTGGTTTAAGTCTAATTTAGTTTTGCAAACAAGGACGGAATATATTGTTCGAAACAAACGCCGTACCAATGCTCGGGCGGCGTGTTTTCTATACATTCGACGGTAAAATCGGCGGCGGCTTTTGCCGAATCGAAAAAGGAATTTCCCCTCATATATGCGCCAACGAATGCAGACGCGAAAACGTCGCCCGTGCCGTGACAACTTCTTGTTAGTTTTTTATGTTTGTAATATTGTTTGTTTTCGTTTTCAAAGACGACGACGCCCGTTGTGGAATCGTCGTAACCGACGCCGGTCAGGACGATTGTTTTTGCGCCGAGTGCGGCGAGTTTGGACAAAAGCGTATCGATGTATGCCTCATCATAAACGGATTTGTATTCTTCGCCCGTAAGAAAACACGCTTCGGTTGTGTTTGGTAAAATGACGTCGGCTTGCGAGCATAAGTTCTTCATTGCCGATACAAAATCGATATCGAAAGCCGGATACAGTTTGCCGTTGTCCGCCATTGCTGGATCGACGATTACGGGCGCATTGCGTTTAATGCAGGTTTTGATAACGTCTTGCACATACCCGATTTGTTTTGCGCTTGCCAAATAGCCCGTATATATGCCGTCAAAAAGTATTTGCTCTTTCTGCCAATGCTTGCGTATGGGCGGTATGTCTTCTGTCAAATCACGGCAGGTATAGCCCGAAAATCCGCAAGTGTGCGTTGAAAGTATCGCCGCAGGAAGGATTGCCGTTTCGATTCCGCAAGCGGAAATTATCGGAAGAGCAACGGTCAGAGAACATTGCCCGACGCAAGATATGTCTTGAATTGTCAAAATTCGTTTTGTTTGCATAATTCACCAAAATTACGTTTATTTTGTTCTTTATATCGAACAAATATAATATCGTTTACGTCAATCGGATTGTCAAATCAAATGTCATCGTTTTTTGCGACTTTACAAACATTTTACACTCGCTTTACCGAAAATGGACTGCAACGCGATTTCAAAAAAGATATACTTTGCTCGCAAACTTAACAAAGGAGCAGCTTATGAAAAAATCAATCATTATCACAATAGCAATCGCACTCGTTCTGGTCACGGCGGTATCTCTTGTTGCGTGCAACGCAGGTTTTAACCCGGACAAAGCCATAACGGTTATCGCAAGAGAGCAGAGCAGCGGCACCAGAGAAGCATTTGACAAAGTGGTCACGGACGGCACGCATTATCTCAACGAAAAAGACGAAAACGGCAAAACAGTGTATCGCACGACAGCAAAAGCAAACGTGCAAAGCAAAACTGGCACAGTGCTGTCGGCAGTGCAATCGGACAAGCAATCAATCGGTTATGTTTCACTCGGTTCGGTCAACGATTCCGTTAAGGTCGTCAAGGTTGCGGGCGTTGCGCCAAGCAAACAAACCGTACTTGACGGAACATACAAAATTCAACGTCCGTTCGTGTTTATGACAAACAGCAAAACCGAACTTTCCGCAAGAGTCGCCGACTTTATGAAATATGTCAAGAGCGACGCCCTTGAAGCCATTTGCGACAGCGAAGACGTGGGAACAATCTTCCTTTCGGACGGTGCAAAGAGAGCAAATGCAGGCAAGGACGCAATCGAAGTCGGAACTTATGAAAAACAATCCGCCCTTCCTGACGGCGACAAAATCGTAGTGCGCGGCTCGACATCTATGGAAAAACTCATCAATGCAGCGGCAAAGGCGTATGCGAGTCTTTACGGCGTAAACGCAAGCGACGTGTTCGATATCCAGCTCGAAGGCTCATCGGTAGGACGCAAAGCGGTTGAGAGCGACAACACCGGCAACGTAATCGGACTTTCGTCTGCGGCTGTTGACAAAGACGGCATCGACAGCTTCAATATCTGCCTCGACGCAGTTGCGGTCATCGTCAACAAGGACAACACGAGCGTCGAAGATTTGACACTTGCCGAACTCTACAAAATCTATACGGGTGAAATCACCAAATTCAGTCAACTCGGCTAATTATGACTGCAAACAAACTTAAAGACAAAATAGGAAAAGGCGTATTCGCATCGGCGGCGGTTGTCTGCACAATCTCCGTCGTTGCGATTTTCGCGTTTCTGATTGCAAAAAGCGTTCCCGCGCTCAAAGAGATAGGATTTTTCGACTTCCTTTTCGGCGACAAATGGATGCCCGACAAAGACGACGTTTACGGCAATGCGGCAGCCGGGAGTTACGGCATATTTACAATGATTGTCGGCACGCTTTCGACAACGGTCGGCGCACTTTTAATTGGCGGAACGCTTGGATATTTTACGGCGATTTTCCTTGCGTTCTACTGTCCAAAATTTCTCAAAAAACCGCTCTCGTCGGTTATCAATCTTTTGGCGGGCATACCGTCCGTCGTATACGGATTTTTCGGAATCGTATTCTTGCTTCCGATTCTTTCAAGCGTTGCGCCCAACAACGGCAGCGGACTTCTGGCAACGTCGCTTATACTCGGCATAATGATTCTTCCGACCGTCGTATCTTTGTCGCGCACGAGCCTCGAAGCCGTACCGAAAAGTTATTACGAAGGCTCGCTCGCAATGGGCGCGACGCACAGCGAAACGGTGTTTCACATTATGTCGCCTGCGGCTCGTTCGGGCATAACCGCTTCTTTGGTTTTGGGTATCGGACGTGCGCTCGGCGAAACTATGGCTGTCGTAATGGTTGCGGGAAACTCGGTGACTTATCCCGACGGATTGTTCTCGTCCTTCCGTGTGCTTACGGCAAACATCGTTCTCGAAATGGGATACGCGGGCGAGTTGCAAGAAGGCGCATTGATTGCAACCGGCGCGGTGCTTTTGGTGTTTATCCTCGTCGTGAATCTCGCGTTCAATCTCGTGTCCAAACGCGTTGTAAAAAGCGTCACGTCAAGAAAGTTCAGACGCCTTGAAAATCGTAGAATCAACCGTTTAACAGCGTTTTTCAGGCAGATAAAGTGCAAATACGGTGCATTTATGCACAAAATTCATTCTGCCGACATCGCAAAGGTTTTTGCAATAGGAGCCGGCGTCATCGCAACTGCGGTGCTTGCTCTCGTTATCGGATTTATCTTTGTCAAGGGCTTCCCCGAACTTGTCAAAAATCCCGAACTGATTTACGGCAAGTATGAATTCGGAGGAAAAATCACGATATTGCCTGCAATCGTAACAACGCTTTATACGGTTGTGCTTAGCCTGTTGATTTCCGTCCCCATAGGCATAATGACGGCAATTTTCCTCAACGAATACACAAAAAAACGCAACTTTTTCATCAAGACAATCCGCACTGCGATAAATGTGCTTTCGGGCGTTCCGTCCATTGTTTACGGTCTGTTCGGCATGATAACGTTCAAGCAATGGTTCACGGGTACGAGCAGCATAATTGCGGGCGTATGTACGGTGAGCATAATGCTTTTGCCAACGATCGTAAGTTCGACGGAAGAAAGTTTGAAGTCCGTGCCCGATATGCTTCGAGAGGGAAGTTTTGCGATGGGCGCAAGCAAGCTGCGAACGATATTCAAAGTCGTGCTTCCGTCGGCAATGCCTGGGATAATTTCGGCGGTCATTCTGACGATGAGCAGAGTGATAAGCGAGTCCGCACCGTTCCTTTACACGATGGGGTCGGTAATAGGCGGAATTCCCAAAGGCGTGACGGACAGCGGCGCAACGCTTGCGGTTGCGCTTTATCAACTTTCGGGCGAAGGATGGTATATGAACGAGGCGTACGCAACGGCGGTCGTGCTTATCGTCATAGTGCTTGCGCTTAACTTGCTTTCCGAACTTATAGGCGGCAAACTGTCGAGAAAACTCGGCGGTACGACGAGCGCAAATCAAGGCTTATTTGCAAAAATAAGAGGTAAAATAAATGGCAAAAAAACAGCAAAAAACGCTTGAATTCGGACAGAATATTTCCGTCGAAAACGCAAACTTATGGTACGACGATTTTCAAGCATTGAAGAACGTTAATATAGAAATTCCAAAAAGACAGGTCACGGCTTTTATAGGTCCGTCGGGGTGCGGAAAATCCACTTTTCTAAAATGCTTCAATCGCATGAACGACCTTGTGGACGGATGCAAAATCGAGGGTAAATTCCTCGTGGGCGACGTGGATATTTACGGCAAAATCGACGTCAACGAACTGCGGCGCAACGTGGGTATGGTGTTTCAAAAACCAAATCCGTTTCCTATGAGCGTTTACGACAATGTGGCGTACGGACCGAGAACGATAGGCGTTCACAAAAAGGCACAACTCGACGAGATTGTGGAACAATCCCTCAAAGACGCGTTTATGTGGGACGAGTTAAAAGACCGACTCGACAAATCCGCGCTCGGACTTTCGGGCGGACAACAGCAACGCCTTTGCATCGCCCGCGCTCTTGCGGTCAAGCCGAAAATTTTGCTTATGGACGAACCGACAAGCGCGCTCGACCCAATATCGACGGGCAAAATCGAGGAACTTTGCGACGAACTAGCAAAATCCACGACAATCGTTATTGTCACCCACAATATGCAACAAGCAACCAGAATCGCCGATAAAACCGCATTCTTTCTGCTCGGCGAACTGGTGGAATACAGCGACACCGAACAAATTTTTTCCTCGCCTTGCGATAAGCGCACCGAAAACTATATTACGGGCAGATTCGGTTGATACAAAATCAAACGTAATCGTTTGATAGAGGAAAACATAATGGCGATTGGCCGAAATATATTTGACAAATCGCTTGATATAAGGAGGAATTGAAGATAAACTATGAGTATAAGAAACAAGTACGAACAAGAACTCAATCTTGTGTTCAACAAACTCGTCACAATGTGCCACGACACTCAAATCGCAATCGAAAAGTCGATAAAAGCACTCAAACATCTTGACAAAGACCTTGCGCGAGAAGTTATTGAAGAAGACAAAAACATCGACGACGAGCAGAGGGAAATCGAGCAGGACTGCCTCAAAATCTTGCTTATGGAACATCCCGTCGCAAGCGATTTTCGCGACGTATCGGCGGCTTTGAAAATGATAACCGACCTCGAACGCATTGCCGACCAAGCCGCAGACATATCCGAGATAAGTTTGCAATTCAAGGACGACAAATTTATCAAAGAACCCGAACATATCGAACTTATGTCCAAACTCGCAATCGGTATGGTCAAGGACGGCGTGTCGAGTTATATCAACAGAGATTTGGACACGGCAAGGGGACTCGATAAACGTGACGACAGAGTGGACGAGTTGTTTGAAATCGTCAAATCCGACCTCGTCGAACTCATCAAAAAAGACCCCGAAAACGCAGAACAGGCAATACTTTTTATGATGATAGCAAAGTATCTCGAACGCATAGGCGACCACGCCGTAAACATTGGAGAATGGGCGGAATATGCGGTGACGGGGTATCACAGCCAAAGTTAAACAAAACACACAATCGACGCTTTACGGTGACAAAATGGAAAATAAACGCCTTGTTTATACAGTTGACGACGAACAATCCATACGCGAAGTATACGCATACGCGCTTAAAAACGCAGGCTTTGAAATAGAGTGTTTTCAAAACGGCGAGGACTTTTTGAGCGCGCTTTCGACAAAAAAATGCGATCTTGCGATTTTGGATATAATGCTCGACGGCCTTGACGGATACGAGATTCTTAAAGCGATGAAAAGCAACTCACAAACGAGCGATATTCCCGTGATTATGGTTTCAGCAAAATCCACCGAAATCGACAAGGTGCGCGGGCTCGATTTGGGCGCGGACGACTATCTCACAAAGCCTTTCGGCGTTCTGGAACTCGTTGCGAGAATCAACGCAAAACTTCGCAAATCGCAAAAGAGCGCGATTGCGTATAAGGATATCAATATCGACGATTCCACACATTGCGTGAGTATCGCAGGCGAAGAAAAGAAACTCACTTTGAAGCAATACGAACTTTTGAAATTGCTAACTCAAAACTCGCAAAACGTGCTTTCTCGCAATACGCTTCTCGACAGCGTTTGGGGCGACAACTACGGCGAAACGAGAACCCTAGATATTCATATTGCGGATTTGAGGAAACTGCTTGCCGAATCGACGGCGCAAATCGAAACCGTGCGCGGCGTGGGGTATGTATTGAAATGAAAAACAAACTCGTATTATTCAACGTTATCATTTTGACCGTCGCGATTTTGGCGATATTCTTTTCGGGATTATCGGTGGCGCGCGACGAACGCTTTGACGAGGCGAAAAAAGAAATCGTCGACGTAGCAAACATTTATGCTGCAAACTACAACGAAAATATAATCGAAAACGTGCCGGCGCACATTCGGTTGACCATAGTTGACGCAACCGGCGTTGCGATAAAAGACAGTCAAAGTGCGGACGCAATCGGCATTCAACACCTTGATAGAGAGGAAATTCAAAACGCGCTCAAAGGCACGCCTGCGGTCGTTACGAGATACAGCGAAACTCTCAAAAAAAATATGGCGTATTACGCCGTAAAAGTGAACGTTGACGACAGCTACGTTTTCGTGCGTGCGGCAATCGCCGTCGAGAGCGTGCAAGGCTACATCCAAAAGAGCATAGTCGTTATGGTGTGCGTGCTTATCGCTGTGCTCGTGCTGTCTTATCTTGCGAGCGTTGCCGTATCCAACGGAATTCTCAAACCGCTCAAAGACGTAAAAAACAATCTCGAAGCGGTTAAAAACGACTCGTACGTTCCGTCGATTCCCTCGTCGAGCGACAAGGAAATCAATGCGATTCTCGCCGAGATAAACGACGTTAGCGAAAAACTGCACGATTCTATGCGTAGAGAGTCAAACGACAAGCAGAAACTCGACTATATTCTTGACAATATTTCCGACGGAATCGTCGTTTTGGACAAGGGCGGAGACATCGTTTCCATAAACAAAAACGCTTGCGCGGTGTTCGGAATCAAAGATGCTGCAGGCAAAAACTATACCGTACTCACAGCAGACAGAGGTTTTTCCGCACACGTTGCAAACTGTCTCGAAAACGGGACGAGTTGTGATTTTGAGTATGCAAGCGACGGCAAATTCTATATGGTTTCCGCGCGCACGCTCGAAAACGAAACGGGTGTTTTGGTTTTGAGTGATATAACCGCAATCAAGACGAGTGAAAAGACAAGAAGCGAGTTTTTTGCCAACGCTTCGCACGAACTCAAAACTCCGCTCACCGCAATCAAGGGATTTAACGACATCATAGGCTTGCAAACGAGCGAGTCGGAAACGAAAGCTCTTTCGGAAAAAATCGATAGAGAAGTATCGAGAATAATCGCATTGCTCAAAGATATGCTCGATTTAAGCGAACTCGAATCTCAAAAGGACGTCAATCCCGAAGATGTGAGTCTTGCAAAAATCGCTGAAAGCGTGAAAGAGAGTCTTGCGCCCGTTGCAAAAGAAAAGAATGTCGAAATATCCATAGACGGCGACGCAATTGTAAAAATGGAAAAGGAACATGCAATAGAACTCGTCAAAAATCTCGTCGAAAACGGCGTGAAGTACAACCGTAGCGGCGGCTCTGTGAAAGTGACAATCTCTTCCGATGCCTCGCATACCACGCTCACCGTTGCAGACGACGGTATAGGAATTGAAGAAAAGCATCAACAGCGCATATTCGAGAGATTCTATCGCGTCAACAAATCCCGTTCTCGAGAAACGGGCGGTACGGGACTTGGTCTTGCGATAGTGAAGCACATCTGCACACTTTATAACGCCGATTTGTCGCTCACCTCGAAACTCGGAGTGGGTACGACGGTTACGGTCACATTTCGACATAATTTATAGACTCTTACATCTTTAAAATTTATAATTTATATAGTCGTACAATGCAAATATTGACACACACTTCATAAATTAATTTTTGCAAAACGCCAACTACTTCCAGTATCAAATTTCACAATTTGGCGATTAGACGTGCCGTAGTCTTTGATACAAGTGCGCACGCGTACGCGCGCGCAAGACTACGGCACGTCTTTGCATAAAAACAAACCCAATTCCGCAAAAGGCGGCACGGAGCGGAGCGAGGTTTCGCGCTAACCCGCTTGGCGAAAACACTCGCTTATCCGCCATGCCGTTGCCGTCGCTTTTTTCTGCGGAAATCCTTGATGTTTTTGTATTGCAAAAATTCGTTTGCCGTTTCGTTCTTTTGTGTTGCGTAGGCGTTGCGCTATTGTTCCGCAATTATATTTTCATTATCAAAATTGTGTTCAAATCTCGTTCCGTTATTGTTTCAAAATATACATACTGCGCACATCGGTGACCTTGCTTTCCCACTCTTTTGCATATACGCTATTTATGGTGCAATGTACGGAAAAAGGGCGGAAAAGTACGGCTGAGTCTAGGTAAATATCCAAAAATACTTGGTTTTGTACCCTGTGAGTATGTTACGCACACAAAAAATATTTGCTATAACAAAACTGTCTTTCTCATAGGAAGCGTGAACGCAAACTCGGCATTGTCAAGGGTAAATACATTGCCCCAGCAACCCTTGACAATCTCCACAAAGACTTGGATATGAAATAATCCATATCGTTTTCGTTCATCTCGTTTCCTGTCGAAAGACACAATAACCAAAACTTAGGAGGAAATACAACAATGAAAGGTGCTGTGATTTATGCGAGATACTCTTGCGAACGGCAAACGGAGCAGTCCATCGAAGGACAGTTGCGGGAGTGTTACAAATACGCAGATCAAAACGGCTTAACCATTATCCACGAATATATAGACCGCGCAATGACAGGCACAAACGATAACCGTCCGTCATTTCAAAAGATGCTTGCGGACGCGGAACGCACAAGTGCTTGGGACATTGTGCTTGTATATGCGCTGGATAGGTTTGGCAGAAACTCAATTGAGATTGCATTGAACAAGCAAAAACTCATAAAAAGCGGAAAGACGCTTATATCCGCAACGCAGCGAACGTCCACAAATATAGACGGCTCTCGCAACTTGGACGGAATACTACTCGAAAATATGTATATCGGACTAGCGGAATATTATTCGGCAGAATTATCCCAAAAGATAAAGCGCGGACTTAGAGAAAGCAGGCTCAAAGGACAATTCGGCGGTGGCGGCATCGCATACGGATATAAAGTCGTGAACAAAAAACTTGAAATCAACGAAGAACAAGCGAAAATCGTAAAATATATCTTTGAACGCTATTACGGCGGAAAAATCGTACGCGAAATCATTGAAGAGCTTACGGCGCGAGGCGTTTTATACAAAAACAAACCGTTCGTTCCGCAAACCGTGTACAAAATGCTTGTAAATGAAAAATATATAGGCATCACCAAATACAACGGCGAGGTATTTGACAACATCTATCCGCCGATTATAGACAAATCGTTGTTCGATTCGATACAGAAAAAACTTGCGGTAAATAAAATAGGAAAACGCAGCGTCAACACAACGTTCCTGTTGCGCAATAAAGTCGTGTGCGGATATTGCGGACGAAAACTGCAAGGAGATAGTTCAACGGCAAGAAACGGCAAATTGCGTTTTTATTACAAGTGCGCCGGACGTAAAAAGCATAAAGATTGCACTTTGCGCGTTATCCGCCAACAAGAACTGGACGATTTCGTTGCGCAAGTCACATATGAAGTGTTTTGCACGGACGAAAACATATCGCTTATTGCCGACAGAGTTCTCGAAGTTCAAGCACAACGCAACAAGAGCGACAGCGTATTGCAAATGTTGCACAAACGTTTGTTTGACACTGACAAAGCATTGACCAACGTCATGAGCGCAATAGAACAAGGAATAATAACAAAAACCACAAAGGAACGGCTTGCCGCTCTAGAAAACGAAAAGGAAGATATAGAAACAAAAATAGCAGTTGAAGAAACGCGTCGGCAAAAGACGTTCAACAAGGAAGAAATAGAGCGATTCTTACGCACGGAATTCAAAGACGATCCGCAACTATATTTACAGCACATACTCGACAAGGTTGTCGTCTATGACGATAAAATAGAAATCTTTTACAAATACACAAACACCATCCCCGATGATTCAGACAATGAACGTCGGGGATATTTTTCATCTCGATGCGAAATCAAAATTAACAAGGCAAAACGCTCGATGCAAGTGTTGGATATAACCATAGACCAAACAATCCATTTTGAGATACTTTACGTTATAAACCGCCGACACAAACTGCGTTTCAACCTTGAAAAAACACCAGCCACTCCTCACGGTGCGGATTAGTTCAAATTCTTTCCACCAGTCAAAACCTAAAACGAACTCCTATTGAGAGAGTAAACGTTTTAGGTTTTTTGTTTTGTGTAGATATTTTAGATTGCAACTTACTATCCATAAATCGCAGTATATCTTTGTCTCATTTTGATGAAGTACTCAAACACGGTTGATTGCGCTCTTGAAAGCACTCTGCCTATTTCGGGGAAGCTCACGCCTTTTATACGACACTCCAAAGCAATACGCATATTTTCCGTTAGGTTAAGTAAAAAGGAACAAAACTCAAAAAATGCCGACTGCGGTTTTACGGGACGATTCGCAAAGCTGTTTAGCGGCGAACGCCCCGATCCGCTCGGCTTTGAGTTGCCCTTTTTATCTGAGTTGAAGTGAGTTTGTTTTGGCGGGTGCTTGACCGCGGAGCTTTGCTCCGCGCTTGTATATGTCAAGCACCCGTGAGAGTGCCAAAGTTATTAATTTTGTTTTCTATTTTTAACACGTTTACTTGAGCATTTGCACCCAAAGCCTTTTATTCTATTGCTTATATATGCTTGATACTCATTACCGCATTTTGAACATCTCCACCAAATTTTTTTGCCACAACCTGCTGATACCATTTGCGGAGTTAATTTATCATTCTTTTCATAGTCCCATTCGTTCGCCAATTCTTTATGAGTTGTTGCCAAGTCATTATAGCCAACCCAAACTTTATTTCCAGAGCAGTAAGGACATTTTCGCCCTGATGTGCGACTATTAGGAGACGCTAGCCAAATGTGCCCATTTTCACACTTCCACCACACCTTCTTATTACTTTTTGGGAAAACTTGATTAGGTTTTAATGTGCCGTTTTTTTCATGATTCCATTGTTTAGCAATTTCAGGATAGAGTGTTGCTAAATCGTTAATGCCTCCATGAAGTATTTGATTACTGCAATTTCTACAACCTGTTCCTTTAGTACGATCTGCAATAATTGCTTGATATTCATATCCACATTTTGGACATAACCACCAAACTTTTATATTGCTATTGGGCTTAAAATTTTGCGGTAAGAGACCATTATTTTTTGTAGGATGCCATTCACTTGCAAGAATAGGGTTTATTGTTAATAAATCATTTACCCCGACAAGCGATTTTTCACCTGTGCAATAAGGACATCCGCGATTATTGCTTGTTCGATTATTTATAGCTGTTTGCCATTCGTGCCCCTTGTCACATTTCCACCAAACTTTTTTACCACTTCCAAACGTAACATTATTTGGTTTTAACTGACCATTTCTCTCATAGTTCCATTCCTTGGCAATATTGGGGAAAACTGTTGCTAAATCATTAAATCCATCTAAAACATAATTCCCTGAACAATATGGACACCCTCTACCACTTGTACGAGTGTTAATTGCAGCTTTCCACTCATGTCCTTTACTACAAATCCACCATACACTAACACTTGAATGTGCAGAAAACATTTTTGGAGTTAATGCACCATTTTTTTCATAATTCCATTCTTTTGATATTTCTGGATAAGTGTTAGCTAGTGAATTTTTTTCAAATTCCACAACATATTGTTCATATATTGCATTTTGATCACGTTCTGTATTTACAAAATCATTATCGAATAATTCCTTTTGGATTCGAGAAACATTTATAATAGTAGTCGAACGTTGACGAGACGAGTTATAGGCTGTTCGAATCTAAAACGCTTGCCGTTATAGTTGAATTTTTTTTCGTAAAATAAAAAGCCCTGACTTTCGTCAAGGCTTGCGGCTATCGGATTGTTAAAGTATATCGTTACGCTGTCGTCGTATAGCACCACTTTTTTAACCACGGTTTCTATGAGTATTTGCGGGCTTTCTTTTATGCTATCCAAGTAAAACGCTTTCAATTCTTTTTTCGAAAATACAATCCTTTGTTTGCTTTTTTCTATTGCTATTTTCGTTTCCAACTCTTTTTTCTGTTGTTCGATTTCTCGCAGACGTTTTTTGTTGTGTCCGACATCAATCCGTTTTCGATTGCCGCAACAAGATTGTTCAAGGCTTTATCTGTTTTTGTTTTTTCTGCTATCAAAGCCGACAATGTTGGATTCGTTGCTATTTGATCGGCTTGCAACTAATATAATTTGTCCACCATCATGTTGAGAGTGCTTGTGTTTTTTATTGCGTCTATTATTCCGTTCAAAACTATCTCTTCCAATATGTCTTTGCGGATTTGCTCTTTGTGGCAACCATTGCCGAGCTTCTTTTTTCCGTATGGCGCGTTTAAGGAGTATAAAAAAGGTTACGCACGAAATATGTGCGTAACCAAATGTATAGATAAATAGGGTGGCGTTTTAATTGCACAAAATCAGCAATATGAGTTTTTTATAAATTCTTTGAATTTATAGGCACAGTTTAGTAGCAAAAAATTCTCGAAGAAAAAATAATACGAACCCATTATCTGAGTTCGTATTATTGGCTTTTGGTGAGCAAAATAATGCATCAATTGATTTGAACTATATTATCTCAAATTCGCTCCAGAGAATGGTCGTCCAAAAGAAAATCAATCGCATTGATTTTTTTGTAGCCGTTTTTTAGGTTGGTAAAAGGATCGTCATCCATTGTGATGACTATCTTTTTATAACCGTCATCAAGTCCATAGAACGAGGATACTTCTTGTTCGTTTTTATCGGGATCTGAAATGGTATACGCTACTTGTATATAGAACAATTCTTTGTCATTTTTTGCGACGAAATCGATCTCTTTCGAATTGTTTTTGCCGATGTCGACAATATATCCGCGCCGTATGAGATCAAGATATATTACATTTTCAAGCGAGTGCGTTATCTCTATTTGTCGATAATTCAGTTTGCTATTGCGGATTCCGAGGTCGCAAATGTAGTATTTGTTTAGCGTTTTAAGATATTGTTTGCCTTTGATGTCATATCTTTGTGCGCGGTAAAACAAATATGCGTCGCAAACGTAATCCAAATAGTTGCCGATGGTATCGTGTGTAACCTTTCCGTACCCGTTGCTTTTTAGCGTATCTGCAATTTTATTTGCGCTCACATAAGAGCCGATATTAGAGCAAAGAAAATCAATTACTGCATCGAACAGGCTTTCCTGCCTTATGCCGTGCCGATCAATAATATCTTTTTCTACAACGGTGTCGCAAATCATTTTTAAGTATTCGACTTTGTTCTTGTTATCATTTTCGGACAAAAGGTAGGGGAGACCGCCGTACATAAGGTAATTGTTGAAACATTGTCTTTTATCCCCGCCATAATAACCGTAATATTCCGAAAAAGACAGCGGATATACTTTTATTTCTATGCTTCGTCCGCGCATTTTCGTGTTGATGTCTTTTGATAGCAGTTTTGAATTGGAACCGGTGATGTAAATATCGCAATTATAATCCAAGCGAAGCCCGTTTACAACATCCTCGAAGCCGTCAACAAGCTGTATTTCATCTATGAAAACATAATACCGCTTATCGTCAACAATTTTTGATACGATGCTATCATACAAAGCGTTTGAATCTCGCAACGCTTCGTTTTTCTTTGTTTCGAGATTTACTTTGATTATATGCGCGTTATCGATGCCGTTAGATAGCAAATAATCGGCATAGATGTCAAAAAGCAGCACGGATTTGCCGCAACGCCGTATTCCTGTTATAACTTTGATAATGTCTTTGTCTTTTTGACTGACTAATTTGTCAAGATACTTTTGTCGATTGATATACATAAGCCCTCCTTGAATCTGCAAGCTTATTCTACTCGCAAAACTTTAATTTGTCAATGTTTTTGCGAATAGCGATTTTTGCAACATAGCATAGAATATTGACGAAAGATGTAGGTTTAATCGAATACAATGTTTTTAGGAGTATAAAAGAGGTTACGCACAAATTATGTGCACAACCAAAAAACATAATATTTTACTTAACTGCTCCACGTTTTTCATTGTCTTTCGGCACGGCGGTTTAGCACAGAGAAAAGCCTATATCAACGGCATAAAAATCTTGTAATATTGCTTCAAAAATTATCTCAAAGCTAATGCACATTTTATATGCTTTTTGATCGTTTGCCTGTTAGACGAGCCGTAGTCTTGATACAAGTATGACGATTAGACGTGCCGTAGTCTTTGATACAAGTACGCACGCGCGTGGGAGATGGGTTATTTTGATGTGCTTTTTACACAACATTTTTATGCTAGTCGTTGACATAGGCATCTTGCAATTTGAAGTGATAATTTTTGAGTTTTCTCGGTGCTGCGCCGTCTTGTTGCCAAAAGGCAAATAAAACTCGGAGCGTATCAATATAGACAATATCGTTTTCGTTTTTCTCTCTCCCGTCGAAAGACAAATCAATTGTAAAAAGGAGAAAGAAAAACAATATGAAAACAGCAGCAATATATGCAAGATACTCTTGCGAGAACCAAACTGAACAGTCTATCAAAGGACAGTTGAGAGTGTGTCAGGAATATGCCGCAAGCCTTGGCATTCTCATCGTGGAAACTTACATAGACAGAGCGATGTCGGGTACGAACGATAACCGTGCGGCATTCCAACAAATGCTCAAAGATAGCAGTAAAAAGCAATTTCAATTTGTTATCGTTTATAAATTAGATCGTTTCGCACGCAACAAAGTCGAATCCGTTATCAACAAAAAGACCTTGCAAGACAACGGAGTCGTGCTTTTGTCGGCAATGGAACGCATTACGGATACGCCCGAAGGCCATATGATGGAAACCATACTCGAAGGCTTCAATCAATACTTCTCGGAAGAGTTGGCGCAGAAAGTGAAAAGGGGCATGAGAGAAACCAGATTAAAAGGCTTGTATCAAGGCGGTGGTGTGCCGTACGGATATAAAGTTGAAGGTCGCAAAGTCGTTATAGACGAGAGTGCAGCCGAGATTGTGAGATATGCTTTTCAGGAATACTCGAAAGGCGCATTCGTATTGGAAATTATAGATACGTTGCACAAGAAAGGATTGTTGTACAAGGGCAAGCCTTTCCCGAGAAATCTTTTATACCATGTGCTGCGCAATGAAAAATACACAGGCTCATATAAATGCAGAGATGAAGTCGTAGATAATATATATCCGCAAATCATACCCGTCGAGTTATTCCAAAAGGTCGGAGCAAGGCTTGAAAAAAACAGATACGGCAAACGCAGTTTTAAAGCGACGTATTTGCTGAAATTCAAAGCGAAATGCGGGTACTGCGGAATGCCGATGTATTCGGAGACAGGAACGGCATCGAACGGCGAAACAAACAGATATTATAAATGCGCCGGCAAAAAGAAATATCATAACGGTTGCACGAAAAGTCAAGTGCGCAAAGAGTACCTCGAAGATATTGTCGTCAACGCAATCATAGATGAGTTGAATCGCCCGGGAGCAATAGAGTTTATAACAAAGAAATTGCTTGAAACGCAGGAAGAAAACATAAAGAACAATTCAACCGTGAACGCACTTTTGAAAGAGAAAACGAAGATAGACAAACAACTCGAAAACATCGCCAACGCCATACAAAACGGAATTGTGTCGAAAACAACTGCAAAGCGACTGCAAGACCTTGAAGAACAACAAGAGAAACTTGAGCGAGAAATACTGATAGAACAAAGCAAACAAGCAACGCCGCCGACAAGGGCGCAGATAAAAGAGTTTTATTCGGACGCGCTCGAAATGGAACCGCGAATGCTCATTGAGTATTTGGTAAAAGAAGTGATAATGTATGATGATAAAATACAGATAATATTCAAATCCCCGATAAACACCGTCCCCGACGAAGATCGGGGATTTTTATTATCCGCAAATTTTTGCAAACCGAAAAAGGTAATATCGTCCCGTTCGTCTACAAAGCGCAAAATAATGGTTGAGATAAGGGTGGAATAGCGCAAAACACCCCGAAAAAGACAAAAAAATAACCTAACTTGGAAATTCAAGTTAGGCTATTCGTGGTGACCCACCGGAGATTCGAACTCCGGACCATCGCATTAAAAGTGCGGTGCTCTACCGGCTGAGCTAGTGAGTCATTGGCAGGGGTAGCTGGATTTGAACCAACGAATGCCAGAATCAAAATCTGGTGCCTTACCGCTTGGCGATACCCCTACAACGCAGTCTATATTATCACCAAAACAAAGTTTTTGCAACAAATATACTGCACTTTTTCGGCAAATGTAAAACTTTTTTACATTTGCTCGTTCGAATCCGATGAAGTAATCTTCGGAATCAAACTATATCGACTCTTTTCAGAGTGACGTAACAAAAGTGGGGTGAATAGTGGGATTCGCGCCGTTTGACCTGTGCCGAGCGACTCGCGCTACACAGGCGCACATTTTTATGCGATTCCGTACGACTTTGCGAAGGTCTGCACTATCACGCCGGGGCAGCCAAACAATTCACCGGATTGTTTGATTTTCTGCCCGTTCGAATCCGTCGTTATTTGCGATGAACTCGAACTCATACAACTCCGTTTGGAGTGTTGTATCAAAGTGGGGTGAATAGTGGGATTCGAACCCACGACCTCCAGGGCCACAACCTGGCACGCTAACCAACTGCGCTATATCCACCATAATGGCGAGCCTGAAGAGATTCGAACTCCCGACACACGGCTTAGAAGGCCGTTGCTCTATCCTGCTGAGCTACAGGCTCATTGCATCGTCAAGACGCTTTTTAAACGCTCTTTGAGTTGTGGAGCGGGTGATGGGAATCGGACCCACGCAATCAGCTTGGAAGGCTGACATTCTACCATTGAACTACACCCGCACGGACTCAAATTACGCTGTGAAAGAGCAATCTACGATTCAATGCTTGACAATATTATCACATCAAAGGTTTGATGTCAACAAATTTGGGCTAGATTTACGATTTTGACGGTAAATTATAAAGTTTTACTCTTGTATCGAAAGTTGAAATATCGACTTCGGTACATTTTTTTTTACAAAGGACAGCGAAAATTGGAAAACGGAACGGAAAGGTATATCGAAACGGTCGCGTATCTCGGAAAACTGTACGACTTCATCAATGAGCGTTTGTTCGGTGGCGAACTTGTGAAACCTGTTATTACGGTGCAAGTGGATTCACGTAACAAGGCTTACGGTTGGTGGTCGGTCAACAAGGTTTGGCACGAGAACAAAGACGACGAAGGCGTACACGAATTGAATATGTGCGCTCAATACCTTAATCGCCCTATCGAAGAAATCGCAAGCACGATGATTCACGAAATGTGTCATCAATTCGCAAGTGTCCACGGACTTCAAGATTGTTCCCGTTCGGGTGTATATCATAACAAGCTATTCAAACAGATTGCCGAAAACCACGGATTGAACGTTGTCAAGGTTGACAAAATCGGTTGGTCGCAAACGTCTTTGACAACGGAAACGGCAGAACTTATCAAACAATTTGCAAACGCAAATGACACAAGCGTGATTTATCGCAGTCCCCTTTCGACAGGAACTGTTGTCAAATCATCGAGTACGCGCAAATACGTATGCCCGTGTTGTCATACAAGCGTGCGCGCAACAAAACAAGTCAACATTATGTGCGCCGATTGCGACGAATATATGGTTGAAGAATAAACAAAGGATAGAAAACTCATGAAAAAGACAAAAGCAACTTTGAAACCTTTGAAGAAACTATCGCAAGATTTTTGCGGAACTTGTGAACTTCGACAACTGCCGAAAGGCACGTATTTCCGTACGCTTGACAAGAACGGCAAAATGAGCCGTGAAACCTATACGAAAGGTTATTACGAGCGTTCCGAAAAGAAGTTTGTATGCGACAAACACTCTGACGTTTGGGGCGCAGGTCGCGCCTTAAAAGGCACAACGAAAGTAACAACGGATTTTATATATTAGCATTTTGGGACTTGCGCGCACTTCCTCCGGTGCGCACGAATCAGCCGATTTTGCCGAAACGGACTGATGAGCCTGTGAAAGTCAGGCGAAACGAATAAACGGGCGTTTACTCCTTTACGTCCTTTATTCGTATCCGTAAGGAAATCAAAAATAATTGGGTGACGACCGACGTCAAAGGAAGGTACAGCAAAAGTATGGCACAAGAAAAGAAACAAGAAATGAAGGCAATCAAAAGCACACTCAACAATCTCATTCTCGAACGCGATTCGTTCAAAGGCAAAGACGGAAAAGATATGTTTTCGTATTTTGTCCGTGGTTACGCACTTGGACGTGAATTAAGAATCGATTTTGTCGCAAGTGACCAAGGCGGTTACGAAATCCTTGACATTTTGTTCGGTCTTGAAAAGGACGTAAAAGTCGCAATGCGCGATGAAGTTATGACAGACGACAAAGGCAGAGATACGCACGACACCGTTTACGAAGCGCAAGGTGAAGACGAAGACGGCAACGTGTATTCGTACAAAATCAAGCCTGCAAGAAACAGCGACAAGACGTATTTGGATATGTTCTTGACCGCGCTCGCGAAAAATGAGAACGGGGGTGATAAAAAGGTTGCGTAAATATATGCGCGTTGAAGGGTGACAAGCACGTCACCCTTTGACACATACAAAACTATTTAAGTACGGTGATTGAAAGGAAAATGAAGTTTATTGAAGTGACGGATTATGACCGCGACGTGAAATATCTCGTGTCGGTAGACAAGATAACAACTGTTGCGTGTGACAAGAAAGGTACGGTATTTATCGAAACGGGTACGGATTTGGACGGCGAATCGTCGGGATTGTTTGTTGCAGAATCCTTTGACGAAATAAAAAATCAAATTAACTCGGAGAATTAATATGCCATTTGTAAAGGTTACAAAAAAGCAAAAAAACGATATGTTGCGTTCGGGTGGTTATCGTGAACGTGACATTGTATCAAAAGCAAGATTTGCAGTCAAAGGCAATAAAGGACGTACAGTAACGTTCTATAAGCCACACACACGTCACGGCAAGCATGACTATACAAAGTTTGAAACTTGTATGTACGACGTAAAGAACAAGCGTTGGGTTGGGTGATTTTATGAACTCATACGAAAAAGGCAAAAGATGGGGTTATTCCATCTTTGCAAAAAACTGTGACGATTATGGAAAAATCGGCATAGCAAAGTCTGATAAAGCGTCAAGAACTTGTGCGAAGTACATACGTGATAATAAACGTCAAGGCAAGTCGTTAACTTCTGCACAAAAGGATTTTTACAAAGGTGCGGTTGTTGGCTTTCAAGACTTTTATAACAAGTTTTTCGGGTGATTGTCTATGACAAACAAGAAAAACAAAGGCGGAAACGTCGGCAAAGTGTATCGCGGACGAACAAAGTACATAGACGTTGAAACGAAACCCGAACGCGACTATGTTGTAGTCATTGACGACGGCGAACGTGTAAAGGTTGCGAAACTCAAATCTATCAAGATTTTTGACGAGAACGGCAAGAACGCCGATAAAGCACTCGTTGAGATAAACAGTGAGCGATACGGACTAAAAGTGCGTACGGGTGTAGATTATCAAAAGTTTGATAAAAACCGTATGTCAAAGCAAAGATTGCGATTGAGCGATAGACGGGTATTCCCCGAACAGAAAGAGCGATTTTCGCTTAATAGCAAAGACAAACATAATGTTCTTATTCATACAAAGGCAATACAAAAACCGAAGAATAAGAAAAAACGGAGCAAATAATGCTCCGTGACGTGCGGTTGGTTACACATTGCTGTGCCAACAATAAACAATCCAAAGTGGATTGAGTTGCACTACCTTGTCATCATATTACGCTAACGGCGGTTATGTTGTCAAGCAAAAATCAAAAACTGACACGGCAGAATCCGTGAAAACAACAATAAAGGTGGTGAAAAATTTGCAAAAACTTAAATATCGAGTAAGGCAAGAAGATTTGGTTTTGCTGAAAAGCGGTGTTGATTTTAAGGCTTCTGCAATGAAAGGTCGCGACTTTGTGGGACGTCCTGAATTGTCGTCACAACAATTGTCGGCTATTGCGAAGAAAAAAGGTTATCACGGCTGTTCGTGGTCAAGTTCTTATAATCAAAAGACTGGCGAACAAATGGTTATGTTTTACAAAACCAAATCCGCAGGCGGTGTAAAAGGTTCAAAAGCAAAATATAACCGTTTTTGGAATAAGTAAAAAAACAAAACTGACACGGCAGAATCCGTGAATATAAAAATGTGAGGTACATATTTTGAGCAGAAAAACAAAAAGCATTGTAAAAGGCGTTCTCATCACTCTTGCCCTTCTGATGTTGGCAGTGGCGGTGACAGCTGCGCTTACAAACGGTTTCAAGACTTCCAACCCGTACGGTTGGCTTGAAAACTTTGACCGTATCAAGAAAGACACCGAATTGAACGGCTTTGAGGTGTGCAAAGACTTTGAGTTGGACTTTGCAAAACTTATCAAGGGCGTGAAGGCAACCGAAGATACGGTAGCAGGCACAAAGACTTATGCAATCGTCAAAACCGATAACGAAAACGTGTATATCAACGTTGTGGAAACCATTGCAAACGAAAAGAGTTCTTACACCCTTGTCATCAACGGACAAAACGTTTGCACTTCCGCGGACGGATTCAACGACACGGCGATTGAAGCAATCAAGTCTTGCGATACTTGCAAAGTAACGGAAGTTCAAAACGCAGGCAGACTTGCCCACTATGTTGGAGCAACGTTTGTGAAAGCAGATCAACCGCAAGCATAAGCAAGTAAACATTTGCCGAGAGCGGATTCCACTCTCGGCAAAAATCTATAACGGAGATAAGAAAAATGAAAGAAAAACTTTCGAACAGAAGAATTTTACAAATTGTAAGCGCAAGTGTTGTTTGCGGTCTTTTCGTCATAGGTGCAATCCTTGGCGTAGTTTTGGGAATTTGCTTATCGCCTAACGGAGATGACATTCTTCCCGAGCAAAAAGATAATCCATTCATCTTTGACGTAGCCGAAGAAAATTGTGTTCAACTTTCTTCAACTGCTTCTACCGTTGCAGATGACGGCACTGTTTCTCAAACGCTTACCGCTTCTATTACGCCGTCAAGTGCTCCGCAATATTTTGTTTGGAGTATCTCGTTCGCAAATCCAAATAGTGCTTGGGCGAACGGGAAAACGGTTACAGACTATGTAACACTTTCAAATGTAGATAATAGCGGAACGGCAACAGTGACTTGTTTGCAAGGTTTTAGTGAGCAGATTATTGTTAAGGTTATGGCCGTTGCGGATAATGCTTGTTCAGCAAGTGCCACAATTGATTATGCTAATCGTATAAAATCTTTTGATATCAAAATTTTTAAGGATGGCGTAGAAAATGAAACCATAGATTTTGATGATGAAGGTCATACTTATACTTTTGAAGGTTCTCTTGTCTATGACGAGTTAGGAACTAAAAAAGTAGGTACGCCAACCATTACGTATGCTCATCTTCCTCAGGTTGTTAATGCCGTTTGTTATAGTATTTCTGGAGCAGGCACAATAAAGACTACTGATAAAATTTTTGATATTTCTGAACCCTATGTGAATAAGTTTCCTGATTCTTTTGAAGGACATGGTATTGATGCTGGTTGGATTACTATTTCAATGAATCGTATCAATTTATATCCACAATTTTTGCTTGAATTCAAAAAGAAGTTGAATTCAAAAGGTCGTGTGATTCCTTTCATGGGATTTAGATGTGTTGTGGAAACTGATTATTTTAGTTTCCGCGAAGATAAGTCTATTTCGATGACAGCAAGTTTTTCAAGCCTTAACGTATCAAACGTAACTATCGACAATTCAAATATCACGTTCTGATTGGAAGGTAGGAAAGAAACATGGCAAATACGAAAAGAAAAAATCTCATTGTTGTTTTATCGGTATTGTGTGCAATTTCAATCATTTGTTTAATGGTTGCCCTTGCCTTTTGTAGTGATAACAACAATGAGTATTTGCCAGCGGATATTCCGTTGGAAACAAAAGACGAAACGGAAGTTATTTCTTTGAGCGTAGGCGAAGCGGTGTCGGCAAGTGACGATTCTTTGTCAAAAACAATTACTGCTGTTGTATCACCTACAATCAATAACAATTCACTCGTCGATTGGTCACTTTCATGGCAGTCTGCCGACAGCGATTTTGCAAAAGGAAAAAACGTCGGTGATTATATGTTGGTTACACCATTAACGGACGGTTCATTGACGGCTGTTGTGTCTTGCACGCAACCGTTTGGCGAAACGATTATACTTCGTGTTCAATCTCGTGTTAAAACAAACGTGTATGCGACTTGTAGACTCGAATATATAAAGCGTTTTGAAAACTTTACGGTTTCAGTTACTAACGATAACGTTTCTGTTTCAAAAATCAATTTTAGCGATGATTCTTCGTTGTATCATTTTGATTTTGACGGTGTGTTTTCTTTGGGAACTGTAAGCAGTGGCGACGTGTCTTATTCTGTTCGTTTTGCAGATAGTTTTGTATCTGCGATGACTTTTCAGAATAATGACGGAAAGTTTTATCTTCAAACAACCGATTTGAAAATAAATGATGTTTTTGCTCTCAATACTGCTTTTCCAACTTACGACAATTTGAATGTTGGACGGGACGATTTTTCTACGTTTGCAACGGGTGTGCAATTTTGTATTCAACTTGGATTAGCACCGCATGTTTCAAACAAAGAGAAGTCTATCTCTTTGATTGAAACGTTTAATGCTCTTGCGAAAAAACGTCTTGAAGCGTATTCGGGACATGTCATCGTCATAACGGCAACGTGGACGGATTCTTTGCTTGGGCAAACGAAAACGGCAACGAAGTATATCGACAAAGGTTCGGCGCAATTTGAAAGTTTGAATATTTCAAGTCTTGCGTTTGCAGATAATACTTTGAATTTCTAAAAGGTGAAATATGACAAAACGATTTTCTTCAAAAATTAAGACGATCATCGTCGTTGTGCTTGTTTTCATGATATTGACGGCGATAATCGGTATTATTGTGAATCGAAAGGATAATGTCGTCGTTTCGTCTTTTAGTTTGTCTGTGAACGGAGATGTTATATCTTCCGATAAAAGCGGATATATCGTGACAATAGACAATCCGCTTTCGGTCGAAGTGCTTTTCCCGTCAAATGTCGCTGCCGAAGATATGGTCTATTCTTATGGAATTCAGACTTCAAAGGATAATGATTTTAGATTTTATGTTGACTATAAATCGTATTCTTTTTCGCAATGGAAGATTGACGTGGATAAATGCTTTGATATTGTTCCGACTAAAAGCGGATTTATCATAATGCCAAAGTCAAATTCAATTCAAGGTCTTTTGAATTTGTGCTATCCGGGAAGTGATATTCACTTTGATGAGAACGATATTGACGATGACAGAGATTTGTTCCTATTGACTGTAAAGTCTAAAAGCGATAGTTCGATTGCCGTCGGATTCAGACTTATGTCAAATATCAAAAGCATTGAACTCGATAAAACGGAGATTGTATTCTGATGAAAGTATTAAAAAGATTATCAATAGTATGGATTGTTCTTCTTGTGAGTGTCGTTTTGTGCGTGCTTTTTTCGTCGTGTCCCAACGTTGCTTTGGCTGCACAAAACAAAGATATTTCGATTGTCGACAACGCCTATTACCTTGATTGTCCGTCATTAGATACAACGGCGTATTATCGTGAATATGCGGTCACGAATCGTGAAGTTACGTACGAGAAAAGCGGTGATATTTTCGCTTTTGAAAACGGCGCAAGCGTTGTCAAAAACGACTTGAACACATTGGTTTTCAAGTTGAATTTGCTCAAACCCGAATATGAAAAAGACAAGATATTTTGGTATTTGCAGTCGTTTGTCATTTACGAATGTTCAAGCGATTCTATGACCGCAAATGCGATTGCAGACGTTGTCATCTCTCATGTATGTAATGGTGGCAGTCAAGATGAAGCCGTGTTTTTCAAACGCTTTCAATACAGTGACGTCAAGGTTGGAATTAAGCAATATCTAAAAGGAATGGACGACAATTTTGGTGTTGCTCCTATTACTTTTGCGTTTGGGTATCTCAATGACGGATATGATATTGTAAGCGCACGAAAAGGTGTTGGCGATTCTTTGTTTATCAACGGCGGAAACTCTTTGGAAATTGCGATAAGCGGATCTTCTCCGTATACACGATACTTTGTCAGAAGCACATCATATCTCGCTATGGAAGGACGAAACAATTATATCAAAGAAACGCTCGATTCTTCCGTTGTGTCTGTGTATGATGTTTTGAAAAATATATCGATGAGCGAAACATTGGATTCTCTTGGCGATAAAAAAGAAGCTGCGGAACATATCGTTTACAATTTTGCAACTCAAAAAGTTCAAATAATGTATTTGAAACGTATCGGAACGACTCCGTTTGCCACCACTGCACGCGCTTACGTTGACGTTCCCGTTGCCGAAAACGAGATTCGCGTTGCCGATGTCAAGAACGCTTTGGGGCTTGACACTATGGCGGTTATGCAATCATCTTGCGACTATTTCAAATACGATTCTGCCGAAGATATATATCGTGCGTATTATTACAAGTCGGTTTGGCTTTCGGCAAAAACAGCGGACGGCAACAATCAAGATTTGTATCTCGATTGCAACCTTTCGTTTAAGGACTTTTATGAACCTTTGGTGCGTGACGGTATTCTTCCTATCGGCGACGACGGATACGAGTATTTCTTCAATAGAATGAAATACAACTTCCCCGAACTCGAAGGGTTGAAAGAACACGAAGTGTACGGATATTTCGGTTATGTTGCACTTCCTAAAACGTATACGTTCTCGCAGTTGTTCTTCGAAGTTTTCGACGCGTCAAAAGCAAATTATAAAGGCACGGTTGATTCGATTTGCAATTTGGGTACGCTTTCAAGAGAAGGCTATTCCAAACTGCTCAACGATTATCATTACAATTTCCTTTCGCAAGTTTGGAATGTCGGTGTCGGCGTATTTGCAGGTTACGAAGCGTATCACTATTCGTTCTATGTAGATTCGGGCATTTTGGAATCCTTTATTGCTCACAATGGCGCAAAGGATATGCAAGACAATCTTTCAAGGCTCGGTATCGCAACGAGAGATACGGCAGAATCTGTCGCAAATTTCTTTACAAAAATTGTAAAGAAAATCGGCGAATGGTTTGAGAAAAACAGAGTACTTTTCGGCACGATTGCAGGAATAATTCTCGGAATTATATTTTTGTCAATGTTGCTTTTCGTTGTGTCAAAAGCGACAAGGTCTTCTCAAAAGAAATCGACGAAGCCGATAAAATCCAAAAGAAAAAAGGCGGTGAAAAATGGCAAGAAGAAAGAATAAGCAATCACGCAAGTATATTCCGGTGAGTGAATTTCGATATAACAATAGTCCGTTGGCAAAAGGACATCCAAATTATGTGTTTGGAAAAACTCGTGACGGGAAAAAGTATAAATCTTTCGGAATTACACATTCGCCTGATAGTCGTCATATTGCTTATAAGTTATCAAAGAATCCAAATCCAAATGATAAACGTACAGCGTATGTTCAAGATAGGGTGCAAACAGCACGCGTTGACTTTTATGGCAAACGTTTGAATGGTTGGAGATTTGATAAAGCGGATATGCCGATTGTGCGACATATAACAAAGGGATATAAAAAGAAAACAAATCGAAGTAGCAAAAAGAAGAAAAAAAGATAATAAAAAAAGAAATGAGCGTCGTAAGATGTTAGTCCACCGAAGTCGCCAACAGAATTGGCGTATCTCATTTCTTGTATTTATTATATGAAAACGATTTTGAAAAGTCAAACGAAATTATAAAAGTAAGGTGAAAGTATGGCAAACAGAAGATATATTGTAACGTTTAAGTGGGGTACAAAGTACCAAAACAAGTATAAAAGAATGGTCGGCAACGATAAGGACGAAGTATACGGCAGGGCTTGCGGTCAATACGGATTTATGAACGTATCGGGCGTGTATGTCGAGAATGACGAGAACGTCGCTTTGTGGAAAGCGAAAGGATTTTCGGAACTATTATGAAAGGCACGGCAAAAAAGTTAGTGTTTGTTTTGCTTGGCATTGTGGTCGTGATAATCGTCGGATATTTTGTGTGGACGGGATTTAAGGTATGAAGAAGGTTAAAGGAAAGATAGATTATAGGCATTTTATATGTTTTGCAATAACGTTGCTGTTCGTGCTGTTGGCGATATTCGTGTTTCCGTCCGCTCTCGGTAGGATTATCGAGAGCGTTCGGGACTTCGGTTTGTCTATTGCATTTTACTTCTGCAAGATGTTCGGTATCGAGAACAGCGTGACAGCGACAGTCAACGATTTGCCGAAAATGCCGTTTTTCGACTTGCCGAATATGCCTTCTTCTCCCGTTCCGTCGCTCCCCGAAACGTTTGACGGATTCAAAGTTAAGTGGCACGAATATTGGGAATTGATTATCACGGCGCGAAATGTCGTCGGATATTTGGACTTTCTCGGCGGTCTGATAGCCGTACTTGCCAACGTTGCTTTGTACATTATTCCGATTATTGTCATTTTGTATCTCATTATGAAACAAGTTTTAGACAAAGAAAACAATGACTATAACGTGGATTCAAAAGCTTTGATAGTTGCAAGAAAGGTATCGGACAAGACGTATAAACCCGTGAAAAGTTGGCTTATAGACTTTGTGGCGTTCATTAAAGATAACAAGGCGTATTACATATTGTGGGCGGTGATTTGGGCGTACAATTTCAACTTGTTCACTATCGTGATAGAATTTTTTGCCTTTTACTTCTACTTCGCGGTGTCTTGGGACATGGTGCACATTTATAGGCAGGTATACAAACTCTTTATAGACTTGTGGACACCGTTCAATTTTATTCCGTGGTACGTGTGGTGTGTGGTCGCGCTTATTATCTTCGATAAAATTCGCAAGAAGATAGGTTTTGCGGTACTTAATCACAATGAAATGAAGAACCGCGGATTCATCAACGAACGCCCGATTGTTTTTATGGGTTGCGGTACAATGGGCAAGAAGAAAACGACATTTATCACGGACGTGGCATTGTCGCAAGAAGTTATGTTTCGTGACAAGGCTTTTGAAAAGATACTCGAAAACGACTTAAAGTTTCCGAATTTTCCTTGGATAAACCTTGAAAACGCGCTCAAAAAGGCAATGGATAATCACACGGTGTACAATCTCGCAACGTGCAAACGATTTGCAATCAGCAAACGTCTAAAATGGGAACGCAAACCACATCGCCGTAACATCTTTATGTATGACTTTGAAAGATACGGTCTGTATTATGACGACAAACTCAAAGTGACGAATATTTGGCAAGTTATCGAAACGTATGCGCAGTTGTATTTCATATATATCACGCAGTCGTCTTTGCTTATCTCGAACTACTCCGTGCGTGTGGATAACGTGCTTTCCGACTTGGGCAACTTTCCGCTTTGGAACTCGGACTTTTTCAAGACGGACAGCAGGCTTATAGACAGTTATTCGCGCCACGCTCATATTCTCGACTTTGACAGTTTGCGACTTGGGCGCAAGGTCGTTGAAAACAATGCAAACTCTAACAATTTTGAGTTTGGCGTGGTTTTGGTGACGGAAATCGGCAAGGAACGCGGGAACAATCTTGAAAACATCGAGAAGAAAAAGAGTGACGAAGGCGCAAACCAAAAGAACGACTATTTTGACGATTGGCTCAAAATGGTGCGCCACTCCGCCACTGTGGACAATTTTCCGTTTGTGCGTGTGATAACCGATGAGCAACGTCCGACGTCTTGGGGCGCAAATGCGCGCGATTTGACCGACATCGTGTACATACAAGAAAGTAGCGATGATCGCTTAACAATGCCGTTCTTCTCGCTCGAAGAATTGCTTTACGACTGGGTTTTCGGCAAATTCGTAAGACTTTACGAAAACTATCGCTATCAGCGCGGTGACAATACGCTTACAATGCACATTCTCAAAGGCATTGTGGCAAAAATTCACACTCGATACAAGCGTATTCACAATCAGTTTGGATATTGTCAACTTTCCGTGCAAGTCGAAAGCGGAACTATGGACGGACAGCGGAAGAATTGCAAATACTATCTTTCGACGAAGAAGATATACTCAAAGCGTTTCTCGACGGACTGTTTCAGCGACTTTTTCGTCAAAAAGGCGTTGCGCTCTCCTATCGGCATAAACGATTTGGACGAATACGAAACGGAAAAAGCGACGTTCGCAGAACTTGCAGAACAAAACAGTTACTTCGTTGCAAAACTTGTGACGGGTTTTACGATACAAGAAAACTGACTTTGCGTTTTTAAGGTCTTAAAAAGGCTGTCAAGGGAATACGCGTGCTTTATGCCCTACGGGAAATAAATACGCGCCTTGACTGCCGATGATAACGTCGATAAAATTGCTTCAAAGAGCGCAGAATACTTTCTGCACTCTCTGCCTATATGGCGAATATTCGGGGTTTGGGGTTGAAAACCCCGAAACAGTCAAGGTGTTAAACCTTGTATCAATTCTGACACACTATTTTTTTTTGGAGGAAACTATTATGATTGACATTACAACGGGGGTTGTCGTTCCCTTTTTCGATGACAAAGCCGACGAAAGACTTTACACGATCTATAACGACGGCGGACATTACGTTGCCGTTCCGCGCTTAAAGCGTAGCAAGAAAGGCGTTTCCACTGCGCGAGAATTGACGGCAACTGATATTGCTTTTAACAGCCTATTTTCTCACGCTGTCGAAAACGGACTTGAAAAGCGCGATTTGGCGGAATACGTTGAAGATGAAATGACGACGTTGTTTCCCGAAATAACCGATATGAGCGGTTTTGTCGCGGAAAAGATTATCCGCAAATACAAAAATTTGTATAATCGTAAGAAACGTTTTCGCCGTAAGGCATACTTGAACAAATGGAATTATTTTGTTACAATCACCTACGACGATAAAAAACACGATGAAGAAAGTTTTCGGAAGAAGTTACGCCGTTGTTTATCCAACTTGCATACACGTCGCGGTTGGAAGTATATGGGCGTTTTTGAACACGCTCCGGAAACGCGCAGATTACATTTTCACGCACTTATGTACATTCCCGACGGCGAAATGATAGGCAACGTTGCGGAACTTCGAGATTACTCAACGGCACAAGGTCAAATGCAAATCACGCACTCTAACACGTTTTTTGCCGATTCATTCGGAAGAAACGATTTTGAACAACTCAACGAACAAGAACTCCGTCACGGCGGAACAATCAATTATTTGCTCAAATACATAAGCAAAACGGGCGAAAGAATTGTGTACAGTCGCGGAATACCTACGGCAATTTGTATGAAGGTCAAGGATAAGGATATTGCAACGTCTATGGAAGATTATGTAACGAAATATTTACTTTTTGACGATGTTATTAAATACGAACGTGACATTGCTCGATATAAGACAAAGCAAATGACGTTCATTGACATCTTCTGCAATCCGCCGAAGGTAGCGTAACTGCACGCAAGAATATAGCAAAGGTTTTGCGCCGTGTATTTTGAGATACGGCGTTTTTGGCGTTCTCGGACAGACATGAAAATCATAGAAAATCGTTTCGGAAACTCCGCATAACAAATAAAAGGCGTGATCCGCAAGCGGTTTAGCGCGGAAACGCCTTTTGTTTGCGCCCGAACGAGTCTGTCGGTCGGTCAAAATACGCGACACCTTGCTACCACGCGCAACGCGCGTGGCTCGTATTATAGCAAGGTGTCGCGTATTACTCTCAACATTCAAAAAGTATAGTCAACAGTAAGGTTTGGACGGCAAAGGAAGGTGATTATATGAAACAGAAAGGCACAAAGAATTTAACATTTACACAGCGTATTCAGTTGGAAACGCTTTTGAATGAAGGTGTACACAAAACGGTCATTGCCGAAAGGCTCGGTGTATGCCTTGCAACAGTTTATAACGAAATTAAGCGTGGGTATTATCAACGCAAAAAGATTAAATATCGGAATTGGTTTGGCGATAAAACGTACAAGTACGTCGATTCTTACAGCGCAAATATTGCGCATGATAGGTATTTGCTCAATCAAACAGCACACGGCGCACCTATAAAATTGGGCGATGATTATGAATTTGTCGAATACATCGAAAAGCGTGTTTTGAAAGATAAATTGTCACCGTGTGCCGTTCTCGGTGAAATTAAACGTTTCAAAATGTTCAAAACGAATATAAGCAAGACGACGTTGTATCGATACATCGAACAAGGCGTGTTCCTGAATTTGAAAATGAGCGACTTGCCACTCTATAAGCGGAAGAAGAAGTATCGCAAGGCGGTTATCAAGCGTGCGCCACGTGGCACAAGCATTGAAAAACGTCCTCTTGAAATACTCAATCGAAATACGTTCGGAAATTGGGAAATGGACTGCGTTGTCGGCAAAAAGTTTTCGTGCGATGTTCTTTTGGTTCTCTCGGAGCGATTGACACGCTACGAAATTATCGTGAAAATGCCAAACCGCAAGTCTGACACGGTTGTGAAAACGCTCAACAAACTTGAACGTCGTTTCGGTCGCGATTTTCGCAAGATATTCAAGAGTATCACGGTGGATAACGGCGTTGAATTTTCGGATTTCAAAAGTTTGGAAACGTCGATATATCGCGGAAAGCGTACAAGCGTGTATTATTGTCACCCTTATACGTCGTGTGAACGCGGAACAAACGAACGCTTAAACCGTGAAATTCGACGGCATTTGCCCAAAGGAACGGACTTTACGAAGTATAGCGACGAGCAAATACAGTTCGTTGAAGATTGGGTGAATACATATCCGCGTGAAATATTCGGCTTTGCCACTTCGGCAGAAAAGTTTGCGGAACAGTTAGCATTACTTTAATTTTTGAAAGTGTATTTTCAAAAAATGAAGTCGTCCGACGGACGACTATTTTTGCGTTCTTGGATTTAGGTTGACAAGCAAGTTATACCGCCTATTCCGTCAATCGCGATTGACGGAACAGGCATTCTGCCGTCGATTTTACCACTTTTTTCAACATCTTTGAAATTCTACGTAAATTTTTCTAAAAAATAACTTGACAAAACAATTTTGACGGTAAATTTTCCGTCGTGCACGACTGCGTAGGCGTATGAGGGCGTGCCGTATGTCGAAGAGCAGACTGCTCCGGGACATACGAGGGTAACTCCGTCGCATTCGTCGATTTGCGCAAAGTGCGTATGTCCGTAGAAAACGAGGCTGCAACCGAGTTCCGTTGCGCGCAAATACAGCTCCAAAAGCCCGCGTTTGACGTGGTATTTGTCACCGTGCGTGATAAGAATTTTCACCTTGTCGATTTCGATGACTTCCTCGTCCTGAAAAGCGAAATTGTCGCAATTTCCTTTTACTCCGTGAAAGCCTTTATGGCACAAAAGGTCGCCGAGCGCACTTATGCCGTCGCCCAAAAAGAACACGAATTTACTTTCGTTTGCGACTTCGACAAGACGATCCGGAAGAGGGTAATTATGGCTGTCCGAAAATGCTACGATAGTGTTCATAACGTTAGTTTTTGGAGTTGAGTTTTTCAAGCATTGCATGCAAAGCTCTGCCTCGGTGGCTTACTGAATTCTTTTCGTCTGCGGACGCTTCCGCAAAAGTTTTTTGAAGCTCGTCGCTGAAAAACAAAGAGTCGTATCCGAAGCCTTCCGTACCCCGTTCTTCGCGCAAAATCGAGCCTTCGACACGTCCTTTTGCGGTGATAAAGTCTCCGTTTGGATAACAAATTGTTATAACCGTCGCAAAATGGGCGCGACGATTTTGCACGCCTTCGAGGTTTTTTAGAAGCAGTTGTCGGTTGGCTTTATCGTTGTGAGCTTCGCCTGCGTAACGCGCGGAATAAACGCCGGGCGCACCGTCAAGCGAGTCAACCATAAGCCCTGTATCGTCTGCAAGCGTGGGCATGTTGCAAAGCTCGCAAATCGTGCGTGCTTTAAGAAGAGAGTTTTCTTCGAGCGTAGTGCCCGTTTCTTCGACGTCAACGTCGATGCCGAGGTCTTTCAACGACAAAAGCTCCTCGAACGAGTTGCCGAGGATAGCTTTGATTTCGGTGAGTTTATGCTGATTGTTGGTTGCGATTGCAAGTTTCATAAATTAGTCCTTTTTCTTGGTTGTGCCGTTTATGGATTTGCCAACGTTTATGAAGTGGTCCGCAACACGCTCGGAGTTGGACGCAAGCGAGAGATACTGTGCTCCGACGTCGGGAGTACAATCGCCCGCGCGCAATCTTTCTATATGGTTTGCGCCCATTGCTTCGGTGATGTCGTCGATTTCGTCTTCGATTACGTTTGCCTCGTCAAGCGAAGCCGCGTCGCTGTTTACGTATGCTTTCATGACCTTTTGAAACAAATCGTTTATGCGACTTTGCAAGTTGCGCACTTCCGAGATTGCGACGTCCGAAAACTTTTGGTCGGATTCTTTGAGTTTGTCGGCGTATTCGATGATGTTTTCCGCATAGTCGCCGACGCGTTCGAGATCGGTGATCGTGTGGAACGTGGTTGCAAGATAGTTGTGGTCGGCGTCGTTCATTTCGAGCTTTGAAAGTTTGACGACGAATCTTGCGATTTCTTTGTTGAGGAAGTTCAGCTCGTTTTCGTTCTGACGGAATTTTTCGATTTTAGAATAGTCGAGAGTGCAAATCACGTCGCAAGCGAGGTCGTAGTTGTGCAATGCGATTTCCGCCATATTGACGATTTCGTTTTTGGTTTGTTGCACTGCGATAGGCGGAGTTGAGAGCATATGCTCGTCGATGTAGTAAAAATGTTCTGCTGGTTGTTCGTCTTTCTTCTTTTTGTCGGGAATGATTTTACATACAAGCTTAACCGACAAATTGGTGAGCGGTAACATTATGATAACCGTAATGACGTTGAATATCGTGTGGAACATTGCAAGTTGAGTTTGCGGAACGCCGGGGAACATTTTTCCGAAAAGGTAGCCGAAAGTTATAATCGTTGTGGGGTTTACCGCCTTTGAGATTTCGCGCATCATCATTGCTACGAGCATAAAAATCACAACGCCCGAAACGTTGAAAAGAAGGTGAAGAAGAGCGGTGCGTTTTGCGTTTGTGCTGGAAGTCAAACCTGCGATGATTGCAACAACACACGAACCGATGTTCGAGCCCATAGTGAGATAAATGCCTTGATCGAGGTTAATAAGCCCCGTAAAGACCATCGTGATGGCGATTGACGTCATGACGGACGAGCTTTGAATGATTGCGGTCAAAACCGTGCCGATGAGGACGAGAAGAAGCGGATTGCTTATGGATGCAAGAAAGTTTTTGACGGTGTCGAGGGATGCGAACGTATCCATTGACGCACTCATCATGTCAAGACCGACGAACAGCATACCGAAGCCTGCAAGGATACCGCCGATTTTTTTGACAAGATCTTTCTTTGCAAAAGCCATCGTAAATGCGCCGATGCCTGCAAAAGTGGCAAATACCACCCCCGTTGAGATGGAGTTTTCAAACATGCCGAGGGCGGTGATTTGACCGGTAATCGTCGTACCGATGTTTGCGCCGTAAATGACGGTTGCCGCTTGCATCAGCGACATAATGCCGGCGTTGACGAAACCTATGACCATAACGGTCGTTGCGCCCGACGACTGTATCGCCGCCGTTGCAACCGTACCTATGCCGACGCCGACGAGCTTACTCTTTGATGTACGCGCAAAAAGTTGTTTGAGTTTGTTGGAGCTTACGGATTCCAGATTCGAGCTCATCATCGTGCAAGCGATAAGGAATATACCAATGCCCGCAATGAGAGATAAAACTGCCGTTGCGATTTGAACCGGTGTCATAAATATTGTTTTTGCACGCCTGTACGTGCGTGAGGAGCGGATGCTCCATAGGCTTGTGCCAGTGTCTTCTTACAATCCCAATTATCACTTGATATCAATTATAAGGTAATTTGACGCGATTGTAAAACGGAAACGAACACTTGCTCCTTTTTTCGACAAAAATGCCTAAAAACACGAAATGTGTTATGTAATTATACAACACGATAAGTGTATTGATATAAAATTGTACGTCCGAAAAATGGTGATATGAGGCTAAAAACGTTGATTTTTAGCAAAACAAAACACGATATGTGTTGTAAATCGTGTTCGTGCCTTGTGGTTTTATGGAAATTATGCAAATTGTGTTCGAGTTGGGTTTCAGGTTGTTTTGCTTTGATGAAAAGGTCTGAAATCGTCGTCCTCGTGCAAGTTGCCCGTGAGATCGTTTTCAAGCAAGATACCGCGCTGCACCGAGCGGTAGCCGTACTTTGCGCGTATATCGTCGATTGTTTTTTCAAGTTTGTCGGCTTTGTCGTTCGGCTCGTCGAAAAGGCTGATTTGCACGCCGTCTTTGTTTTCCAGCCTGATTGCAGACACGGTGATTGCGCGAAGGGGATCGTTGAAATTGTGTATTTTTTCAATCAGACTTATCGCGGATTTTGCGATTGCGCCCGAATTTGCGCTTGCCGGTGAAAGCTGAATTTGTTTTGACGTCCATTGTAAAGCTGGATTTTTGATTGAAAGTCCGATGCCGTTTGCAACGAGGTTGTAGCTTCTCAATCTCAACGCAACCATATCCGCAAGAGCGTAAATTACTATTTTGGCTTCGTCGAGATTTTTTATATCGCGCGGAGTGGTCGTGCCGTTCGACACGCTTTTGGGGATGCGAATATCGTAGTAGTGCTTGACCTCTTCCGTTTCGACGCCTTGCGCGGCGTTTATCATATTGTCGGCAACCACTCCGAAAATGTGACGCAAAGCGTCACGGTCGGCATTCGCCAGTTGCCGTATGGTGCGGATGTTGAGCTTTGTCAGCTTTTCGGACGTCTGTTTGCCGATCATAATCATCTCGGAGGGCGACATATCGCCGATGACGTCCATATAATGCTCTTTGTCAAGCACGGTCGTCGCGTCGGGCTTTTTTAGGTCGCTGCCGAGTTTTGCGAGCGTTTTGGTGAAAGACACGCCCACGGATATGGTCAGTCCCGTTTTTTCTTTTACGAGCTCGCGCAATTTGTTTGCGATGGTCACGCCGTCGCCGAAAAGTTTTTCGCTGCCCGTCACGTCGAGCCAACACTCGTCTATGCCGAAACTCTCCACGCGGTCGGTGAATCGAGTGTAGATTTCAAACACTTGCTTTGAATGTTTGACGTATTCGTCGAAATGCGGAGGAACAAAAATTATATCCGGGCATTTTTGCCTTGCCGACCACAACGTTTCGCCCGTTTGAACGCCCGCTTTTTTTGCAAGCTGGTTTTTTGCAAGCACTATGCCGTGTCTTGCTTCGGGATTTCCGCACACGGCAAGAGGCATCCCGTCGTATTCGGGATGCAGCTTTTGTTCCACCGATGCGTAGAAGTTGTTTAGGTCACAATGCAAAATTGTTTTTCCCACAATTTGATTATACACAATTTTGCCTTGCAAAACAAGCGGTTCTAGTTTATAATATTTCATAGAATAAAATTCAGCGCGCCCGACGTGCGAGGACGTGCGAGGAGTGATATATGATTTTGGTTACGGGCGGAGCAGGCTACATCGGCTCCCATTGCGTGAGAGAACTCAAAGAAAGAAACATGGACGTCGTAGTTTACGACAATCTTGTCACGGGACATATCGAATCCGTGCCGTCGGACGTGCCGTTTGTCAAAGGCGACATCTTTGATGTCGAGCTTTTGCGCGAAACGTTCAGAAAATACGGCGTAGATTCCGTCATTCACTTTGCGGCGTACTCTCTTGTCGGAGAAAGTATGGTCAATCCTGCGAAGTATTATCACAACAACGTTGCCGGCACGCTTGCGCTTTTGGACGCTATGATTGCAGAAAACGTCAAGTATCTCGTGTTCTCGTCCTCGGCGGCGACTTACGGAGATTGCGGCGACGGTCTTATCACCGAGGAAAGTCCGCAGCATCCCACCAGCGTGTACGGTCAAACCAAGCTCATGATGGAGCAGTTTATGCAAGATTACGACAAGGCGTACGGACTCAAATACGTTGCTTTGCGCTACTTCAATGCGGCGGGCGCACACAAGAGCGGTGAAATCGGCGAGGCGCACAAGCCCGAATCCCACCTTATCCCCATCATTTTGCAAGTGGCAAACGGCACGAGAGATCACATCGGCATTTTCGGCGACGATTATCCCACACCCGACGGCACTTGCGTGAGGGACTATATTCACATCACCGACCTTGCCGACGCTCATATCCGTGCTCTCGACTATCTCAAACACGGCGGAAAATCCACCTACTACAACCTCGGCAACGGCAACGGATTCAGCGTCAAAGAGGTTATCGACGTGACCGAAAAAGTGACGGGACGCCATATCGAAAGGACAATCGAAGGCCGTCGTCCCGGCGATCCGGCAACCCTTGTCGCATCCAGCGAAAAGATAAAGAGAGAGCTTGGCTGGAAGCCTCGATACGACAGCCTCGAAAGCATCGTTTCGTCCGCATGGAAGTGGCACTTGACGCATCCGCACGGCTATGAAAAGTGATTTTCATTTCATAGAAATGACTTTTTGAAAATCGCAATCGAAGTCGCAACGAGAATATCGCGTTGCGACTTACGAATATATTGTACAAACGATTATGCGGCGAAAACGTCGCATAGAAAAATCCGTCGTCGGAATTTGACGGCTTAGGACAAATTCGACGCTTGAAAAGAGGGGGTGCTTATGCAAGTCAGAAAAGCAATAATACCTTGTGCGGGGTTCGGAACGAGATTCCTGCCCGTCACCAAGGTTTTGCCCAAAGAATTGTTGCCCATCGTGGATACGCCTGCGCTGTGCTACATCGTCGACGAGGCGGTGAAGAGCGGCATAGAGGAGATCATGATCGTCATATCTCCGCAAAAAGAAAGTATAAAACGCCTTTTCGAGCCTAACGTTCGGCTCAACGAGCATCTTTTGTCGCAAGGCGAAAAGGAAGCGTACGAGCTTGCCAACGCAGAAATCGGGGCAAAGGTGTCTTTTGTCACGCAAAAGACGATGGACGGCAACGCAAACGCAATAAAACTTTGCAAAGACTTTGTGAACGGCGAGCCGTTCGCCGTGCTTTTCGGCGACGACGTGATGTACGTAAAAGAGGGTGAAAAGCCCGTTACCAAGCAACTTATCGACGCATATTACGCCACGAACGGCGCGTCTATAGTGGGGTGTCAGCGCACGAGCGAAGAGGTTGCAAGACGTTGCGGCGTGATGATAACGAAGTCGGCAATAGACGACAAAACCACGCTTATCGACGGCATAATCGAAAAACCGCAAAGCGAACTTCCCAGCGCATTGGTATCTCTCGGAAGATTTGTGCTTGCCCCTTCGATATTCGACGCAATCGAGCGCACGCCGTACACTCGCGGCGAGGCATATTTGACGGATTCGATAAGCATTCTTGCCAAAGAAAAAGACGTATGCGCATACGAGTTTTGTGCGCGCCGCTATGACATCGGCAACAAAGAAGGTTATCTCGAAGCAACCGTCGAGTACGCTCTGCGAGACAAGGATCTCGACTGCGAATTCAAAGAGTATTTGAGAAATATAACAAAAGAATTATAAAACGGTGAACGGAAGAATTTGCGACATATGCGGCGTAAGAGAAGCGACTCTTTTCGAAAGCGTGGTTGTTGACAACAACCCCGTCGAATACGCGTATTGTCAAAGTTGCTACGAAAACGCTTTGAAATGCGGCAAAAGTCCGCACGAAGAGGCGGATTATAGGCTTTCAAGACGCACCAAAGAGTGCAAATATTGCGGATATACGATTGAGGATTTTGAAAAGAATTTCCTTTTCGGTTGTGCGAATTGTTATTCTCAAATGCGAAAAATCGCACTCGGCGCGGCAAGCAAATCGCAAGGCGTAAACGCCGAACTTTTGCAAGCTCGTCCGCCGCAAAACGTCGTTCACAGCGTTTGCGAACTTGAAAGCGAAAACGGATTGAGGTTGCAACAAAGCGGTTTGAACACTCTCAAATCCGCAAAGGATTGCACGGTAAACGAGCTTGTCAAAAACAACGTCGTATCGTCGAGAATAAGGCTTGCGCGCAACGTCGTGGGGCTTGAATTTCCTCGCAATTTGAAGGTTACGGACGAAAGAGTCGTCAATCTCATAAACGGCGCGTATTCTGCGGCGCAGGGCGTGTTCGAGGCAAGATTGTTGCCTATGAACAAACTTGACAAAGAACGGAAAAAAGCTCTTATTGAAAGGCATCTCATCTCGCTTGCGCTTGCCAACAACACTCAAAACGGAGCGGTTATAGTCGAGGGCGACAAGAAATTCGGCATCTCGGTTATGCTCAACGAAGAGGACCATATAAGAGAGCAGTGCGTGGAGGAGGGATTCAACCTCAAAGGCGCGTACGAAAGATTGCGCGCATACGACGAAAGGTTGTTGCATGCTTTGCCGATTGCCTACGACGCTCAACTCGGGTTTTTGACGGCGTGTCCAACCAATCTCGGCACGGGAATGAGAGCGTCGTGTATGCTGTTTTTGCCGGCATTGAAGAGGGCGGGAGCAATCGAGGACACGCTCAAAACGTTCAAGAGCGAATTCGGCTTGACGATACGCGGAGTGTATGGCGAAGGAAGCGACGCCGCATACGATATGTACCAGATTTCCAACTCTCGCACGCTGGGAGTGAGCGAGGGTGAAATTATATCTCACGTCGAGCAAGCCGTGGCGCGTATGTGCTATTGCGAAAGGGTTGCGCTCGAAAAACTCGTCAAAGAAAAGCAAACCGAGCTTTTGGACGGCATATCGCGCAGTTACGCCGTGCTGAAAGGTGCGTATGCACTCACCGCGCAAGAACTTATGAAATTGCTCGTCGACGTAAAAATCGGCGTAATATTGGGCATTTTGCCTATAAAATCAACTGCGATAACGGACGAAATGATATGGGCGTGTTCCGCCTCGTCCTTGCAGATTATCACAAACGGAAGCAGCGAAGAGGAGCGTGACAAAGCGCGCGCTCGCATCGTTCGCAAACTTTTGACGGAGGAAGAATGATAACGTATTCGGACAATGCTCGACTCGTGCTTCAAAGAGCCAACGAACTTGCCGTACGCACGGGCGGACTTGTTTGCACCGAACACATTTTGTTCGGTCTTTTGGACGTGGACGGCTCGGCGGCGCAAAGACTTTTGAACGGTTGCGGAGTGTACGAAGAAGACGTGATACCCGTGTTTTCGCCAATGCCCACTCGTCCCGTGGTGGAGATGTCCGCAAGAGCATCAAGGGCGGTGCAAAACGCAAAAGAGGTCGCGGCGCGCCTTGGTTCGCAAGTGGTGGGCACGGAGCATATTTTATATACGATTTTGGACGAAACGTCCTCGGTTGCAAGCAACGTTTTGCGCGCAAAGGGCGTTGATCCCGAATATTTGCAACGCCTGACGTACAATGCGATAGTTTCAAGCGGCGGCGGCAGAGCGACAATGTGCCTTGCAAACGGAAATGAGGAAAGCATAAGGGACGTTTTGAGCGGTTACGTGTCCGAATTCTTCGGCGAAAGCGAACAAAATACGCACAAAAACGGCGGCGCAGCGTTTGAAAACAGCGAAAAAATCGCAAAAAACAACGATAATTATTACGAAAATTCACGCAAAAACGAAGACGATTTCGACTTGTCTAAATTCGGCACGGATTTGACGCAAAAAGCGCGCGACGGCAAGCTCGATCCCGTCATCGGAAGGGGCAAGGAAACCGAAAGAGTCATTCAGGTGCTTTGTCGCAGGACGAAAAACAATCCCGTGCTCATAGGCGAGCCGGGCGTGGGCAAAAGCGCGGTTATAGACGGACTTGCTCAACGAATAGCGGCAGGCGACGTTCCCGACGCGTTGAGGGGCAAAATCGTGTTTTCGCTCGACCTTACCTCGCTCGTTGCCGGCACGCGATACAGAGGCGACTTCGAAGAAAGACTCAAAGCCACTCTCAACGGCATAAAGCAAAGGGGCAACGTGCTTCTTTTCATAGACGAAATTCACACCATACTCAAGGCGGGTTCGAGCGAGGGCGGTCTGGACATAGCAAACATATTGAAGCCCATGCTCGCAAGGGGCGAATTGCAGACGATAGGCGCGACCACGCTTGAAGAATATCGCAAACAATTTGAGCAAGACAGTGCGTTAGAACGCCGATTTCAGCCTGTTTTGGTGGAAGAGCCCAGCGTGAGCGACACCATTGAAATTTTGCAGGGATTGAAGCCGAAATACGAGGCGCATCACGGCGTTACGATAACAGACGAAGCGATATCTTCGGCGGCGATTTTGTCGGACAGATACGTTGCGGACAGATTCCTTCCAGACAAGGCGATAGACCTTATCGACGAGGCGGCGTCGAGAAAGAAGATTTTTTCCTTTACCACTCCCGGCGAAATTCGCGATTTGGAAAACAAAATCAAGCAAGCCGAACTCGATTTGAGCGAGGCAAAACGCAGAGAAAACTACGAACTTTGCGGAAAATACAAGGCACTCCGCGACGATTATATCGAGCAAAAAGAAAAAGCCGAAATCGAGTGGAAAGAGAAATGTAAAAACACCGATTTGTCCATAGGCGAGGACGAAATTGCCGAAGTCGTGGGCAATTGGACGGGCATCCCCGTAAGGCGAATAACAGAGGGCGAGAGCGAAAAACTCGTCAATCTCGAAAAAACATTGCAATCCAAAGTTATCGGACAAGACGAGGCTTGCTCTGCCGTTGCAAAGGCGGTGAAGAGAGCAAGAGCGGGGTTGAAAGACCCCAAACGCCCCATAGGTTCGTTCATTTTCCTCGGCCCGACGGGCGTCGGTAAAACCGAACTTGCAAAGGCACTCGCTAGTGCGCTTTTCGGCGACGAAGATTTGCTTATCCGCGTGGATATGAGCGAGTATATGGAAAAGGACAGCGTGTCGAGGCTCATAGGCTCCGCACCGGGACTGGTAGGCTTCGAAGAGGGCGGACAGCTCACCGAAAAGGTGCGCAGAAAGCCGTATTCGGTTGTGCTTTTCGATGAAATCGAAAAAGGACATCCCGACATTTTCAACATCTTGTTGCAAATTTTGGAGGACGGCATACTCACGGACAGTCACGGCCGCACTGTAAGTTTCAAAAACACGGTGGTGATTCTTACTTCCAACATCGGCGCAAAAGAAGCGTCTGCGCCGCAACGCACGTTGGGATTCGCAAGCGAAAAAGCGGTTGAAAACGAAAGCGAAAGAGTGCGTCAAAGCCACGTGCAAGCACTCAAAGGCGCAATGAAACCCGAAATCATCAATCGTATAGACGAAATCGTCGTGTTCAAAAAACTCGACAAGGCAAGTCTTCTCAAAATTGCCGATTTGATGTTTGCATCTCTTGAAAAACGCTTGGAAAGCAAGGATATATCGGTGACGATAACGCAAAGCGCAAAGGATTATATCGTAAGCGAAGGCTACGACGCCGAATACGGCGCAAGACCGTTGAGAAGAACACTCCAAAGACTTGTCGAGGACAAGCTCAGCGAAAAACTTATCAGAGCGGAAATCTCGTCGGGCGACAAAGTAAAAATAGACTTCGACGGAAACAACCTAGTGTTTGAAAGCAACGCTTGATATTGCAATTTGATTGGAAGAATGGCATGGCATCCGCCCCGATTAAGTTGCATTCTTCCCATTGTCATTCCGAGCAACGTTGAGGAATCTAGGCACAAGCCGCATTTCGCTACGCTGGATTCTTCACTACGTTCAGAATGACAGTATGGGTGGGACACCCACACCCGATTAGAATGAACGGCGATGTGGGCAGCGTTAAACAACACATCCTATGAATGTGTTGTAGCCAAAGCGAACGAGGCGGATTGCTTTGCAAACGCCGAAGTTCAAACACGTGAGGAAGGGGGAAAATTGCAACTAGAGTTGAATGGCAAACACCTAAAAACTAACCTAAAAATAAGTTTTCTATTGAAATCTATTTTTATACTTGCTATAATAAAGGCACAAAGAACTTTGGAGGTTACTTTATGAGAATCGAAATTTTTGGCAAGAACTACAATCCAAGTGATTCACTCAAGGCAATCACCGAGAAAAAGTGCGCGAAACTCGAAAGACGTTTCGAGGACGAAAATGCGGAAGTGAAATTCACCGTGACGTATGAAAACGGCGATTACACCACCGATATGGTCGTCACAAGCAAAGGTATTTCCTACCGTGCAAGCGCAATTAGCGACTCTCCGTTCGACAATCTCGACGAGGTTATTCCCAGACTTCTCGGACAGATGAGAAAGCAAAAAGACATTTGGGGCAAAGACAAAAAAGGCACGCCCAACGTCTACGAAGAAGAAGTAGAGGGCGAAGAAGAATAAATGAAAGTCGGCATTTCGACAGCAACGTTTTTTTCAAAAGTATTGACCGAGGACTCGTTCTCGGTCATTCAACGCTGTGGAGGGGACACCTGCGAGGTGTTCCTTACCACTTTTTATGAGTATGCGTCCGCCTTTGCGCAATTGCTAAAACAACGCAAAGGCGATTTTGACGTATATTCCGTCCATTCGCTCAACACGCAGTTTGAGCCGCAACTTTTCAACAAAGTGCCAAGGACGTACGCCGATGCCGAAAGCATATTCCGCTCGGTGCTCGACGTTGGCAAAACGATAGGCGCGAGGGCGTACACTTTTCACGCTCAGGCAAGACTGAAACAAAGCGTGTATATCGACCCGAAATTCGTGGGCGACAGGATGAGCAAACTCGGAGATATCGCAAGCGAATACGGTATAAAACTTTGCCTTGAAAACGTGCATTGGGCGACTTTCGATTCACCCGAGTTTTTCAGGCAGATGAAACCGTATGCGCAGAATATAGGCACCGTTCTGGACATAAAGCAAGCAAGGCAATCGGGCTATGACTGGCGGGAGTATCTGGACGTTATGGGAAGCAGCGTCACAAACGTGCATGTGAGCGACGTCAAAGACGGCAAAATAGTGATGGTCGGCAAAGGCGAGTTTCCCTTTAAGGAGCTTGTGGCAAGGCTCAAAGACGTCGGCTACGACGGACCGCTCATCATCGAACAATATGCGGGAAATTACGATTCTTTTGACGAGGTCAAGGAATCGGTGGAATACCTTAAAAACATTTTGGAGGCATAAAAGATATGCAAATCAAGTTTGATTTCAACAATATGATGGAATCCTCGATCGGCGAGCAAGGCATCACCGAAAAAGAAATAGAAGCCGTGCTTGACAAGGCAGGCGACAGCTACGCTTATTTCGAAAAGAATCGCGGCACCGGCTGGATGGGTTGGTCGGAACTTCCGTACAATCAAGAAGAAATCGTGAGAGATATCATCTACACGGCGGCGGAAGTGAGAGCGCATTACGACAATTTCGTGGTTTTGGGCATCGGCGGCAGCGCACTTGGTCCTATGGCTGTGTTCAACGCGCTTTGCCATTTCAGATACAACGACCTCGACGCAAAAAAACGCGGCGTAAAATTCTACGTTGAGGACAACGTAGACCCTGAACGTATGCTTGCGCTTTTGGACGTCATCGACGTGGAAAAAACCATGTTCAACGTCATCACAAAGAGCGGCGCAACGTCGGAAACAATGAGCCAATACCTTATCATCACCGACATTCTCAAAAAGAAATGCGGCAAGGATTGGGCAAAACACATCATCGCAACCACTTCCCAGAGCAAGGGCAACCTCATAAAACTTGCAAAGAAAGAAGGATTTAAGACCTATTATATCCCCGACGGAGTGGGCGGACGTTTCAGCGAACTTTGCCCCGTGGGACTTCTTCCGGCGGCGGTGCTCGGCATCGATATTATCGGACTTTTGAGAGGCGCGGCGGAGATGGACAAAGCGTGCAACTCCTCAAATCCCTACAAAAACCCCGCTCTTATGGCGGCAACGCTCCAATATATCGCAATGGAGCAAAAAGGCAAAAACATTTCGGTTATGATGCCTTATGCGGACAGTCTCAAACTTATGGCGGACTGGTATTGTCAACTTTGGGGCGAAAGTCTCGGCAAAGCGGTCGACTTTGACGGCAACGTGGTGCACAAGGGACAAACCCCCGTCAAGTCGCTCGGCGTAACCGACCAACACTCGCAAGTGCAACTTTACACCGAAGGTCCGTTCGACAAAGTCGTGACTTTCATCGGCGTGAAGAAATACAGAGGCGACGTGGTCATCGCAAACGGCGCGGAGGAATTTGCGGATGTAAACTTCCTTTGCGGACATACGATGGGCGAGCTTATCAACACCGAAAGAGAAGCAACCGAATATGCGCTCACTCGATCCAAACATATGAATCGCACCATTATGCTCGACGAAGTCAACGCAAACACAATCGGTCAACTTCTGATGTTCTTCCAACTCGAAACCGCATACTGCGGCAAGATGCTCAACATCGACACATTCAATCAACCGGGCGTCGAAGAGGGCAAAAACGCAACCTATGCTATGTTTGACAGAAAGGGTTACGAACAAAAGAAAGAAGAGCTTGCAAACGCTCCTAAGAAATTGACGAAATACATCATCTGAAAATGATAAAATTAGACGGCGTAAGCAAACAGTATATTTACGGAGCGAGAGTTTTCGCTCCCGTGGATATGACTCTAAACGACGGAGAAATTGTCGCTCTTCTCGGTGACGAGTTGAGCGGCAAAACCACGTTTTTGAAGGTTGTCGCAGGTGTGACCGATTCGGAAGGCAAAGTGCTTTTCGACGGTGAACCGCTTGCCAAAAAGCCCGACGACGTGATTATGATTTTCGACGATCTGGCGTTGTTTGCAAACCGTTCCTGCTATTATAATCTTGCCTATCCTCTCAAAATAAGAGGAGCGAACAAAGACGAAATCGACAAGAGAGTCAAAGCGGCGGCGGAAAAAGTCGGCATAACCGCTTCGCTGTATTTCAAGGCGAGAAAACTCGATTCGATAGACAAAAAGCGTTTGGCGATAGCAAGGCTGTTTTTGCGCGATTTCAAAGTTGCGCTCGTTGACGATATTACGAGAGGACTTAAAAAAGAAGATGCAAAGACGCTTTGGCAAGAGGTTGCTCCGGCTCTCCAAGATTTTGCAAAAGAAGGCAAAATAGTGATTTTCGCAACGCGCGACAAGGACGAGGCAATTTCGATTGCGGACAGAATCGTCGTGACGCACTATCGTCAAATCAAGCAAATAGGCACGCTCGAACAAATCTTACAAAATCCGTCGAATATATGGGCGGCGCAGGCGTTTGACGAGGACTACGCCTTTGAAAAAGCGAGGTTGGAAATTGCGGACGGCAAACTTGTTGCAACCACGGAGGACGGATTTGAAATCGACCTTTCGCACCTTGACGGCAAAGTGGTAAAATCGTATATCGGGCAAGACGTTTACGTCGGCTGGGCAAGCGATTGCTATGACGTGCAAGGCGTGCGACAAGTCGAAGTAAGACACTCTTACAAAACGAATGACGGATATTTTCTCGTCTGTGAAAATTGCAAAATCAAGAGCAGACTCAATCTTGCCCGAGTCGGAACGTTGCCTCTTTCGGGCAAAGCATTGGTCTTTGACGACACCAACGAGAACTCGATATTGAGTGATGTCATTGCCGCCTATTCGAAGACGGAATTGGAGTCGCAAGGCGACGACCGTAGCGAGCGCCGAGCTTGACGGTTGTACCGTCCGACTGCGCCATGTTGTTGCGTAGCCGGCGCACAAAGGACGGTGGCACGGCTTTCAGCCGATTTGTATTGCAAACGCCCCGTATGCCGTTCGTTGCTTGCAACGAACTAGCGATTGCTACGAAGTCAATCGCGTCAGTGTGTCCCCACGCGGAGCGGACGCCGTGGGTTCCCTTTCAAGGGGGAACGGCGGTATGGGCGCGACGCGTTAAGCAACACATCCAGTGAATGTGTTGTAGCCAAAGCGAACGAGGCGGATTGCGTTGCAAACGCCGAAGTCCAAACACGTGAGGAAGGGGGACTTGTAATTTAAAAGTGCACGGCGTTCACCTTTGTAGAGAAAGAACAAGCGGAATAATAAAATTCATTTATTCCAGGAGCTGAAATGATAATTTTGGGCATCGACCCCGGACTTGCCACAATGGGTTACGGGGTGATTAATTCAGAAAAAGGCAACTATTCCGTAATCGATTACGGAGTTGTCACCACGCCCAAAGAGTGCACTTTGCCCGAAAGGTTGCTCCAACTCGAAGACGGCGTAAAGGAGCTTATCGACACCTATAAGCCCGACAACGTGTCCATAGAGGAACTGTTTTTTTCAAAAAACATAACCACGGGTATTCCCGTCGCGGAGGCAAGAGGCGTGATTTTGCTCACGGCGGTGAAGAGCCTTGGCAAAGAGGTGTACGAATACACGCCCAACCAAATCAAACAAGCGGTTACGGGTTACGGCGGAGCGGACAAAATCCAAATGCAACATATGGTGCAGGTTTTGTTGCGCCTGAAAAGCGTACCGCGCCCCGACGACGCCGCAGACGCTTTGGCGGTTGCGATATGCCACGCGCAAACAAGCAGAATGATCGGCACTTTCAAGGTGCAGTAAATATAACGTAAAACCCAAAAGGTGAAATATGTATAGCTACATTCAAGGCAAAATCGTGGACAAAACGTTCACGTCAATCGTTGTGGACAACAACGGCATAGGTTATGAAATCGGCGTAAGCGGCAACACGCTCACGGACATCGATATTGGCGAAATCGTGAAGATTTACACCTATCTTTACGTCAGAGAGGACGAGATGTCACTGTACGGCTTTTCGCGCTTGGAAGAGAAAAAACTGTTCTTGCGCCTTATCGAAATCAGCGGTATAGGTCCGAAAATGGCAATGCAGATTTTGGGCGGCTACGATCTGAAAACTTTGACGGTTGCGATTGCAAGCGGTGACAGCAAAACTCTTTGCAAAATCAAAGGGTTGGGGAAAAAGACGGCGGAACTCATCATATTGAGCTTGCGCGATCAAGTTGCCGACGACATCACGCTTTTCAACGATCATCGGGACGCGGTTACGGGCGAAGATATTGCAGACGCCGTATTTGCCCTCGAAAGCCTCGGAATTTCAAAAACCGAAGCCGTGCGCATGGCAACCGAAGCAAGCAAGACGTGCCACGGCACAGAGGAGATTATACGCACTTGCTTGCAAAAAATGAGCAAATAGCACTATTTGGCGAATAACTGCGTCAGGTGCAACTGCTCAAACAGTCACGTACAACAAGTACGCTACTGTCTGTTCAGTTGCAGCCTTCCTTGTTCTTCATCCAAATATTGCAATTTGCTGCAAATAGCACTATTTGGCATTTAGTGTGTTCTTATTAACGCAATGCAAATAACCACCGAAAAGGTAAATCATGATCAAATCACAATTTACAAAAGAAAATCAGGACTTCGACGTCACAAACAGGGTGGTGAGTTCGCTCACCATCGATGACGACGAGCAAGAAAACAACCTTCGTCCGCACAGCATGGACGAATACGTCGGGCAAGAGAAGATAAAGAAGAATCTTGAAGTGTTCATATCTGCCGCAAAGGCGAGGAACGATGCTCTCGACCACGTGTTGCTTTACGGCCCTCCGGGACTCGGAAAGACTACGCTTGCGCACGTTATTGCAAGCGAGTTGGGCGCGCAAATCAGAGTTACGAGCGGTCCTGCGATAGAAAAAGCAGCCGATCTTGCGTCCTTGCTCACCAACCTTGAAAAAGGGGACGTGCTGTTTATCGACGAGATACACCGCCTCAACCGCAATATAGAAGAAGTGTTGTATCCTGCGATGGAAGATTTTTCTCTCGACCTCGTCAACGGCACGGGGCCTATGGCAAGAAGCATCCGCATACCTTTGAAACGATTTACGCTTATAGGCGCAACCACGAGGGCAGGCATGTTGTCAAGCCCTTTGCGCGATCGTTTCGGCATGTCTTTGCGCCTTGAAATGTACACCGACGAGCAACTCAAACGCATAGTTATGCGTTCGAGCGGAATACTCGGCATCGCAATCGACGAGGACGCCGCGCTTGAAATCGCAAGACGCTCAAGAGGCACTCCGCGCATTGCCAACCGACTTTTGCGCCGTGTTCGCGACTTTGCCGAGTACGAGAAACTCGACAGAATCAATCTTGCCATCACGCAAAAGGCACTTTCGCTTATGGACGTAGACGAGCTCGGACTCGACATCACCGACCGCACCGTTCTCGAAGCCATTATAGACAAATTCGGCGGCGGCCCCGTGGGGCTTGAAACGCTTTCCGCCGCAACTGGCGAAGAGGCAAGCACGATAGAGGACGTCGTCGAACCCTTCCTCATTCAACTCGGCTTTATCGGAAGAACTCCGAGGGGCAGAGTTTGCACGGAAAACGCGTATAAGCATCTGAACAGAGAGTTTAAATAAATCAATCCGCGGAAAAATTTGAATATGGAACAAGAAAACAAAAATCTAAAAACGCACGATTTCTTCTACGAATTGCCCGAAGAACTCATTGCGCAAACGCCGATCGAGCCTCGCGATCATTCGCGGCTTTTGGTGTATAATCGTCAAACGGACGAGATTTGGCACAAGCATTTTTACGATTTGCCGTCCTTTCTCAAAAAAGGCGACTTGCTTGTGATAAACAACACGAGAGTTATCCCGGCGCGCATTTTCGGACATATCGAAAATCACGAGAGCGTGCTTGAAGTTTTGTTGTTGAAGCGCAAAGATTACACGCATTGGGAAACCATTATGAAACCGGCACGCAAGGCAAAACTCGGCTCGGTGATACACTTTTGCGACGAATTGAGCGCAGTCGTTACGGAAATAGGCGACTACGGCGCACGCACTATTGAATTTCAATTCGACGGAGTGTTTGAGGACATTCTCGACAGAGTGGGCAATATGCCACTTCCTCCGTACATAAAAGAAAAACTTGCCGATAAGGAGAGGTACCAGACCGTTTACAGCAAGATTGAAGGCTCTGCCGCCGCTCCGACGGCAGGATTGCATTTTACGCCCGAACTCATGCAAAAAATCAGAGATATGGGCGTGGATTTCGCAACAGTGCTTTTGCATATAGGACTAGGCACGTTCCGTCCCGTCAAAGAGGACAACATCCTCGATCACGAGATGCACACCGAATACTATGAAATCGACGAGGAGAACGCCGAAAAGATAAATTCCGCAATCAGAGAGGGTAGAAGAGTGATTTGCGTGGGTACGACAAGCGTGCGTACGCTTGAAACGGTTGCCGACGATAACGGATATGTTCGCGCGCAAAAGGGCGACACGAGCATCTTTATCTATCCCGGCTACAAGTTTAAGTGCGTCAAGGGGCTTATCACCAACTTCCATTTGCCCGAAAGCACGCTGATTATGCTTGTATCGGCGTTTGCGGGCAGAGAAAAAACGCTTGAAATCTACAAAGAGGCGGTCAAGGAGAAGTACAGATTCTTCTCGTTCGGCGATTCTTCGTTTTTTGAATAACCGTACCGCCAGATTTTTGTAAAAATAAATAATATAACAATACAACAATATAACAAGGAAAACGAGATGAGATTCGAAGTTATACACGAAGATAAAAAGACGGGTGCGAGGGTTGGCAAACTCTACACCGAACACGGCGTTATCGACACTCCGTGTTTCATGCCGGTCGGCACAAAAGCGACTGTAAAAGGGCTTTCACCCGAAGAAGTGCACGCAACGGGCGCGCAAATTTTATTGTCTAACACCTATCACTTGTACTTGCGTCCGGGACACGAGCTTATCGAAAAGGCGGGCGGACTTCACAAGTTTATGAACTGGGACGGCGCAATTCTGACGGACAGCGGCGGATTTCAGGTTTTCTCGCTTTCGTCATTGCGTAAAATCACCGACGACGGAGCGGAATTCAACAGTTTTATCGACGGAAGCAAGCACTTTTTCTCGCCCGAAAAATCCATGGAAGTTCAAAAGGCTTTGGGCAGCGATATAGTTATGGCTTTCGACGAGTGTACGCCTCCCGACATAACGCACGACAAAGCGCGCGATGCAATGGAACGTACGCTAAAATGGTTGGATAGATGCTCGAAAGTCGAGCTTAAACCTCATCAAACGCTGTTCCCGATCGTGCAAGGAAACGTCTTTGCGGATTTGAGAAAAGAGAGCGCGGAGCGCACCGTTCCGTACGCAAAATGCGGCATCGCGATCGGCGGATTGTCGGTTGGCGAAAGCGCGGAAAAAATGTATGAAATGCTTGACGTTCTGCAACCTATTTTGCCAAAGGATCAACCGCATTATCTCATGGGCGTGGGCACTGCCGATTATATCGTCGAAGGCGTTGCAAGGGGAGTGGATATGTTCGATTGCGTGCTTCCCACCCGTATCGCGCGCAACGGCACGGCAATGGTGAAAGAAGGATTTTTGACAATCCGCAACGCGCCCTATGCAGAGGACTTTACGCCTATCGATCCCGAGTGCGATTGCTATGCGTGCAACAACTACACCAGAGCGTACATCCGTCACCTCATCAAGAGCGACGAGATTATGGGCGGACGCTTGTTGTCCATCCACAATATCCGCTTCCTCGAACGACTTGCTGCCGATATCCGTCAAGCGATTTTGGAGGACAGATACGACGAATTCCGCAAAGAGTTTATGGCGCAGTATCAAGGTTAGAGCATACAAAACATTAAAAATGCTTTAATAAAGCCACAAAATGTACGATTTTTGTTGCAAAACTATATGAAATCGTGTAACATTGAATCATCAAAATAGAATAACCGTATAGGTGAATAAAGGAGCAAATATGTTAAATTCTTTGATTCTCGCAGCAGACGAAACAACCAAAAGCAATAACGGTTGGATTATGTACGTCGTCATCGGCGTCGTGCTCGTGCTTATGATCGTTCTTACGATCGTTCCTCAAAAGAAACGTCAAAAAGAACAACAAAATATGATGAACAGTCTTTGCGTCGGCACGAAACTTATGACCGTCGGCGGCATCGTAGGCAAAATCACTCAAGTCAACGCAGACAATACGCTCATCGTCAACGTCGGCACGGAAGCCAACCCCACTTTGATCGTCATCGACAAGAAAGCGGTCGGTTACGTCCTCGAAAAAGTTGCGGCACCTCAACAAGAAACCGCTCCCGAAGCCCCCGCAACGGAAGAAACGAAAGTTGAAGAAAAAGCAGAAGAAGCAACTTGCGACAACAACTGCGACGCATGCGCCGAAAAAGCGGACTGCGACAAAGCCGTAAGCGGTGAAGTGGTTGAAGAAACAACCGAAGAAAACAAATAAGAGATAAGCAAAAAAAACGAAAGCACGCTCGAGCGTGCTTTCTTTTTTTGCTTTAAGAACACTCTGAATGAGTGTTTGTTTCGTCCTCTACAAGAGTTGAACGGCGTGTACTCTGAATTAGATGTGCCCCCTCTTTCCCTTTCGGGCTTTTCTCCCACCACTCAAATAAGGACAATTCTCTACAAGATTATCCGTCGTTCGCGGGGGAGACAATCGGCACTCGCATAGATAGGGACAATTCTCTCATTATGCCACCGTCCTTTGTGCGCCAGCTACGCAACAACACGGCGCAGTCGGACGGTACAACCGTCAAGCTCGGCGCTCATATTCTCGCCGCCTTGCGGCTCGTGTTCCGTCTTTTAAGTTGCACATACCGTGTATAAGTACGCTTCGAATTGAGTGTTATCGCCGTTGCAGTGCGACATAGTGAAATCATGCTTTTTTCGATTTTACGTTGACCGTGATAATGCCGCTTATCGCGCCGGCAATCGGCAGGGTGATAAGGTCTATCCAACTGAAAGAAACGTCTTTGAACGCCGTGAGAGCGGAGAATATCAAAAACGTGAACAGCATATACACGAGTCCGCTTATCGCGCCTTTGACAAGTCCGTTTTGCGGATTTTTGAACGCAAGCATCACGCCTATGAGCAAGGATAGGATTTTGATTGCGATATTGACGGGCATAATCACTTTGTTTTCGACGTTTGCAAAACGGATTACGATTGCAAAAATCAGCACCATTGCAAGAGATATAAGGGTTGCAAACAACACGGCTTTCAATACGTCCGTGACGTCGGTTTTCAGGTTTTTGGCTTTTTCCATATCACAAACTATGAGTTTTGGCAAAAATATATGACTTTTCGGGCAAAAAATACAACTTAAAATGGAGCAATCGCATCATATTTTCTTGACTTGACAAGAGGTTATAGTTATAATATCTATGTTTTACTATATGGAGGACTAGTCCTGTGAACAAGAAGAAGTCTATTGTCGTCTTGTGTATAGTGAGTGTATTCATCATTTTGATGGCTGTGTTTGCCGTGGTTTCGTTCCCGATCGCAGGCACGGTTTACGATTACACCGGTTATGCAAAGACAATCAAACTAGGTTTAGATATGTCGGGCGGTGTGTCCGCTGTCTTTAGAGTCGCAAACGACGATTACGGCGATTTCGATACCCGTATCAACGGCACGATAAGCTCGCTGCAAAGTTTGCTTGTGTCCAAGGGTTACACCGAAGCAACCGTCACCAAAGGTACGTCGAGCGACGGCAACACCACGATCCGTGTCGAAATCCCCGACGTTGACGATCCCGCACGTGTGCTCGAACTCGTCGGTCGCCCCGCGTCGCTGTATTTTACGCTCAAAGATCTCGGCAATGAAGCAAGCAATGCAGACCTCGAAAAAGAAGCTTTCCTCAACGGCCGCGAACATCTTGAAAACGCATACGTAACCACGTCCGACAACGGCAATTACGCAATCGGTTTGAAGTTCAACACCGAAGGCGCAAAGATCTTTGGAGAAATCACTTCCGCAAACGTCGGCAAAAAGACGTATATCTACGTCGGCGGACAAAAGATTATGGAGCCTTCCATCAATGCGGCAATCACCAACGGATCCGCAATCATCACCGGCAACTACACCTATCAATCCGCTTACGAATATGCAACCAAACTTCAATCGGGCACGTTCGGAGTTACGCTCCAACTCGCAGAGGTGAGAAGCATCTCCGCAACGCTCGGTGAAAATTCCATCCGTACGGCTCTCATCGCAGGTATCATCGGCGTCGCACTCATCTTCATATTCATGGCATGCGTGTATCGCGGACTCGGACTTGCGGCAGACCTCTCGCTTTGCGTGTACATCGTGTTGCTCATTTGGTTCTGCGCAGTGCTCCCGTGGGTGCAACTCACACTCCCCGGTATTGCGGGTATCTTGCTTTCAATCGGTATGGCAGTCGACGCAAACGTCATCATATTCGAGAGAGTCAAGGACGAATACAAACATTCCACAAAGCCCATTTCAACTTGCATCAAGGCAGGTTTCAAACGCTCCGCGGGCGCAATCATCGACGGTCAGGTTACGACGCTCATCGGCGCAATCGTGCTTTGGGTGCTCGGCTCTGCGTCAATCGTCGGCTTTGCCGTGACACTCTTCATCGGTATCATTCTTTCCTTGTTCTGCTCGCTCGTCGTGACAAGATTGGTGCTCAAAGCGTTTATGCCGCTCAACAGCACAAGCGAGAAGTTCTACGGTTTGAAACGCGCCAAAGAGGACGAGAACAAAGATTCCGTTCCTGCACAACTTGCAAAGGAGGAGGCGTAATATGAAAAACAATAACTTCCGCAATCTTTGCAACAATTACAGCGTTTGCAAAAATGCAAAATATATGGCAATCGTTCCTTTCGTCATCGTGCTCGTGGCGGTTATCGTGATAGTCGCTCTCGGCGCAACGTCGGGCAGCTACTCCGACGCGGTCGGCATCGGCATCGACTTCGAGGGCGGTACAATTCTTACCGTTACGCTCGGCGAAAGCATCCTTGACGATTCGACCTATCAAAGCGAAGGCAACGCAATCAAAAACGTTATCGAAGGTGTTGAAATCGACGGTCAACACGTTGTGGTAAGCTACATGCAACGTCAAGAGGCAAACGACAACTCAAAGACCTCGATCGTTTTCAGATACAAAAACGTATTCAGCGACGACGCAAGCATCAACAAGATGAACGAAGCCATCAGAAAAGCGGTTGACGATCACGTCGATCCCAACGTTTCTTTGACGGACGCAAACAAGATTACGTACGAATCCATCGGCGCAACCGCCGCTGCAGACTTGCTCTCGAAAGCAGGCATCGCTCTTGCGGTTTCAATCGCGTTGATCCTTGTGTATATCATGATCCGCTTCACGTTCACGAGCGCAATCGCGGCTGTCGTGGCTTTGTTGCACGACGTCGTCATCATGTTTGCTCTCACGGTTATTTGCAGAGTGCAAATCAACAGCTCCTACGTTGCGGCTATGATCACGATCGTTGCTTACTCAATCAACAACACGATCGTCATCTTCGACCGTTGCCGTGAAACAATCAAGCCCCTTAAAGGTCAAAAGGACATCGATTATAAGGGCATCGGAGACATGGCGGTGCGCTCCTCGCTCACTCGTACGGTGTACTCCACGTTGACCACTATGGTCACGATCATCTTCCTTGCAATCCTCGGCAGCGACACGATAAGAGAATTCTGCGTGCCTATCATCCTCGGTTTGCTTGCAGGCTTGTTCTCGGCAACATGTCTAGCGACTCCGCTTTGGGCAGCACTCAGCATCTCTTGGGATAAGACCAAAGCCAAGTATGCAAAACGCAACGCCGTGACTTACGACAAGAAAGACGATTCCGAATCCGAAATCATCGTCGGCGAGGACGGAGAACAAACCGTCAGACCGCAAGTCAAACAAGCGGGGCAACAAAAGCAAAAACAAAACGTCGTCTACAAGTATTCGAAGAAGAATACGACGTTTAAAAAGAAAAAATAACGATTAGATTGCGCCCTCACAAAGCTGGGGGCGTAGTTTTATGATTTTATGAGATACGTCGTAAAAACTCCTCGTTTTCCACTCACAAGCGACAGAGTTGCGCTTGCAAAGCGTCTTGGGATTTCCCAAGACTTTTTGCGTTTGTTGCTGGGAAGAGGTATGAGCGAAGATACGCTCTACGACTATCTTCATCCGTCTTTGGACAAACTCTCTTCGCCGTATGAAATCGACGGTATGCAAGAGGCTGTCGCGCGTATTCGAAAAGCAATCAAAAACAAAGAAAAAGTGCTTATTTACGGCGACTACGACTGCGACGGCATTTGCGCGATATCCACGCTTATGCTGTATTTGCGCGACAAACTCGACGTGTTTTACTTCATTCCCGACCGCAACAAAGACGGCTACGGAATAAGCGTCGACGCACTGGAAAAAATCCTTGCGTATCATTCGCCGAAGCTCGTTATCACCGTTGATACGGGCATAACGGCAATCGAGGAAGTGGAGTATCTCAAATCGAGAGGCATTGACACCATCGTCACCGACCACCACGAGCCGCAAGAAAAAATCCCCGACTGCATCGTCGTAGACCCCAAAGTCGCAAGAAAAGGTTTCTACGATCTTTGCGGCGCGGGCGTTGCGCTCAAACTCGTGGAAGCGCTAGGCGGAAGAGAAGAGGCGAAAAAGTATCTGGACATCGTTGCAATCGCAACCATTGCGGACGTAGTGCCTCTCAAAAACGACAATAGAATCATTGCCTATTACGGATTGAAACAAATCACAACGTCGCCGAGAAAAGGCGTGAAAATGCTTCTCAATCAAGAGAGCGTGTCGGCAACCGACGTCATGTTCCGCCTTGCGCCGAGAATGAACGCGGCAGGCAGACTCAACTCGGCAATGAAAGTTGTCGGATTGTTTCTCGAAACCGATTATTTCCTTTTGAGGACGCTCACTGACGAGCTTGCAAGGGACAACGCCGCACGACAAGAACTTTGCGAAAAAGCGGTTGAAAGGGCAAAGGCTCAACTTGCCGGCACCGACTTCAACGACGTCGGAATAATCATTCTCAAAAACAAAGATTGGGAGCCGGGTATATTAGGTATCGCGTGCGCGCGACTCGTTGAAGAGTTCAAACGTCCGACAATCCTTTTTGCAAACACCGACGACGGCGAGCTTCGCGGCTCGGCGCGTTCCATTGCGCAAGTCAATATTTTTGAAACTCTTTGTTCGCTCAGCGAATACTTTACGGGATTCGGCGGACACGCGCAAGCGGCGGGAATTTCTATGGACGAGAGCAAGTTCGACGATTTCGTAAAAGCGGCGAACGAGCTTATTTTGTCCACGCACGATAAGCACGATTTCACGCACGAGATAAGTTGCGAGATGGAATTGCCAATAGATATGGACTTTTTGTCTTTTGCAAAGGAACTCGAACTTATGGAACCGACGGGCTATCAGAATCCTCGTCCGACTTTCCTTGTGAAAGGGCAGGGATTGCGATTCGATAGAATAGGCTTTTCGCAACACGTCAAATACGTTTCGCCCAACGTCGAACTTATGGGATTTTCAAAATTCGCTCCTTGCCTCATGGCAAAGACGGGTAAAGTGGATTTTGAACTTTCGCTGGGTATAAACGCGTTCCAAAATAGAGAATCTGCGCAAGGTATCATACAGACTTTGCAGTTCGAGGACATCGAAATAGACGAGGACGAGGCAAAGTGCATGAACTTGCATCAGTTGTCCTGCGAAGGCAGTGCGAATTTGCAAAAAACGGACTTTAAGTGTGTTGACGAGTGGCTTAAAGAGCCGTTTGGGACGGCAATCGTATGTTTTTCAAGACAGGAATACGACGATATTTGCGCACAAAACGAGAGCGTTAAGGCACTTCCCGTGCTTATTGCGACGCCTCGTTGTCTGAATCCCGAAAACTGCGTGGTGGTGTGTCCTGCCGAGTGTTTCGATTTCTCATTCTACAACAGAGTGGTGGTATGCGGCCGTCCGCTTTGCGAGGGGTATCTTGCAAAACTTCAAAAGGAAAGCAAGGCATTGTACGCTCTGGGAGATTGCTCCGAAAAGAAAATGTCCGTAAGCAAGGACGTTTTGCGCAAAGTGTACAAAGAAATCGTCAACGTCGCGCGTCGCACGCCGAAACTTGCAAGTCCGCACAAAGCGTATATCGCCGTATGCTCCGGCTACAAAGTGCCCGAAAGCATATTTATGCTTGCGTTGCGCATTTTCGACGAAGTGGGCACTGTAAAAATCAACGAAAAAGGATTTGTGCAAATATCCGCAAAATCCGTAAATTTGGAAGACAGCATTGCATATCGCAACACCGAACACGCATAAAATCACGACGATTTTTTGCGTTTTCGCGTTTTAGGCGTATTGCAATGTTTTGTTTTTTCAAGTATAATATTGTATTGTCAACGGACGATAAATAGATTTTCATCGCCGTTGAAGAGTGAAAAATATGGACGAATTGCTTGTAAAACTCAGAAAAATCTATCCGACGAATTATGCGGAAATCAAAAAGGCGCATGATTTTGCCGAGCAAGCGCATCGCGGACAAAAAAGAAGTTCGGGGGAGGATTATTTTATTCATCCCTGCGCGGTTGTGGAAATTCTTGCCGATTTCGGCTTTGACTCGTCAACGGTCATAGCCGCATTTTTGCATGACGTTTTGGAAGATACGTCCGTCACTTACGACGAACTTCGAGAGCAATTCGGCGACGAGATTTGCGAACTTGTCGAGGGCGTAACCAAACTCGACAAACTTCAATTTGTCAACAGAGAAGAGGCGCAAGCGGAAAACTTCAGAAAGATTTTCGTTGCTATGGCAAAGGATTTGCGAGTTATCATCATCAAACTTGCCGACCGTTTGCATAATATGCGCTCGCTGCAATATCTCCCCGAAGAAAAGCAAAAACGTATCGCAAAAGAAACGCTTGACATCTATGCTCCGCTTGCGGGCAGACTGGGTATTTCTTTCTTCAAGTGCGAACTCGAAGATTTGGCAATGAAGTATTTGCTGCCTGCCGAGTACAAGTATATTGCCGAAAACGTTGCCAAAAAGAAGTCCGAAAGACAAGGCTTTTTGGACGCAATTTGCAAGCAAATCGAAGAAAAACTCAAAGAAATGGGCATACACGGCGAAGTGAACGGCAGACCCAAACACTTTTATTCCGTGTACAAAAAAATGCACAATTTGCATATCGATATAGACCAGATTTACGACTTGTTGGCGGTGCGAATCATCGTTGACACCGTGAAGGATTGCTACACGATGCTTGGCGAAATCCACACGATGTGGAAGCCTATGCCGGGACGTTTCAAGGACTATATTGCAATGCCCAAAGCGAATAACTACCAATCCTTGCACACCACCGTCGTGACGCAGTACAACGAAACCTTCGAAATCCAAATCCGCACTTACGAAATGCACAAAGTGGCGGAATACGGCGTTGCGGCACACTGGAAATATAAAGAGGGCACGACGGGCAAGGACAGCGAACTCGACAGCAAAGTGCGTTGGCTTCGCGAGGTTATGGACGCTCAAAAAGACATAGACGGCGCAAAAGAGTTTATGGACGCCGTCAAAATCAACGTCTTTGACGACGAAGTTTTCGTGTTCACGCCAAAGGGCGACGTTTTCGATTTGCCGGTGGGTTCGACGCCGCTAGATTTGGCGTACAAAATTCACTCCGCAATCGGCAACAAGTGCATAGGCGCAAAGGTCAACAAACGTATGGTGCCGTTCTCGACCAAACTTCAAAACGGCGACATCGTTGAAATCATCACGTCCAATTCGTCGAAAGGCCCCAGCCTCGACTGGCTCAAATTTGTCCATACGGCGTCTGCGCGCTCGAAAATCCGCGCTTATTTCAAAAAAGAAAAGAAGGACGAGAATATCGCGCGCGGCAAAGAAATGCTTGAAAAAGAGGCAAAACGCAGAGGTTACGCTCTTGCCGACATCTTTACTCCCGACATATTGTCAAGCATATTGCAACGCCACGCAATGAGCAGCGAGGACGATTTGTATGCGGCGGTCGGTTTCGGCGGACTCACAACAAGTCAAGTCCTCACCAAAATTATTCAGGACTTCAAAAAAGAGGACCACACTCTTCAATCGCAGGACGTAACGAGCATTCCGCTCGCCGAACAGAAGCCCAGAAAGCACTCAAAGAGCGGCGTTTTGGTCAACGGCAACGCAAACTTCACCGTGCGTATGGCGCAGTGCTGCTCGCCCGTGCCGGGTGACGACATCGTCGGATATATTTCGCGCGGAAGAGGCGTTTCCATTCACAGAAAAGATTGCCCCAACGTCAAAGGTATGGAAGATGAAAGACTTATTCAAGCAAGTTGGGACAGCGACGGCGAAGAGAGATTCAACGCAACGCTCACGCTTATTTGCGAAAATAAGGGCGGTTTGCTTGCAACGATAACAGCGCATATCGCAAACGCAAAACTCGGCATTTCCGCGGCAAACGTGCGCGTTGACGAAAAGGCCGGCATTGCGGAAATTACCGTTACGGTGCAAATCACAAAGGGAAGCGAGCTTGAAGAACTTGTAAAACAACTCCGCTCGATAGACGGCGTTATCGAGGTGAGAAGATGACGGACGCAAAGTTTTTTCATCTGTACACGGGGCCGCTTGACGTAAACACGTACATCGTGATAAATGCCCAAAGCGGTTTTGTGGTAGACCCGGGCGGAAACGCAGAGGATATTTTTGCGATTTTCAAAAAACAAAAGGCAAAAGTCGAAGCGATATTGCTCACTCATGCGCATTTCGATCATATCGGCGGCGTTACGGAGCTTTGCCGTATGGCGAGCAAAGACGAAAACGGCAATGAAAACTTGCAAAATTCGCCCGCCGTATTTTTGCACAAAGACGACCTCGAAAAAATCGGTTCGTACAAAAATATGGGCTTTTCAATGGGCATAAATCCTGAAAAATTTACGCCCGACGTGCTGCTTTGCGGTGGTGAAAAATTGAAGATTGCAGGACTTGACGTTGAAGTCATTCACACGCCCGGACACTCCAAAGGCGGTGTTTGCTACGTCGTGGGCAACAAAATCTTCGTCGGGGACACGCTGTTTTTTATGTCAGTCGGGCGCACGGACTTTTACGACGGAAATGCAAAAGACCTCAAAAATTCCATTGTAAACAAACTTTTTGCACTCAAAGGAAACTACACGGTTTTGCCGGGGCACGGCGAGCCGACCACGCTCGACTTCGAGAGAGTGAACAATCCCATAATCGAGGACGCTCCGCATATAAACGCAGACTAGCCGTATATGATTGATTTTTCCATTTCAAACGAAGAATATCTCAACGACCTTATGGAACTTATAAGGCCGTTTGAATCGCGCTCGGACGAGGACGTTTCCATTGCCGTCGAATATGAAAATATCGACGGTGTTTTCAAGGTTAAAATCACTTCGGACAAGTTTGGCGGTTTTGTCAAAAACTACGCTTTCAAGATTGACACAGAGGGCGAACTCGAACGAAAAAGAGTGGAAAAAAGATACCTTAAAATCGCAATATATCGCACGTTGAGTTTTCTTTTGAACGTCAATTTACCATACGGTTGTCTTACGGGAATTCGTCCTACGAAACTTTATTGTGAAATTGAAAACGAAGCGGATAGATATTCGAAATCGGCGCGCGACGTGTTTTTGAAAGATTACAGCGTAAGCGAAGGAAAAGTCGAGCTTATCCAAAAAATAGTCGCTGTCCAGAAGCCTATACGCAACAAATCGTCAAGGCAGTTCGACGTGTTCGTTTTTATTCCGTTTTGTCCGACGAGATGTGCGTATTGTTCTTTCGTCAGCCTTCCCATCGACAAGCAGAAAAAACTCGTCGAGCCTTACGTGGATTGCCTTGTAAGAGAACTTGAACAAACCAAACGAATAATCGAAAAAAAGCGTATAAAAGTCAGGGCGGTGTACGTCGGAGGAGGCACGCCGACTTCGATAGGAGCGGAACTTTTGGACAAGGTTCTCGAACGTTGTCACTTCGGCGCGAAAGAGTTTACCGTCGAGGCGGGGCGTCCCGACACCATCACTCCCGAAATCGTGGACGTCATGCAAAAACACGGCGTAACCAGAGTGTCGGTAAATCCGCAAACTTTCAACGACAAAACGCTTGAAATCATAGGAAGGAAGCACAAAAGCGCGGACACCTACAACGCTTATATGCTTGTCAAAGACAAGTTTGACGTCAATATGGACTTGATTGCCTGTTTGCCCGGCGAAACCATCGACGATTTCAAACGCAGCGTTGACATTGCTGTCGCACTCAATCCGGCAAACGTCACGGTGCATACGCTTTATATGAAAAAAGGCTCTGCGCTCAAACAGGCGGGCTACGACAACACCGACTTCGAAACCGCGTCGCAAATGGTGGATTACGCCTATCGAAAACTGACTTCGGCAGGGTATGATCCGTACTATATGTATCGTCAAAAATACACCAGCGGCAACCTCGAAAACGTGGGCTACGCAAAGCCGAAAAAAGCGTGCGTTTACAATATCGACATCATGGAAGAAGATACCTCGATCATTGCAAACGGAGCCAACGGAATCTCGAAAAAGTGGAATAAAAAGATAAATCTCATCACTCGTTGCGCAAACTACAAAGAGCCGATAGAATACATAAAACACATCGATGAAATGTTGGAACGGCAACGTAAGTTTTTACTATAATAGAAATATTTTCGAAGATGGAACGCGAGCCGCAATGGCGGCGAGGAAGCGAGCGTCGAGCGTGACGCTTTGTACAAGTGAACGAGCGAGTGTAGATCTTTTCGCCCGTGAACGAGTGGCACGGCTTTCAGCCGATTTGTATTGCAAACGCCCTGTATGCCGTTCGTTGCTTGCAACGAACTAGCATTGCTACGAAGTCAATCGCGTCAGTGTTGCCCCACGCGGAGCGGACGCCGTGGGTTCCCTCAAATTTATGAAGAGGGGGAACGGCGGTGGGGGAAACACCTGAGGAAGGGGGGCACTTCGATTTTGTTTTGAATAATAAAATCAAAATTATTTATATCTTAAATTTTTATAAAAAAACCGCAAAACGTTTTACAACGCTTTGAGAATGTGCTAATATGCATTTGTACTTTCGACGAGGTTGCGACAAAACTCCGAGTCGCTACTTGGTTGAAAGCGAATTATTTATCCAACGAAGGAGGCAAAACAATGGATAAAACAACGAAACAAGAAATCATCGCAAAGTACGCTCGCAAAGAAGGCGACACGGGTTCTCCCGAAGTTCAAATCGCTCTTTTGACGGCGCGCATTTCAGAACTCACCGAACACCTCAAGAATCACCCCAAGGATCATCACAGCCGTCGCGGTCTTCTTATGATGGTCGGTCACAGAAGAAGTCTTCTCAACTATCTCAAAGAGATGGACATCGAGAGATATCGTGCAATCGTATCTGCTCTTGGTTTGAGAAAGTAAAAAATATCGGGTGTGGTTTAACTGCACCCGTTTTTTTTGGAATAATCGCACAATCGTGCGGTAAAAATAAAAAAATAAACCGCTTTTGCGGATAATACGGGAATGACGGAATTCCCAGAAGGAGAAATTTTATGGAAAAAAGAATTTTCAAGACAACGGTAGGCGGCAGAGAAATGACCGTCGAAACAGGCGCATACTGCGGACAATCCAATGGTTCTTGCATCGTGCGTTGCGGCGACACCGTGGTTATGGTCAACGCAACGATGAGCAAAGCACCCCGCGACGGTATGGACTTTTTCCCTTTGAGCGTTGACTACGAAGAGAAAATGTACGCAATCGGCAAAATCCCCGGCGGATTCAAAAAGAGAGAGGGCAGAGCAAGCGACAAAGCGATCCTCACTTCTCGTCTTATCGACAGACCTATTCGTCCGCTCTTCCCGAAGGGACTTTACAACGACGTTACGGTCATTGCAACCGTTTTGAGCGTTGACACCAACATTCCGCCCGAAGTTTTCGGCATGATCGGTTCTTCCGTCGCACTTTCTATAAGCGACATTCCGTGGGCAGGTCCTACGGGTTCGGTTGTGGTCGGCATGGTGGACGGCGAGTACGTCATCAATCCCGACAGCGCACAACGCGCAAAATCTCGCCTTACTCTCAACCTCAGCGGCACGAAAGACGCCATCATGATGGTTGAAGCTGGCGCAGACGTCATCACCGAAAAAGAAATGCTCGGTGCAATCATGTTCGGTCACGAAGAGATCAAAAAGATCGTGGCTTTCATCGAAGAAATCCAAAAAGAAGTCGGCAAGCCCAAACTCGATATGGATCTCGAACATATCCCCGACAACATCAACGAAGCTGTCAGAGCGTACGCAAACGAAAAAATGGACTACGTCCTCGAAGCGTTTGACCGCTATGAGAGAGAAGAAAGAGAAGACGCTCTCAACGTTGACGTGCTTGCTCACTTTGCAGACGACTTCAGCGACGAACCCAAGAAAACCAAATTCATCCTCGACAGCCTCTACTATCTCAAGAAAGAAAAAGTGCGTGCAAAGATTCTCGAAGGCGGCGTGCGTCCCGACGGCAGAAAGCTCACCGAAATTCGTCCTATCTGGTGCGAAGTGGGTATGCTCCCGCGCGTTCACGGTAGCGCAGTGTTCACAAGAGGACAAACTCAAGCTCTCACCACTTGCACTCTCGGCACGATAAGCGAAGCTCAAAAGCTCGAAGGTCTTGACGACGATTACTACAAGAGATACATGCATCAATACAACATGCCCGGTTACTCCACAGGCGAAGCAAAGGCTCTCAAGAGCCCCGGCCGTCGTGAAATCGGACACGGCGCACTTGCAGAACGCGCTCTCGAACCCGTGCTTCCTTCCGAAGAGGAGTTCCCCTACGCAATCCGCACGGTATCCGACATTTTGAGCTCCAACGGTTCGACTTCGCAAGCATCCGTTTGCGGCAGCACGCTCGCACTTATGGACGCAGGCGTTCCTATCAAAGCACCCGTCGCAGGTATCGCAATGGGACTTATCAAGAACGAAGAGAGCCACGAAGTCGCAGTGCTCACCGACATCCAAGGTCTTGAAGACTTCCTCGGCGATATGGACTTCAAAGTCGCAGGTACGACGGAAGGCATCACCGCAATCCAAATGGATATCAAGATCAAGGGCATCGACGAAGAAATCCTCACTCGCGCTCTTGAACAAGCAAGACTCGGCAGACTCGAAATCCTCGGCAAGATGCTCGCAACGCTTCCCGCACCGAGAACGGAACTCAGCAAGTTTGCTCCCAAGATCGTGTCCTTCTCAATCGATCCCGACAAGATCCGCGACGTCATCGGCACGGGTGGAAAGACCATCAACAAGATCATCGAGGACACCGGCGTCAAGATCGACATCAACGACGAAGGCACAATTTTCATTGCATCCAGTGACGACGCGGCAATCAAAAAAGCTCGCACCATCATCGAAAACATCGTCCGCGACGTTGAAGTCGGCGACGTGTACGAAGGCAAAGTCACCAAGATCATGGAAAACGACAAAGGTCAATTCGGTGCGTCCGTCAACTTTGCTCCCGGCAAAGACGGCATGATTCACATCTCCAAACTTTCCGATCAACGCGTCGAAAAGGTCACCGACGTCGTGAACGTAGGCGACATCGTTCTCGTCAAGGTTATCAAGATTGACGAGAAGCATAGAGTTGATTTGCGTCTTAAAGAAGTTCTTTCTAAAGCCGCCAATTAACGCCTAACATTGTCAACAGCCCCTTGCCCCAAAATCACGTACGCTCAAGTACGTTGGGTTTTGGTTCAAGGGGCTGTTTTCGCGTTATGCATTTAATTGGCGACTTTGGAAAAGAACTTCTTGATTAGGACTTTTGAAAGAATATGCTCTTTCGCAGAGTGAGGAAGTTATTTTCAGAGTTTATTTTAGGAGCATTACTTTTCAATCACGTTGCTCACCGTGTCTGCGACTAGGTTTTGAGATTTTATATATTCCAAAATTCTCGGTAGGGCGGCGACGGTTGCGTCGGTGGGGTGCATAAGGATTATGTCGCCGGCTTTCAGGTTTTTCGTCGCGCGCTCGAAAATCAAATCGGGATTATGGTCGCGCCAATCTATCGTGTCGCGCGTCCACATAATCACCGTATAGCCCAGTTCTTTGCAAGCGTCGAACATAGCGTTTGACATGCTGCCGCTCGGCGGTGCGAAAAGCTTTGAATTTGCGTAATCGGGAAGGGAGGAGAGGGACGAGTCTATCACCTTTTCCGTTATGCGGATTTCCTCTTCGTTTCGTTTTCGAGAGAGCTTTGCGTGGTCGAGGTGGGAATAGCCGTGATTGCCTATTTCGTGACCGCTTGAAGCGAGTTTTAAGAGAGTATCGCCGTTTTTGGCAGCCCAGCATCCGCCGACGAAAAACGTTGATTTGAAGCCGTATTCGTCAAGTATTTCGGCAATCTTTGCCACGTTGTCGGCGCGCTCGTACACGTTGAACGTAAGCGCGATTTTTCCGCAGTCGGTTTTGCCGTTATATACGGCGTTGTTGACTTGTTCGATTTTGTCTTCGACGGGGTACGCCGCCACGAAAGATACGCCGAAAACAAGCAAAAGTATTGACACTATGACAAAATTTGCGCAAAAATTGCGGAATCTCGTTTCACTCATACCATAAAATATGATTGCGAGTTTGAAACTATGTGATATAATATCCGTATGCAAAAAATGATTGAATTTAAAAGCGGATTGAAACTTGTATTTGTGCAAAACACTGCCGTAAGGTCGGTGGCTATCGGCGTATTCGTGGGCGCGGGCGTTGTGAAAGAAACACCCGAAAACGCAGGAATTTCCCATTTTATCGAGCACATGGTGTTCAAGGGCACGACAAAACGCAGCGCATTCGACATCGTCAACGAAATCGATTGCATTGGCGCACAAATCAACGCTTACACCGCAAAGAGCTACACATGTTTCCACACGGTATCTCTCGATACCAACGCCGAAAAGTGCGCCGACGTGCTGTCGGATATGTATTTCAATCCGGCGTTCGACCCCGTTGAACTTGAAAAGGAACGCAGGGTGGTCATCGAAGAGATAAACGAGAGCGAAGATACTCCCGACGACCTCTGTTTAGAGCGACTTCTGAGCCTTTTCTTCAAAGGTTGTCCGCTTGAAAAAGCAATTCTCGGCACGAAAAAGACGCTCAAAGAGATGACGAGCCAAACGCTCAAAGATTATCACGACAAGCACTACGTCGCAAAAAACACCGTGCTGTCTATTGCAGGCAATCTCACCGAGGAGCAAGCAATCGCAATCGCGCAAAAGTATTTCGAGGACAAATATGCTTCGGACGTGCCTTACGAAAACGAGCCCGTTGCCGCGCGCCCTGCGCATTCGCATGCATGCAAGCGTAAAAAGGATATTGAACAAACGCACATCGCATTTGCGTTTCCGTCCTATCCGTACAACGATATAAGAGGCAACGCAATGCAACTTATGACGATAATTTTCAGCATGGAAATGTCGTCGAGGCTCTTCCAAAGCGTGCGTGAAAAACTTGGACTTTGCTACACGATTTACGGCTATCCGTCCTCGTATCAGAACAACGGCGCGTTTATCGTTTATACGTCCACAAGCCCCAATAACGCCGAAAAAGCGGTGGAAGCGATAAGGGACGAAATAAACCTCCTCATAGAAAAAGGCGTGAGCGACGAGGAACTCAACAAGGGCAAGGAACAAGTCAAAACCGCTCTCGTTCTGGGGCAGGAAAGCACTTCGGCAATGATGCGTACTTTCGGTGCGCACGCCGTGCAAACGGGGCAACTTTACGACTTTGACGAGAGGATAAAAAACATCGACGCAGTCACCAAAGAGGACGTGCAAAAAACCGCAAAAGAGATTTTCGACTTTTCGCAAGTGTGCTCGTCAATAGTCGCTCCGAACGACGACGTCGACATATTGAAAATAATGAAAAAATAGCGTTAGACCATCGAAAAAACGTCTTTTGCCGCACAAACGCGGCGAAAGGCGTTTTTCTTTATGAAATATTTAGAAAAACCTTTTGACATTTTCTCTTGTAAAACGCACTGCATTGTGGTATAATTTTTATACTAATATTATATATTATCGGGAAGGTTTACCTTGGCAGATACAAGACAAGCAAAAGCAAACAAAGGCAACAGAATCGCGGCAGGGGTGCTGGTCATCATCGTGTCGTTGTTCTGCTTTCTTTCATTGGTCGGCGCGCTCGGCGGCGTGGGAAGAATGGTGTATTCTTTCCTGTGCGGATTTTTCGGGCTTGCGGCTTATGCCTATTCGCTCATGGGACTTATCATCGGCATTGCCGTCACTTTCAACGTGCGTCCCAAAATGCGTTTATCAAAGGCGTTGACTTATTTCGGATTGCTTATACTCGGCATTTTTGCTCTTCAAATTTACACGTCAAGCACGCACATCGTCGGCGCAAACTACGCTGAATATTTGCTTGCGTGCTACAACAATACCAACACCGCAGGCGGTATGCTTTTGGGCGTCCCGGCATATCCGCTCATGAAAGTCATCACTTCCGTCGGCGCATTGATTGCGGCGTGCGTGGCATTCTTTATCCTTGCGTTTTTTGCGATTTATCCGTCCATCAAACGTAACGTAACGTACACCGTCGCAACAAAGGGCGAACGCGACAAAAAGTTGAAAGCTCCAAAACAAAAACGCTCTTTCTTCTCCAAAAAGGAAAAGCAAACGGCGCAAACTTCTCCTCTTGTCGAGGCGCAAAGCGCACCCACCATCACCGATTTCAACACGGCAGGGACGGGCAGAGGACTCTACGTTGTGGACGTACCCGGCGATCCGTTGCAACAAAAAGTCAACAAAAAAGCTCTCGGAGCGGAAGGATACAGTCCGCTCGACTCGTTCAATCCGCTTTATCCCAATGCGCAAGGCACGGTTGAGGACGACGTGAAACGTCCCATCAAACCCGTCGGCGAGGACAAGTTTTCCGCAAGAGGCATTGCAAGAGATATTCTTTTCGGTTCGGGCCCCAGCAACGACAATCTTGCACGATTCGACACCGTAAAAGATCCTAACAACGCTCTTTCGAGCGTGAGCGCACCGTATAGCGCGGTGAGAAGAAACGAACTTAAATCCAAACTCGGCGTGGACGCTACGCAAAGCGCAATCCGCGAGGACTTTATGTCGAGATACAGAGCCGTTCAGCCCGAGCCGCAATCTACGACTTCGCAAACCTCTCAAACGAGCGAAAAAGCCTCCGCAACGAGCAAAATCGAAACCCCTCTCGATTTCAAACGCGATTTCAGCGCGCTTAAACAAGAGCAAACGCAACGCTTCGGTCAAATGTACGCAAAGCCAGAATTCGAGGCGGGCGTGCATATGGAACAACAAGACGAAGCGTGTCTTATCGCAGAGCCTGTGAAGAAGGAAGTCGTAAAACCGACAAAGACTTACGACGGTGCGGAAGCAATCAATTCCACCATTCAAAAGGCAAACGATTCGGTTGCCAAACAGCAAGTGAACGTGGGTATGCTCGGCGCACTCAACAGAGCCATTTCGGGTGAAGAAGAACAAAAGCCCGTCGTCAAAGAAGAGATTGTGTCCGAGGCGTACGAAAAGCCGAAAACGGATATGGTGTTTATCGCTCGCGAAAAGGGCGAAAACACTCAAAATACCGCTCAAACGACACCACAAAAAGCAGTTGAAAACAACAACGTCGTTGCGCCGAGTCAACCTGCAAAATCCGCTCAAACCGCTCAAACTCCCGTCGTCGCTCCCAAGAAAGCGGCAAGCATAGACGAGCTTGACAGAAGCGGATACAAGCCCGTGCAAGGCGAAGCGAAGTTGCCAAGAGCCTTTGCGCAGACCGCCGTCGAAGAGGAAAAGACGGAAACCAATTTCTTTGGCGGTATCGGCAAAACCAAGCCCGTAAAAACGTACGAAACGAGCAAAGCCACGCTTGAAAATCAACGCCCCAAATACGTTGACGAGGACAAGACCGTAGGCGGCGACAATCCGAGCGCACCCGCTCCCGTGCAACAAAAAGTTACGGGCGGCGATATGTCGAGAGCGGCAATTCAATCAACGACCGCAATCGCAAAAAACTCTGCAAAAGACATTGAAAACGCAGAGGTTAAAGCTCGTATTCAAAACATAAAACAAGCAATCAAAGAAACTCCGCAAGTGGGACAATACGAGAGGGAAGCTCTCATGAGAGAAGAGAAGATGAAAGCCTCTCAATCTCGCGGAATCCAAAAGGACGAAACTCCCAAGAAGAGCGATGCGCGTCTTACGCAAGTGAATATGGATCAAGCCATATCCCAAGCGTCGCCCAAGCGTCCATACGTTGCGCCGCCCATTTCCTTGCTCAATCCGCCTGCTCCCGAAATCGATCAGAACGAGGACTACGAGCAAAAGAAAGAACAAATCATCAATACGCTTGCGTTTTTCAGCATAACGGGCGAGGTTATCGACATCATGGTCGGCCCGACGTTTACGATGTACAAATTGCGCGTGGAGATGCCGAGGGGCAGAACGATAGGTTATATTTCTTCTCTTGAAAGCGATATCGCAATGAAGATGGAAGCTGGCAGCGTGCGTATCATCGCGCCTATTCCGGGCGAGAATGCGGTTGGTATCGAAGTGCCCAACAAGCATAGAAGAAACGTAAACCTCAGCGAAATCATTCAATCGCCCGAGTTTAACAACGCAAAAGCTCCGGCAACCTTTGCCCTCGGCAAAAACCTGTACGGACAATCAAGAGTCGTGGAAATCAAAAAGTTACCGCACGTGCTCATCGCAGGTGCAACCGGCGCAGGCAAGAGCTGCTGCATAAACTCCATTATCGTCAGCTTGCTTTATAAGGCGTCTCCCGACGACGTGCGTCTTATTCTCATCGACCCCAAGCGCATAGAAATGAGCGTGTACGCAGGCATTCCGCACTTGCTTATGGACGAAATTATTTGCGACACGGACAAAGCTATCCGCGCGCTCAACTGGGCGATAAGCGAGATGGAAAGACGTATCAAGTTCCTTGCCGACGTCAACTACAGAGATATTGACGAGTACAACGCCGATTGCCAAAAGAACGGATACGAAAAGATGCCGAGAATCGTCATTATCGTCGATGAGTTTGCCGACCTCATGTCCACAGGCAAAAAGGCGGTCGAGGACACCGTAAACCGCATTGCAAGACTTGCGCGTGCCGTGGGTATTCATCTTATGCTTGCAACGCAAAGACCGTCCGTCGACGTCATCAGCGGTACTATCAAAAACAACTTCCCGAGCCGAGTCGCATTCAAGGTTACGTCGAGTTTCGACAGCAAAACAATTCTCGACACCGTGGGTGCGGACAAACTTCTCGGCTACGGCGACTTGCTGTATATGATGCCCGGCGCAAGTGACCTTGAGCGTATGCAAGGCGCGTTTATATCTAACGAAGAAGTCAAAAAAGTCGTCGATTTCGTCAAAGCCAAAAACGACGCTTATTTCGACAATAATATCAAAGACGCTATTTTCAAGGATAAGGAAGAAGAAAAGCCTGCGCAATCTAAGGATGCAAGGGAAGGAAACAAAGATAAAATACCGCCCGAACTGTTCGACGCATTGCAACTCGGCATAGAGCTCAGAGAAGAGCAAGACGCTCCTATCAGCATATCCTTTATGCAACGTCGTTTGGGACTCGGCTGGCCGAAAGCCGCAAAGATTTACGACAAAATGGATCTTATGGGATATCTCACTCCCGACGAGCATGATCCCAAAAAGAAGAAAGTCAACATCACTTACGAGGAGTTGGAAGAACTTAAAGCCACTGTTCAAAGCGAGGACGAGGAATGAAAATCGGAGCAATATCGCTCGGATGCGATAAAAACAGAGTAGACACCGAAAAGATGCTTTCTCGTCTTGTGGGCGGCGGACATACGCTTGTGGGAAGCGAAGAAGAAGCGGACGTAATCATCGTCAACACCTGCGCTTTTATCGACAAGGCGAAAGAGGAATCAATCGACGAAATTTTGAACGCAATCGCGGCAAAAACCGCCTCGAAAGGCAAAAAGGTCATCGTTACGGGGTGCCTTGCGCAAAGATATGCCGACACTCTCAAAGAGGAATTTCCGGAAGTGGACGCGATTTTGGGCATTGCCGACTACGACAAAATTTTGAATACCATAGAGGACGTCGAAGAGGGTGAAAAGGTGCTTTGTTGCGCCAATCTCGACAAGTTTCACGAGGGTAGAGTGCTCACTACGCCTTATCACTACGCCTATCTCAAAATTGCCGACGGATGCAGCAATCATTGCACTTATTGCGCGATTCCGTCAATAAGGGGCAAGTATCGCTCCGAAAAGATGCAAGACTTGCTCGGCGAAGCGAAAAAGTTGTCCGACGACGGCGTGAAAGAACTCATTTTGGTTGCGCAGGACGTGACGAGATACGGCACTGATTTCGACGGGAAGCCACATCTTATCGAGCTTTTGAACAAGTTGTCCGAGTTAGATTTCGAGTGGATTCGTTTGCTTTATCTCTATCCCGAAATGGTGGACGATACGCTCATCCAATACGTCAAAAACAATCCGAAAATCGCAAAATATATGGATATTCCTCTTCAACATATTGACGACCAAGTGCTGAAAAGGATGAATCGCAGAACCGACGAAAAGAGCATTAGAGAGCTTATATCAAAGCTCAAAAACGCAGGAATCGCAGTGCGTACCACCTTTATTTGCGGATTTCCCGGCGAAACGCAGGAGCAGTTTGAAAAACTCGAAAAGTTTGTCAAAGAGGTCAAATTCGACTATGCGGGATTCTTTGCGTATTCGAGGGAAGATGGCACTCCGGCAGACAAACTCGACGGACATATCGACGAATCCGTAAAGGAAGCAAGAGCGAAAAAACTTGCCGCCGTCCAAGAAAGAATTATAAAAACTCACAATAAAGAACTTATAGGAAAACAAGTCAAGGTCATTTACGACGATATCGATTACGACAAGCAAACGTTTGTGGGCAGAACGCAAACGCAAGCCCCCGACATCGACAACGTGACGCTGTTCAGTGCGGACGAGGAAGTGAAAATAGGCGAATTTTACACCGTCGAAATCACGGGTGCGGACGGCATAGACCTTGTAGGGAAGGTGATAGAATGAAAATCACGCTCGCAACCAAAATCACGATAGCGCGTATATTTTTGATTATACCAACCATAGCCATGTTTATCGCGGCAGAGCTTGCAAGAGTGTCGCAAGGCGCGCATATCGCGCTCATAGTCATTGCCGCTGCGTTGTTTGCAATATGCTGCGCAACCGACTTCGTTGACGGACACATCGCAAGAAAGACCAACACCGTGTCAATGCTGGGCAAATTTCTCGATCCGCTTGCGGACAAGGTTGTCATTGTCGTTATGTTGTTCCTCATCGTGTTGTTCCGCGACGGACTTTCGATGAACGGAGTTTACACGTATAACGCACTCGTAATCGCGCTTCTTTCGGGGCTCATCCTTTCAAGAGAGCTTATGATAGGCGTGTTCCGCTCCATTGCGGCGTCCAGAGGTTTGGTGCTTGCCGCGGACATCTACGGCAAAATCAAAACCGTGTTTTTGGACGTCGGAGTTACGATACTCATGCTTGCAGGACTTCATCCCGTACTCGGTTGGATAGGCACGATAACCTTCTATATCGGCGCATTCTTTGCGGTGTACAGCGGACTTAACTACGTATTTAAAAACAAGCACGTTTTAAGACAGGACGACGAGCCTTGCGAAAACGAACAAAACGAGCAGACCGCACAAGAAGAAAAAGCAGAATAATTGCATAAACAATCCGTTTAGATAATCGAAAAATGATAAAAGAAATAGTCAAAATTTGCGGACTCGACAAGGAGGAAATCCTCTCTCGCCTCGAAAAATTCGAGGGTTTCGGCGTGAATTTTTCGGTTGAGGAGTATTGCCTCGACGCAACGATAGGCATGTCGAGCAGCGCAAAACGCGACGTTTTCGAAACGGTGAAGAGCAGAGTGTACAACGCTTTCGAAGAGGAAGTTTATTCCGCAACGGAAGGCTCGCTTGAAGAGATTGCCGCAAGACTCTTGAAAATGAACAATCGCACGCTTGCCGTAGGCGAAAGTTTGACGGGCGGAGAGATTTGCTCGCGCCTTACGGGCATTCCCGGCATCAGCGCAAACTTTTACGAGGGCATAGTGTGCTACAATCGTGCCTCGAAAGTCGAAAGATTGGGCGTGCCGAAATCCGTGCTTGCCGACTATGGCGCGGTGAGCAGAGAAACGGCTTACGCAATGGTGAAAGGTCTTTGCAAACGTCCGGTGGACATCGCACTTGCAACCACAGGTCTCGCAGGACCGACGGGCGATGAAGGAAAGCCCGTGGGGCTTGTGTATATCGGCGTGGGCGGAGGAGATTTCATCACCGTGTTCGAGCGTAGATTTTCGGGAAGCCGCAACGAGATAAGACGTGCGACGTCAAACGTTGCGCTGTTTTACCTCATAAGGTATCTGAAAGGGGATATTTTGCGCCTTTGATGTACCGATTTCGGTACATGGATTGCCGCATAATATAGAAAAAGAAAACATTTGCCGTCAACTCGGCGAAAGGATATAAAGGAGAAACAATATGGCAGACAAAACTCAGGATAAGTCCGCGGTTAACGATAAGGAACGCAATTTGCAACTTGCTCTTGCAAAGATAGAAAAGGACTTCGGCAAGGGCGCGATTATGCGTCTTGGCGAAACGGAAATCCCCAAAGTCGAAGCAATTTCTACGGGATGTTTGACGCTTGACGTCGCACTCGGCATCGGCGGTATTCCGAAGGGAAGAATCATTGAAATTTACGGACCGGAATCTTCCGGTAAAACGACAGTTGCGCTTCACTGCGTGGCGGAAGTGCAAAAAGAGGGCGGCACGGCGGCATTCGTAGATGCAGAACACGCACTCGATCCCGTGTATGCGTCAAAACTCGGCGTAAACCTCGACGACCTCTACATTTCCCAACCCGACAGTGGCGAGCAAGCGCTTGAAATCACCGAAACGCTTATCAGAAGCGGCGCGATCGACATCATCGTCATCGACTCCGTTGCCGCGCTCACTCCGCAAGCCGAACTCGACGGCGATATGGGCGACAGCCACGTGGGTATGCAAGCGCGTCTTATGTCGCAAGCGTTGCGCAAAATCACCGCAGCGTCCTCTAAGAGCAAATGCACCATCATCTTCATCAACCAATTGAGAGAAAAGATCGGCGTTATGTACGGCAATCCCGAAACCACCACAGGCGGTAAAGCACTCAAATTCTATTCCTCCGTGCGTATCGAAATAAGAAAAGCGGACACGCTCAAAGACGGCAGCGACATCGTTGGCAACCACGTCAAAGCAAAAGTCGTCAAGAACAAAGTCGCGCCTCCGTTCAAAGTCGCGGAGTTCGACATCATGTACGGCACGGGCATTTCCAACATGGGATGCGTTTTGGATTTGGCGGTTGAAAACGGATTCGTGCAAAAGAGCGGAAGCTGGTTCAGCTACAACGACGAAAAGATCGGACAGGGCAGAGATAAGGCCATGGAATTTTTGAAGTCGAATCCCGAAATTTTCAAAGAACTCGACGCGAAAATCCGCGAAAAATACGAGATGAACAAGTGATTTGTCTTGTATAAACCCTTGATTTGAACAAAAATCGCTTTTCAGACACGAAAAGCGATTTTTTTTGAGGCTCGGCATTGACGAAACACTACAAATAGTATATACTATATAAGACAAAACTATATATTGAAAACAATATTTGGTATAGATACAAAGTTTGGATATATAAATTGGGGCATTTCAGTTTTGAAAAAACTTTTATTATAACCGTATTTTTGCTTTCTCGTGTGGTTTTGATTATATATATGGAGGTCAAATATGACCGGGAATTTCAATTTTCTGATTGCTGCTCTCTCGCCGGGTGCGGCTGCAGGTATTGCGGCGGCATGCGCGATTATCGTCGGCGGATTGATCGGTTTTATAATTTACAGAGTTTATTCTCAAAACAAAATCGGCAATGCAAAACGCGAAGCGGCAAGAATTATCGAAGAAGCAAATCTCGAAGCAAAGACCATTCGCAAGGACGGTATGCTCGAGGCTAAAGAACAAATGAACAAAATGCGCGTGGATTTCGAAAACGAAACCAAAGAGCGCAAGCAAGACTGGCAACGCACCGAAAACCGCCTCGCTCAAAAAGAGGCGTCACTCGACAAGAAAGAGGACGCTCTTGACAAGAAAGACGCCGCTCTCGACAAGAAAATCGAGGACGTTGAAAGGTCGCAAAAACAAATCGAAGAAACCAAAGAACGCCTGAAGGGCATTGAAAACGAACTCAACAACGCCCAGGAAACCATGCAAAAGGAACTTGAAAGAGTTGCCGGCATGACAAAGGAAGAGGCTTCGCAAGAACTTAAAGACGCACTCTTGGACAGCGTGAAAAAGAGCAGTGCGAACGAGGCTAAACAGCTCATCCAAGAAGCAAAAGACAATGCGGTTAAAGAGGCTCAAAACATCATTTCGCAAGCCATTCAACGCTGCGCCGCCGACACCGCAACCGAAAACACCGTTTCCGTCGTGGCTTTGCCAAACGACGATATGAAGGGCAGAATCATCGGACGTATGGGAAGAAACATCCGCGCACTCGAAAGTGCGACGGGCGTAGATCTCATCATCGACGACACTCCCGACGTCATCACGCTTTCAAGTTTCGACCCTGTAAGAAGAGAAGTTGCAAGACTCACTCTCGAAAAACTTATCACCGACGGACGTATCCATCCCGCTCGCATCGAAGAGATGGTGGACAAGGTGAGAAAAGAAGTCGAGGCAGGCATCAAGGAAGCCGGCGAAGAAGCCGCGTTCGAAGTGGGCGTGCACGGATTGCATCCCGAACTCATCAAGATCCTTGGCAGACTCAAATACCGCACGAGCTACGGACAAAACGTGCTCAAACACTCAATCGAGGTTGCATCCGTCGCATCCGTTATGGCGGCAGAACTCGGCATCGATCCTCGCATCGCAAAGAGGGCGGGCTTGTTGCACGACATCGGCAAGGCAATCGACCACGAGTTTGAAGGTACGCACATTCAACTCGGCGTCGAGATTGCAAAGAAATATCGCGAAAGCAACGAAGTTATCCACGCAATAGCCGCTCACCACAACGACATCGAGCCGCAAACCATCGACGCGGTTCTCGTTCAAGCGGCAGATGCAATTTCGAGCGCAAGACCGGGTGCAAGACGCGAATCCGTCGAAACTTACGTCAAACGTATCGAAAAGCTCGAAGACATCGCAAAATCATTTGACGGCGTCGAACAAACTTTCGCAGTCCAAGCCGGCAGAGAAATCAGAGTTATGGTCAAACCCGAGCAAGTCAACGACGCAAACACCGTGTTCCTTGCAAAGGAGATTGCTCAAAAACTCGAAAACGAGCTCGAATATCCCGGACAAATCAAAGTCAACGTCATCAGGGAAGTTCGCAGCGTAGAATACGCAAAATAATCCTTTCGGATTTACGAAAAATACAATTGTCACGGTGCAAGCTCTATCAATTTTTGCGTAGAACTTGCATTGAGGCATATAAGGTGCTAAAATACTTGTATAAGGCTTTAGCGCACAACACAAAACACATATTTAGGAGAATATCATTATGGCACAAATTATGGCAGGCGATTTGAGAAAGGGCGTTACGTTCCTCTATGACAACAAAATCATGACCATAGTCGATTTCTTGCACGTCAAACCGGGCAAGGGCGCTGCTTTCGTCCGCACAAAAATGAAAAACGTCGTCACCGGCGCAGTGCTTGAACAAACTTTCAACCCCACCGAAAAATTTGAACTCGCACACATCGAAACCAAAACGATGGAATACCTCTACAACGACGGTGAATTCTATTACTTCATGGATGCCGACACCTACGAGCAAATTCCGCTCAACAAGAGCCAAGTCGAAGACGCTCTCAACTTCGTCAAAGAAAACATGAACGTCACCATGAAGTTCTTCCAAGGAGCTCCGTTCTCCGTCGAACCGCCAAACTTTGTCGAACTTCTCATCACCGTTTGCGAACCCGCAGTTGCAGGCAACACCGCAACCAACGCAACCAAGCCCGCAACCGTCGAAACAGGTTATGAACTCCAAGTGCCTATGTTTGTCAACGAAGGGGATACTATTCGTATCGATACACGCACCGGCGAATACATGTCAAGAGTATAAGTCAACCAAACGACGAATAACTGCGTCAGAGCCATTGACACAAACAGTCATGTACGACCAAGTACACTCCTGTCTGTGTCACTGGCTCTTTCTTGTTCTACGCCGCTTGAGTTGACTTATACGAGGAATATACTATCATAGTTTTTGCCACTCATCATGTACGAAAAGTACGTTGGGCGAGCGTCAAAAGGGTTTTTTCGCGCTCTTCATCCGTTTCAGGCTCTTGACTATACTTCATCTGTTTTGGCGCACTTAGGCATATTAACGCGTGCTCTTCATCCTTTTCAGACTCTTGACGATAAGTCATAATTGTTTCGTTCTTTTTTTATCCAAATAACCGCACTTTTTAGAAGAGTTTTTGGAAAATATAATCAATATTGTTTTTTTTTGGTTTTCGTTATCTTTTATTAAGAAAAAAGTCTAAATTTGTCGTAATGCAATTTGCATTGTTTTGTCGGCATATAGTTTTGTATGCTTGTCGAGATAGTAGGGGACAAAATCGCAAAAATCGTCGGTGACGAGAAAAATATTTTGGAGTTGCGTTTGCGCATCGGCCGTCCTCTTGTCGTGTGTGCTGCAGATGGTAAGAGGATTGCAACCTACAACGGCATGCCGTATATCGTGAGCCAAAAGGACGTTGACGACGTTTTGGCAAGAGCGACGAATATGTCCTTTTACAGCGCGTCGGAGGAGATGAAGCGCGGTTACGTGCCGTGCAAGCATTATCGCATAGGCGTGGGCGGAGAAGGCGTGTCGGAGGGCGGCAAGCTCATAAGCGTGAAGAACGTGGGGTATTTGGTCATCCGTATTCCTCATCAGATAAAGGGGATTGCGGACAAAATCGCAAGCGACGTGTTCGTAGGCGAGCGCGCAAGGAATACGCTTATCGTTTCGCCGACGGGGTGCGGGAAAACAACGCTGCTACGCGAGCTTGCGCGCATAGGCTCGAAGCGGTTTAACGTGGTTGTAATTGACGAGAGATACGAGCTGTGCGCCGTGTCCGACGGCGTTCCGATTCTCGATATAGGCGATTGCGACGTGGTGAGCGGCGTGCCTAAAACCGACGCTTACGAAAGCTGCGTGAGGGCAATGAATCCCGACGTTATCGTCACAGACGAGTTGTTCGGCAAAGAGGACGTAAAAGCGATTTCGGACGTCGTAAGGTGTGGCGTGAGCGTATTTGCGTCATTGCACGGCGAGAGTATCAAGAGCGTTGAGAAAAGCGATTTTGCGCCGTTACTCGACGTTTTCGAAGTCGTATGCGTGCTTGGAAGAAATCCCGTCGGGAAAATCGTAGAAAAACGCGTATGAGCGAAATTTTGAGGCTTGTCGCAGGCGGTTTGCTTGCGCTGATTGCATGCTATATCGGCGTGCTTATCAAAAGACGGTATGCAAAACGAGTGACGTTTTTCAAGTCCGCTTGCGAGTTTTCCTCTTGCCTTGCAACCGAACTTTCGCTGAAAAAAACGCCTATGCCAAAGATAGCCTCAAAGTTTTTGCAGGGAAGGGAAGGAGAGTTTGAAAGTTGCGTCGAGTGCTGGATAAACCTTGCAAAGCGAGGCGGAGTTTATGCCTTTGAAAACGCAAACGTTTCGATATTGAAAACCGATGAGAAAAAACAGCTTGCGTCCTTTTTTTCTGCACTCGGAAAAACCGATTTGAAGGATCAGCTCTCCCACGTGGGATACTACAAAAACGTATTCGAGCAAAAGCAGAAGGTATGCGAGGACGAGAGCAAAAAACTTGGAAACACGTACTTCAAATTGTGCGTGCTTGCCGGCATTGCGATAATGCTTGTTCTTGCTTGATCGAAAGCAAAAAATGCAAGCAAACGCCGGTGTGTAGAGTCAAATGAAACTCGGCAAAACGTAGAAAAATTCTTTGCGGCGTAGCCGACGACTTTGAGGATTGAGATATGGACGTAAACGTAATTTTGAAAATTGCAGGAGTAGGACTGCTCACGGCAATCGTGTGCGTGATTTTGAAAAAGAGCGACCGTGACGAGATTGCGACTTTTGCAACGCTGGCAGGTCTTATCATTGTAGCGGTGCTCGTGCTGGATATGCTGGGCGGATTGTTTGACACGCTAAAATCAATACTGGCACTTTATTGATACGATATAGTGATGTAAAGTGCTTGTATGTGCAACATTCGGTGAAAATGCAAGACGGAGCGGCGGAAGAAAAATGATATTCAAACTTGTCGGGATTGCTTTGACGGGCGTTGTCGTGGTGACGTTGCTCAAAAATTCAAAGCCTGAATTCAGTGTGTTTGCAACTATTGCAACAGGGGTTGTGATGGTGATAACCATGCTTTCCGCACTGCAAGAAGTCGTACTTGCTTTCGACTCCATCGTTGAAAAAAGCGGTGTAAACGACGAAGTGTTTTCGGCAGTGTTGAAGATTATCGGCATAGGATATCTTACGGAATATTCCTCGTCCGTAGCAACGGACGCAGGGTGCGATTCCATTGCGCAAAAATTGCAATTCGGTGGAAAAATCGTGATTTTTTTGATGAGTATATCAGTTGTAAAATCTCTTGTGGACGTCGTGTCTACGCTTGTGAGTTCGATATGAAAAACAATTCGGCATTGCGTTTTCAAAAGGATTTTTCATGCAAAAAAAGTGCAAAAAAAATACTGTTTTTCGTTGCTCTTTTGCTGTTTTTTTGTGCGTTATCCATTGCTTTTACGTCATCGATTTTATACGAAAATATCGCCTATGCCGCCGACAAATCCGAAGAGGAAATCAAAAAGGAGTTCGAGGGGGACGTCAACGACGTAATAGACGGACTGGATCTCGACGCCATTCAAAACTTCTTAAATTCGCTCGGTGAAAACGAAAAAGAGGCAGTTTCGATCGATGACTTGAAAGCAACGCTGAAAGCACTCGTAAACGGACAAACTCAAAGTTTCTATCAAAATTTTTTAAATTTGCTTTCGAAATCGGCAGGGCGGTATTTCTTGTCCTTTTTGCCTAGCTTTATGACTATCGTGGTGATATGTCTGCTCAAAAACATGCTTTGCTCGCTAACCGGGGATTTTCTCAACACTTCAACGACGGAGGTTGTGCATACGGTGTGTTATTCGGCAATCGTAATCGTGCTTATGAGCGGAATTGTCGGCATAATAAAAACGGTAAGCGACACGATAAGCGCGCTCACTTCCTTTGCAAACGCAATTTTTCCCGTGTTGTTGACGCTGTTGTCGTCACTCGGCGCAACGGTGGCGGTTTCGGGATATTCGCCGCTCGTTGCGGTGCTGTGCTCGTTTGTTATGAAGCTCGTTGGCAGCGTGATTTTGCCTGCGTTTGTTGCATGCATAGTTTTTTGCGTCGTCGGCAACGTTTCAAAAACGGTGAAACTCGACAAACTTTCAAAACTTATCAAGTCGGCGTCGACTTGGCTTGTGGGAATAGCGTTCGGCCTTTTCGCGACTTTTTTGACGGTGCAGGGAGTGACGGGCGGCGCAGTGGACAAGTTTGGTTTCAACGTGGCAAAGTTTGCGGTATCCAGCTACGTTCCGGTGCTTGGCGGCTATCTTTCCGACGGCCTTGATTTGCTGACGGCATCCGTAGTGCTTGTCAAAAACGCGCTCGGCTATGTCGGAGCAATCGTGCTTTGTTCGATCGTGCTGTTTCCGATTGTCAAAGTCGTCGTATTTTCGCTCACGCTGAAACTTACCTCGGCGGTATGCGAGCCGTTGGGAGACACTAGAACGTCGAATTTGCTGTTTGCGGTGTCAAAAAACACCAACTTGCTCATAACCGCGCTTGCAGGCGTGGCGTTTGCGTTTTTCTTGCTTGTGATGCTTATGATTTCTTCTTGCAATCCGGGGGTGTGACGTGGCGGCGTGGATAATGTCTGTGGTCGGGGTGATTTGTCTCGGCGTTTTGGTGGAAATCGTGCTGCCGTCCGGCAAAAGCGCAAAGTACGTGCGCGGCGCATTTTCGTTGCTCGTCGTGTTTGTGATTGCGTCGATAATTCCCTCGATATCGAAAGCTGATTGGACGCTGGATTTAAACGACGTTTTTTCATCCGGCGAAGTCGAAACGTCAACGCTTGATTTGACGTTGAGCGCAAGCGAAAAAACTCGGCTTGCCTTGCAAAGCGAGGGCTGCGAGAGTAGGGTGGAGATAGAATTTGAAGCGACGGTTGTCAAAGGCGTGCGGATATTTGTTGAAAAATCATCGATAGACGGAAAACGCATCGTCGAAATCGTGTCGAAAACGCTTGCCGTTTCACCGCAAATAATACGCGTTATTTACAGTGAATAGACGCTTTTTGCGCGCGCGTGCGCGCGGGCGCATGCGCGAATTTTGATGTACCTGCGCGTGCGCGCGCACTCGCGCGCAAAAAGCGCGAGAAAATACGCAAATTCCACACAAAAAATACTTTTTCGTTTTTCATAAAATCGGGCGGTGAGCATATATATTTTGATATGAGCGAAGGCATTGAAAAAGTCAAAGGCGACGTCAAGAGCGCGTTTGAAAAAATCAAAGGAATAAAAAACATAAAGATTATCGCTTTGATATTCATAATCGCAATCGCACTCATCATATACTCTAGCGTAGCCGCGGACAAAGAGAGCGAAAAGCAGTCTTTTCAAAACGACGACGAGACGCGCCTTGCAAGCATATTGTCGTCGGTCGAAGGCGCAGGCGAAGTGGAAACGATGATAACGAAATCGTCTGGACAAATCGTCGGAGTGCTGGTGATTGCCGACGGCGCAAACAATCCGATTGTCAGACTTCGACTTCTGAGCGCAACGGCAAGCGCACTCGGAGTGGACTCGGACACGGTGAGCGTCATGAGCCGCAAAAACTGAACCTATAGGAGGAATATATGAAAATGAAAACCAAAACAAAAAAGATAATCGTGTTGTCGGTTATGGTTGCTTTGCTCGTTGCCACGGGCGTACTAAACTTTGTGCTCAGCGACAAGTTGAACAAGACGTCCACCGACGTCGCCGGACAACAGGACACCGTGACGCAAACGTTTTTTGCGGCGGCAAGAAGCGACCGCGACGCTACGAGAGAGTCGGAATTTTTGTATCTTGACGCAATCATGAATTCCGAGGAGAGTTCGGAAAAAGCAAAGACAACGGCGCAAGAGCAAAAAATGTTGCTCGTCGAGAGAATGGAAAAAGAACTTGCGCTTGAAACTCTTATCAAAGGCAGAGGATTCGACGACGCAATCGTCACCATCGGCGACAAAGGCGTGAGTATCGTCGTAGGCGAGAGCGAATTAAGCCAAGAACAAGCCAATCAAATACTTTCCGTCGTGGTTGCCGAAACGACTTTCAAAGCAACCGACGTCAAAGTGATCCCTTTCAACTGACATGGGGAGGGGACGCGCCGCAAAGCGTGCCTTTGCGGCGCGGTGATATTGTCTTGAAAGATTGCGGCAATCGTCGCAATCTTTCATATTTTCATATTCGTTTTCGTTTGAGTAATACTATTGTTTCAAAAGGCAATTGTCAACCAAAATAATTTTTGCGTACGGTTGATATAATTTTTTGCGTGTGATATAATAATTTGCACGGAGGCAGAATATGGCAAAAGATAAATCATCCGTATTGAACGAAGTTTTGGTTTCGCTTGCAACCGAGGCTGCGCAAGACGTGGAGGGCGTGCACCTTCTCAACTCAAAGCGCAATTGCGGCGCAGTATCCGTTTACGTTTTGCCAAACGAAAAAGTTGCGGTAGATCTTTTTGTTAGCATCGACCTCGGTTACACCGTACCCTCCCAAGTTGCAACTTTGCAAGAAAAAGTCAAAAATCAAATCGAAGGCGCAACCAAGTTTAAGGTTCAATCCGTAAACGTTCAGGTTGTCAACGTAAACGTGGCGCAATAATCATGAGAAGAGTAGCAAGAGAAAACGTATTTAAATTGGTGTTCGAATACACCTTCTACGGCTCGGTGAACGAGTCCACTTTGGAGCTTATGCTTGTGGACAGCGATCTTACCGAAGACGACAGACAATATATCAACTCGACGTATTTGGGCGTTTGTACCAACGACGAAAAACTCAAGGGCATCATAGAAAATCACCTTGAGGGATACAAGCTCGAAAGAGTGTATCGTCCCGACTATGCGGTGTTGCTTGTGGCAACGTACGAACTTTTGGAACATACCGCACCGAACGCAGTCGTAATCAACGAAGCTGTCGAGCTTTCAAAGAAGTACGGTACGGACAAATCCGGCTCGTTCGTCAACGGTGTGCTTGCCAAGATAGTGAAAGATATTGACTAATCAAAGAGAATTATCCCGAAATTTTCAAATACTGCGAAAATGATGTGCGAATGTTTGATATTTCGGGATTTTTTGACTCAAAATAAACGTAAAAATGCCGAAAAATCGGTGTTTTACTGCAAAAAAGGTGTATAAAGTGTCGATTGTGTCAGATAAAGCCCCATTTTCTGAAAATACGATTTCGGTTAGCGAAGTAAACGCGACGATAAAAGCCTGCATCGATGCCCCGATATTCAAGGGGTTGGAGGTTTTCGGCGAGATTTCGGGTTATAAGTTTTCGGGAGCGCATGCTTACTTTACGCTCAAGGACAAAAACTCGCAGCTCTCATGCGTTTGCTTCTACGCACAAAAAACGTATGTCCCAAAAGACGGCGAAAGCGTCATCGTGCGCGGCTCGCTTGACTATTATGTCAAGGGCGGCAGACTGTCTTTGCAGGCAAGCTCGATAACTCCCGTCGGACAGGGTATGTTGTTTTTGGAGTTTGAAAGACTCAAAGCAAAATTGCAGGCGGAGGGACTATTTGACGAGGCGCACAAAAAACCGATTCCTCAATTTGCGAAAAACGTATTGGTCGTCACGTCAAAAACCGGTGCGGTCATAAGGGATATAGTTACGACCGTTCGCCGCAAGAATCCCGTCATCGATATCGTCGTCAAGGACGTGAGAGTGCAGGGCGAGGGTGCAGGCAAGGAAATAGCGAAGGTGCTTGAGAGAGTTGACAATCTCGGCTACGACGTCATCGTCATCGCAAGGGGTGGCGGATCGCTGGAAGATCTTGCGCCGTTTTACGACGAAACGCTTGTAAGAGCGGTGTATAAAATGAAAACCCCGGTGGTATCTGCCGTGGGACACGAAACCGATTTTTCGCTTTTCGATTTCGTCGCGGACAAGAGAGCGGCGACGCCGACCGCTGCGGGCGAGCTTGTGGCTTACGATTATTATGCGCTTGCGGACGAACTCAGACAAAATATGCGCAGACTCACCGTCAATGCGACAAGGACGTATGAGAAAAAGAGTTCCGCAACGCAAATTTGTTGCAACAAACTTCGCAGACTGGCATCCGAATTTTATTTGCAAAGAGGGCACAAAATCGAAGTGCTTATGCAAAGGGCAAAGTCGCAAATGGAAAGAAAGATGGAGATTGCGGAAGCAAGAGTGGACAAAGCCACGGCATCGCTTGACAATCTCTCTCCGCTCAAAACTTTGCGAAGAGGATATTTCAGACTTCAAGCGGACGGCAAAACCATCAACAAAGTTGCAAATCTCAAAATAGGCGACACGGTCACCGCAACCGGCTCCGACGGCTCGATATGGGCGCAAGTGAGCAAAATAGAAATTTCCGAGGAGAATAAATAAATGGCAGAAATCAAAAAATTTGAAGACGCACTTCAAGAACTCGAAGCAATCGTAAAGAAACTCGAAGGCGATATTCCTCTCGACGAGGCAGTCAAGGCTTTTGAAAAAGGAATAGAACTGAGCAAGGTTTGCATTGCCGACCTCAAAGCCGAAAAAGGCAAACTTGCTTTGCTTGTCGATGACATCAACAACCTCACAGAAGAATTGAAACTCGACTGATTATGAAAATCTCGACCATTGACAAAAACGAATTTCTTTTTGCGTTCGAACAGTCGCTCAAAGACGCGATAGGATATGACGATAACGTCATCGACGAGGGTATGCGTTATGCCGCTCTCGACGGCGGGAAAAGAGTGCGTCCTCTTTGCGTGTATTACGGCGCGCGCTCGACGGGCAAAGACGCCGAAGTAGACGAAGTCGTGAGCCTTGCGGTTGCGGTTGAACTTATCCACAACTATTCGCTCGTCCACGACGATTTGCCGGCAATGGACAACGACGATTATCGCAGGGGCAAACTTTCCGTTCACAAAAAATTCGGACACGCAAACGGGATTCTCATAGGCGACCAACTTCTTACGCTTGCCTCATGCGTACTTCTCGACGGCGCAAGAGCGTTCGGCTCGCACTTTGCAAGAGCTGCGCAAGAGATTGTCGTTGCGGCAAAACGCATGGTTGTCGGTCAAGCAAACGATTTGCAAGGTTGCGAGTGTGCCGATAGTTTTCTTGAAATGTACTCTCAAAAAACCGCCGCATTGATCGTGGGTGCGTTCGGCGCAGGCGCGATTTGTGCGGATGCGGACTTCGAACAGATTGAAAGAATAGGAGACTACGCAATGAACGTCGGCATAGCTTTTCAGCTTGCGGACGATTTGCTGGACGAAGACAAAAACAGCATTGTAGGGGTGTGGGGCAAAGAAAAAACGCACGCACTTCTAGAGCGCGAAACGCAAAAGGCAATCGATTTGGCAACAACCTTTGCAAACGCCAAAGAGTTGTCCGATTTTGCCACGGCGTTGTGCGGTAGAAAAGAATAGGCCAAATAATATCGCAAACTTGCAAAAAAAGGTTGCAAAATTCGATTTTGTTTGATATATTGTTAAAGCAATCGTGTGCGGGAGTGACTCAGTGGTAGAGTGTCACCTTGCCAAGGTGAAAGTCGCGGGTCCGAATCCCGTCTCCCGCTCCACACAAAGTATCGGCATCACTCGATACGATACGGCATCATAGCCAAGAGGTAAGGCAAGGGTCTGCAAAATCCTCACCCCCAGTTCAAGTCTGGGTGATGCCTCCAAAAATCTCCTCGGACATAGTTTGGGGAGATTTTACTTTTTCACTTTTACCTTTTCACTCTTCACTAAAAATTGCCGAGGAGATTTTTGGAGGTTAGAAGTAATAGTGAAAAGTGAAGAAGTTAAACCGATAAACGCTTTTACGGTTGAAGAAATAGTGCTTTTATGTTACAATTTGCATGGAAACAAATATGAGGGGGGATTGTTTATGTCACAAAGCCCATTAATCGTTAAATCAAAAGAATTTGCTTTAGAAACGATTCGTGCTTGTAAGATACTTAGAGAAGCAAAATGCGAAAGTGCGTTGATAAATCAGTATTTGCGTTCAGGCACAAGCATTGGCGCAAATATTCGCGAAGCATTTTACGCTCACGGAAAAGCCGATTTTATAGCGAAATTGCACATCGCACTTAAAGAATGTTCGGAAACCGAGTATTGGCTGGAACTTTTGATTGAAAGCGGATATTATTCGGATAAGGCAACGCTTGACAAATGTGTTGAGTTGAAGAAAATTTTGATTGCATCTCTAAATACAGCAAAAGAGAATTTGAAATAACTTGCTTCGCTTGCATTTCGATTATTTAGCAACAATTTGAGCCGTACCGGTGAATCTACTATTTACATTTCTTTGGAGCGGTGGTATCATTGTTTCAGAAATTAAAGGCAGGGTAACGATATGGAAGACAGTCCTCTTGTCGAACAATCGAAATCGTTTGCACTTGACATAATCAAGCTGTGCAATCAAATCAAAATCGATAGGCGCGAAACGGTGCTTGTCAATCAACTTATGCTTTCGGGCGCAAGCATCGGCGCAAGAGTGAGGGAAGCATATTGCCTGCAAGACAGAAACGACTTTATCAAAAAATTGCAAGACGCGCTCAAAGACTGCTCGGAAACGGAATATTGGATAGAGCTGTTGATTGAAAGCGGCACGTATTATTCGGACAGAATGATACTTGAAAAGTGTATCGAGATAAAGAAGATGCTCATGTCCACCATCGCAAAGGAAAGTGAGGCGGCAAAAGCCGATTGAAGATTTGAGAAATTTGTCGAAAAAAAAGAATTCCGCGCGAATTCTTTTTTATGCTCGAAAAACCTCGAAAAACGCTTTTGTTGCGCTTTACATTTTTGCGGTTTCGTGCTAAAATTTTCAATAATTAATACAAATAAGCATAAGCCGGAATGGCGGAATAGGCAGACGCAAGGGACTTAAAATCCCTCGATGGAAACATCGTATCGGTTCGACCCCGATTTTCGGCACCAAACACCTCGTTTTTTCGGGGTGTTTTTTATTGCGACTTAACTAATTATGCAAAATGTATTAAAAATCGATTTTTTGCAGTCAAACCTATTGCAAAGTCGCACGCGCGATGTTATAATTATTAAGTATATTGAGAGAGTATGCGTACGCATTATGCGCACACGCACGATAAGGTGAGAAATGAATTCCACGACATACGCCAAAAGGACGTTATACAAACCCATCGATTTCTTCTTCCGCGGAGTGGCAGACGCTTCGGGCAAGACGAAAAAGATTGCATTTGTCGATGCGTTTCAGGTTTTGAACGACCGCTATCTCGGCAGAATGAGCGTATGCAATTATTTTTATATCGCGGAAGGCTCGGTGCGCATCAACGAACTCAATATTATCGCTCTTGAAGAACTTGTCAATTACGACCTCGTGATGAAAGAGAACTTTCTTATCCCCGACGTCACCTACAATCTTCCGATTTCCACTCGCTTTTTGGAGAACGACAAGGATTTTGACGTGCTCACGTCCGCCATCAAAGATTTGGGGTACAAAAAGAGCGGACTTATAATTTCCTTTTTCGTATCGTCTTTGACGAAGCTCGACGACGAGGGCAGAGCAAGATACAATCGTTTGCGCAAGCTCGGCTACAAGATTTGCGCGACGGCATTTGGCGAAGATTACAATTCGTTGGACGTGTTTTCCGATTTTACTTTCGATTATTTGAGATGCGAAGCGCAGTATTTCGGCACGGATAAAAACAAAAAGAAAGTGCTTGCCATGCTCGTGAGCTTTTGCAAAGCCAACAAGATTGGTTTCGTTATGGAAGGAGTGGACACTCCGAGCCAATATTCGAGATACAAACGCGAAGGCGTCAAGTATATGACGGGCAGGGGCGTATCGAAGCTCTCGCGTTGGGTGACCAACGAGATGCTCGGACAAAAAGAACCCGAAGGCGAAAAGAGAGAGCAATATCTCAAGAAACTTCAAAAGGTTCTCGACGCCAAAGAAAAGGCGGAGCAAGTCGAGCTCGAGGCGTTGCGCCGGGCGGCAATAGAGAAAGCAAAAGCGACCGACGGTGAAAAGGTTATGCCCTCAGCACCTCGCCCCGAACTTGCAAAATCGCCGTATCAAGTTCGACTCGAACAGCAAAAGCTGAGCGCAAAGAAAGCGACCGAGGAGAGATTGCAAGCGCAGGCGAAACTTGTCGAGCAGGATCCGAAAGAAGCTGAGGAAAGAGAAAAGAAACTCATCACCGAGATGTCGCGTATGCGCTATGAAGGCGATGTGCAAAGCGCGCTTGCGTTGTCTTTCGCATCGCAAAAGAAGAGCGAACTCGGCATAGACAGACCGTTTGAACATAAGATCGAAAAGGTTGAACAAAATGTAGCCTCGGAAGAAGAAAAACCGCAACCGCAAGGTGAAACCATAGTCAAGGAAGAGGAAAACAGCGTTGCGGCTCCCGTCCGTCCCGAAAAACCGTCGGGATTTACAGCCCACAAGAAACCCAAGAAAATCAAAGCGGACTTTGACAAAGAGGAAAAACTTTTCAATGAATACAAGTCCGACAGTCTTTTCGGCGGACTGGGTATGGATTCGGGCATGAAAGGCTTTGGCGTCACAATGCACATAGCGAGCAAGGATAAGGACGAGCCCGATCTTGTCGGAACATACAACGACAAAGGTCAATGGGTTGACGAGGACGGCAACGTGTTCAACGGCTATTTCGATGTCGAAGGCAACTGGGTTGAATACGAGCAGTTTGACGTGAGCAAGGAAGGCTCTTACAACGAAAACGCGCAATGGGTTGACAAAGACGGAAACGTTTATGACGGATATTTCGACGAAGAGGGCAGGTGGATAGATTACACCTACACCGATCCGAGCGGCGAAATCGTAGACAACGGCTACTTTGACGATAAGATAGGCAAGTGGGTGCCGTACGGCTACTTTGCAGGCGACGGAACTTATCACAAGTTTTGAATGATAATAGTCATTGCGAGCGTAGCGCGGCAATCTCCGGGGACGGAAACAAAATCCGATTGTGCGCTCCCGCGAGATTCCCACGGTCACTCCGTTCCCTCTGAATGACAAGGAAAAGTGAAAATGCGCCTTACGGCTGGATTCTTCACTTCGTTCAGGATGACATAAGGAAAAGTGCATGACGTGGCACACCAAACACACGTCAAATAATGTAAAAAACAAATAAAAGAAAAAAACAAACGATGAGCGAACAAGAAATCAACAACACCCAAGCAGAACAGACGACTGCGCAAGACGAACAATCCGACCAAACCGAGCAATCGGCATCGGAGCAATCTGCCAAGTCGAAAAAGTCTGCACAAGGCGCAAAGGGCGACAAAAAATCCGCCGCTGCGACCAAAAAGGAGCAAGCCCGCCTGAAAAAAGAGTGGGAAGATTCTATCGTTGCGTCCAAAAAGGTCAAGCGCGAGGAAATGCGTCGCAAGCTCAAACGCGCCATGCTCATCTTGCTTGTATTTTCGCTCATAACGACTTCGGTTGTGTACATTATGCTTTTGTTTGTTCAAGAAAACAACATTCGCATCACGGCGAGCAACCGCAACAAAGAAAAATCAATCTCGTTGTCGATGGACAACGAGTTTTGGACGCCGTATCTCAATGCCGACGGCCCGGAGCATATGTGGAACATCAGCTATGATGTCCGCTACAAAACCGAGCAACTTGACACGATTGCCAAAGTTGCCGAGATGCTTGAGGCGGACGAAGTGCAACTTGGCACACAAAACGGCGAGCAATTTATCAGATTTGTTTTCATGCTCAAAAACACGGGCAACGAGGCGGCGCACATCAACTATGAGATGACTCTTGAATTTGACAAGCACAAACTTCACGATGCCGTTCGCGTCATGTGGGGACAAAGCTTCAAAAACGAAACCGTCGAGCTTGAAAAGAACACCGACGTGGAAATTTACGCCGCTTTGTCCCAAAACGAGCGTCTTGCCGGCTCCAACATCAACGCCAAAGGCGACGGCACTTTCCGCACGGCGCAAGAGGGCTTCATCGAGTATGTTGCCTATCCCGGCGACTTTACCACACAGGTTCACAAAGGCGACAAGTATTATTACGTCAAGGATTATGAATCCACGGTTGACATCGACAAGCGTTTTGACGATATGGCAAACGGCTTTTTTGCCACGACGCCGTTCTTTTCGGACGAATATGTATTCCAACGCGAAGCGGACATGGCAAAAGGTGACATTATGTACTGTTATGTGAGCATCTGGCTTGAGGGGAGTGACTTTGAATGTATCGATGACCGATTGGGAGGTTATTGCAAGATTGGTTTGAACTTCTATGCAACCTAAAAATTCGCCGAAAGGCGAATTTTTCAATGATATCGCGCTTTGCTCGATGATATCACTTCGCTCCCGCGAGATCCTCACGGCACTTTGTGCCTCAGGATGACACAAGGTGGGCATTGGCACCGCTTTGTCATTGCGAGCGCAAGCGCGGCAATCTCTCGGGAGAGCAACGAACACAATTCTGTCATTGCGAGCGTAAGCGCGGCAATCTCCCGGCGAGGGAAACGAACACAATTCTGTCATTGCGAGCGTAAGCGCGGCAATATAGCCGACAGACGCATTCCACTCACTCTTGTCATTCCGAGGGAACGGAGTGACCGTGGGAATCCAGCCGTAAGGCGCACCCACCAAGCAAGCACTCGCGCGGAATTGGGGTTTGAGTTTTTGCCCCTCTCATATTGAGAGTTAAGAGGGCTTGCGCGGTTAGTAATTGCGAAAACAAGTGCGGTCATTGGCAATAGCCATAGGGTTTGCGTTTCTATTTTGGGGATTGCCACGTCGCTACGTTGTTGCTCCTCGCAATGACATCGTGTGGGCGGTTGCCATAACCGCAATGCCGTTCGAGCAATTGTCATTGCGAGGAGCAACGAATTTTGCGACATGGCAATCTAGCGGAGCGAAATGCGCCTGACGGCTGGATTCCCACGCTACGCTCGGAATGACAGTAGGGTGGGGACACCCACACATGATTGACAAGTGAAATATTCCACAATCCGAGCAATGTGAGGATATCATCGTGCGTTGCACGATATCATCACAAAGTGATATCACCGCCGCAGGCGATATCATTGCGCAGCATATGCCTGCGCATCACCTGCGAAGCGCGGCATTTTGTCGCATTTTCCCACTTTTATTAAAAAAAGCATATTAAAAGATGCATCGTGGCGGGCGGGCGCAGGTATGCTCGCGCACATCTGCGCACATTCGCGCACATTCGCGTACATCCGCGCGCTACGCGCTCGCTTACACACGTTATTATACAAAATATGCATTTTATATATTATATAACGCATAAAATTATCAAAATATGCAAAAACATTGCATAAGTATGTATAAATATCCAAAATTACATTGCGCAAGAAAACCGACATAATCGCATTTATGTATGGACATCATACATTTGATGTGGATAAAATCATTCGTTTTGTAGGGAAAAATGTGGAAAACTAAAGAAAATCTTAATTTTGGTGTTGACATTTATGCATTGTCGATTTATAATTCATGTATAAACAAGTCGTGTGTGCGTATGTACGTGTGTGTACGCGCATATAATGTGTAGCTATGAACGGCAGGGTAGTTGCTTGTATGCGGCTTACGCCTAGATGTTTCGACTTCGCTCAACATGACAAGGAAGAATGGATGCTACTCCGTATTGTCATTCTGAACGTAGTGAAGAATCTAGCCGACAGGCGAAACAAGCTCTTGCAAAAATCGTTGCAACGATTGAAAACAGCGAGCGAAAGCGAGCCACCAAGCAGATAATTTGACGAAGTTGTGGCAG